>Ga0307408_100001917_pt1 | contig 15110 bp, 15 predicted proteins | sample 322Cmetagenome_FD_202116 | JGI IMG/M metagenome (GOLD analysis project Ga0307408, IMG submission 202116) | Maize rhizosphere microbial communities from greenhouse at UC Davis, California, United States - 322HYB-C-3 | ecosystem: Host-associated > Plants > Roots > Rhizosphere > Soil | place...
TGGTGATACAGCTTCAAGACTTCGATCTGCAAATCTTCACGCGACCCAAAGTGCGCGAATACGCCGGACTTACTCATGTTCATCTTATCGGCGAGCAAGCCAATGGTCAGGCCTTCCAGGCCGTCGCGGCTTGCCAGGTCGAGGGCCACATCGAGGATGGCCGCACGGGTCATTTCGCCTTTGCGCATGAATTTAGTTGGGGTATTTACAAGAATGCCACTCACTTTTGAACCCATCCAGATAGAAGGAAAAACCTTATTCTCGCTCTAACAGATCGGCCGCTGGTGAAAAGTTTTGCGAACGTTCGTACTATTATCCACCATGTGGCGAAAGTCAAACGACACGACTAGAAGCGCACCTCTATTGTTGCGTTGCAACAAAATTAAAAAGGGGACGTACCCCTTTTTAATTCGCCGGAGGCGAAAAAAGCCGTAGAAAAAAGGGTTACGTCCCCTTTTTCAGCTTTCCGTGGCCTTTTCCCAGGTGCGGCGGTCGCGCTTGGTTGGGCGGCCTTTGCTGTCGGCGAAGGGCTCGGGGAACAGCTTCTTGCGCTCGATCAGGGCGGCGCGGCGGGCCAGCGATTCTTCGCTCTCTTCATATAGGAGGCGGGCAATCGGCGCGCCTTCGCGCTTGCCGGAGATCCCGACCACCAGCACGTCCCATTCGTCTGCGCCATTGTCAATATGCAGGCGCTCGCCCAGCTTTGCGTTGCGCGAAGGCTTGATGCGCTCGCCGCTCGACAGTTTCACCTTGCCTTTGTCGATGGCGTCGATGGCCAGCTGGCGCGTCTTGAAAAAGCGCGCCGCCCACAGCCATTTGTCGATCCTTACGTCACTCATGTGTACTTTCCTACTGCAAAAATGCGCATCAGCGTGCGGTAGAAGAAGTACGCCACTTCATAACCGACCCGCCGGAAGCGTCCGACATGTTCGAAATCCTGCGGATGGATCACCACGCCATCGGCGATCGCATCCTCGATCTTCGCGCGCAGGGAACGCGTGAATTCCGCGTCCTTGATCACCACGTTGGCCTCCTGGTTGAGGAACAGGCTCAGCCCGTCCACGTTGGAGGAGCCAACAGTCGCCCAGTCATCGTCGATGACCGCCACCTTGGCGTGCAGCTGCGTCTTGCGGTATTCCACCACTTTGACGCCCGCTTCCAGCAGCTTGGGATAGAAGGAGTGCGCGACCGCATCCTGCAGCCAGAATTCGCCGACGCCAATCAGCAGCACCACCTCCACCCCGCGCTGGGCGGTCGCTGCCAGGGCGCGCCGGAATTTGCGGCCCGGCGCGAAGTAGGGATTGGCCAGCAGCACGCTTTTCTTCGCCCGCCCCAGCGCCTGCAGGTAGGCGCGCTGGATGGTGCGGCGGTTGCGCAGGTTGTCGCGCACCACGAAGCCGGCCTGCATGGCGCTCTGGCGCGCGATCTTGTTCAGCTTGCGCACCTCGTTGAACAGGGTCAGGCGCTTGACGATATTCATATGCCCCAGGCGGGTCCATTGCGTCTCGGCTTCGCTGTGGATGGACTCGACCAGCGGCCCGCGCACCGCCACCGCAAAATCCCAGCGCGGGGCCGCCAGCGCCTTGCTGTGGTCGTAGTCGGTGAACATGTCGTCATTGATGTTGATGCCGCCGACAAAAGCCACTTCGGCGTCGACGACGCAAATCTTGCGGTGGGTGCGCGTCACGCCGCGCCGGAACCAGGGATTGAAGATGCGGTGTTCGACGCCGGCCGCCGTGACCTCCGCATGCAGGCGGTACGCGGGCTTGTGCCCGGTGCCGAACCAGTCGGTAATCATGCGCACCGTCACGCCACGCTGTGCCGCGGCTTTGAGCGCGGCCATGACGCGCTTGCCGGTCTCATCTTCGGCAAAGATATAGGTCTCGAAATACACTTCGAACTGCGCAGCCTCGATGGCCGCGACCAGTGCCGGAAAGTAATCGGTGCCGCAGTGCAGGAGTTTGACTTCGTTATCGGCTAGAAAATCAACGTGACGCATGTGTCAGGAAGCCAGTTTCAGGTTCGCCACGATGGGCGCATGATCCGACAGCCTGGCCCACAACGGGCCGTGCAGGACTTCCGCGGATTCTACCTTGAAGCCCCGTACATAGATGCGGTCCAACCTGAAAAACGGCAAGGCGGCCGGGAAGGTCCGGGCCGGTCTTTGGGCGGCCTTGCGCCGCGCCAGGGTGCGCACCAGGTCGCCGACCGGGTGGCCATGCTTGATCTCGTCAAACACTTCGCGCACGCCGAGCGCGCTTTGCAGCTTGTCTGTCAGCGTATTGCGCCAGTCGTTGAAGTCGCCGGCAATGATGACCGGTTCGCCGTCCGGCGCCGAACTGCGCACCGCCTCGATCAGCATTTCCGCCTGCCGTACCCGGCTGCGCTCGAACAGGCCCAGGTGAATCACATAGCAATGCACCAGCTTGCCATCCGTTTCCACCACCGAATGCAGGATGCCGCGCGATTCGTAGGCATGGTCGGAAATATCGGTATTGGTCCAGCGCGCGATCGGGTATTTGCTGAGCAGCGCGTTGCCGTGGTGACCGTGGTCATATTGCGCATTCAGGCCATAGACGGACTGGTGCGATTCACCGGCAAAGAATTCATGCTGGGCTTTCTTCGGCCAATGCCGATGTCCCGCACTTTCCTCTCCGTAACGCGCCTCGATCCGGTCATGTTGGCCCTGCACTTCCTGCAGGAAAACAAGGTCGGCATGGAAGGCCTCAATCGCATGGCGCAAGGCGTGCACCCGTGGATGGCTACGGTACGACACGCCTTTGTGGATGTTGTATGTGGCAACGCGAATCTTCATGGAACCATTCTAACTCCAACTGCCCGGCTTGCTGGGTGTCAAAAGTGTTGGGAATTGCCTTATAGTTACTTCCATGACCCGGATTCATTATGGCCTCGCGGCCCTGCTTGTTTTCTTCGCCGCCTCGGCCGGCGCCGCCACCAGCCGCTGCCACGGCACCGTCAACCGCGGCAGCATCGAGGGCAGCGTCCAGCTTCCGGCCGAAGGCGCCAATTTCACCGCCTACAGCACGCTGGCGGTGGCGATGGGGCGCAACCATGTCCATAGCGAGGTGGCCGCCATTATCCTGGACGCTTACGCGAAGCTCGAGGGCGCAGCGCCGGGGGCGCAATACGTGTACGGGGAATCCGGAAACGAATATGGCGGACGCTTCCGCCCCCACCGCACGCACCAGAACGGAACGTCGGTCGATTTCTTCGTGCCAGTGCGCGGCAAGAACGGCCGGCCGGCTCGGCTGCCGACGCCGGCCGCCCAGCGCTTTGGCTATGACATCGAATTCGACCGCAATGCGCGTTACGGCGACTACGACATCGACTTTGCCGCATTGGCCGAACACCTGGTCCAGCTCGACCAGGCCGCCCGTGCGCGCGGACACGGCATCGCACTGGTGATCTTCGACACTGCCTATTTGCCGCGCCTGTTCGCTACCCCGCGCGGCGCGCAGCTCCAGCGGCTGAACTTCATGAAGGGCAAGCCTTGGGTGCGGCATGACGAGCATTACCACGTCGACTTTGCGGTCCCCTGCGACCGCTAGGTCATGCGCAGCAAGAACGCAATGCGTACCAGCACTTCAAAGCTCGCGATGAGGCAATAGCCGAAGATCACTGTCCTCAGCAACAGCACGATCCAGCCGCCACCATACACCTTGCGCATGGCCACCAGTATGTAAAGTGCCAGCACACCACCCAGAACGGGCTTGATGGCGCCCGGCATGCCGCCTGTGGTGAGCATCAGTGCCAGAAAGGCCACCGTCTGAAAATGCATGGCGAACACCAGGTGCTCGCCATAGCGCCAACCACTGCCAAGGTGCAGGAGTTTCAGCACCGCTGCCATCAGCGGGATCAGGCACAGCACCACGGTAGGGCCGAAGCGCAGCCAGGCCTCCCAGAATTGCGCCCCCTGAACCGGTACGGACTGCGCCGCAAATCTGCCGTAATTGCCCGCAAACTTGTCGCTTGCCTGCGAAAACATGTCAAACAGCCAGCCATCTGCCTTGTGCACCTGGCGCGCGGTGGCGGCCGTCGCTCCGACTGCCGGCTGCGCGGAGACAGGGCCTGCCGGTGCGGCTGGCAATCGGTAGACCTCCCATTTCATCACCAGGAACGCCAGCAGCGATACCGTCAGCAACAAGCGCAGGGGATCGATGAACTGGCCGCGCCGGCCGCGAATGAATTCAACAGTCAGTTGTCCTGGCCTGGCGAGCAAGTAGCCGAGAGTGCGCCACAACTTGCCCTCGGCGGCGACGTAGTGGCCAATAAAATGGTGCAGGAATTCATGTGCGCTGGCGATATGCACTTTGGCCTTCTGGCCGCATGCGCCGCAGTAAGCCGTACTGACCTCGGCATGGCAGTTATGACAGGTTCCCGCCGCGGCCGGGCGCTGTGCGTCAGCTTGATGGCCGAAATTGATGAACTGATTTTTCATGCGGGAGATAGTAATCACCGCATTCAGCTTAGTCAATTTACAACATCATTCTCTTCGGCGGCGGGCGCCATCTGTCGCGGCAGGATCACACGGAAGGTAGTACCTTTGCCGATTTCGCTGTCGACCTCGATGCGGCCACCATGCTTTTGCACGATGCTGTAGGACAGCGACAAGCCCAGCCCCGTGCCCTTCCCGACCGGCTTGGTGGTGAAAAAGGGCTCGAAGATACGGCCCAGGTTTTCCGCCGCGATGCCGCTGCCGGTATCGCTCACCGACACCGTCACCATGTCGTTCTCGTAGCTGGTGCGCAGCATGATGCGGCCCCGGTTCTCGATGGCGTGGGCCGCATTGACCAGCAGGTTCATGAAAACCTGGTTCAGTTGCGACGGAATGCACTCGATTTCCGGCACGCCGCCGTATTCCTTTACGACCTCCGCTTTATATTTGAGTTCGTTCCAGACCACGTTCAGGGTGCTGTCCAGGCCGGTCTCGATGTTTGCCACCAGCACGTCACCGCCACCCACGTGCGAGAAGTCTTTCATGTCCTGCACGATGCGCTTGATGCGGTCCAGGCCATCCATCGACTCGGACAGCAGGCTGCCCAGGTCCTCGCGCAGGTAGTCGGCATCAATCTCCTTGCGCAGGGCATTCAGCTCGCCGCGGTCGGTCTCCGGCAGGTGGGCTTCACGTGCTTCATACGCGTCAAGCAGCCGCATCAAGGACTGCATGTAGCGCTGCAGGCTGCTCAGGTTCGAATTGACGAAGCCGACCGGGTTGTTGATCTCGTGCGCCACGCCGGCCGCCAACACGCCGATGGAGGCCATCTTCTCCGATTGCAGCAGCTGGTTCTGCGCCTCCCCCAGCTTGCGGATCAAGTCGGCCTGGCGCGACTTTTCACTTTCCAGCGTGATGTTCGCCATCTGCAGCGCCAGCGTGCGTTCGTGCACCCGGCTTTCCAGCTGGTCGCGCGACTCACGTAGCGCCTGCTCGGCGTGCACCCGCTCCGTGGTGTCGAGGAAGCCGAACACGCGGCCGATGATGCGCTCGCCAAGGAATTGCGGGCGCGAGCGGCATTCGAACACACGGTCATCGTGCAGGTGCAACTGGTCAAGCGCCTCATGCGGGTCGCTCACCTGCTGCAGCCGTTCGCGGCACAAATCCTGTTCCACCACGTTCGCGGTCAGGAACTCGAGGATGGCGGAATCGTTGCCGTTCTTGAGGAAGGCCTCCGGAATATGCCACATCTCGCTGAACTGCCGGTTCATGCTGGCGATCTTGTTGTGCCAGTCGATCACGAGGATGCCATTACCGGTTGCCTCCAGGGTGGTGCGCAACTGCGACAAGGTCTGCTCGAGCACATCCTCCACCTTGCGCTCCTGGCGCGCATCACGGGCCAGGATCAGGATCAGCCAGCGGTCTTCATGGCGCAGCACGCGCAGCGATTTCATGACCATGATTTGCGTGCCGTCGGCGCGCTGGTATTCGCCCTCCTGCGCATCGATATCCTGGAAATGCCCCCCGCGCACGTCCTCCCAATAAAACACGTCCTGCAGCGAGCTCTCGATATCGGTAATCAGCAACTCCATCAATTGGGCAGCGGTATAGCCCAGCACCTGCTCGGCCACGCGGTTGGCGACGATGATGCGCAAATCGGTGGGATCGACCAGCAGCATCATGTGCGGGCTGTGGTCGAGCATGAGCTGGCGCAGTTCGGAGATCACCCGCCCGCTCCCTGGCCCGGCTTGGTGGCGTCGAAGTAGTAGCTGACCCGCTTGCGCGGGCTGAGATAGGCGTAGATTTCCTTCGGCACCTGCGAGGGCTTGATGGCGCGTACGATGTTCAGGTCGCTCTCGCGGTCCATATCGACCATGATCGCGTCTTCACGCGATACGCCCGATTCATACACGACGAGTTCCGGCTTGTTCGGCTTTTCGGTATTGATGGTGGCGACCATGCCGGTGGCGCCGTTCGATAGCTGCACGATGGTGCCGGGCGGGTACACGCCGAGGCAGCGAATGAACACCTGCAGCAGCTTCGGATCGAACTTGCCGCGGTTCTTGGCAAACATCAGCGACAGCGCTTCATGCGGGGTCAGGCCGGGCGTGCCGTTAACCGGATTGCACAGGCGGTCGTAGTAATTGGCGATTGCCACGATCCGCGCAAGGACGCCGATCTCCTCGCCTTTCAGGTGGCGCGGGTAGCCGCTGCCGTCGTACATCTCATGGTGGTCGCGCACGATGGCCACGGCGGCAGCCGGAAACTTGAGCTGCTGCCCCATTTCCGTCCCGACTGCGCAGTGGGTTTCGTACAGGTGTTGTTCGGAGTGCGTCCACGGTTCGGTCTTGGTCAGCACTTTGTCCGGGATATTGCGCACCCCAAGGTCGTGGAACATGGCGCCGACGCCCATCGCGCCGGCCACTTCACGCGGCAGCTTGATGTCGCGCGCAATCATCATCGACAGCATGGTGACGTTGAGCGAATGCAGGTAGATTTCCTCGCCGCCGGTACGGTCGCCCATCACGTGGATCGCCAGCTCCGGCGCGCTCAGTATTGAGTCGGCAATCTTGCCGATCATCTCGCTGGCCCTCTGCAGGTTTTCAGCCGGGCGGGCGAAGATGTTTTTCTCCATGTCCTTCATCGCACGCGCCGTATCGACGAAGGCGTGTTCGATGCGGGCCGCGTTTTCGCGCTGCTGGCGCATGCGTTCCATCATGGCGCGCTTGGCGGCCAGCTCGGGTGAGTCGGGCGCCGGCGTTTGCTGCTTGCCCGCAGGCTCGGCCGAAACGGCGGCTGGTGCGTCGACCGGCAGCGCGGCGGGCTGGACATCGCTCAGCGCGGGGTCGATGCGGATCTTGTGCAAGCCCAGGCTGCGCAGCTGGTGAATCTGCTCCTGCGACTTGATCTTGAAATGGCTGAACGCAAAGGGATGCTCAAACCACTTCAGGTCGAGGTGGACGTACAGGCCAACCTGCAACTGCTCCAGAAGAATATCCTGAGTCTCCGGCATGGCATGCGCCCCCAGCGTGACAGTCGATGATCGATTATAGCCACAACCTGCGGGCTGCAATTAGCAATCAATATGCTAGTTACAAGTGCTGCGGCAACTGGAGAATTGCTTCGGCGTTGGAAGGGGAAAAGCAGCGGTCGGCAGCCTCGAGGTAAGGCAGCCAGACGTGGGCGGTATGTTCGCGCGGGCTCAGCATGACTGGCACGTTGCGCGGCACCTGCACGCTGAAGATATGTTCGAGGTTGTGGGTGACGCCGGGTTCGTAGCGGTGGCGCCAGACCGGGTAGATTTCGTAGATGTTCTGCAGGCCCCAGTCGCGCAGCACGATGTCCTTGCCGTCGGCAACGATGCCGGTTTCTTCGAACAGTTCGCGGGTGGCGGTGGTGAGCAGGGGCTCGTCGATGGCGTCCTTCGAGCCGGTGACGGATTGCCAGTAACCAGGGTTGCCGGCGCGCTCGATCAGCAATACTTCCAGGTCGGCGGTGTGGATCACCACCAGGACGGATTCGGGGATTTTGTAGGGCTTCATCTTGACCCGGTAAACCTGGGTCTGACCCAAGGGTCAGACCCTGTCTGCGGCGCCGATAGTGGTGTGTCAGACCCTCGGGTCTGACACAGGTTTACCGGGTTTAGCCGGCCACTTTCGGCTCGGCCGAACGCAGGCGGATATGCAGCTCGCGCAGCTGCTTCTCGTCCACCGGCGATGGCGCCTGGGTCAGCAGGCACTGTGCGCGCTGGGTTTTAGGGAAGGCGATCACGTCGCGGATCGAATCGGACTTGGTCATCAGGGTCACGATACGATCCAGGCCGAATGCCAGGCCGCCGTGCGGAGGCGCGCCGTACTGCAGCGCGTCCAGCAGGAAGCCGAACTTCTCGCGAGCTTCTTCTGCACCGATCTTCAGCGCGCGGAACACCTTCGACTGCACTTCTTCGCGGTGGATACGGATCGAGCCGCCGCCCAGTTCCCAGCCGTTCAGCACCATGTCGTAGGCCTTGGCGATACATGCGCCTGGATTGGTTTCCAGCATGTCTTCGTGGCCGTCTTTTGGCGAAGTGAACGGGTGGTGGGTTGCGGTCCAGCGGTCTTCCTCTTCGTCGTATTCGAACATCGGGAAGTCGATCACCCACAGCGGCGCCCACACGTCGTTGAACAGGCCGTTGGCCTTGCCGAACTCGGAGTGGCCGATCTTCACGCGCAGCGCGCCGATCGCATCGTTTACGACCTTGGCCTTGTCGGCGCCGAAGAAGATCAGGTCGCCGTCCTGTGCGCCGGTCAGTTCCAGGATCTTGTTCAGGGCTTCGTCGTGGATGTTCTTCACGATCGGCGACTGCAGGCCGTCACGGCCCTTGGCCTTCTCGTTGACCTTGATGTAGGCCAGGCCCTTGGCGCCGTAGATGGCAACGAACTGGGTGTACGCGTCGATTTCCGAACGCGGCATGTCGGCGCCCTTCGGCACGCGCATGCCGACTACGCGGCCGTTCTTCATGTTGGCGGCGCCGGAGAAGACTTTGAACTCCACGTCCTTCATCACGTCGGTCAGGTCGGTGAATTCCAGCTTGACGCGCATGTCTGGCTTGTCCGAACCGTACTTGCCCATGGCTTCGGCGAAGTCCATTACCGGGAACGGATTTGGCAGGTCCACGTCCATGGTGTTCTTGAACACTTTGCGGATCATGGTTTCGAACAGGTCGCGGATCTCCTGCTCGGTCAGGAACGAGGTTTCGCAATCGATCTGAGTGAATTCAGGCTGGCGGTCTGCACGCAGGTCTTCGTCGCGGAAGCACTTGGTGATCTGGTAGTAGCGGTCGAAGTTGGCGACCATCAGCAGCTGCTTGAACAGCTGAGGCGACTGCGGCAGCGCGAAGAATTCGTGCGCGTTCACGCGGGACGGCACCAGGTAGTCGCGCGCGCCCTCCGGGGTGGACTTGGTCAGCACCGGGGTTTCGATATCGATGAAGCCCAGGTCGTCCAGGTACTTGCGCACTTCCATGGTCACTTTGTAGCGCAGGCGCAGGTTGTTCTGCATCTGTGGACGACGCAGGTCCAGCACGCGGTGGGTCAGGCGGGTGGTTTCGGACAGGTTGTCGTCGTCCAGCTGGAATGGAACAGGCACGGAGGCGTTCAGCACTTCCACTTTCGAGGCAACGACTTCGATCTTGCCCGACTTCAGGTTGTTGTTGACGGTGCCGGCCAGGCGGTCTTTCACGGTGCCGGTGATGCGCAGGCAGTACTCGTTACGCACGGATTCGGCAACGGAGAACACTTCCGCCTGGTCCGGGTTGCAGACCACCTGCACCAGGCCTTCGCGGTCGCGCAGGTCGATGAAGATCACGCCGCCGTGGTCGCGACGACGGTGCACCCAGCCGCACAGGCTGACGGTTTGGCCTACGAGGGCTTCGGTTACGAGGCCGCAGTATTCAGTACGCATGGACATATTGATTCTCAGTTTCAGGTTAAGTTTTATTCAGGGACGACAACGCCCATCGAAACGATGTACTTCAGTGCGGCATCGACGCTCATATCGAGCTCGATTACATCTTTTTTCGGGAACATCAGGAAGAAGCCGGAAGTCGGGTTCGGCGTGGTTGGCACGTAGACGCTGATGTATTCATCTTCCAGGTGCTTCTGCACTTCGGTAGCCGGAGCGCCGGTCAGGAAGGCGATGGTGCGCGAACCCGCATGCGGGTAAGGCACCAGCACGGCCTTGCGGAAGGCATTGCCGGAATCGGAGAACAGCGTATCCGATACCTGCTTCACGCTGCCGTACAGCGAGCTGACCACCGGAATGCGGTGCAGCAGCTTTTCCCATTGGCGGATCAAGAAATTGCCGACCAGGTTGTTGGTCAGCAGGCCGGTCAGGAACACGATCAGCACGGTCAGGATGGTGCCCAGGCCCGAAATCCGGCGGTCCTCCGGCAGCCAGTTCTCCGGAATCAGCAGCAGGGACTGGTCCATGGTGGAGATCACCAGGTTCAGCACCCATGCCGTAATCGCCAGCGGTACCAGGACCAGCAGGCCGGTTATGAAATATTTGCGCATCGCGTTCCTTGTGCGGGGGAAATCAAGCCTCGCTGGTGGATTTCGCCGGTGCAGGCGCCGGGGCGGCTGCTGCCGGAGCTTCGGTCTTGGCCGTGCTGGCAACGCCGGTCGCCGGGGCGGTGCCGCCACGGAAATCGGTTACGTACCAGCCGGTGCCTTTCAGTTGGAAGCCGGCTGCGGTCAATTGCTTCTTAAAGGTGGACTTGCCGCAGGAAGGGCAATCCGTGAGCTGCGGATCGGAGATCTTTTGCAGCACATCCTTGGCAAAGCCACATTCCTCGCAGCGGTAAGCGTAGATAGGCATCTATTACTCCGCAAAAAACATCAAAACCCTGAATTATAAAGCTTTTTTCCGGCGCCAGGCCATCCAGCGCTCCTTGCCCTGGAATACCGGGATCGAGTCCTCGACCGGATCGTCCTGCTCGAGCTCGAAGTGAGCGCTCATTAACTGCGCCAGCTGCTCCCTGTCGGCGCCGAAAGGCGGCCCTTTAGGGTTGCTGTCGAAGAAGAAGTAGCCGAGCAGCAGGCTTCCCTCCGGCAGCAAATCCGCCCAGCGCCGCACCACGCGCGGCCACATATCGCGCGGCATGGCGCACAGGAAGGCGCGTTCGTAGATCAGGTCCAGCGGCTGCCGCGGCGCATATTCGAAAAAATCGGCCTCGACGACGTGCTCGCGCCAGGGGCCGACCGCTTGTTGCGCCGCAACAACGGCAGACGCGGAGAAGTCGATGGCGGTGGCGCTCCAGCCGGCTTCGCAGAAGGCTTGCAGTTCGTAGCCGCTGCCGCAGCCGGGGATCAGCACCGAAAACCGGCCACCCGATGTCTGACCCTGTGGGTCTGACCCCGGGTTACCGGTTTGGAGCCAGCGCGCCAGCTGCGCCGGAACACCCCCGCGATCCCACGGCGTAAAATCCGCCTCGAAGCGCTGGTCCCAAAACTCCGCCGTGCGCGGATCGCGGTTAGTAAAGTCGGGCATAAGCCACGTACGCCACGACGCCCAGCACAAACGACCCGACAAAGAACGCAAAGAACGACAGCAGGCGATTGGTATGCCGTTGCTCCTCCACCAGGTGGGCCAGCAAGCGCTTGGTGTCCACGTCGCGCTCCGCAGCGACAGTCAGCGCCTGGTGCGCCAGGCGCGGCAGCTGGGGGAAAATGTGCGAATAGCGCGGCGCTTCCGCCTTCAGGCGCTCCACCAGCCCACGCCAGCCCACCTGCTCGGCCATCCAGCGCTCCAGGTATGGCTTGGCCGTCTTCCACAGGTCCAGGTCCGGATCCAGCTGGCGGCCCAGGCCCTCAATATTCAGCAGCGTTTTCTGCAGCAGCACCAGCTGCGGCTGCACTTCCACATTGAAGCGACGCGAAGTCTGGAACAGGCGCAGCAGCACCTGGCCGAACGAGATGTCCTTCAGCGGGCGGTCGAAGATCGGCTCGCAGCAGGCGCGCACTGCAGCTTCGAGTTCATCGACGCGGGTCTCTTTCGGCGCCCAGCCGGATTCGATATGCGCCTCCGCCACGCGCTTGTAATCGCGGCGGAAGAAGGCCAGGAAGTTCTGCGACAGGTAATCCTTGTCGTAATCGTTCAGCGTGCCGACGATGCCGAAGTCCAGCGCGATATAACGGCCAAACGACTCAGGCTCGATCGACACCAGGATATTCCCCGGGTGCATATCGGCGTGGAAGAAGCCGTCGCGGAATACCTGCGTGAAGAAGATCTCCACGCCGTCCGACGAGAGCTTTTTCAAATCGACTCCGGCCTCGATCAGGCGGTCGATCTGCGACACCGGAATGCCGTGCATGCGCTCCATCACGATCACGTTGCTGGAGCAATAGTCCCAGTACATCTCAGGCACCAGCAGCAGCTTCGATTCGGCGAAGTTGCGGCGCAACTGGCTGGCGTTGGCGGCTTCGCGCATCAGGTCCAGCTCATCGTGCAGGTACTTGTCGAACTCCTGCACCACTTCCTGGATCTTCAGGCGCTTGGAATCGGCCCACACGCGGTTGATGAAGTTGGCCGCGATGTGCATCAGCGCCACGTCCTCATCGATCAGTTTCTTCATGCCCGGGCGCAGCACCTTCACCGCCACCTGGGTGCCATCCTTCAGCGCGGCAAAGTGCACCTGTGCGATGGAGGCCGAGGCCACCGGCACGCGCTCGAAGCGCGCGAACAATTCATCGGGGTGGGCGCCGAGCGACTCTTCGATCATCCTGATTGCCAGGTCGGAATCGAAAGGCGGCACGCGGTCCTGCAGCTTGGACAGCTCGGCCACGATATCGAGCGGGAACAGGTCGCTGCGGGTCGACAGCACCTGGCCAAACTTGACGAAGATCGGCCCCAGCTCTTCCAGCGCGCGGCGCAGGCGCACCGCACGCGGCGTCGACAGGTCGCGCCAGAAGAAGACGGTATCGAGGAATTTGCTGATGCGCGGCTTGTCGAAGCCGGAAATGGCGATTTCGTCCAGGCCGTACTGGACGGAGACGCGGACAATCTTGAACAGCCTGAGGAATTTGCGAATCATTTAGCCAGTTTTTGTTCGAGTTTTTCCAGCCGCTTGCTGGCGCGTTCCACGTCGTCGCGGAAGCGGGTTACGTCGGCCGCAAAGCTTTCCGCCACCACCGGGCGGATCAACAGTGGGTTCTCGTCGAGGAAATACTCCGCGACATTCTCGGCCACTTTGCGCTGGCCGTTGCGCGCGCCCTGCACAGCCGCTTTCGCGCCTTGCACCAGGCGCACGGCTGCAATCGGGCCTACCAGCTTTTCCAGGTCGTACTCGGCTTCCCAGCGCAGCGATTGCGACAGTCGCGAAATGGCATTGGCGAATTCGGCATCGCCTTCGATCTGCACAAAGGAAAAGGCGCGCTCGCGGTTCTGCGCGATCAGTGGCAGGTCGCTCAGCTTGAGGCGGATCGTCACCGCTGCCGCCGCGTCGCCGGCTGCCGCTTCCACCATCCCGTCCGGCGCCACGCGCAGGCGCAGCACGACAGGGCTGGCGTCGATCACGGCGACCTTGCCGGCGTGCAGCTTGAGCTCGGTGCGCGCCCAGGGCTCCTGCGCCAGCAGGTGGTTGACAGTGGCAGCTACCGGCATGCTCAGGCCGGGCAGCTTGGGTGGGAATGGGAACATAGTCAAGTCGGTCCAAATAAAACAAAACCGCCCCGGAAAACCAGGGCGGTCTCGATCTTACCAGTTACTGCGCCTGGTCACCCAAGCTGCTGGATACCTGCCAGCATCCAGCCGGTTTTGCCGTTATGCGGTTTGCTCAGGTTCCAGACTTCCTGGAACGGTTCAGGCAGCGCATCGGCGGCAGGCTTCATCTTGCCCCAGAACTTCACGCTGGCCAGCGCATCGTTGCCATTGTCCTCGATGCCCAGCAGTTCGGCTTCGATTGCCACCACATCGGTGTACTCGGCTTGCGCGCCGCGTTCCTGGATCTGCATGCGCAGTTCGGCAAACACTTCAGGCGTGGTGAAGGTACGGATGTCCTCCACATCCGCCTTGTCCCATGCCGCCTGCAGGCGGATGTAGTTGGACTTGGCGGCGCGCAGGAAGCCTGCGGTGTCGAAGTCGGCAGGCACGCCCCAAGGGGCATGCGCCACGGTTTCCGCTGCGGCAGGCGCTGCCACGGCTGCGCCGGCAGCAGGCATCACCGGCTCGAAAGCCGCCGGCTGCATCTGGTGCACGTTGCCGCCGTTGTAGCCGCCGCTGAATGCCGGCTGGGCTGCCGGCTGCGACTTACGGCGCAGCATGCGCACGATAAAGAAGATCACGCCGCCAATCAGGGCGATCATCAGGATCGAACTGATGGCCGACGCCATGGCGCCGCCCAGGCCGAAGTGCGACAGCAGTGCGCCCAGGCCAAGGCCCAGCAGTGCACCGCCGAGGATACCCTTCCACATGCTAGGCTTCGGCGCCGGTGCCGGGGCGGCAGGCGCAGGAGCTGCGGCAGGACGGGTGGCCGTCGGCGCTGCGGTGGGAGCAGCCGGCGCAGGCGCAGTCGTGGTCTGTTTCGGCATGCTGCTTACGCTCGACGACTGGCGGCCGATGGACTTGCTGCCGCCCATCGGGCGCGCGGACAATTCGCTCATCATGCTTACAGCGGACAGGGCAATCATTGCGCTGGCCAGGAATTTTTTCATTTTCATCGTTGGATGTCTCACATTTTGATGCCAGTGTGTAAAGCGGCCACACCTGCCGTCAGGTTGTAGTACTGCACGCGCTCAAGACCCGCAGCCTGCATCATGGTCTTCAGCGTTTCCTGGTCCGGGTGCATGCGGATGGATTCGGCGAGGTAGCGATAGCTCTCCGAATCGTTGGCCACTTTCTGGCCCATCCACGGCAACACCGTGAAGGAATAGAAATCATACGGCTTTTGCAGGAGCGGATCCACTTTCGAAAATTCCAGCACCAGCAATTTGCCGCCCGGCTTCAACACACGACGCATTTCAGAAAGAGCAACATCCTTGTGCGTCATATTGCGCAGGCCGAACGCCACGCTGACGCGGTCGAAGTAGTTGTCCGGGAACGGCAGCTTCTCCGCATCGCAAATCAAGGTGGGGGTCACCAGGCCCTTATTCAAGAGACGATCGCGGCCAACACGCAGCAT
>Ga0307408_100001918_pt1 | contig 15105 bp, 15 predicted proteins | sample 322Cmetagenome_FD_202116 | JGI IMG/M metagenome (GOLD analysis project Ga0307408, IMG submission 202116) | Maize rhizosphere microbial communities from greenhouse at UC Davis, California, United States - 322HYB-C-3 | ecosystem: Host-associated > Plants > Roots > Rhizosphere > Soil | place...
AGCTCCGCGAATCCGAAATCCTCGACGCGGGGAATCGGGGGCGCCGCGCGTGAGCGGCCGAACAAGGCCATCAGGCAGCGTCCACGACGCGAACGTCGATGCCGCGTGTCGCGAAGATTCGCGCGATGGTCTCGCCGATCTTGTTGTTAGGCGTGCTGGCGCCTGCCGTGAGTCCGATGCGGACGTCGGAATGATCGGGGATCCAGTCCACCGCCGAGGCGTCGCTGTGTTTGACACCGGCGGGTCGAAACGTGATCCGGCGCGCCTCGGGCTCGATATTCGTGGCGTCCTCGATGTGGTAGGTCGGGACGCGCTCCGCGCATAACGCCGCGAGCGAGATCGTGTTGCTCGAGTTGTAGCCGCCGATGACGACCATGGCATCGAGCGACTCGCGGAGCATCTCCTGCACGGCATCCTGTCGATCCTGAGTGGCCGAGCAGATCGTGTCGAACGTCCGAAAGTTCTGCGCGCGATAATCGTCGCCGTACCGTCGCGCGACGGCACGCCCGACCTCCTCGCCAATGGCGAGCGACTCTCGCGCGAGCATGGTCGTCTGGTTCGCGACACCGATGCGGAGAAGGTGAAGGTCCGGATCAAAGCCGGGAGACGCTGCGCGAACGAACCGTTCCATGAATTCCTGGCGCGGTCCAATTCCTTCGATGTAGGCGCAAACGAGCCGCGCCTCACTCATGTCGCGCACGACGAGATAGTGTCCGCCCGGATATCGCCCGACCTGTGATGCGGTTGCGCGCGTCTCTTCGTGGTAGTGCTTGCCGTGGATGAGCGCCATGAAGCCGTCACGCGCGTAGCTTTCGACCCGCTTCCACACATTCAGCACCGATCCGCAGGTCGTGTCGACAACGACACACCCGAGCTTACGAAGCGTCTCGAAATCACGGATGGTGACGCCGAACGCAGGCAGGATCACCACGTCCTCCGGCGAGACGTCCGCGTAGTCGAACACTGGTTTGCCGTGGGCGTCCTGGCCCGGTGTGAGAATCTCGATTCCCATCTCGCCGAGCCGGCGGTTCACGTGCGGGTTGTGGATAATCTCGCCAACCAGGCGGATGCGACGGTCCGGAAACTTTCTGCGTGTCTGGTAGGCGTACTCGACTGCCCGCTCCACACCGTAGCAAAAGCCAAATTCTCGAGCGAGCCGAACTGTTACGCCGCCGATCGTGAGCGTATGGTCACGCGAGCGGAGCAGATCGACCAGGGACCCGTCATAATCGGCGGCGAGCGTCTCTTCGACCTCGCCCTTGAGCCCGAATCCCTTCCGAAAATAGGTCGAGCCCTGCTCAGGCGCCGTCATGTGTTAAAATCTAGTAGCCCGCTTCAACCCGCTGTACTCCGCTGAGCTGTGTCTTCTTCTGCCGCAATCGACGCCTGGAGCCCTTCGGACGTGACACCGGAGGAACACAGATCCGAACTGCCCGCCCTTCTTCGTCCCGCGCCACTGGTCAAAGGTGATGCGATTGGCGTTGTCGCACCGTCGTACGCCCCACGCGAGGGGTGGCTGCACCGCGGCGTGAAAGCGCTCGAGCGCGCTGGGTACGGTGTGATCCTCGACAGTGAAATCGGGACCATGCGGCGCTTCGAGCGGATGGAAGACGAGCGGCGCGCGGAGAACTTCATGGGAATGTGGCTGGACCCCCGTGTGAAAGCGGTGATCGGCGGCACCGGTGGCTACGGCGCCGCGCGGATGATCCCGCACCTCGAACCGGAGGTGTTCCGCAGAAACCCCAAGTCGTTCGTCGGCTACTCCGATATCACCGCGCTGCACCTCTGGCTTATGCGCCGGTCAGGGCTTCGGGGCTTTCACGGACCTACCGTCGACGACCTCATTCCGAGTACGCGAGACCCCACCATGGCCTCCCTCCTCACGGCGCTCACCACGCCACGCCCGTCGGCCAGAATGGGACGGGACGTGGCGCGCGCCGTCCGCCCGGGGCGAGCCGTGGGCCGGCTCACCGGTGGCAACCTCTCGCTAGTCCAGCAATCGATCGGCACACCGTACGAGATCGATACTCGCGGGGCGATTCTCTTCGTGGAAGAGACGCGCGACCCCATGTCGTTCGCGGACGAGCGACTGGTGCACCTTCGCGCCGCGGGACTGTTGCGAGGCGTGCGAGGCATCGTGTTCGGCCACCTGTCGCTCGACCGGTCGGAGGAGGACGAGTTCGAGGACTTCCTGCTCGATCTCGTGTCAGACCTGAACGTGCCGATCTTGATGGATTTCCCGGCCGGTCACGAGGTTCCGAACCTCACCCTTCCTATTGGCACGGAGGTCGAGCTGGTGGCCGAAGAGACGACCGGGTGGATTCAGTACCGGGAAGACGCGCTCGAGGTATCCCCCGCCGACTGAACGCCAGTCCGCGTCAGGCGTTAGGCCACGGTGTACGGCGCGAGCCGTTCGACCAGCTCCGTGGGAAGTGGCTGCTTCTCGAGCGACGCGACGGCCACCGCCACGACCACGAGATACCCCCTGGCACGGGTTGTCCCGTCATCGGCGAACATGTCGAAGTTGACGGTCAGCGATGTGCGCCCGACGGCACTCACGTACGTGTGGATCGTGAGTCGCTCATCCAGGCGCGCCGGCGTGATGAATTCGGCGTGCATGACCTTGCGTGGAAGCGTGACCGCATAACGCGCCACCATGTCGTGGTACAGCAATCCCACCGTCCGGAGCAGCTCCGATTCCGCGTACTCGAAAAAGCGGAGGTACGCGTCGTAGCGAATGATGCCGACGATATCCACGTCGCCCCACCGAACGTACTCTCGCACGACGAATGGCGCTCCCATCACAATGCCTCGGCGTCGTAGTAGGCCGGCGCCAGAAACTGCGCGAGCGCGTAGGTGACGAGCGCTTCGTAGGCGCGTTGCCGGTCAACCAGTCCCGCCGTGAGAATGCCCACGGCGCCCGCGCCATGCTTCGTGTCGCGACCGCCGGTCACGCGATCCATGGCGTGTCCGAGCTCCATGCCGCCGCGCACGAGCGTCGCGACGCGATCGGGCAGCGTCATCGCCAGCGATCCACCGACGCCAACGCGTCCGTCGCGCGCCACGACCGCGGCCCACGCGCAGGTGCGCATGTGACCGGCTTCTTCTACGATGCCACCTTCGATGCCGACCGCGAAATCGGCGTCGCACGCCTCGAGCGCGGCCGTCGCACGCTGTGTCGCGCCGCGAATCGTCTCGGCGTCACCATCGGGTTGATCGCGTACGCCGGACGGCACTGCGAGCCCGCGAACCCGCGCGTGGCTTCCACTCCGCTCGAGCACTGCCGTCACGGCTGCGACCTTCACCGGGTTCGTCGAGCCGACCACGACATTCGTCGCAGCCGCGAGTATACCCGACGTTTTGGACTCAGGCTGGATTGCCGACATGCGACCCATGTGTTACGGATAGGAAAATCTACGTCGACTCTGCTCGGCGACGCGCCAGTTCGGCAATCGTGGCGAGTCCGTAGCAAGTTCGAATGCACGCTTGCCGCACCCCATGCACAGGGGTAAGCTTTGGCGCCAATGCTTGAATACCGCGTCGAGACCTCGCTTGCCGACACGCGCGCGGCGTCGCCACAAAGTCGCGACAACGCGCCATTCATCTTCATCGGCGAGAGACTCTGGCTCGACTTCGTCAACACTGACGACCTTCGTCGCGGAGTGCGGTACGATGCCTTGCGCGAGTTCGAGACGTTCGTGCAGTGGCTCGAAGCCGCCAACGTCGTAGACGTCGAGCGTGCTGCAGGGCTTCGACGGCGCGCGGTGCAGCAACCGTCCGGAGCCGCTGCGGCGCTGGTCGATGCGCGACGCGTGCGCGCGTCACTTCGTGCGCTCGCGGAACGAGGCAACACCACCGAAAAGGCACGGACCGATACACTGACCGAGATCAACCGGATTCTCGGACGGAGTGCCGGTACGAGACGTCTCGAGCCGAAAGGCGATGGCGGCTTCGCACGTAGCTTCGTTCCCGTCGGCGACGCGTTCGCCGGCTTGATGATTCCGGTCGTCGAGAGCGCGGCCGATGCGTTGGTGATCGGCGAGCTGGCCAGGATCCGTCGGTGCGCCGACGGGCGCTGCCCGCGAGTGTTCTTCGACGGAACCAAGAACGGGCGTCGTCGGTGGTGCGACATGGCAACGTGCGGCAACCGGGCCAAGGCCGCGCGGCATCGCGTGCGGATGCGGCAGGCCGACGACGGAGCGTCCAACGGCAACGGAGCGGAAGGACCGGTCGATGTGCCACGCGCGCATCCGTTGATAGCCACCTCACCGTCGCCGCGCGAGCTGCGCTGACCTCGATCCCTGGCGAAGTACACCGCCGCGGATCGGGTCCTACCTAACGCCAATCACTTCCGCGGCCGCGTTATCAGCGGCCGCGGCGTCGGCGTCGCCCGGGCCCCTTCCCCGCGGGTCCTGGTCCACGGCCCGATCCGCCACCTCGCCGTGCGCGGTCGCGGTCGTCTCGGCGTGGGCCGTATCGCTCGCCACGGCCTCGATCGTTCCCCCGAAACTCCCGCGCAAGATCTCGTATGCGCCGCTCGTCGCGCGGCGTCAGGTCCGTCGAGCGTTCGACCAACGCCACCTCATCGGGCGACCATGGTCGGTCGAGAATGTCCTGAAGCTCGTCGAGGGTCGATGCTCGCACCGCCCCACGTGGTCCGCGAAGGACGGTGAATCGAACCGGCCGGTCGAGTCGCGGGACCTCGTCTTCGGTCAACGTACGTGCAACCTTCTCCGGCAGGCGCAGGCGCGCCACGCCGTGCAGCCGCCCGCCCAAGTCCTCGACGTCATAGTCGAGCGGGATGTCGCGGCCACGAATCACAACGGAGTCCGGCAGGGCGAGCAACCGCACGCGCTCGTCCGCAGGCACGAAGGGCTCGAAATCGATGGTGAGCGGAGTCGCGCGAAACTCGGTCATCGAGCCAACGCCTGCCAACGCGCGCTCGTAGAGAGGCGTCAGCTCGGCGACGCCGAGCCGCGGCGTCGCCCCGCCGGACCGCCGGTACGCCTCACGGATCTCCTCGATCTGCGGCCGATGACGCTTGAGCGCCGAATGACGTGCCTCGCCGCGCGCCAGCGCTTCGGCGAGGACGGTGCGAATTCTCCCTGCAAGCTCCGATGGGAACTCGTCGATTGCCTCGTATTCGCGCTCCAGCTCGAATCCGTGATACGTGAGCGTCCGTCGCAGTGCCAGGGCCGACTGTTTCCGCCGCGGATCATACACGACGTCGACCGCACCACGGTTTGCATAACGCCTGACGAGCTCGATCGGGATCTGCGTGCCCTCGATCGACGCGCGTGGCACGCCGAACCGATCGGCGAAGTACCGGAGCTCTCCGGCAATGGGCCCCCAGCTCCCGCAGACGCTCGTCTTCGACACGCGGGCTTCCTGCCCGTCGGCCGTTTCCTCGTCGATGACGAGGTCGAACGGCATGTATCGCGCAAGGAGATCCCCAAACTTCCGCCTTGTCTCTTCGCGCGCGTATGGCAGGCGGCTCGGCAACGACAACCCGACACCTCGATACACGCTCGCCATCGCAAGGGCCGTATCCTCGATCGCCTTCACGAGCACGCCGCGTTGCTCGGCCCATTCGTCGATGCGCTCGTCGAACAGGTGGCGTGGCAATCCGTACACCTGTCCCATGTACCCCGCACTCGCGAACGCTTCCGCATACACGTTGTACGCCGTGAGGTGGTCGCTCCCCGGCACGATCAGGCCTTCGAGATCGCGGTCTTCACGCGTCATTCGATGGAGCGACTCGATCGAGCTCATGACCGCGAGATACGGCACGAGATCGTCATCGGCGTTGACGATCAGTTCTGCCCAGGGCCGTTCGACCGGAAGCGCTTCGACCAGCTTGCCGTAGCGAGACAGCCGCCCATTCTCGATGATCCCTCGCGCCTCGAGTCGGCCAACCGCCTCGCGGTACGCTCGACGATCGAGCGCGATCGGGAGATCGAGCTCGTCGGCCCGCACGCCAAGATCGGCGCACGTCAGCGCAACGCGCTCCGAATCGCCAGCCAGTTGAAATTCCGGCTCGGTTGGCTGAAGCGCCGAGAATTCAATGTCCCGGTCCGAGAGAATGAATACCCGGCCGCTTTCGACCCGCCCGTGTACGCGACCGGCCATCTGGAGAATCTCGTTCGCCCCGAGGTGCAGCCGCGTGAGCACGTTCTTGCCACGTTCGATCACGTTCGCGAACCGCGTGTCATCGATGATGACGGTGTCCAGACCCTTCACGTTCAGCGCGCTCTGCCCCGCCGCGGTCATGGCGAGGAAAAAGGGCTTCTCTGCCCCATCTTCCAGGAATGGGCGAATGATCCGAATGGGCTCACCACCGTGATAGAACGCCGAATTGATGCGGGGGAATCGCTCACTGACGTAGCGAGCCGCTTCCTCGACCGACGCCCGCGTGGGCAGGAACATCCCGACGCCGCGACGCTGCCTAACGACCTGCTGCAGAAAGCGATCATTGAGGAACTGCACCGGCTGTTCGCCGACGACCTTCACGGTGGCCGCGCGCGATGGGTCGAACGCGAAGCTCTGGACGACGTCCGCGGAATCGAGATAACGTGCGTAAAACGCGGGGTCGACCGTCGCCGACAGCCAGATGAACCGGCAGCCAACGCGCTTGCCGAGCGCGAGGCACAGTTCCAACTCTGCCGATGTCTGGTGAATCTCGTCGACGATGAGGGTGTCGTGAGGCAGGATGTCGGCATCCTGGAACCACCGCCGGGCGATGCCCGTCGTCACGATGATCACGTTCCACGATGGCGTGTCGGGAGTCGCCTCCCGTTCGCGATTCACGACGCCAATGCGCAACGGGGCGCGCAGGATCTCCTCTGCAATCGGCCGAATCGCCAGGGTCTTGCCAGTCCCGGTGCCAGCGACGATCCCGAAGCCCCGGCCCCCGCGCGCCAACACCCGGACATCCTCACCATGTTCGCGCTCGAGAAACGTCTCGATCCGAAGTCCAAGCGCGATCTCGATCGTCTCACATGCCGCACGAGTAGGCGCGATCACGATCACGCGGCCCGTTGGCGGCTCCGCGGCTACGAACGCTCCGTGGTCCGGAGGGAGGGAACGGTCTTGAACCTGTCGGAGCACGCGTCACCCGGGTGCAAAGAAGAAGCCGTCGCACGCGGGAACCGGACTCCCTGGCGACGGCTTCGACAAATGTACTTGCTCCGGTTCGGCGCGGCGAACGCGGTAGCCCGCATGGTAGCGCGCGGCTCTAGTTCGGACGAATGGGCTTGATCGGTTTCCCGTTCGGGCCGACAGGCTTCGCCGGAGGGGGTGCGTCAGGCGCCTTACGCGGCTCAGGCGTCGGTTCCTTGAGGGACTTCACGATGGGCAGTCGAGGATTTCGCGCCGCGTCGTTGTAGATCAGCCGACCGTTGCGCGGCAGGTTGCGTGCGGCGCTTGCGCAATCCGTGGGCGCTGGCTGCTGAGCTGGCGGAACGTTCTCCAGCCAGATCCGGCACATCCCCGGCGGAGGCAGATGCGTGGACGGCACGGCTGCCTTGGGCTCCTGCGCCTGCGGGCGAACCTGCGCCTGCAGCGAGGAGGCCCCGGCCGTCACAGCGGCGAGCGCGAGCACGAACAAACTGCGGGTCATTGACACTCCAGAGGCCCTCATGACGGCGACACCCGGCCGGCGCACCACGGACGCTCGGCCGACATCGGCGTCTTCAGGGTAACAAAATCCTATTCAATGTCTTAGAAAGCGCAATCGAACCACTCAGCCGCGCGACCCCATCGTCGGACGACTCAGGCCGCACAGGGGTACTGTCGATTCGGCTACTCAGGATACCCGCGAACCGGGGTTGGGTTCGCCTATTGGTCGCAAAATTTGCGAGCAAATGTGATCGACAACCGTGTCCAAATGAGATCTTTGTCGCCCCACGGTCGAGCGTCGGTTTAGCCGCTTGGGTTTCGTAGCAGCCGCACGACCTCACCGGCAGTCGCGTGTCTGCCAACCTTCGACTTCTCGAATATCGGGCGGCCGTCGCGCTTGACCTCGAAGCGACCGCCCCCCGACGGAATCAGCTCCACTCGGGCATCGGGAAACGCATCACGAATCTCGGCCGCCAAACTGGTGGCCCGCGGCTCGTAGCTTCAAACCGTGCAGTACTCGATGGTGATGGTCATTGTTCGAAGCGCTGGGGTGAATTGAACCGAAATTCTAACGCGACGGTCGTTCCGGTGCCTCAGCGCGCGACCGGGACGCCAGCCAGGTTCGCAAGCTGCCGAATGACCGTGTCCTGACGAGCAGCCACGAGTCTCAACGAGTCTACCTGCTGCTGCAGCGCAGCATAGTCCTGCCGCAGATCATTCAGTCCATCGCCGAGCTGGATGATCTGCTCGCTCAGCGCGACGTCGGCCCGACTTGCGGGGCACGCCGCACAACCAAGCGTGAGCACGAGTGCGCATGCGAGTTGGCGCATCGGCCTCCTCTTCGATCTTGGAGTGGTGAGCAGTGAAGCGATGTCGGGTGCGGCGTGGGGATGCCGGTTGAACGGTGACCAGACCCTATGTTGCGCACGGTCTCGACGGAAGGGAACGGATGCGTCGCGGCACCACACTGCCTGAGCTCCTCCTCGTGCTGACGGTCATCGGCATTCTCGGCACGATCGCCATTCCAAAGACCGTAAGGTGGCGTGATCGCATGAGCGTTCGGTCCGCCGCGCTCGAGACCGTCGCGACGTTTGCACTCGCGAGACGATGGTCGCTGTCGCGTTCATCGCGCACGGCGATCACCTTCGACACCGTTGCCGCGACTCTCACCGTCCGCAGCTACTCGGACACCATCGCACGGCGCAATCTCGCATCGTCACACGGCGTGACATTCTCCGCGTCGAGAGACTCGATGGCCTACACGCCTAACGGCTTGGGCTACGGTGCTTCGAATCTCACGATCGTGGTCCGGCGAGGAGCAGCAGCTGAATCCGTCTACGTATCTCGCCTGGGACGCGTGCGGCGATGACCGCGCGGAGCCGTGGAGGCTGGCGCTTCAGCGCCAGCCTCCACGGGAAGCTTGCGGCGAGGCGTCAGTCTGCCGCGACAGTCCCGAAGTCGAATCCGGGTACCGAGATCCTCGGGATCTGTTGTCCGATGACGCGTTCGATCGTTCGCACCATGGCGATCTCGTCAGGCGCCATGAACGTGTAGGCGTCGCCGGTCGCTGCCGCTCTACCGGTTCGTCCTATTCGGTGCACGTAGTCTTCGGGCTGCTGCGGAACGTCGTAGTTGATGACGTGAGTGATCCCCGAGACATCGAGGCCGCGCTGTGCGATGTCAGTCGCCACGAGGACGCGAATCGTGCCGCGCTTGAACCCATCCAGCGCCTGAGTGCGTTGCGCCTGAGACTTGTCGGCGTGCATCGCTGTTGACGTAATGTCCGCGCGCTCGAGATGCCGCACGACCCGGTCTGCGCCATGCTTCGTCCGCGTAAAGATCAAGACCGAGTCCATGTCTGGCTTCCGCAATAGCTCCACGAGCAGCGCGCTCTTCTTCTCTCGCGGCACCGGATACACGGCGTGCGCGACAGTGCTCGCGGCTGACGAACGGCGCCCCACCTGCACGACCACCGGTTTCCGAAGGTATTTCCGGGCAAGCGCTTCCACCTCGGGTGGCATCGTCGCGCTGAACAGCAGCGTCTGCCGATACCGCGGAATCTCGCTCACGATGCGGTTGATCTGCGGTGCAAACCCCATGTCGAGCATGCGATCGGCTTCATCGAGAACGAGCACCTCGAGGTCGTCGAAGACCACGTTCTGTCGCTCGATGTGGTCGATCAGACGTCCTGGAGTCGCGACGACGACATCCACGCCCTGCCGAAGCGCGCGTTCCTGCGGCTCGATGGGGACGCCCCCGAAGACCGCTGCGACCCCGAGGGCGGAGTGTTTGCCATACCGGCGAAAGCTGTCGTCGACCTGGGCCGCCAACTCGCGGGTCGGCGTTAGGATCAGGACACGAGTCCGCCTGGGCCCGCCAAGCAGCCGGTCAATAATCGGCAGTGTGAACGCTGCGGTTTTGCCTGTTCCGGTATTTGCGAGGCCCATCATGTCACGCCCGGTGAGCGCGAGCGGAATGGCTTCTCGCTGAATTGGCGTAGGGTGGGTGTAGCCGGCATCACTCACCGCAGCAAGTACTTCGGGACTCAATCCCAGGTCACTGAAGGTGGCCGGCGTGTCGGACGTTTCGGACGTTGAAGAAAGGACCTGGTCTTCTTGTTCGATTGGAAATGTGGTGTGCATTGATTCCTGATTGCGGCGCCGGGGTCGCTTGCTCGGGACCACCCCGAGGACCGGCGCACGAATGCGATGTCCCACACGTCGCGCGCGGTTGCGCGCGATATGAGGACGCTTGTCTTTCCAGAAGAGAATGTCCTGCGGGGCAGAGACTGGCTCTTCAGTTGAGCCAACGCCCCAAGCGGTGGGAATCGGCTCCACGAGTGGCGCGCGACGAAGAGCGTACGCCGGCGCTCGCGAGATAAACCTAACTCGGTGTGCAACTTGTCGCCACGGAAGACCATTCGGTCCGCGCGTGGGTTTCTAAACCAGTTCGAGCGGTCTACCCGAGAGACGCGCAATCAGTCCGAGACGGAACGTCACGTCGGTCCATCGCTCCTCACCCGAGGTCATCTGCTCGAGCGGGAATCCGGGCCACACGAACGGGTTCGACGACCGCGGCATTGCCATCCCCTTGTGTGGGTGCCAGACGAGATCGCGATCGCGGTCGTCGAGGAAGCGGTCGAATAACTTGTCCCAGCCTTCGTTTCGTCTGAGAAAACCGAGTCGTGCCATCAGCTCCAGCCACGCGAGCGCGAACGGGACGTCGGCATCGGCGACGTTCCTGTTAGGCAGGAGATCGCCGAGCACCAGATGAGGTTGCGCCACGATCTTCGCGCCACACAGCTGAAGGGCTTCCTGGCGGGGCTGCGGCTGTGAGACGTAGCGGAAGATGTGGTCGAGCTGCACGTGATGCTCGTTTCGGAACAGCGGCATGTACGCGAGCATGGAAAGCGCGTAGATCGATGGCGGCCCGGCCTCCGCGGCCAGCACCTGCTTGTTTCCGACACGGACCCAGGGCTTGTGCGCCAGAGGAGATTTGAGGAACGATTCAATGCGTCCGACAATGCGAATGGCAGCGCCCCGAAGCCTCGGGTCTCCTTCGTACCCCGCCTGAGCGAGTGCGGCTGCCGCCGCCTCGCGAAGAATCGCGCGGCCACGACGAGCGACGTCGCCGTCCTCGTCGGCGCGAGGCGCCAGCTCGAACAAGAACGCGGGGTCGTTATCCTCAGCGAGCAGGCGAAATAGCACGCGCCTCGCGCGCATGAGTGGGGGCGCGTCTTTCTCCCAACCGTACTCGAGGAGTCGACGAAAGGCGCTGATGGTGCCGACCCGCTCGAAGTGCTCCGCTCTCGCCGAGGGTACCTCGAGCATTGCTCCGTTCCAGATTCCGTCGGGCGATTGCGCGACGGCAAGGGCGAGCGCAGGGCCATACGAGTAGGCCATGGCGGTCGCTTCGCGCATCTCCCCACCAAGGCGCGCGACATCCATGAGCGCCCTGTACCGGATCGCGTTGGACGCGTGATCGAGTAACCACGTCATTGGGAACTCGACGGGGCTTCCCGGCGGGAGCGCAGTCAACGCAGCGGTGACATGTGCGGTTGGTTCGGTCACGGTTCGTGGAGGCGTTTAAGTCGTTGTCCAACAACGATTTCGTTCCGCTTCCCACAGGGGCCCGGCGACGGGCGCGTAAGGATAGCACATTCACATCCGGACGCTAGAGGGTGCTTCCCGGGGGCCAACGCAGGGTTGTTACGGTCGGTATCAGCTCAGCGCTTTCGCTTGTGATAGGACCTTGGGAGGAACATCTTGCCCCGTGAACCTGATCTTCATGGCAATGCACTCATGCCATCGATGTCACCCGGACACCTCCGCCGCGATTCTTCATGCGGGGTGAGTTCATCGACGTAAACGGAGCGCGACTCTACTACTACGCCGCCGGAAGTCGCGGAGCCGGCGAGCCGGTCGTTTTCCTGCACGGATTTCCAACGTCCTCGCACCTCTGGACCGATGTAGTTCCGCTCGTTCCGAAGGGTCATCGAGTCGTGGTCGTGGACCTCCTCGGCTACGGGCGGAGCGACCGGCCGGCGGGTCGGGATGTGTCCGTTCGCGGTCATGCGGACCGCGTCGTTGGGCTCCTTGATGAGCTCGCGATTAACTACGCGTGCATTGTCGGGCACGATGTTGGCGGGGGCATCGCGCAGACGATGGCGGTTCGGTGGCCCACGCGCGTTTCTCGGCTCATGTTGGTGAACTCGGTCGGCTTCGACCTGTGGCCAGGGCGCGAAGTGAAGATCGCGCGAGCCATGCTGCCTCTCACGCGTCATCTGCCTGCGACCTGGCTGCTCTCGATTCTTCGCACCGACCTCATGCGCGGTTATGTCACGTCGGATCGCGGTGCCCATTCGATCGAGATGTATGTGCGCCCGTTCGCGAAGCCCGATGGTCGTGACTCACTCGTCGAGCACATGATGTCGCTCGACAGCAGCGAAACGAAGGCGATCGAGCCGCGACTCAAGGATATCGTGGCGCCCACCGCTATTCTTTGGGGAGCGGAGGACCCGTTCCTTCCGGTGTCGATTGGCCGCCGGCTGCAGACGGAGATTCCCGGCTCCTCCCTTGCGGTCGTGCCTGACGCGCGACACTTCACGCCCGAGGAGGCGCCCAAGAAGGTCGCGGACGTTCTGACGGAGCTGCTGGCGAAGTGACGACGTCTCGGTTGGAGGCAATGCGTGCGATGGTGGCGAAGAATCCATCGAACGCGCTCGCCCGATTCGGTCTGGCGAACGAAGCGCTCAAAGCGCAACTCTACGAGGAGGCGGCGGAGCATCTTCGCGTGTACCTCGATCGCCATGACGACGAGGGGAACGGCTACGGCCGGCTCGCGGACGCTCTGTTCAAGTTGGGGCGCGTCGAGGATGCGCGAGATGCGCTGCGCAAAGGGATTGATGCGTCCCGCCGCTTCGGTCATCCGGGCATGGTGAACGAATTCGAGGCTCGACTCGACGAGTTGGAGGGGGAGTAGATGGCCGGGATTCGGGAGGCGATGTTCGCAGTCGCCATGGCAGTGGGAGCGGTGGGACCGGCCGAACTGTTGGCGCAGGTCCAGCCGCCGCCCCAACTGCCGCGTGTGGGAGACCGTGTCCGCATACGGGCGCCGAGCATCCGGGAAGATCGCTATGTTGGCCGCGTCGAAGCGCTACCGCGGGATTCGATCCGGCTGGATACGGCCGGCGTTAGGCGCCGCCTCGGATTCGACACCGGCCCGGTCCTGGTCGAGGAGTTTCGCCGTGTCACGCTCCCGACGAACGCGATTCAATCGATCGACGTCAGTGCCGGCCGCACGCACCGCAAGTCCACCATCAAGGGCATGGTCATCGGTGCCGTCGGCGGTGCCGTGTTGTTCGGCGCCACGAATTTGCCGGAGGTCGATCCGAAGTTCTCGGATTTCCTCGCGGGCGCGACCGTTGGCGCGATCGTCGGAGGCCTCGCCGGCGGTACCGTCGGATACTTGTTAGGCGGTGAGAAGTGGCAGTCCTTCTACCGCGCGGGGACGCTTCCCCCGTAGCTCGGTGGCAGCGTGTCCGCGGGCTCGATCGTCGCGGCCAGCGCGTCGGTGGAGTATCGGCTCCCAGGATTCCACAGCATCCAGCTCTTCACGCCGTTGTCGTACCCGGCGCGCATCTGCGCCCGGACTTCCGTCGCGCCATATCGCGGCGGCCCCAGCGTGAAGTCCTGATACCAGGGGACGACGCGCGCCGCATTCGGCACGCCGCGACTGCGGCGCGCGACATCGTCGAGCGCGTGGTCGATGGTGGCGTACGGCGCCGCGTTAGGGTTCGCGAGCTTGTACGTTCCGGGCGCGAAGTGGGACGGGTAGACCATGGGCAGCACGACGTCCGCCTGGTCGAGGAATTTCTCCCACTGTTGGCCGATCCCCATGTCGGTCGTGTCGGTGGCCGTCAGGCCGAACACATCGATCGTCATCGGGACCTGGGTCGAGCGCAATTCACCACGCGTGAAGCCAAGCTGTTCGCGAATCACCTGGGCTCGGATTCGTCCGTTCGCCAGCGGGAACGTCGCCTCGCTCACCAACCGCTTCTCGTCGGGAAACCGCACGTAGTCGAACTGCACCTCGCTGAAGCCAAGGTTCACGGCTTCCTTCGCGAGATCGGCCGCATACTGCCACACCCCTTGCTGATGCGGGTCGAGCCAGGGCTTTCCGTTCTTGTCCAACCATGGCTTCGTCGGATCCGACCGCCGCTTGATCGACCATTCGAGCTTTTTCTCGGCAAGCAGTGGATCCTTCGCGACGACGATCCGGGCGATGGGATAGATCCCGTAGCTTCGCATTGAGTCGAGTACGGCGCGCACGCGTCGATAGGACATCGGTCGCGTCGTGTCCGCCCCGATCTCGCGGGCGAGCGGTACAGTCGAATGGTAGAGAACGAACCCGCGATCGTCTTTCACGTCGATCACGAGCGCGTTCACCTCGGTTCGTTTCGCGATCTCGATGAGGTCCCACATCCGCTGCCCGAGCGCCGCCCAGCGATTCACATAGAGACCCCGAACGACGCGTGGCGTGGCGACTCGTGGCTGCGGGGGGCGCGTGACGGAGTCCGTCGGCGCTGGCGGGGCTAGGCTCGCGGTCGCAGCGACGGCTCGCGGTTCGCTATTGGGCGCTGGCACAGACTTCCCGTCACACGCACCGGCAACGATCGCTGAGCATGCGAGCGCCACGCGGGTTGCGGCTTGAAATCGTCGAAGGTGGCAATTCATGCTGTCGAGAATGTAGCGGCGTCCGACATACCTGGACACTGCGAGCGGTGGACTCGCTTCCCTTCCCCTGACCACGATTTCGGCACGGACAAATCCAAGCGCGGTTGTGCGGCGTATACGTGGCAACGGTCACACGTTGTGACTCGCGACCCCTCGCGCTGGCCGGCCGGCAGCGTTGGGAATCGCTCCCACGCCACCGCATCGCCGGAGGTTTCATGTCATCTCGACGCTTTTTGCCGCGCAACGCCGCGAT
>Ga0307408_100001920_pt1 | contig 15101 bp, 14 predicted proteins | sample 322Cmetagenome_FD_202116 | JGI IMG/M metagenome (GOLD analysis project Ga0307408, IMG submission 202116) | Maize rhizosphere microbial communities from greenhouse at UC Davis, California, United States - 322HYB-C-3 | ecosystem: Host-associated > Plants > Roots > Rhizosphere > Soil | place...
TTCACAACCCGATTCAGTTTAATTTTATCGTTGCCCGACCAGGATTCGAACCTAGACAAACGGTACCAAAAACCGTCGTACTACCGTTATACTATCGGGCAATCTCCTCGTCGTAAGCGTCCTTCCGATTCGGTGTGCAAATATAGAACGATAAAATATAATCTGCAAAATATTTTTTAAAATTCCCCTAAGTCATTGATTCAATGCTTAAAATATGTTAAACCGCATTTCCAACGGTTGCTAATTAAATACTAATCGCTATTTTCGGCATCAATTAAACTTAGGGTTTTACCTAATAAAGTTATGAATTACACAAAAACCAACAATCTTTTAGGCTGGCTTTGCTTTTTGATTGCCACAATTACCTACACCTTAACCCTCGAACCTACAGCTAGTTTTTGGGATTGCGGCGAGTTCATCGCGTCTGCATATAAACTTCAGATTGTACACCAGCCAGGTGCTCCCCTGTTCCTGATGATTGCAAAAATATTTTCATTGCTTGCCGGAGGCGACAAGTCTAAAATTGCCTTTTGGATGAATATGAGCTCCGCCCTTGCAAGTGCTGCCACCATTTTATTTCTCTTCTGGACGATAACAGCGCTCGTCCGCAAAGTTCTTGTAAAGGCTGGCGAAGAAATCTCGTCCTCTAAATTAATTGTAATTATGGGCAGTGGTATTGTTGGTGCCCTTGCCTATACTTTTTCTGATACTTTTTGGTTTTCTGCTGTGGAAGCAGAAGTTTATGCCCTTTCATCGCTATGTACAGCGGTAGTTTTTTGGGCTATTTTAAAGTGGGACCACCATGCAGACGAAAAAGGCGCAGATAGATGGATTGTATTCATTGCGTACATCATGGGACTCTCCATCGGCGTGCACTTATTAAATCTATTGGTTATTCCAGCCATTGCCTTAATATATTATTTCAGGCGTTCCAAAAAAGTAACAAGCAAAGGCACTTTAAGCGCTCTTATTATTGGTATCATTATCTTAGGTGTAATTCAATATGGTATTATCCAATATGTAGTAAAGTTTGCTGCCTTTTTTGACCTGTTCTTTGTAAATACTATTGGACTTGGCTTTGGAACCGGCGTTGTTGTTTTTGCCATATTAGTGGTTGCTGGTTTAACTTATGGCATCCTTTATTCCATCAAAAATGCTAAACCGATTCTCAATCTTGCATTAATCTGCACAACGTTTATTTTAATCGGATATAGTTCTTTTGCAATGATAGTAATTCGTGCAAAGGCTGATCCTACTTTAAATAATAGCGACCCTGAAAACGTATTTGCCTTATTAAGTTATCTTAACCGTGAACAATACGGCGACCGTCCTCTTTTATATGGAGAATATTTTGATTCTCAGCCGATCGAAAACAAAGAAGTTGGCAATATATATCGCCAGGGCAAGGACAAATATGAAGTTGCCGGCAAGAAATACGAAACTATTTACGACCGCAATACTCTATTACCCAGAATGTACAGCAGAAGCCCGCAGCATGTTGGCTTTTACCGTGAGTGGATGAAGATACCAGAAGGGCAGTCTCCCAACTTCGCAGAAAATCTGGGCTTCCTGTTTTCTTATCAAACAGGCTTTATGTATGCCAGATATTTCCTTTGGAACTTCGCAGGCCGCCAAAACGATGACCAGGGGCATGGCAATCATACTTCAGGCAACTGGATCAGTGGAATTAAGCCATTGGACGCAGCCAGGTTGGGCTCTCAGGACAATCTTCCTCCAAGCATTAAAGAAAACAACGCTTACAACCGTTACTATTTTCTTCCATTAATAATTGGATTAATTGGCGCACTTTGGCACTTCAAGCGCAACCAGAAAGATGCAGGTGTTGTTGGATTGTTGTTCTTCTTTACCGGAATTGCAATTGTTCTTTACCTTAACCAAAATCCTTTGCAACCACGCGAACGTGATTACGCATATGCAGGTTCTTTCTATGCCTTTGCAATATGGATTGGATTAGGAGTAGCAGCCATTGCTGAATGGTTAAAACCTAAGCTATCGGCCACCACAGGAGGAGTGCTTGCAACCGTAATTTGCCTTCTGGCTGCACCTGTTTTAATGGCTGAAGAAAACTGGAATGACCATAACCGCTCTGAAAAAACAACGACAAGGGATTTTGCAATTGACTATCTGGAATCCTGCGCACCGAATGCAATTTTATTCACTTACGGAGATAATGACACCTATCCTCTTTGGTACGTTCAAGAAGTTGAAGGTGTTCGCCCGGATGTAAGAATTGTAAACTTAAGTTTATTAGGAACTGACTGGTATGTGCGCCAGATGAAGAAAAAAGTGAACGAGGCTGACGGGCTTCCAATTACAATGCCTAATGAAAAATTTGAGCAAGGCGTACGCGATGTAATTTATTATTACGATTACAAATTAGAAGGCAATGTTGAGCTTAAAAATATATTCGATGTATTAACGTCAGACAACGAAGGCGATAAGGTTACATTGCAGGACGGCAGCCGCGAAAACATTCTGCCAACTAAAAACCTTAAGATCACAATAAACCCAGCTGAAGTATTAGCAACCAAAACTGTTTCCTCAGAAATGAAGGACAGCATCGCTCCTGCTATTGAGTGGACATATAACCAAAACTATGTTACAAAAGCAGAACTAGCAATGTTTGATATCCTTGCGCATAATAATTGGAAACGCCCGATTTACTTTGCTGTAACAGTTCCATCAGAAAACTATATCGGATTGCAAAAGTATCTTTATAACGAAGGCTTTGCATACAGGTTACTGCCTCTTAAGCCCGCTGTTGTGGATTCAACCCAACAGGCACCAGAGCTTCTTAATACCCAAGCTATGTATAATAATGTAGTTAAGAAGTTTAAATGGGGTAACATGAAAAATGCATCATACCTTGACCCTGAGTCTACTCGTATGATTGCTACAATTATCAAAACATTTAATACTGTAGCTGAGAAATTAATTCAGGAAGGAAAAACAGAAGAGGCAAAAATCACTCTTAAAAAAGCGCTTGAAGTTGTCCCTGAGAAAAACTACTTATTCTACTTCGTTCTTCACAAATATTACACGGCAGACCTGCTTTACAAAGTGAACGAAACGGCGGCCGCCAATAAACTTATTGAACAAACCGCAAATTATATTGAGGCAGAGCTGAATTACCTCGGAAACATTTCGAATAATATGCCTAATCTTTCATCAAATGACATTCAATTAGGAATTTCGGTTTTAAATGAAATGCTCAAAACTACAGAGGCAAACCATCAGACTGCGTTAAACCAGAAGCTGCAAAACAAGTTTAAAGCGCTTCAAACCCGCTTTTCAGCTGCAGGTTTCCAATAATAACATAACTTAAGGGTACCTCTAAAAACTCCATATATCCCCTTCTCTTTTGGAGAAGGGATAGGGATGAGGCAAAAAAAGCAGTTTTTAGAGGTTCCCTTAAATGCTAATCTCTCTAATGAGGGCTTAGCATTTGAACCTATTATAATAGCCATAAAAAATCCCGTTAGTTTTAAAACCAACGGGATTTTTTATTATAACTTATTAATGACTTACTCAACAACAACGCCCATCGAACAGAATTTATCGATACGCTCGCTGATAAGATTATCAACATCTTTTTGCTTCAAGATTGCAAGGTCGCTTACTATTTTAGCTTTGATTGTTTCTGCCATTTGTTGAGGGTCTTGGTGTGCTCCGCCAAGAGGCTCTTTAATTATTCCATCAATAAGGCCGTTCTTAAACATATCATCAGCAGTAAGCTTCAACACCTCAGCTGCTTTTTCTTTATAATCCCAGCTTCTCCATAGAATTGAGGAACAAGACTCAGGAGAAATTACAGAATACCAGGTATGCTCAAGCATATACACCTTATCTCCTATTCCAATCCCTAAAGCCCCGCCCGAAGCTCCCTCTCCTACTACAAAGCATACAATAGGTACCTTAAGAACAGACATTTCAAGCAAGTTCCTGGCAATAGCCTCACCTTGGCCACGCTCTTCTGCTTCCAAGCCTGGGTAAGCTCCCGGGGTGTCTATGAAAGTAACCACAGGCTTATTAAATTTCTCGGCTAAACGCATAAGACGAAGCGCCTTACGATACCCTTCAGGATTTGCCATACCAAAGTTACGGTATTGCCTAAGCTTGGTATTAGTACCCTTTTGGTGACCAATAACCATAACAGTTTCGCCATTAATGGTTGCAAACCCTCCAACAATTGCTTTATCGTCTTTTACCGTCCTATCTCCATGAAGCTCGATAAAATCATCACAAATCGTTTCAATATATTGTAAGGTATAGGGCCTTTCGGGGTGCCTCGAAATTTGCACCTGCTGCCAACCACTAAGGTTAGAGTATATCTGTTGTTTAGCCGTGTCAAGTTTCGCTTCTAATTCAGCAAGAGTTGCAGACATATCAACTTTTGTTTTTTCTGCAACCTGCTTTACTTTTTCAATCTGGTGCTGCAGGTCAGCTAACGGCTTTTCAAAATCAAAGGATGTATTCATTCGTAATATCCAATAACAAATGTGGCTAAGGTAGGAATTTATACGCGCTTAAAAGAAAAAAAGCACAAGCAGCCTTAGTGCCCTGCAGGCTTTACGAAACAGATTAAATGTCAAAAGGATAGCAGGAGCTACCAGGTATTTTGGCAAGGATGACAGGGGTATCAACCTCTTGATATTTTAACATTTTAGGCTTAATAGCCCACTTGATTACAAAACTTAGTTAACAGAACAACCTGTTACGGCTTTTAAGATTGCGGGCGAAAGGGGCTTGGAAAAATAACCTTTCACTGCTGAATAACTCTCGCACCGTAACTCGTCGGTTGGGTCAATAGACGACGTTATAATAAAGACTGCTATATCTTTGGCAACAAGAGCTCTTAAATTATCAAACATTTCAAGAAATTGCCAACCATTGACATCTGGCATATTCAGATCAAGTAAAATAACATCAGGTAGCTCAAGCGAGCAATAGTATGCATCAACTAAATCAATTAAAGCACTCTTTGGATCTGTATAGCAATTATAATCGTCGAAAAAATTATAATGCTTCATCAATGCTTTAGCTAAATGGTGATGCGAAGGGTCGTCATCTACAATAATAATTTTTGACATTCGTATAATTGGTTGTTCAAAGATAAAAATTAATTGACGTTTTAACACTTATTTTCAACGCTTGACTTTAGTAAAAGTTTCGTCGCCAGAACTACAAATAGTATTTATAAAACTCATCAAACTGCAAAAAGCAGTGCTCTTAAAATTGAGGCTTAAAAATTTATCCTTACGTAGCATTATGCGAAATTCATACCAAAACCGATTTTATACAAACGACAATTGGCATGTAAAACAATTATCGCTTAGATTTACAACGATTTACTTTTTTCATTTATCAGATGTCTATAGAAACCGATCAGGAGCTGGTAGCAATTAAAGCAATTAGCGAGATAGTGGCCAATACCTTAAGGCTGATGCGAGAATACGCGAAGCCCGGAATGTCAACCTTTGAACTGGATGAATATGGTGGCGAACTATTAAAAAAACATGGTGCTAAATCTGCCCCTTATGTAACCTACGGATTTCCGGGTTATACTTGCATAAGTGTGAATAGAGAGGTAGCACATGGCATTCCATCAAGAGATACCATACTAAAAGAAGGAGACCTGATCAACATTGATGTTTCGGCGGAATTAAATGGTTTTTATTCTGATAATGGCGGCTCTTTTATCTTAGGCGAAGACCTTAACAACCTTAATCCTGTAGTTGAAGCGTCCAAACTCATTTTACAGAAAGCTATTAGCCAAATTAAAGGGGGAGTGAGAATTGCCGATATAGGGCGCCTTATTGAGACTGAAGCCAGGAAGCAAGGATTCAAAGTGATTAAAAATCTTGCGGGGCATGGCATCGGGAGAAACCTGCATGAAGAGCCTCACGATATTTTATGTTATTACGAAAGTTCCAACAAAACCCGTTTCCGAAAAAATTCAGTGGTAGCAATTGAAACTTTTATTTCAACAAAAGCTAATTATGCTTACGAAAATGGCGATGGCTGGACCATGTCTACAAGAGATGGCAGCTACGTAGCCCAACATGAACATACTATAATAGTTACCGATGGGCAACCCATAATTTTAACAGAAGCGAATCAGATCTGGAATTGATCTGATTCACTTTTGTTAAACCAGATTATAGGTTTCTATTTTATCTGCAATAAGGTGCAAAAACGCCGTGTCAACCTTACCTGTGTTTTTACGTATATGTAGAAATCCTTGCTCATTAGGCTCAAAACTCGCCACAAACTCCTCACCGGAATATACTTCAAATTTACACTTCTCGCTATGATGCATTAAATCTGCTATTGCGAACTCAAACCGTCTCCCTTCACTCTCAATTTCCATTATAAATTTTTCCATTTTTAAAGCTTTCAAAATACCGAAACAAAAATCCGGGCAATTGTTTACACACGGTGTTATAATTTTTCAACATTTTTCTACATAAAGTTAAAACAACTGTAACCTTGAACACACAAGAAGCGTATTAACACCTGCAACAGTGCAGATGCATAGTGACAAACCGCGTTGCCATTATATCAAACATCATGAATCGCGGCGGAGTAGTACTACTACTTTCAGGGCTCGGGATGGCCGTTATATTGGCTTATACCGCCCGAATAATTATTTTAAACAGCAGTGGCTTGACTGATAGTGAGAGCATCAACGTTAGCACCAGTTTTCTTTACGAACAGGATGCGGAGAAGAATGTCTTTGTGGATAAAAATGAACCTAGCGTAAAAATCGATCCCAATGGCATCGACTTAGGTTTCGTGCAGCCCGCCAAAGGAAAAGTCACTCTTATTAATGTAGCTGACGAAAATCAAAACAGAAGCTTTCATATTAATAGTGGCAAAGGCAAAGAAATTAGCATTCCATTGCCTGGAATTTCATTAGGGCAATGGAGACTGAAGTTTGAATGGGAAAGTAATGGCAAAAACTTCTTTTATGAGGAAGATGCCTTCCTAAAGTAGACTGAATAACTAGCTCTCAATTCCCATAAATTCCAGATACTTCATAACCATTCTTATTTCTCCGTAGGAAACATCATCACCCAAAGCTGCTTTAGTTTCGGTCGCAGACATCGGTTTTTGCTCTGTAATGAAATCAATAATCTTCGCAGCTTTTTCTTTTGGTACAATCTTAAATAACTCAAGTTCGCCAGTGCCGATATAGTGCGTAAGGTGCCCCTCTATGGTGCCGATAGCAAAACCTCTCTGTAATGAGATTGCATCAATTGTCTTCCCTTCTTTTAATAAGTCGAAGCTTAATTTTTTTGTGTCAATTTTCTCCTTCTCCTTGGGAAGTGTGAATTGAAATGACGGCCGTTTAATATTATTCCCCTCACAATAAGACGAAACCATCGAAAGAATTTGCTGTCCGAATTGCTTCACTTTCTGCTTGCCCATTCCTTTTACGCTTTCCAGTTCGGCACTGTTAGATGGAAGCTTCGAAACAATTTCCATGATTACTTTAGTAGGCAATACCATGTAAACGGCTACATTATTTTGTTCAGCAAGTTCGTCTCTCCATTTTCGAAGTTGCGCATACAAGTCGTAATTCTGGATAGTAGAGCCTGTATTCGGGCGAGCCGCTAATTCAGCCTTAGAGTTCGCCAGATTATAATCAATCTCAGAATTGGCTTTTATTTTCAAATAAGAAATAGTTTCGAATCCGTTAACGCATTCTCTGAATGCGGCAAGTTTGATAAAGATTTCCTTTTTTAGGTTGTCTAAAGCCTCGTGAATACTTTTCCTCACCGATTTATTATCAGTCTCCACGTTTATCTCTTTGACCGGAAAGTATAGTCCTTCCTCGATTTTTGAAGTAAAGTATGCGCAGGCTTTTTTTACCCTTTCCTGCAACTGCTGATTTTCTTCGGGTAGATTATTTTCCGCTAATAAGCTATGGAGCTGGCGTGTGAACGTCTCTCCCACGCTATAAATATGTGCATCAGTAAACTCTTTAATCTTCTCCAAAGCCTCATTTACCGGATTCACAATAATCGTATCATGTTCTTCGACCTGCTTTTTGCAATAGAAAAAACGGGATTTTATCAATTTAAAATCAAAAAGTTCGTGTAAAAGGGATTGCTGAAACGAAACTTTAGATTCAATCAAACGCCTTTCATCTGGCGCTTCTTCGTCGGCTTTTTTGGTATAGGCATAAACTGTACCATCGGTTTTTACACTATTTAGGGCTATTGGCGAACGTAACACCATTCCCTCAAAGCTTTTGCATCGGCTTAAGGCTACATACACCTGGCCGTGAGCAAATGAAGCACTTGCATCTATAATAGCCTTCTCGAATGTTAGCCCTTGACTTTTATGGATAGTTATAGCCCATGCCAGTTTTAGAGGATATTGAATAAAGGAGCCAATGACCTTTTCTTCAACTTCTTTACTCTCTGTATTTAATTCATACTTAAGATTCTCCCATTCTGCCTGGCCAACTTCAATCGGCCAGTCATCACCCGGACACTTAACAAAAATCTTATCATCATCGATTTTGGTTACTTTCCCTATCTTTCCATTATAAAAGAGCTTATCGCGTGAAGGGTCGTTCTTTACAAACATCACCTGAGCGCCAACTTTTAGTTCAAGGTCGGCAACGGTAGGGTAGCTATATTCAGGAAAGTCGTTTACGATTTTAGCTTTAAAAACTTTTTTTGAAGATGTCAGGTCAATGAGCTTCTTATCATTTATCTCCTGGGCTGTATTATTATGTGTAGTTAAGGTGATATACCCCTCTTCTTCCCCCGGTTCAAAATCAGGGATATATCTTTGATTAAGATTGGCAAGAACTTCCTGATTAATTCTATTCTCACGAACAGCATTCAAGAGATCAATAAAATACGTGTCAGACTGCCTATAAATATGTTTTAGTTCGATGCAAACAGGAAGAGCCTTTTGTAGCGCACGGCTACTGAAGAAATAAAGATTAGGATAGTAATCACGAAGTATTTTCCAGTCATCATCTCTAACCACCGGGGATAACTGATGTAAATCTCCAATCATCAACAATTGAACACCACCAAAAGGCTTGTGATGATCTTTATAACGTCGAAGCACCTCATCAATTCCGTCCAATAGGTCAGCTCTAACCATACTTATCTCATCAATAACCAGTAGATCCAAGCTTTGAATTAGGTTAATCTTCTCCTTATTGAATTTTCGATTTCTTTGGGCAGAAGCTTCTGTGGTGGCTAAGCCAAGGCCACTGGCAAGATACGGCCCGAATGGCAGTTGAAAAAAAGAATGGATAGTAACTCCGCCGGCATTTATAGCCGCTACACCAGTGGGAGCCACAATTGCCATTCGTTTTAGCGAAGACTTTTTTAAATTATGCAGAAATGTTGTTTTGCCTGTACCCGCCTTCCCTGTCAAGAAAATGTTTCTATCTGTAAACTGTACAAAGTTATAAGCAAGCTCAAGCTGTTCGTTTTTTTGCATATAATAAGGTGTTTAAAGTTTAGGTTTGATATGTTATGTTTTAGGAATGCAATATAAAGCTTTGATGCTAAAATCAATAGCAACTATTAATCAAACTAATCCAGATCGGCTGTATATTCATTTGCGGCCTGCGCTTTTTGGGATTTAAATGAATAGTAGGTCTGGCAGAGGTAACTAAAAGCAACTACAAAACCTGTAGTAATAATTTTGGCTGGAGTAGGATACCAGCCTAAAAACTCAACAAAAAGTTTCAGAAAAACATAGTTAAAGAACATACAACACAGCACTACCTGAAAGTATCTGAGTAACTGTATCCTTTTTTTCAGTTCTGACTGCTGGAAAACCACATATCTGCTTAAATAGAAACCAATCGGAAAGGAAATTGAAAACGCAAGAAGGAATGAAGCAATGTGCGGACTCAACGTAATAAAAGGCAGGTGTACGTTTTGTTTCCTGAAAATGAAATTATAGTTGATGAAGAAAATACAAATATCGAGAAGTGTGTTTCCGCCACCACAGGCTGCATAACGAAAGGTTTGTAAAGGCATTATCCTGCTAAACAACGGATAGAAGAAATCTATAAATTGCAGAATTGTACCTCTTAACAAATTGTGAACCTGTCTCATTTAAAGGCTGCAAAGCTACGCTTTTTAAAACTATCTATCTATAATGTGAAAAAAGTCGCTTTATTGTTCTGTATGATGGTTTTATATTTGAGAAAAAATAATATGAAAACGCTTTTAATCTTATTGTTTACATTTTTTTCGATTTCAAACCTGAATGCTCAAACAATTGAATCTCCTGACTTTAAGTCAGCAGATGACCAGACCACGAAGATTCTAAAAATTGAGCGTAACGCCAAATTCACTGTTGTTACCTTTGAGCACACCAATGACGAAGGAGCCTGGATAACGCTTAACTCCGGTATCTATATTCAGGACGCAGACGGACAGGCGATGTTCAAATTCATTAAAGCAGAAAACATTCCTTTGATGCCTGAAAAATATCATTTTAAAAAGCACGAGACAAAGACATTTAAAGTGTACTTTGAGAAGATCCCAACACAGATAAAGTCTGTTAATATTATAGAAAGAGCTGTTCCTCGCGATGAGCCTGTTAGCTACCTTAATTTCTTTGGGGTAAAACTTGACAAAAGTGGTACGGGGAAAACTTATAAAGAAATGGTTTTTGAAAAGGCTGCATTAGTCTATTAACTTATTCAGCTAATCGTTTAGAGTTAATTCCATAATAATCTTAACGATTAGTGATTCCTTACGATTTTCTTAGATCGCTCTCAATAGTATTCAAAGCCAGGAAAGACAAAATAAACAATACTCCACCAACCATGTTCCAAATTATAGGGAGCCGAGTTATTTGAACTTTTTTAAAGTAATACTTGAAAAGATTGCCTTGGAAAAACTCTAAAACATGGTATTTTAGAAAGCTTTAAATTAATTAAGAAGGATGGCTCCTTTACCCTGAATTTAGCGGTTATTGATCGTACGCTCGGACTCTGCAGCAATCGGATGCAACCTTTTATTGATTTTTATTGATCAACTGAACAGCAATTGTACTATTAGCAGGAGCATTGAACTGATAGGTATCAATATGCCCAGGTGCACTTGTGATATCTATTGTAGCTGTGTTTGGAGAATTCAATCCCTCATTCAAAGTCCTAATAAGAATAATGTTGTCTTGTTGTTTCTCAATATTAAACAAAAACACCCCTCCTTCTTTAGTCAAAAGATACTTTGGGTCAACCTTTCTACCATTGTAATTAATACTAATCTCATCACCATCAATATATCCCGAATCATATAACCTCACCCTAACATTTTTCAAATTGCAGTAAACTTTATTTAATGAAACGGTTGAAAGTTGTTTTACTACTCCAGGCTTATTATTGATGGTAACGCTATCCTTTAAAGCAGCCGCAATTACCATTTTTACCGAATCTGGAATAACTGTAACCTTCTTTACTAAGTGAATATTCCCTGCACCACAAAAATTATTTTTCTTGTCTGTTCCTTTAAACCTTCCTTCTAAAATCTCCAATCCTAATTTGGTGCTTTTTTTAAGCTTAGAACTTACCATACAAAAGGTGGTGCTTTTATCTTTTATATTGGTTTTTAAAATATTTGTCTCAGAAAATTCTATGCTGCCGTCCGTATTAACTTTGCCAGTTATGTAGGCTTTTGTTTCATTCTTATTACCAGCATTGGTTACTGTATTTCCAGAGATAACGTTTCCTTCTGTTTTATAGGTAAGCATAAAGGTAAACTGCCCAACATTTTCAACATCAATAATGCCAAGATATTTCGTTACGTCTGATTGACCATATGTTGTTAGTACAGTTAGTAGTAGAAGTATAGAGAGAATATAGTATTTGCGATTCATATTTAAGAAGAAGGACTTAATAAAGAGCTTTTTAACCTTTTAACAGTACTTAAAAATTCCTTCAAGTATAAAAAGCATAGTATTGGAAAGACCACAAGCGACATTGAGTTAAATTCAGCAGCACCATTAAAGTCAAAATGAATTATCCTCATACAGGCTCTTGTAAGGCCACAACCATAACATTCTATGCCAGACAGTATAGTAAATAAACAAATTGTATGTTGGTGATTATCGAAGGCGGTTTTCGGAAGTATGATAAGGGCTAAAGGAAAAACAGCCAAAACGATTGTTTTGGCTGCTAAAAAATATTTTGATGCAAATAGCTTAGAGCGTTTTGTCATACGAACCATTTTTAGGCTGTAAGTCTCCGGTAATGATTCTGATCAAGTCAATTAAAGACCAGATACCGCATCCGCCTAAAGTTAATAATTGAACAATACCTTGCCATGTGTAGCCTAAATAAAAACGGTGAATACCTAAAGCACCCACTAATGCAGCTAGAATAAGTGCAACCACCTGGCTTTTGCCTCCTGCTGCTCTAACACGGTCCAAAAAGCTTTTCTTCTCTTTTTTAGCTTCTGCTTTAGTTACTTTTTCAACTACAGAATTTACATTAGCTTCTTCAACCTGAGCCGCTGTAATTTGGGCTGGAGTTGCTGTTTGCGAATTTTGCGTGGTTTTAGTTGCAGAAACCGGGAATGCAGCACGAGTTGCTGGGATAGACAAGAAAAGCGTTGCTACAACGATTGAAAATGATAAAAATTTTTTAGTCATAAGGTTATTATTTTTAGCGAATGTATCAATAACTTCACATATGGGAGCAAAAAAATTAACCAACTTTAAGCACTTTTAAATTAAAAAAACACAACAACCTAACAGCCAGTAAATTAAAAAACAACACAACATAAAACAAATATCAACATTATACGTTATGCGCCCACCAACAATCCCGCGAACCTATAATTAACTAACTGATGTTACGTATTAAAAGCCATAAAATATCGAAGCTTGGGGAATAAATTTGGAAAACTTACTTGGTTTATATACGGACTATTCAATAGTTTCTCTCTGCTTAACTAACCGCTACGGGCTATCGGTTCTAAGCGAGGGAAGAATAAGTCACGATCAAGTTACCCGTTTGTTATCCTCTAGTAAAATAGATTCCAGTTGCTTATGGAAAGAGGTAAAGCCCATTTGCTGGGAAATATCGGGCAGCGAAGGAGTTTTAATCATTGATGATTCAGTAGAAGAGAAGAAATATACAGATCGGAATGAGTTGATATGCTGTCATTTATGACCATACCCTGTGAGGATCGGTAAAGAGAGTAAATTTCCTGACGGCCCTTTATTACAGTGGTGGTATCAAAAACGATGGAAAGTAGAAGAGTATCACAAATCGGTTAAGAGCAATGCCGCCTTGCCAAATCCCCAACCCGAAAGATTGTCACCCCAACCAGTCATTTTATTGCTTCTATACTGGCTTTTGTCAAAATGGAACGGCTCAAAGTACGAAACAAACAAAATCATTTTGCAATGAAGACATAATTAATGGCCGCGGCAACTAAAGCTGCATATGCTGAATTTATACAGTTATCAACACCCAGCAGAAATTTTAGCTCAATTCCTGCGTAACATCAATTTTTCACTAATCGTTTAGAGTAATTCCATAATAATCTTAACGATTAGTGATTCCTTACGATTTCCTTATATCGCCCTCAATAGTATTCAAAGCCAGGAAAGATAAAATAAACAATACTCCACCAACCATGCTCCATAGAAAAATATAGTTTAAACGGACCTTCAATAAGCATACTTTCTTGGGTATGTGTCAATGCTGAGTATTTTACACTTCCCTCGGCGTAGCCCATGCCAGAGTTTCCATTCAGTTCAAAATCGATATCTTTAATAATATATTGACAGTTGAAAAAGCCAGCATATTCGTCAAAAACTGCTCTGAGTTTTTTTATTGCATCTTTTTTGCTCAATAAGCTACCGTTAGGTAGTATAAACTGGTCGCCCAATGACCAATTTCTGGCATCAAGCGTCTGATCAAACCACCCAGAAATAAACTCGATAGCTCTGTTTTCAATATCCCATTTATGGTTGGGATGAAAATCTTCGTAAGTAAAGTGCCTTACCATACCGGGTATTATTGCATCATCGGTTTCATGATCAAATAATTCCAGGGTTATAAATTCATATTTTGCCCGGCTGTTATACGTTCCTAAAAAATCTACAGCAATGTTTTTTTGCGATAAAAGATTGATTATATCAGCCAGTGCCTTTTCAATGTTCGCGTCGCTGATCTCGCTGGATGGCTTGAAAGCAGGCCGGCCTAATAATTGATAAATAGGGACTTGTTTTGAACCTTGGGCTGTCGCGTGCTCAAAGGCGAGAATGTTTTTCAAAAATTGATTTTCAACCTCAGGCGGGATATCGGCTATCGAGTCTGCTTTAGCACCTAGCTCTGCAATTAATTTTAGCTTTAGAAGTTCATTTTCCAAACGCAAAGCTCCTTGCGGGTCATTGTCTTGCGGAAAGTCATTTTCAATCATAAATAAATCAGGTTTAAGAATATATGTAAGTTATAAAACAACGAGTTCCCAAGCAAATAAATTAAATCGGCTTGAGAAAGCTAAAACCTTCTTTTGAGATTTTTCATGAGAGCCCAAAATGTTTTACGGCAATACACGGATGTTTGCTCAATCCTTCAAGGTAATTTTAAAAGCGTATTAATTTTTCTTCAACCCCTTGAAAATCAAAATAAAGTTACCTACTTTTGCAATCCCAATTTTGGGATAAATAAAAATAAGAGACAAAGACTTAAATGCCTACTATTCAGCAATTAGTTAGGAAAGGTAGAGTAGCTCTGGAGGATAAGAGTAAATCCCCAGCGTTGGACAGCTGTCCACAGCGAAGAGGTGTGTGTACTCGTGTATACACTACTACCCCTAAGAAACCAAACTCAGCAATGCGTAAAGTTGCCCGTGTACGTTTAACAAACGGTAAAGAGGTGAACGCTTACATTCCTGGAGAAGGCCACAACTTACAAGAGCACTCAATCGTGTTGATTCGTGGTGGTCGTGTTAAGGATTTACCAGGTGTGCGTTATCACATCATCCGTGGTGCATTAGATACTTCTGGTGTTAACGGAAGGAATCAACGTCGTTCTAAATATGGTACTAAACGCCCTAAACCAGGACAAGCAG
>Ga0307408_100001921_pt1 | contig 15098 bp, 8 predicted proteins | sample 322Cmetagenome_FD_202116 | JGI IMG/M metagenome (GOLD analysis project Ga0307408, IMG submission 202116) | Maize rhizosphere microbial communities from greenhouse at UC Davis, California, United States - 322HYB-C-3 | ecosystem: Host-associated > Plants > Roots > Rhizosphere > Soil | place: USA...
GGACGATTGGCTCAGCATTGACGTCGACAGCGCGACGATTGAACGGCAGCGAACAGGCGCTCTTGAAGCGACGCTGGGCTTCCCCTTCCGCGCTCAGCATCTGCGCGCCGAACGTATCGCGAATTGGTGAGGCGGGATGGTCGGTGCTGAAGTGCTCAGGGTTACGAAGGATCTCGAGCACGTCAGCGCGCCGCGTCACGAGCCACATGTGCCCCCCAGCCGACCGGGCGCGTGCAATCGGCGTCGTGCTCCGCAGCCGGTGGAGCATGGGATAGGGGTTCTCCGCGAGCGATTCGAGCTCGATCAACTCACGCGCGGTCATGCTTGCGGAAGGCAGGTCACTCTACTCAAGGTCGTGAACGTGTGACGCGACCCCCAATATATGGGCACGACGTGAGAGCCAATAGCGCAGCGACGTTGCGAGAACGGGCAGGTTTCAAGAAGCTTGTCGCGCAACGATAGCGTCTGACCTGGTGCGGTAGTGTCCGTATTACACCTAAAACGAACGATACTCCCTACAGCCATGACCGGAGCGAACGTCATTGAACTCGGCGCCGGCAGGTCGCGCCGCTTCGCGCCCATCACATCGCTCGCGAGTGGCTTCGAGCTTGGGCTGACGATTCACGTCATTCGCGGGACGCGGCCGGGACCGGCCGTCGGTATCTCGGCGATGATCCACGGCGATGAGCTCGACGGGCTCCTCATCGCGCGCGAACTGGTTCAGTCGCTCGACGCATTGGACATTCGCGGGTCGGTCTCGGTCCTTGGCGTCGCGAATCCGCTCGCGATGGAAGGCGTGTCCCGCAACACACCGATCGACATGCTCGACATGAACCGGCTCTTTCCCGGTTCACCCGACGGCTGGTTGAGCGAACAGCAGGCCTATGCGATCGCGCACGAGTTCATCGACACCATCGAGGTGCTCGTCGACATTCACTGTGGCGGCACGTTCCCGTGGGTCGACTATTGCTACGTCATAAATGACGAGGCGCTGTCGCGAGCGTTCCTTCCGGCACTCCTCTACAAGCCAGCCACCACCTATTCCGGGACGACTGCCACGTACGCCGAACAGCGCGGCGTGCGGTGCACTGTGGTGGAGATCGGGGGCGGGTACCACGACCAATCACGACATGTGGCCAGTGGCGTTCGCGGCGTGTTGAACCAGCTCCGTCACGTCGGCGTCCTCGATGGAACCGTCGAACGGCGACCGGGACAGGTCCTGATGCGCGACATGAAGGTCATGCGACCGCGTCACGGCGGGATCTGCGTGCCACGGGCGATGCTGTCACCCGGGCAGGTACTCCGCTCGGGAACGGCGCTGGCCGACATCGTCAGCCCGTACACATTCGACGTGCTGGAGACGATGACGGCGCCGTTCGATGAGAACATCGTTGTCCTCTGCCGGAACGTCGTCACCCGGATTCATCCTGGCGACTATGGTTTCATGATTGCCGACCGGGCGACGGCAACGACGTACGCCGACTGATCGCGTGCTGCCTCGCTGGGTAGCGTTCGCGGCATTGGTCATCGGTGTCGCGGGGGTCGCGCGGGCACAATCACGTCAAGGGACCGTGGACATCACGGTCGAAGTGATGTCCGACGCTGCGCACGTCGAGGAGCGATACCTCCTCGCGCCATCGCCGTCACCGATCGCTCTCCGAGTCCTGACGCGGCCGTGCGCAACAATCGAGAACTTGGTCCTCGAGCAAGCCGGGGCGGTTCTGGCGGTGAAGGAATCGCGAGACGGGCCGTGGATCACGTTTCACGGCACGATCGCCGCCCGGGATGACTCGCTCCGGCTCTTCGTGCGATACGACGTGGGACCAGCAGAAAGGGGTGTCATTCCACTCGTGCACCCGACGACCGCCGTGACGGGCAACAGCTCGACACGAACGGGGCCGGTGTTGGTTGACGTCAGAGTTTCCGACGCCATGGCCCGGGTCTCCTTTCCGTACATGACTCGTCAGGCGCCTAACGAATGGTCGGCGCGCTTCGTGGCGGTGCCGTCGTTCGTGGAGATCGCGGGTCTGCACGCCCGGCCGTGCGACGAAGGCGTGGGAGAAGGCGGTGACAACGGCGGTCTGGTCTGGCGGTTCTTCCTGTTGGTCGGAATCATGATCACGTGGGTGTCGCTGTATCTGGCGTGGGCTCGCCGCTCAAAGGAACGCGAGCCCACATGACAGCCGCGCATCTGTCGGCCTTCTACGCGATCGTGGGCGCATACCTGGTCCTGGTCTGCGGGATCGGGCTCCGCCATTACCGTCGTGCCTCGACCGAAGAAGGCTTCCTCGCCGCAGGTCGCAGCCTGGGACCCATCATCGGTGGCGCGACGCTGATGGCCAATCAGGTGAGCGCCGGCGCGACGATCGGCATGGTGGGCTTCCATTACTTCTCCGGTATCAGCTACGCGTGGACGTGGCCGCTGGTCTGGATCGGCTGGGTGGTCGCGGCGCTGTTCGTGGCGCCGAGGATACGGCGCATTCGCGGGCTGACGCTGCCCGATTTCTTCGCCGCAAGGTTCGAAAGCAAGGCCGCCCGCGGGATCGCCGCCTTGTTCATCCTGGTTGTTTACGCCGTGATGCTCGCCGCGCAGTACCAGGCTGGAGGTCTCCTCTTCGGATTGGTCGGCGGGATGGAGTACTCGCGCGCCGTCCTGCTGGTGGCTGGCATTACGACGGCGTACACCGTGCTTGGTGGGATGTACAGCAATGCCTACGTCGGGATGCTCAAGGCAATCCTGCTGTTAGGCAGCTACGCGATCGCGGTCCCGTGGCTCCTCGTACACGTCGGGTCGATTGCCAGCATCGGGGAGACGCTGACCGCCATCGATCCGCGATTGAGCGGCAACTGGTTCGGCTGGCGGCAATTGATCGCGATTTCGATGGCGATCGGCCTTGGCCTTGCCGCGGCGCCGTACGAGATCTCGGCCATCTATTCGATGCAGAGCAAGCGAGCGACGCGGATGGCGATCGGGTACTCGTTCTTCTTTCAGGCCTGCATTGGCGTCGGCGTGTTGCTCTTCGGGCTCTCGATGAGAGTCGCGATGCCGCAGTTGCCGACGCCGGACCTGGCCACGCCGGTGCTTGGGATGAGCATCCTCCCGCCATGGATCGGATTGCTGGTGCTGCTGGCAGCCGTCGTCACGTTCACGCGAACGGGGGGCGCGATCCTGCTCACCGTCGCCTCGGCGGTGTCGCACGACATTTACGTGGAACTGATCAAGCCGGCGGCGAGCGAACGCGCGCGAGTTCTCGCGAGCCGACTCGCAGTGGTCACGTTCAGTGCGATCCCCGTCGCGCTGGCGCTGCGCCAGTTCGACCTGGTGAACTTCATCGTCATCTGGGCCGCGAAGCTGATGGTCAGCTTCCTCTTCATCCCTGTGGTCGTGGGCCTGAACTGGCGTCGCGCGACGCGATCCGGAGCGATCGCCTCGATGCTCGGCGGGATGATCACCTGCCTGGTATGGTCGCGGCTCGGTTCGCCGTATTTCCTGGGGCTTGATCCGGCGGAGGCCGGGGTCGTGGTCAGCGCCGCGTTGATGTTCACGGTCAGCCTGACGACGTCCCCCGCCTCCGCCGGAGCATTGCGACAGTTCTTCGACGATCCCGGCGAGGAGTTCGTGTCGGCGTAGCGACGCGGTGATTTATTCGCCTGTCACTATTGTACTTAGTATCGTAAGCGGCTTATGTTTGTGAATGTTGAATGTGAGGGCATATCTCGCCAGGATCGGGCGACGCGGTGGAATAAAAAGTCGCCGCACTCTCGAGTCCGACGTCGCCAGGCGCATGGTGGAAATCCGGGAGGCTCGTCGCGTTGCCCGGCGCGCCAACACTTCCACACGCCCGGGCGGCGCTCCAGCCGACACCAGTGTCGCTGCGCTCGCCGTGCAAGACGCGCTGTTGCGGCGCGCCTCCCCAGCCGAGAAGCTGGCGCAAGTGGCACGGCTCTCACGCATGGTGGATCAGCTCTCGATGGCCGGTCTCAGGCGACGACACCCGACAACCGACGATGAGATGATCGCGTACCACCGAGCAGAATTGCGGCTGGGCCGCGAGCTGGCGGCTCGGGTGTACGGCGCCCGGCATGACGTCGCCTAACGAGCTGCACGATCCGGTAGCGATCGCGCTCGATATAGGTGCCCGGCTTGACCAGCTTCGCGTCACGTGGCTGACCGGCGGGTCCCTGGCCAGTTCGGTGCATGGCGAGCCAAGGGCGACGCAAGACGTGGACATGGTTGTCGCCCTCCGCCCCCGCCACGTGAAGGCGCTCTGGGAGGCACTCCGTCGTGATTACTACGTCGATGTCGACGAAATGCGTGCTGCGGTAAGGGCGGCAGCGTCATTCAACGCCGTCCACTTCGCCAGCGCCATCAAAGTGGACTTCTTCGTTGCGGGGGACGATCCGTTCGAGGCGGAACGGCTCGCGAATCGTGAGCGCATCGAAACGCCAGGCGGTGGCCTGCACGTCGATACCGCGGAGCACACGTTGCTGAGGAAACTCGAGTGGTATCGTCGCGGCGGCGAGGCGTCCGAGCGACAATGGCGCGACGTTCAGGCCATCGCTCGCATTCAAGGCGACCGCCTGGATCGCGATCGCTTGCGTCTCTGGGCGGACCGACTGGGCGTCATGGATTTGCTCCAGCGCATTCTGGTGGAGACTGCGCGGTGACGCTCATTGCTTCACCCTACAGCGACGGCACGATCTCCCGGTCAACCTGCCGAAGCGATGGAGCTCGCTTCACCTGCAGGCAGCGTCACCGTGAAGAGCGCACCCCTCACTGAACGGTTCTCGGCACGAAGGTGTCCGTGGTGCCGCTCGACGATCGAGCGCACAATCGTTAGGCCCATCCCGAGGCCGTGAGGCTTCGTCGAGAAGAACGGCTCGAAGAGCCGCTGCTGCACAACGGCAGAGAGCCCGGGGCCCGTATCGGACACGTGGACCTCGACGTCACCGTTGCTCGTTGCGGTGCTGATGGCAGCCTCGCGATCCGAGGTCGATGCGGATACGGCATCGAGCGCATTGAGCGTCAGGTTGATGAGGACCTGTTGCAGTTGCACCGGATCCCCGCGGACCGGAGGGACATCCGCACCGAGCCGGAGGACCAATCGTGCCCGCCGGCCAGTGACCTCGTGCTCCACCAGCTTCGCGGTATTCCGGCAAACCTCGTTGAGGTCGACCGTCGTGCTGATCGGATCCTGCTTGCGAAGGAGAGCCCGGAAGTGCTCGACAACCTCCGAGGCTCGCACATCATCTCTGACGATCGCCTGGAGAGCCTCCCGTGCCTCCTCCACGTCGGGAGGGGTTCGCGCCAGGAACAGGTTTCCGGCTTCGGCGTTCATGCGAATGGCAGCGAGCGGCTGCCGCATCTCGTGCGAAACTGCGGTCGCCAGTCCACTCACGGTCGCGACCCGCGCCATGTGCTCGACCTGCCCGCGCGTCTGTTCGAGCGCGCGGCGGGATCTGGCGCGGGCAAGCGCCCCGGCGATGAGGTCTCCCATTGCTCCGATCCGGGTCGCCATGTCCGGCGGCCATGCCATGCCGCGGGCACGATACAGTTCCAGAATACCGTACGTCACTTGCTCGACGATCAGAGGGATCTCGAGGTGATGGCCGTCGATACCCACTAGGGCGTCGGCTCTACTCACACACCTTCTGACCGCGTCCTCAGCGTCGGTCCAGACCAGGCACGGCGCGACGGCGGACGCGTCATCCGGAGTTATGGCGAGGACGCCCGCGGTCGCGCCGGCGAACCGCGCCACTTTGGGTAGTGCCTCCTCCAGCGCCACCGGCACTTCGGCGGGGGACCGGCTCACGAGCTCGGTGGTCAGTGCTCGCATCACCCGCTCGTACGCAACCTGCCCCTCGACGACCCGCTGCGCGCTCACTCTCCGCTTCTGCTCCACCAGCAGAAGGGCGATCAGCAGCGACTCGACGATGACGAGCCCGACCACTGCGAGAATCTCGCCGCGATAACGCTCCCATATCGAGGGGGGGCGAAAGAGGACCTCGGTGCCCGGCGGCAGTCGGTCCCCGGACAAGTCCCAGCGCTGCAGCTGCCGCCAATCGACGACGAGGCGCGCAGCCGCCACCTCGACGGCGGGCATCGGCTCGTTAGGCGCCCGCCGGAGGACACGCACGAGGATTTTCCCGGTGCGCATGCCGTCGTCCCCGAAATCCATCACGCCGCCACCCACGATCCCGTCGCCGACCCAATTGCGCGCGATCCCATACATCGGCACCGACGCCACGCGTGCCAGGCTGGCAATGAGGTCCCCAGGGATGAACTTTCCTCCGCGCTGGTCCCTCGAGAAGTCCGAAAGCAGCACGAACGTTCGAGGTGGGAAGTGACGGAGACTGTCGATGAGTCCCGCGTAGGACCAATCCTGGTACGTCACCATCTGCGTTCCCTTCAACAGCGGCGTGATCTGACGCCGCGCCTCGGCGATCAGGAGGGAGTCGTTCCGCGTCGCGCCGCCGATCAGCACGACGCGTTCCGCATCCGGCTGGAGGGCGCGAGCCAGTGAGTACGTCGGCGCAAACGGCAACTGCTCCCGCCGCCCGACGACATGCGCGGGAAGGGAAGAGAAATCGACGAGCGGCTCGAACGCGCCTCCAAACACGACTGGTACATCCGGAAACAAATCAAGCAGGCGATCCAGGATGAATCGCAGCGCGGGCGCCCCTTCAGCTACGATGGCGTCGGGCCGGAAGCGCTGATATTTCTCCTCGAAGTATCGGGTGAGCTGCACCGAGCGGGCCGAATATGGAAAGCGGTCTACGTCCAGGTACTCGTCATAGAAATCGAGGCCGGTGGGGTACTGCTCGTGCACCGCCGCTTTCAGGCGCCCCGTGAACAACACGACGCCAGGTGCATTGGGGTTGTGCGAGTAGACCATCAGAATTCGCTTCGCCTCCTGCGCCGGCTGCGCGTAAGCAGACACGGTGGAGGTTGCGGTCATGACGGTGACAAGGATCGCGCCGAGTATGCGACGCACGCGCGCGAGCAGTTCGTCCTTGTCGAACGGCTTGCGCAGGCAGTTCGCCACTGCGTCAGGGTCCTGGAGCATTCGCATCGGAAGCTCCGCGTGCGCCGTCATGAAAACGATCGGCGGCGCCCTGCCCTCCGATTCCAGCCGTTCCTTGAGCTCGTACCCGTTCAGCCCCGTCCCCAGATGGATGTCGAGCAGCGCGCACGCGGGCTCCGGGCCGTTCGGGCGCCCGAGGAATTCCTCGGCGGAGCCGAACCCGCGCGCAACGATGCCGACGCTCCGGAACAGGCGAACCAGGGCCGTACGAAGCGATTCATCGTCGTCGACGACCGATACCCACTGTTGCTCACTCATCACGATCTCGCGGGTCAGTAGCCCACCGCCATGCCATCCTTTCGCGGATCACTCGCCGCCGCATAGCCCTTGAGCAATCGCACGATCGCCTGCGCTCCACCGAACGCGATCGGCGGCTGATCGATGAGCGCGTGCCCCATCGCCTGGAGCGAGTCGCGCACGGCATCCGTGATCGGCATCTCCAGCGCGACGCGCAGCCCGTCGTAGTGGCGGAAACGCGGCGCGTCGATCGCCGCCTGCAGATCCATCCCGAACACGAAGTAGTTGAGCAGGAACTGCACGTGTCCCTGCGCCTGCACGCCGCCACCCATGAGGCCAAAGCTCATGTACGCCTGCTCGCGCCCGTCGACCGTCTGCGTGACGAAGCCAGGAATCAGCGTGTGGAATGGGCGCTTGCCCGGTGCGACGGTGTTCGGAAGTCCCGGCGTCAGGGTGAACCCCGCGCCGCGGTTGTGCAGCGCGAAGCCCGTGCCCGGCACCACGATGCCCGATCCGAAGTAGTCGTAGTTCGAGTTGATGAACGAGACCATGTTCCCCTCGGCGTCGGCGACGGTGAGGTAGACGGTCTCGCTCTTCGTGCGCGCCGGTCCCGGATCGACGTGCTCCTGCGCGCGCGTCGTGTTCAGATGACTGCGTCGCTCGGCAATGAACTCGTCGGTGAGCAGCTGCTCGGCCGGCATGTCGAGGTGGTCCGCATCGCCGACGAATCGATCGAGGTCGGCGTACGCCAGCTTCTTGGCTTCGATCAGGTAATGCAGGTACGTCGCGGAGTTCTGCCCCATCGACTTGAGGTCGTACGGCTCGAGAATGCGCAGCATCTCGAGCGCGGCGATGCCCTGGTTGTTAGGCGGCAGCTCCCATACGCGGTAGCCGCGGAACGGGACCGAGATCGGCGTAACCCAGGTCGGGGCGTTCTTCTTCAGATCGTCGAGCGTGATGAAGCCGCCGAGCGCGGCGATGCGCGCCACGATACGCTGGCCTAACGGGCCGCCATAGAAGGTGCCGAGCCCAAAGTCGGCAATCTCCTGCAGCGTGCGCGCGAGGTCCGGATTCCGGAACCACTCGCCCGCCTTCGGCGCGCGACCGCCGGGGAGGAACGTGGCCGCGGCGGCCGAGTCGCGCTGAAGGAATTTCGTCTCGTTCGCCCACTGAGCGGCGATGATGGGCGAGACCGGAAAGCCATCGCGCGCGTAGCCGATCGCGGGCTGCAGCACCTGCGCGAGCGTTCGCTTGCCATACGTCCGCAGGAGCTTGTCCCATCCGGCGAGCGCACCGGGGACGGTCACCGACATGACGCCCTGCTGTGACCCGGGGCGGAAGCCGCGGGCCTGCAGCGTCTCGCGCGTCATGAGCGAGCCAGCGCGTCCGCTCGCGTTGAGCGCGACGAGCTTCTGCTCTTTCGCGAGCCAGACGATGGCGAACATATCGCCGCCGATGCCCGTCATGTGCGGCTCGGTCACGCCCAGCACGGCAGCCGCGGCGACCGCGGCATCGATGGCGTTGCCGCCCTGCCGAAGAACCTCGAGGGCCGCTGTAGACGCGAGTGGTTGGCTCGTCGCGACCGCGGCGTGTGGAGCGTAGACCGTGGAGCGACCGGCCAGTGTCGTAGGCCGTTGGGCTTCCAGCGCGGCCGGGGTGGCGAGCACCGCGGTAAGCACGGCGGTGACCGGGTAGAGTCTTGTCATCCGAGTGTCAAAAGGGTCGGGTGCGACAGTAATAGTTACTGTCGCACCCGACCGGACACTTGGGAAGCACCAGGACTGTCAGCGCTCCCCGGCGGGGACGCGCTCATTGCCCGCAGGCGCTATAGCGTCGCTATCGACTCCTCGTCATCACCCTCGACCTCCGAGCGCTGCGCCTGGATCGCATCGTGCAGCGTCGTGCCGATCAGACACTGCGCGCGCAATGCCTCGATCAGTCCCTCCGCCTGCTTCGCCTGGACCGACAGCAATCCAGAGCGCTCCAACACCTGATCGATGACCGATCGCTGCGCCGAGATCATTTCCACGGTGGACCGAACATCGCGCGTGAGCGCTTCGGCACGCGCGAGCCGCTGCTCGAGCTGCTCGATCTGTCGCTTCCGCTCTTCAAAGGCGTTCATCCCCTCGGTCGTGGTCTTCAGGCGCTCCTGCATGTCGTCGAGCAATGCACGGGCACTCTCGATGTCGCGGCGCGCCGATTCAATGTTGCGGACGTCCGTGGCGGTACGCTCGGCGACGCCGAAGACGCGCTTGACCTGTGCCTCCACGGCATCGACGGTAGCCTGCCGCCCCACGATCTGCTCCAGTGCCTGCGTTGCCGAGGCCTGCGCCAGGTCGCTCCGCCGGAGCAGCTCTTCCATGTGTGTCATGCGCCGATCCACATCGCCAAGTCCCGCCGCCCGCTCTTCGAGTTGCTGGGCAATCTCGGCGAGGCGCTCCGAGCGGGACTCCGCGTCATCGAGATGCGTCGCCATCGCCTGGGTGAGCTCCTCGAGCTGGCGTGCCGTGTCGGCTGCCTGGCGGCGCTCGTCCGACGCACGCGTTAGGTGCTCCGTGGCCTTCTCGAGCGCGCTCTGACGCTGGTCGATGTCCTGCCCGAGCACCCGCATCCGCTCGCCGAGCGCGTCCAGCCGCTGCGCGCGATCCTCGAGTGAGTCGATCGACGCTCCCGTACGCTCCATCCGGCGCTCCGCGGCGTCGACCGCGGCCGTTACGCCAGCGATGCTCATGGTCACGCGCTCCGCCTCGTCAGACTGGCGCCCGAGGTCCACGAAGCGGGTCTCGGCGGCGTCCATCCGCGAGCGAAGTCCCGCGCCTCGCTCGTCGAGCTGAGCGACCGTGGTCTCCATCGCGCTGAAGCGGGTCTGCAGATCATCCAGCGACGATGCGCGCTGGTCGATTGCCGCGATCGAAGCGTTCACCCGTTCGACGTCGCGCCGCAGCGCATCGATGCTTGGGCGTGCGCGCTCGAGCTCGTCCACTCGTCCCCACATCGACCGCACACGGTCGTCGGCATCGCTGAGCCAGGCGCTCGTCGCCGTATGGCTCTCGCGTAGCCGTGCCATCTCCGCGATGGCAATCTTCACTTGCTCCAGACCATCGCTCACCATTTCCCGGGCGCCGCTCAGCGTCGCCAGCTCGCGTGCGACCTCGTCGATCGTTGGCCGCATCGCTTCGACGCGGTCGGTCCGTTCGAGCAGCACGCGCAGCTTCTCGTCGAGCGTTCCGACATCGTCGCGCACCGCTCGGAGTCGCTCCGCCTGCGCGGAGATACGGGTGATGTCCCCGGTAAGGTGCGTCACCTGTGACGCCAGCGCCTGCGAGCGGGTTTCGGTCTCCGACACGATCTGGGCGGTGCGGTCGAGCCCAGCGACCCGCGTCTCGCACTCGCCGAGGATGCCGCGAAGCTCCGCGATGCGCTCGCTGGTGGCGTCGAGGCTCCGGTTCTCGAACTCGAAGCGCTCGGTGCTCGCACGCATCTCCTCACGCAGGGTCGCGAGCTCGCGTGCGGCATCGCGCTCCGCGGCATCGAGCTGCTGCTGCTGCGCCGAGATCTCGGCGCTGCGGGCAAGTACCGTGGCGTGCAGCGCTTGTACCTCCGCCACCTTGGTCTCGATCGTGGCGAGAGCGCGCGTCTGCTCTTCCTGTCCTCTGAACGCGGCGGTCAGCTCCGCGTTGAGCGAGTCGACCTCCGCGGACTGACTCAGTGCGCGCTCGAGCATCTCGCGGTGGGTCTCGAGGGCGGCTGTTTTCTGAAACACCTGGTCGGATGTGGCCTTGAGCACACCGAGTTGGTGCTGTACGTCGGGAATCCCGCTGGACAGGCGGAGCAGCGACTCGAGCGCCTCATCGGCCGACTTCGCACGCCGCTCGAGCACGTCCATCTTGTTGGCCGTGGTCTGATGGCGCTGATCGATGCCGTCGAGTCGAATCGTAGCGTGCTTGTGGGCACGCGTTACGTCGTCGTGTACCGTGCGGAGCCGCGCGACGTTCTCGGTCATGTCCCGGACCTGCGACCTGGCCGCGGCAGCGTCGTTATGCATCGAGGTGAGCTTCGCGTTCACCTCATCGATACGCTCCATGTGCTCGGTGAGCTGGAGGACGCGATCGATCTTGCCGGCCAGGTCGCCCATGGAAGCGGTAATTCGCGCCGCCTCTGCGCTCACGGCCGTGATCTCCGCACCGGCACGTTCTTGAGCTGAGGACTGCTCGGCGAACCCCGAACGGACCGCGGCTAGTTCCCTCGCGGCGTCCTCTGTCTGCGCCAGTTGACCCTCGAGCTCCGCGATCCGCCGTTCCAGCGCGGCGAATCGCTCGGCTCGTTCCGCCGTCGCGTCGAACGACTTGAGCGCTTCGGCGGCGCGCTCGGCGCGCTCGACCAACGCTTCGAGGGCTGCGCGCGGCGCGGAGCCATTCCCGGGCGAGCCCGATTTTGTGGAGCTGTTCTGGTGCGCGTCACTGCTATTCGGCGCTTGGGCTTTCTTGAAACCGGGAAGGGAAATCATGGGGGAATCTCCGGACGTCGTGGCACGATCGCGCGGGCCGGGGCGGGCCGCGCTTCCGGAGGAAGGACGGACGCAAGCGATTACGGTCACGTTGTGAGCGATGACCAAAAAAATTGTGGCAGCGTTCACGCAGTCCAGGGCGCTCGACCACGCTCGAAACACTCGTTAGGCTGGTCGTGGCCCTGGCCGGCTCGTCGCGAGCGGAGATGTCATCCTTGAGGAGCGATCCGGCCGATCAGTGGCATCCGCACCCCTCGTCGTAGCGGCCAGCCCTGAGAGGGCCAGCCTCACAGACGAAGGGGTGTTCGGATGCGTCGGATGACTCGGATGCGCCGGATCGCTTCCAGAACGGGCTAGCGTGGTAGCGCAACGAGCCAGGATCTTTGTTCAACGGCCTCGGGACGCCAATGCGACCCGAGGCCTGCTCCCTCAGTCACTCCGCAGCGACTCGATCGGATTCACGCTGCTCGCGCGCCGCGCGGGCATGTAGCTCGCGAGCCCGCCGATCGCGATCATCATAACCGACATGCCGGCGAACACGATCGGGTCCACCGGCTTCACCCCGAACAACAGGCTTCCCAAGACCCGGGTGGATGCCAGCGCCACGCCGACCCCGATGACCACGCCGACCACCACGACGCGCGCGCCCTGCGAGACGACCATGCGCCGCACCGCGCTGGCCGTGGCGCCTAACGCCATCCGCACGCCGATCTCCCGCGTGCGCTCGGCCACCACGTACGACAGCACCCCGTACAGCCCGATTGCGCCGAGCAGCAACGCGAGGCTGGCCACGACGCCTAACGTCAGCATCGTGAACGACAGCTGCTGCATCGAGCGCCGCGCCAGGAACTCCATCGTATACTCGCGGTAGACCGGCGCTTCGGGGGCGATCTGGCGCACCAGCTCACGCACCTCGGGCTGCAGCTTGTCGGCGCGTGACGATTTCACCACGTACGCCGGTGACCCCATCGCCCACGCGGTCGGCGCAGGACCCGTGAGCGGGAAGTACACGATCGCCTCACCGGCCTCCCGCCAGTCGTCCTGCTTCACGTCCGCGACGACGCCCACCACCGTGAAGGCGAGGGTGTCCTGACCGCCGAATCTCGGCCGGAGCGTGTGGCCGAGCGGATTCTGACCAGGCCAGACCTTGTCGGCGGTCGACCGGCTGATGATCACGCTGTTGTTCGGCGTCACCGCTTCGCCGGTAGTGAACGTACGGCCCTGCAGGAGCTTGATTCCCATCACGTTGAAGTAATCGCCGCCGGTAAAGTTCATGTTGAGCAGCGCGCCGTCATCGGACGGCTTGTCGTCGGCCCGGAAGCGAACGGTGCCCGTGCCCTCGTCCAGCGGGATGTTGTTCACGATGCCCACGCCAGTGACCCCAGGGAGTGCGCGCAGCCGGTCCATGAACGCGAGATGCATCCGACCCCAGCTCGGCCCGTCGCGGAATGGCCGCTCGGGAGCGAATTGGAAGGTGTAGAGTCCGTCGGTGCGGTAGCCGGGGTCCACATTGCGCAGCTTCTTGAAGCTCTGGACCAACAGACCCGAAGCGATGACCAGCACGAGCGCGAGCGCCGTCTGGCCTACGACGAGCAGGTCGCGTCCCCGTCGCCTTCGTCCCGTGTTCCCGCGGCCTCCTTCGCGCAGCCGCGCGAAGTCTGGCGCGGACGCGCGCAGCGCGGGCACCGCGCCACAGGCAAGCGCCGCGAGCAGCACTAGCCCGAACGCCGCGGCCAGCGTCGGCAGATCCAGCCTAACGCCCGCGAGCCGCGGGAGCCGCGGCGCAGCGCTGATGAACAGCGGCAGCGTCACCCTGCTCAGGAGAATGGCGAGCACACCAGCCGCGAGCGCGACCACGATGGCTTCGGCCATCTGGAGCCGGACGAGCTGCGCGCGGCTTGCGCCGATCGCGCGCCGAATCGCGAGGTCCCGCGTGCGGCCCTCGGCGCGCACCAGGAAGAGGTTCGCGACGTTGGCGCACGCGATGAGCAGCACGACCCCCACGGCGCCGAGCAGAACCCAGAGCGACCGGCGCGCCGTTGGACCGACGATGCGATCGAGCACGGGAGCGACGACGGCGCGGTGCTGTTCGATGAGCCGCGCGTACGCCGGAGGGCCGCCGAAGCGCGCGGGCAATTCCTTCGAGAGGCGCGTCAGCTCCGCGGCGACCTGCTCGCGCGTCACGCCCGGCTTCATCCGCGCGACCATCGTCATCCCGCCCTGGCCGGGCCGCACATCCTCGAGTCGTATCGGGGTCGCGACCCAGAGCATCGTCTGGTCGCTCGGGATCTGGAACTCCGGCGGCATCACGCCGATGATCTGCCGGATGGTGTCGGAGACGAAGTACGACTTCCCGATCACCGACCGATCCCGCCCGAACCAGCTGCTCCAGAGCTGGTCGCTGATGACGACGACGCGATCGCCGTCCTCGGGGACCGGGAGTCGTCCGAGCTGGGGCCGGACGCCTAACGTGGCGTACATATCGATCGTTGGCCACGCCATCCCGATCCGCTCCACGCGGTTCTCGGTGCGGAACGTGGACGTGCCGGCGCCGAAGCCGAAGATGCCGTCGATCAGCTTCGCACGTTCCTTGTAGTGCAGGTAGAAGTCGGCGCCGACCGGGAAGCGCTCAGGGAGGTCCGAGCCGGGCGCCGTGCCCTCGATGGCTACGAGCCGATCCGAGTTCGGGAACGGCAGCGACTTCAGGATGACGGAATTGACGACGGCGAACATCCCGGTCACGGCGCCGATCGCGAGCCCGAGGGTGATGACGGACGTGACGAGGAATCCCGGCGTGCGCCGGAGCGCGCGCCAGGCGTGGCGGATGTCGCGTCCCGAGTCCTGCACGGAAGCGAAGCGCTGGGCGTGGTAGAACCGGTCCTCCGCGACGCCGACGTTGCCGAAGCGGAGACGCGCCGCATGTTCAGCCTCGGCGGGGGAGAGACCCTGGGCGCGGAGGCGCTCGGTTTCGAGCTCGAGGTGCGAGCGGATCTCGTCCTCGAAGTCGCGTTGGCTGCGGCGGCCGAGCATCAGACTTTCTCCGGCGTGGGGCCCGGATCCATGACCCGGGCGATGGATTCAACCAGCCGGTTCCAGCGTCCCGCCTCGACGGCGAGCTGTTTCCGGCCGGTGGTCGTTAGGCTGTAGAAGCGCGCGCGGCGCTTGTTCTCGGACGTGCCCCACGTGCCGTTGATCCAGCCACGCTGCTCGAGTCGCTGGATGGCCGGATAGAGCGAGCCGTGGTCGACGAGGAGCGTGTCGCCGGATCG
>Ga0307408_100001922_pt1 | contig 15096 bp, 10 predicted proteins | sample 322Cmetagenome_FD_202116 | JGI IMG/M metagenome (GOLD analysis project Ga0307408, IMG submission 202116) | Maize rhizosphere microbial communities from greenhouse at UC Davis, California, United States - 322HYB-C-3 | ecosystem: Host-associated > Plants > Roots > Rhizosphere > Soil | place...
CCGGCATATGCTCGTCAATTAATGCAATAGGACCATGCTTCATTTCTGCCGCAGGATATCCTTCAGCATGAATATATGAAATCTCCTTAAGTTTTAAAGCTCCTTCTAATGCTACCGGAAAATTATATCCTCTGCCTAAATAAAGACAGTTTGGAGCATCTTTAAATGCAGCAGCAATTTCTTTTGCTCTGTCATTAGTTTCTAATGCTTCGGCAACTTTCTCAGGAATAATTTCTAATTCTTGTAAATAAGTATGGAAATCTGTATTTGACAAAGTTCCTTTAGCTTTTCCTAATCTTAAGGCAATCATCGTCAAAACTGTGATTTGGGTTGTAAAAGCTTTGGTAGAAGCTACTCCAATCTCAGGTCCGGCGTGTGTGTAAGCACCTGCATGGCTTTCTCTTGAAATAGAGGAACCAACAACGTTGCAAACGCCAAAAACAAATGCTCCGTTTTCTTTCGCCAATTTAATAGCTGCCATTGTATCCGCAGTTTCTCCCGATTGAGAAATCGCAATTACAACATCATTTTTATTAATAATCGGGTTACGGTATCTGAATTCTGAAGCATACTCTACTTCAACAGGGATACGTGTAAACTCTTCAAAAATATACTCAGCAACTAATCCTGCATGCCATGAAGTTCCACAAGCTACGATTAGAATTCTCTGAGCGTTTAAGAATTTTTCAAGATTATCTTCAACACCAGCCATTTGAACAATTCCTTCATTTGCATGAAGCCTCCCTCTGTAGGTATCTTTTATAACACTTGGCTGCTCGTAGATTTCTTTTAGCATGAAGTGATCGTAACCTCCTTTTTCAATTTGCTCCAAATTCATTTGAAGCTCCTGAATATAAGGATCTACTAAAGAATCATCTTTAATTTTTCTAACTTTAAGAGGTTTATGCAATCTAATGTTTGCCATTTCACCATCTTCAAGATAGATAGCATTTGAAGTATATTCAATAAAAGGTGATGCATCAGAAGCAATAAAAAATTCTCCTTCTCCTACCCCAATTGCCAAAGGACTTCCTAATCTGGCAGCCACAATTTCGTTTGGATTTTTTTTATCAAATACTGCAATTGCGTATGCACCTACAACCTGATTTAAAGCAATCTGAACTGCCTTACCAAGTTTTATATTTTCTTTTTTCTGAACTTCCTCAATTAAGTTAACTAAAACTTCTGTATCAGTATCTGATTTAAAAGTATAACCTCTTTTTATCAACTCTTCCTTTAGAGGAGCATAATTCTCAATAATTCCGTTGTGAATGATTACTAAATCACCCGAATTAGAAAGATGAGGATGTGAATTGACATCATTTGGCACACCATGGGTAGCCCAACGTGTATGTCCAATTCCTATAGATCCATTTATAGTAAAACCCTCTTTTGCCTTTGCTTCAAGATCCGAAACTTTACCTTTTGTTTTACAAAGTTTTATACCTGTTTCCGTATCATACAACATGACACCAGCACTATCATATCCTCTGTATTCCAGCCGCTTTAATCCTTTTATAACTATAGGATAAGCCTCTCTGTGACCGATATATCCAACAATTCCACACATATATATTTATTAATTTGGTTTCGTGTAGTAAATTTCAAGCTTCAGTCTTTTTTCGTCAGGAACTGTGGATTTTCCTCCAAACAATACTGTTCCTAACGGACTCATTACCGACGCTCTTGGAGCATCTGTAATAACACTGCCTTTTAATTTCAATTTATTTGAGGCTGTGATATTTATACTTTCAGTTACAACCAAACCAAGCTTCACATTAACCGCATCAGCTTTCTTGATAATATTTCGAATATGATTTGTCAGCCTTATTTTGTATGTTGTTCCTTTCTTACTTGTAGGATCTATATTAATTATCCCGCTATAAATGACTTTTGACAATTTTGGGTCAGATGTGATACTTGTACTTCCGTCTGCTGCGTAATCTACAATCGGAATATTATTTGTTAAATCATACAAATAAACCCTTTTTGGCTCACGAAGTCCTGCACTGGTATTTGGTATTCCTGCTATTTTATCTGAATCGATATGAAAAACTAAATTAGCTTCATTAACCAACCATCCTTTATCTCTGATCTCTTTTAATTTTGAACCAAAATCATTAAGCTCAAGCACAGCAAGTGATCCCTGACCACCTTTCAAATAAAGTGATTCATCACCTAGTGTTACACTAGCAGATGTCAATGCCGTTTGATAAGCTGGTTTTTTAACATCCTGAGTTAAACTTGCTGTTGCACCAGATAGATTAATAACCAAAGTTCTGGCTTCTGTAATCGTATCATTATCTGTTGTTATATCAGTTTTAGCTCTATATTTAATATTAATTTTACCTTTGGTAAAATCCAACAAAGCCATATTACTAGGGTTAGTACTGGATTTTTCAACTCTAAAGTATAAACCTCTGAAATATTCCTGAAAAACATCCGAAGCAGAAAGTTTGTTTGCCGGGGCATTTAAAATTTTATTCTGAAAAAAAGCTTTATTTAAATTCAAACGCATTTCAGGCGCTACTCTTGTTGTCGTTTCGGTACCGGTTGTTGCGTCCTTTGATTTATCAGCATATTCTACTGAACTAAAAAAGAACTCATCATTTTCAAATACATTAGTCGAGTTGTTCAAACGATCTGTAAAATCAGGGGTTGGTCCTTTATAAGTATTAAAGTTTACATACTTAGGATCAGTTGTCTGATCTTCATCTGTATAATACATCTGTGCATTTTGTGAACCATTATCAAAATAAGAGCCACGCATCTGGACACCTGACTCGTAAACACTCAACTTAATTTTACCTGTTGGCGCACCATAAATAGAGTCTAATGCATAAGTACTGCTACCATCAGGATTTGTTGCTGTTACATGACTAAAATAGGGCACATTTAATGTAACACTCTTAATAACCGGCGTAGAACCAATAGATGGAGCGTAAGAAGCAAGTGAAACTTGTGTAACAAAATTAGCAGTTCGCTCACTAAAAACACCATCATCATAAATTCCCAAAGCATTTACCGGCAATCCGTTTGACTGAATCGGGGTTATTTCCTGATTGTATGCCAATACAGCATATTTTTCAGACTCAAGTCCAAAATGATTATCACCAATTAAATCATCGCCAACCGCATTAAAATCTTTATCGCAAGAATATAAAAGAACAACTGGTACTATTAATAGAATTTTCTTAAAAAAAGAAGTATTATACATGTTTTATAATAATGTTAAAATTTAGAGTCCTATACTTTTATAGAAATTTGTATACGCTTCGGCAAACGCATCTTTCGTGGCGAAAGGTAAAAAAGGTTTTCCTGAAGATTCTATAAATTTTGTTAAACTTGACGATACATTTTCTGATGCAATAATCACACCGTCAGAATGCAGTATACTGGCTCTTAGAATATTCTCATAATTAGGAGTTTCCAAATCAACTACAGATTCATGAGGAACACCATCAAACTTCACTTTATTTATCATTTCCAAATCTAAATTTTCATCAAAAGACTGCCCGTAAACAGAAGTGACAATTTTAGTTTCAGAAAACAAGGCTTCATTTTTATAATAATGCTTCATGTAAATTGGAAGCATTGCCGCCAGCCAACCGTGTACGTGAATAATATCAGGTACCCAATTTAATTTTTTTACAGTTTCTACAACTCCTTTTGCAAAAAAGATCGCTCTCTCATCATTGTCCGGGTATAAAACCCCCTCTTCGTCGGCAAAAGTTGCTTTTCTTTTAAAATATTCATCATTATCTATAAAATAAACCTGAATTCTTTCTTTTGGAATTGAAGCTACCTTAATAATCAATGGCATATCTAAATCATTCACTACCAAATTCATTCCTGAAAGTCTAATTACTTCGTGTAACTGATGTCTTCTTTCATTGATATTTCCATATCTTGGCATGAAAATTCTTATCTGACCTCCCTGATCATTAATCATTTTCGGAACGTCATAAGACATTAAAGAAACCTCATTTTCTGCCAAATAAGGCACGACTTCAGATGATACATATAATATCCTCTTATCTTTCATAATAGTATTTTACTTAATTTTTGGTAATAAAAACGTTGCAAAATTACAAAATTTTATGCAGTTATTAACTAATATATTATGTTTGCACTAAATTTTAATAATACCGCCATGCATATTTTCTACGGTAAAGTAGCTTTGATAGCTTATTTGAAAACTATCAAAACCACAAATTCGACTATCGGGTTTGTACCAACAATGGGCGCTTTACACCAGGGACATCTGGCTTTAATGCAAAGATCTCTTAAAGAAAACGACGATACTGTAGTAAGTATTTTTGTAAACCCAACTCAATTTAATAACCCTGAAGATCTTGCAAAATACCCAAGAACCCTGGAAGAAGATGTAAAGAAAATGCGTGTTCTGAGTGATAAAATCATTTTGTATGCACCGTCTGTAGAAGATATTTATGAAGGAGACACCATTTCGCAAAATTTTGATTTTGATGGCTTGGAAAACCAAATGGAAGGAAAATTCAGACCCGGGCATTTTAATGGCGTTGGAACTATTGTAAAACGTCTTTTTGAAATTGTCACTCCTACAAATGCTTATTTTGGCGAGAAAGATTTTCAGCAATTGCAGATTGTCAAAAAACTGGTAGAGAAAAACAATTTACCGGTCAATATAGTAGGCTGCCCTATTTTTCGGGAAGAAAATCAACTGGCGATGAGCTCTCGTAATGAACGCTTAACTCCGGAAGAAAGGAAAGAAGCTGCCATAATTTACAAAACGCTGACTGAGGCAAAAGAAATATTTCAGACAAATACTCCGGAAGAAACAATCGAATTTGTTAAAAATTCTTTCAAAGACAATGAAAGATTTGAACTGGAATATTTTGTCATTGCTGACGAATCTACATTATTATCTATCGATCATAAAAGTAAAGACAAAAAATACCGTGCATTTATAGCAGTATTTGTTAATTCTATAAGACTGATTGACACCATTTCATTAAATTAATTTACCTTTGCAACATGCAAATTCAAGTTATAAAATCAAAAATTCATCGTGTAAAAGTAACGGGCGCCGATTTAAATTATATTGGCAGTATTACTATTGACGAAACTTTACTGGAAGCCTCCAATATCATTGAAGGTGAAAAGGTATCTATTGTAAACATTAATAATGGCGAACGTTTTGAAACTTATGCTATTAAAGGAGAAAAAAATTCAGGAGAAATTACCCTGAATGGTCCTGCAGCCAGAAAAGTTCAAAAAGATGATATCATCATTATTATATCATATGCTACCCTGGAATTTGAAGAAGCAAAAACCTTCAAGCCATGGATTATTTTTCCTAATGAGAATGATAATTCGCTAACTTAAAACTTCTCTTTTTCCTTTTTCTTTAATTTTATCTGATTGAGTTACTCTGTCAGATCAGATTTTTTTTGCCTTCATCAAAGTAAATTCAGCAAAAAAACACGTAGTTTTTTTAAAATTCCAAGAATAATAAAAAAGCAAATAAAGTGTTATATTGCTACACTATTTCCAATACTTTTTAATTCACTGAAATACCCCAAATCATGAAAAAAGTTTACTTATTATTTACTTTAATTTCAATCTCTGTTTTTTCACAGAAAAAATTTGACAACATTCAATCTGAGAAACTTGGAGCGGAAAGAAGAATAACAATCGGACTGCCGGCATCCTATGAAGCAAATCCGGAAAAAAAATATCCTGTTTTATATTTGTTAGATGGTGATTATTTATTTGATGCATTTTCAGGAGCCTTAAGTTATGGTGCTTATTGGGATGATTTGCCGGAAATGATCATTATTGGTATACATCAAAATAAAGATGGAGAACGTTACGACGATTCTACAATTGACCAGAATACCGGATTACCTTTTGAAAAAGGCGAAGAGTTTTTTGAATTCGTTGGTGCTGAATTAGTCCCTTACATTGAAAAAAAATATCGCACCTCACCTTTCAGAGTAATTGCAGGTCATGATATAACGGCAAGTTTTGCTAATTTTTATTTGTATAAGGAAGTACCTCTTTTTAACGCTTACATTTGTTTGAGCCCTGAACTTGCCCCAAAAATGGAAGTAAGAATCCCCGAGAAATTTGCAAAAATACAAGAGCCGTTTTTCTATTATCTTTCTGTTGCCGATGGAGATATCAAAAAAATAAAAGAACCAATTGAAAAATTGGACAGCAATATCAAAATTGCCAATAATCCGTTGGTAAATTATAAATTTGATACTTTTAAAAACACAACGCATTATACCGAAGTGTTGCACTCCATTCCGAACGCATTATACCACATTTTTGAAGCTTACAGACCTATAAACTCTGCTGAATACAATGAGAAAATTGCTGTTCTTGAAACGGGATACGCAGATTATCTGGAAAATAAATACAATATGATGTCCAAGGTTTTAGGCGTTCAGATTCCTGTCAGAATGAGTGATTTTAAAGTAATTGAAAATATTATTCTAAAAAAGAATGCGTACGATGAGTTAGGCAAAATGGCCGAAATAGGAAATGTAAATTATCCTAAAGCGATGTTGGGAGAATATGAACTTGGATTGATGTACGAAAAAATGGGAGATCCGAAAAGAGCATCAAAAAAATATCAAAACGCTTCGCAAATGGAGCCAATTGGTGATTTGAACAAAGATTTGATGTATGAGAAAATCGACCAGATGAATACGCTTGCAAAAAAACCATAAAGAATGTCAAAAGTTAAAACTTCTTTTTTTTGTCAAAATTGCGGAACCCAATATGCCAAATGGCAAGGGCAATGCAACGCGTGCAAAGAATGGAATACTATTGCGGAGGAAATTATCCAGAAACAGGAAAAAGTCGCTTGGAAAAGCGAACCAACTTCTTCGAGTAAAGCCCCTCGCCCATTAAAAATTAATGAAATCGATTCGGCTCAGGAAATTCGGATGAACACTACTGATGGCGAATTAAACCGTGTTTTGGGAGGTGGTATCGTTCCCGGTTCTTTGACGCTTTTAGGCGGTGAACCCGGAATTGGAAAAAGTACGCTTTTATTGCAGATTTCATTAAAACTTCCTTATAAAACACTTTATGTTTCTGGAGAAGAAAGCCAGAAACAAATAAAAATGCGTGCCGAAAGAATAACGCCAAATAGCGATAACTGCTATATTCTGACGGAAACTAAAACGCAAAACATCTTCAAACAAATTGAAGCGATACAGCCGGAAATTGTCATTATCGACTCGATCCAGACTTTACATACCGATTACATAGAATCGACCGCAGGAAGTATTTCTCAAATAAGAGAAACAACTGCCGAATTGATCAAATTTGCCAAAGAAACTAACATTCCGGTTATTCTAATTGGACATATTACCAAAGACGGAAACATTGCCGGGCCTAAAATTCTGGAGCACATGGTTGATACCGTTTTGCAGTTTGAAGGCGATAAAAATCACGTGTACCGAATTTTACGTTCGCTGAAAAACCGTTTTGGTTCTACAGCAGAATTGGGAATTTATGAAATGTTAGGAAGCGGTTTGCGAGAAGTTAGCAATCCGTCAGAAATATTGATTTCGCATAAGGATGAAGAAATGTCCGGAACTGCCATTGCTACAACCATGGAAGGCATGCGTCCGCTAATGATTGAAATACAATCTTTAGTAAGTACCGCTGTTTATGGAACACCACAGCGCAGTACCACTGGCTACAACGCCAAAAGGCTAAACATGATTTTGGCTGTTTTAGAAAAAAGAGCCGGCTTTCGTTTGGGTGCAAAAGATGTTTTCCTGAATGTTACCGGCGGAATTTCTGTTGATGATCCTGCGATTGATCTGGCCGTTGTTGCCGCAATTTTGTCTTCCAATGAAGATATACCAATAACGAAAGGATTTTGTTTTGCCGGAGAAGTTGGATTGTCAGGCGAAATTCGTCCTGTAAACCGTGTTGATCAAAGAATTCAGGAAGCCGAAAAATTGGGCTTCAACACTATATTTGTGTCTAAATACAACAAAATTGCATTAAAAAACACCGGAATTAAAATCGAGCTCGTAGCTAAGATTGAAGATGTGGCTGGGTTTCTTTTCGGCTAATTTTTTATAAACCTACTTTATGAAATTTCCAAAACAAAAATTAATAAAAGCACTTCTAATACTTGCCCTGGTATTTGCAGTGCTTTTTTTAGGATTTTACTTTTTTCGCAATTCCTTACTAAAGCAGGCGATTGCAAAAGTAACCCACAAAATGAATGTAGAATATAACAGCACATTTTCTGTAAAATCGGCTTCGTTTGAAGGATTGTCGGGCATTAAACTGGCCAATGTCGTTTTAGTTCCAAAAAATGCCGATACATTATTCAATATAGAAAAAATCGAAACCAGTATTAGTTTATCAAGTTTATTGGTAGGTGATGTTCAGGTGGGGACTTTGAAAGTTAACAATGGATATATTCAACTGGTTAAAAAGGGAAAAATCCGCAATTTTGATGCTTTCTTAAAAAGAGACAAATCAGATTCAGATACAAATGAAAAGCGTAAATATGCCACTTTCGCCTATCGCATTATCTCAAAACTATTGAATCTTGTTCCAACAGACATGAAATTGGAAAATCTAAATTTCAGAATTGATGATAATGGAAAAAAAACATCCATCGCTGTAAATAAACTGGTTTTAAACAACAAACAACTTGAAACTAATCTTCATGTTCAAAGCAAAAATTTTGATCAGCGCTGGAACATAAAAGGATTTGCTGATCCTCGAAATAAAAAAGCAGATATCCGCTTTTTTAATTTAGATACCGGTGCAATCAAAGTTCCGTATCTCGACGAACGTTATAATTTAAAAGCAAGTTTTGATTCTATCCGTTTAAATGTGGCAAACATCGAAAAAGACGGAAGCGAATTGCATATTGACGGCTATACTTCAATTTCAAATTTAAAAATCAACCATCCAAAAATCGCCAGCAAAGATGTTGTCATTAAAAATGCACGTTTTGATTATCGGTTTTTATTAGGGGATGATTTTATTTCTATTGACAGCACCTCATCAATGCAATTAAACAAAATAAAAGTTCGCCCGTATGTTTCTTATAACACAGAATCAGATACGGTTTATACTTTAAAAGTTGATATTCCGAAAATGACGGCGCAGGATTTCATTGTTTCGTTGCCAGATGGATTGTTTACTCATTTTCAGGGGATGGAAGCGACCGGTAATTTTAATTACAAATTAGATTTCAAATTCAATAAAAACAAACCAAATACATTGGTTTTTGACAGTAAACTAAACAAAGAAAATTTAAGAATTACAAAATACGGAGAGGCTGATTTAAATAAATTAAATGGTGAATTTGTTTATCGCGCTATCATTAAAAATGTAATGCAAAGGCCAATTTTAGTTGGAAATGCAAATCCGAATTATACTCCGCTTGATCAGATTTCACCTTATTTAAGGAAATCTGTTTTGACGACTGAAGATCCATCGTTTTTTTCGCATCGCGGATTTATTAATGAAGCATTTAAACAATCGATTCTGAAAAATATCAGAACCAAAAAATTCTCACGCGGTGCCAGCACGATCAGCATGCAGTTGATCAAAAACGTTTTTCTTACTCGTGAAAAAACGCTTTCGCGAAAGCTTGAAGAAATCTTATTAGTCTATATTTTAGAAAACAACCGTATTGCCAGTAAAGAAAGAATGCTGGAAGTTTATTTCAATATAATTGAATGGGGACCAAATATTTACGGGATTGGCGAAGCTAGTCATTTCTATTTTCAAAAAGCTCCTTCGGCTTTAAATGTAGATGAATGTCTATTTTTGGCAACCATTATTCCGAAGCCGAGAAAATTCATGTATCAGTTTAATGATGAAGGCAATCTGAGAGATTATGCTGTTAAAAATCAGAAATTCTTAAGAAATTTAATGTTCCGACGCGGTTTGTTGGTTCCTGAAGATACAATTGGTCTGCTTCCGGTTTATATTTCGGGAAATGCACGTTCTTTAATCAAAATTAAAGCTCCGGATTCTACTGCCGTTAAAAATGATTCTTTATCGCTAAGCGAGGAATTTGATTTGTAATTTTATCTCCTGCAAGGTTTCCAAAACCTTGTAGGTGTTATCCTTATTCTCACTTTATCAATACCTACAAGGTTTTGGAAACTTTGCGGTTATTATACCTACAAGGTTTGGAAACCTTGCAGGAAAGTTATCGGAAGTTTTTTAAAAATTCTTCTTTATAAGTTGGAGAAACTTCGATTTCTACTCCATCATTCAGGGTTATTATACCGCCTTTATTATATGATTTTACACAATTCATATTTATAATATGCGATTTATGAACTCGGATAAAAGGCAGTGGCAGAATTTCCGAAAAATGCTTTAAAAACCTGCAGACCATTTTTTTTGTCCCGTTATTCAGATACAAATCGGTAAAATTTCCGTTGCCGCGCAGGCGCACGATTTCTTCCATTTTTACCACTTCAAAACCTTCAAGCGTTGGCAGAATCACTTGTTGTTTTTCGGGTTTTGATTCATGGAAATTTTCCACAATAATTTTATTTCTGTTAAAAATCTCATGGTTCATGATCTGGTGCTGCACTTTATTCACCGCAACAATCAATTCTTCGATACTGATTGGTTTTAGCAGATAATATGCCGCACTCTGATTTAAGGCTTTTAGCGAATATTCAGAAAAGGCGGTTACAAATATGGTTTCAAAATGCAGCTCCTTGCAGGCTTCCAACACATCAAAAGCATTTCCGAAAGGCATTTCGACATCCAGAAAAACTAACTGCGGTTTAATTTCATGCAGTAACGGAACAGCTTCTTTTATATTTTGAGCTTCACCAACTAACTCAACCTGTGGGCAATATTTACTCAAATAATTTTTGAGCACTTCGCGCGCCGCCAGTTCATCTTCGACAATTACACTTTTTATCTTTTGAAAAGTCATCATATTTTGTCAATTAATGGAAAAATGATCTCAACGACAGTTCCTTTCTCTTCTCCTGCTTTTTCTGAAATCTTAAATGAAATATTCTTTTTATACAATTCGTTTAAAAGATCAATACGTTCTTTTGTATTGTTCAAACCACGGGATTCATAAATTTTCTGATTCGTTGTTTTGAGTTCACGGCTTTTGGTTAAACCAATTCCGTTGTCTTCAATAGTGACGTTGATTTTTCCGCCTTTTAAATCAAATCGTAAAGACAAAAATCCTTTTTCATTTAGATATCGTAATCCGTGCCAAATGGCATTTTCTAAATGCGGCTGCAAAATCATATTCGGAACAAAAACTCTTTCAGCATCCAGGGCTTCGTCGACAATAATTTCAAAATCGAATTTATCCTGAAAACGCAGATGTTCGAGATCCAGGTATTTCTTTAATTGTTCTACTTCTTTATCCAAAGAAATAAAATCTTTATTCGAGTTTTCCATCATATTCCGCATCAAATTAGAATACGAGGTCAGGTATTTATTAGCCTCCAGTTCCTTATTTTCAGAAATAAACTGATTGACGCTATTCAAACTGTTAAAAATAAAATGTGGGTTCATTTCGCGTCGAAGTGATTGGAGCGCAATTTCTTTATTTTTGATTTTAATGGAATACAAGGCCTTCACAATAAATAAAAACAAAAGCAATAATAAAACTACGGACCCAATCAGAAAATAATTGAAGGTGTTTTTCTTTGAAATTAATTCGTCTTTCAAGGTTTTTTCTTTTTCCAGCTGACGGATTTTATCTTCGGTAATCTGAAACGTTTTGGCGTCGATTAAAGTAGTATCAGAACGAATTAGTTTTTCGAAGTTTTCAAAAAACTGTTCGTACAATGCCATACTCTCCTTATTCTGTCCTTTGGTTTTATAATATTGAATTAAAGAAGAAAGGCTTTTTTTGGCTTCTGCAGAATTTCCTTTTTCAAACGATATGTTATACGCTTCTTTGAGTGATGCAATCGCTTTTTCGGGTTCTTTTTTCTCAAAATAAAGTGATGAGAGAGATTGCAGTTGTTTTATCTCGGTAGTATAATCGTTGTTTTTCCTGGCATCGGTGAGCAATTTTTCGTTAATAGCAAGCGCTTTATCAAACTGGTTGTCTTCTGCATACACTTTTGCAATTTCGTTTTTGATTTTTATTACCGCCTCTGGTTTATCCTTTGCATACACTAATGCTTTTTTATAACTTTCTATTGCAACCTTTTTATCTTTTAGGTCTAATGAATTTTGTGCTTTCTGAACATAGGCTTCTGTAACTTCTTCGCTTTTCTTTTCTTTTTTCAGTAATTCGATATTAGAATCTACGTAATCTTTTTGGCTTGCAGGATTTGATGCATTCTTAAGTCGGTTTGCATCGTTCAAATTTATCTTTTCTTCAGATACATCTTTTGCCAATGAACCCGCAACTTCATAATTTTTAATCGCCGAATCAAAGTTTTTCTGGTTTTCCTGTGTTTTTGCAAGATTTCGTGTTACACGGGTTTTGTCATCGGTCAATTTTAATTTGGTATAACTGGTTAATGCTTTTTTAAAATATTCTTCCGCTTTAGCATTATCTCCATTATTTAAAAATTCGTTGGCTAACCTTTCATAATTCTGAGCAATTTTTGCCTCATCATTTTCATCCAATGATTTAGATAAATCGTCGGCTGCTTTACTGATTTTGACCTGCCTGCTTTTTTCACTTTTCTGTACAGGAAGTGCCTGCGCCATTGTTCGATGCGGAAACAATAGTACCAGACAAAGCAAACTAAAACTAATTAAAAATTGACGTTTCACAAATAACTTATTTTGAAAGTGTAAAGTAACCTAATTCTAAATTCCTATCCTATATTTTTCACCAAGTCAAACGACCTGTTGACCCATTCTTCCAAAAATACGTTTTTTCGATCAATACATTTGATCCTTAATTCTTAAAAACCATAACCATGAAAAAACTATTCTTTAGCGTTTTAACTTTATTATTTTCTTCTCTTATCATTGGTCAGGCCTCTGGGAATGTCAATTATCAGAATCAGTATTATTCTAACAAAACAATAAATATTGACTTTTCGCAAAATACTGATATTGTTGTCAGTGTAAAAGGTCTTGCCAATGTAAAGGCAGATGCTTACACTGCTATCTTCAGCACCTCTCAAACCGGCAAAACAACTAAGGAAGTTAATGAATTAATTGACCAAAGAATTACGCAGTCGCTAAATGAGATTAGGCTTAAAAAAGGGGTTGAAACCTTTGTTGACATGATTTCTTTTGTTCCTGTATATGAATATGAAGTAGAGAAAAAAGTTTTTAATCGTAAAACGTATAATGAAGTTCCAGCAGGATTTGAGGTCAAGAAAAACATTCATATCAAATACTCAGATCCAAATCAGCTCAATGAGTTTATTTCTATTTTATCCAATAATGAAATCTATGATCTGGTACGGGTTGATTATTTCTCCAATACATTAGAAACAATTAAGAAAGAAATGATGAACAAAGCAAAGCTTTTGATTCAGGAAAAAATAAAAAACTACGAAGTACTGCTTGGAGATACTTTTGCCAATGCAGAAAAAAGAATCGCCGATGACTACATCGTAAATGTACCTGTGGAAATGTACAAATCGTACGAAGCTTATAACAGTTCTTCCTTAAACTTAAAAAAAGCAGCTAACATAAACCAGGTTAGCAAATCTGCCACACTGTATTATCAGCCGATAATGGGTAAAGAATTTGATTTTATAATTAATCCAACTGTCTTAGAGCCTGTTATTCAAATACAATACGAAGTTAAGATAGCGATTAACAGAGAAAAGAAAATATCTTCAAAAACAGATAAGGAATTTATTCTGGTTACTCCAAATGGAGATTTAAAAACGCTGAATTTAAATAACTCCAAACAAAATTATTAATACGCATAAACATTTCACCAAGTCAAAATGCTGTTTCACCATTTGTTCAAAAAACGTGCTTTTTAAGTCTTTAAGTTTGATCTGTAATCATCCAATTAAAACTAAAATTATGAAATCAACTCTTTTTATCCCGGTAATTTTTGCTGCTATTATTTCGTTGGGCTTTAATTCTTCAAATGCAAATTCAAAAGACAAACCTAAAATCGAAAAACCAGCTGTAGAAAACACAAAAATACAAGTGGCGCTTTTGCTGGACACCTCCAGTAGTATGGACGGTTTGATTGATCAGGCGAAATCAAGGTTATGGAATATCGTGAATACTTTAACAACGCTAAAATACGATGGGAAGGCACCGGATATCGAAATTGCGTTATACGAATATGGCAATGATGGCTTATCGCAAAAATCAAATTATATCAGACAAATCACACCGCTTTCGACCGATTTAGATTTGATTTCAGAAAAGCTGTTTGCCTTAAAAACCAATGGCGGAAACGAATATTGCGGTGCTGTAATTCAGGATGCGACAAAACAGTTACAATGGGCAAAAGAAAGCAATAACATGAAATTGATTTACATTGCCGGCAATGAGGAATTTAATCAGGGCGGTGTAAGCTACAAAGAAGCCATAAGCAATGCGTTGAAAAATGATATTTATGTGAATACTATTTTTTGTGGTGACAAAAAGGAAGGCATCAGCATTTTATGGAAAGATGGTGCTGATTACGGAAAAGGTAAATATTTTAACATCGATGCCAATCAGGCTGTAGAATATATTGCAACGCCTTATGACGATGAAATCAGTAAATGTGATGAAAAAATAAACAAAACTTACATTAATTACGGCGCCAAAGGAACTGTAAAAAAAATGAATCAGGCAATACAGGACCAAAATGCCAAAAAAGTTTCGGCTGCCAATTATACAGACCGCGCTGTAAGCAAATCAAAAGCGGTTTATAAAAATGAAAGCTGGGATTTGGTTGACAAAGTAAAGGATGATGCCGCAGCAATTTCAAAATTAAAAAAAGAAGAACTGCCGGCAGAACTTCAGAATAAATCTACAGCAGAACTTGAGCAGATAGTGACTGAAAAAAAGAAAGAGAGAGAAACAATCCAGAAAGAAATTAGTGTATTGGCAAAAAAACGTCAGCAGTATATTGAAACTGAATCTAAAAAAACCAAAAAACAGGATGATTTGGGCAATACCATCAACACCTCT
>Ga0307408_100001923_pt1 | contig 15095 bp, 10 predicted proteins | sample 322Cmetagenome_FD_202116 | JGI IMG/M metagenome (GOLD analysis project Ga0307408, IMG submission 202116) | Maize rhizosphere microbial communities from greenhouse at UC Davis, California, United States - 322HYB-C-3 | ecosystem: Host-associated > Plants > Roots > Rhizosphere > Soil | place...
AATAGTCCTTGTCACCGATGTCCATGCGTTCACCCAGGTAGCTCGCATTCTTGCGTTCCAGCACCGCCAGGCCAAGCTCTTCGCTCATGCCAAAGCGGGTGATCAACTGGCGGGCGATATCCGTGGCGTGGGCCAGATCATCGGCCGCCCCGGTTGAGACCTGGCCATAGGCCAGGCATTCGGCGGCACGTCCTGCCATCAGGACGACCATGCGGTCCTTGAGCATCTGGCAACTGACGAGAAAATGATCTTCTGTGGGGCGCTGCAGGGTATAGCCCAGCGAGCCAATGGCACGCGGCACGATCGAGACCTTATGGACCGGGTCCATGTCCGGCAGGTTGCTGGCCGCCAACGCATGCCCCATTTCATGGTAAGCCACCACTTGGCGTTCATCGGGGTGCAGCAGGCTGCTCTTGCGTTCGATCCCGGCCACGATGCGTTCCACGGCCGCGGTGAAATCGTCGAGGCTGACCGTTTCGGCACCGCGTCGAGTGGCGATGATGGCGGCCTCGTTGACCAGGTTGGCGAGGTCAGCGCCAGTAAAACCGGTGGTGATGTCGGCGATACGCTCGCTATCGAGGTCCTGGCCGGTGACGATTTTCTGCAGGTGTACCTTGAGGATCGCCTGCCGGCCTTTTCGGTCGGGGCGATCGATCAGGATCTGCCGGTCGATCCGGCCGGCTCGCAACAGCGCGGGGTCCAGAACCTCGGGGCGGTTGGTCGCCGCGAGCAGCACGACCCCTTCACGGGGGTCGAACCCATCCAGTTCTGCCAACAGCTGGTTGAGGGTTTGCTCTTTTTCGTCATTGCCGCCCAGGACGCCAACGCCGCGCATTTTGCCCAGCGCATCGAGCTCATCGATAAAAATGATGCAGGGCGCGGCTTGTCGGGCCTGTTCGAACAAGTCATGCACGCGAGCGGCGCCGACACCGACGAACATCTCGACGAATTCCGACCCCGATATGGAGAAGAAGGGCACGCCGGCCTCGCCAGCGATAGCTTTGGCGACCAGGGTCTTGCCGGTGCCAGGCGGACCGACCAGCAATGTACCTTTGGGAATGTGCGCCCCCAAGCGTGCGTATTTCGCCTTGTCCTTGAGGAAAGAAACGATCTCCACCAGCTCGACCTTGGCTTCGTCGATGCCGGCGACGTCGGCAAAGGTCACGCCGGTATCGCGCTCGACAAACACTTTGGCGCGGGACTTGCCGATGTTCATCAGCCCACCCATGCCCTGTTTCTCCGCCAGCCCGCGAAACAGGAAGTGCCAGATCACCATGATCAGCACGAAGGGCAGCAACCAGCCCAGCAGACCGCTTAGAAAGGTGTTCTCGTTGACGCCTGTAAACGCAACGCCGGAAGAGGCAAGATCTGCCGCCAGCGTGGGATCGACCCGCACGGTCGAGAACAATTCATGCCCTTCGATGGGGTCCTGTAATTTGCCACTGATCCGGTCTTTTTCTACGTGCAAATCGCTGACTTTGCGTTCGCTCAGTAGTTGCAAAAACTGGCTGTACCCAATGACCTGCACAGGGCGCTCCAAAAGCAGATGTTGCATCACGCCGAACACGACCAGTGCGACCAGGAAGTAAGACAGGTTCCATTGATGGCTTTTTCTCATGAGCTGGACTCAATGATGCTTCGCAGGTGCCGGCAGAGACAGCGATTGCCGCGAAGCACAGGGCTGCCTGGGGGGCTCGGTTCAGGCCAGTAATAAATGATCGTTCACCTCCCGAACTCCAGGCACAGACCAGGCGGCCCGTTCAGCCAATCGACGCTGGCTCCATAAATGGACCTTCCCATCGAGTCTTACCACATCGCCGTCGACCTTGACGTGAATCTGTTTTGCATCCAGTTCGGCACTGCGCTTGAGCGCTTCTTCGATACGACGCTGGATATCGCCGACGTCTGCCCGAGGACGGAGGGTGAGCCTGTTCTTCACGCCGACCACGCCTGATAACTTGAATACTGCCCGTTCAGCGGCCTCCCTCTGATACTGCCAATCCACTTCCCCTTCCAGAGCGACCCAACCGTTTTCGACGATCACCTTGATATCGCCCTCGGGGAGGTCGGAATTCCAGTTGAGAATATTCAATGCACGATTGGCAATGACGTCATCTGCGGTGCCGGCCCCTTTGTCCAGCCGGACTTGGATTTCCTCTGCCACGGCGCGTACCCCTTTGACGCTCTTGACGATCTTTTCAGCGCTGATTTTCTGAGCAAAGCTGCTGACATGTCCGGAAAGGGTCACAACGCCGTTGTCCACGGCCACGCCAATATTTGCAGCGTTGATATCAGGCTGGAATTCAAGTGCTTCAAGAACGGTATTTCGCAGGCTCAAATCACTCATTTCAGGATCCTCTATGAGGTGGCGAAAAGGCGGGCCGCGACTGCCCGGTGTGCTTTTTTCTACGCTTGAGCGCTGCAACGACATTGAGCTAAATCAAGAAGATTGAATTGAGCCTGGGGAACGGTGATGTTTCAGGCCCTAAAACGCTTGATAAATGATTAGGTCGCTTGATTTTGTCTGCCACAGACTGGCGCGTCGATGGCATCCAATATCATTTCCACGGCTACTGAGCACGCGGCGTTGCGCTGCCTTTACCGTTTGACCTTGAACCTGCCCAGTTCCCGTTGCATGAGCGCCGCCCGTTCCGAGAGATCCTTGGCCGCCACCGCACACTCCAGCGAATTGGACTGGTTTTTCTGCGTCACTTCATCAATTTGCTCAAGCCCAATGCTCGCTTGCTGCAATCCGGAGGCCTGTTCGCTGGAGGCCTGGTAAATCAGCGACACCAGGCTGGAAACCGCGCCGGTTCCATTGACGATATTCTTCAACGATTCGGCAGTGCGGCTAGCGATGACCATGCCACGTTGTGTCTTGCTTGAAGAATCGGCAATCAGCGCGGCCGTTTGCTGGGCGGCCTCGGCGCTGCGCGCTGCCAGGCTGCGGACTTCGTCGGCCACGACGGCAAAACCCCGTCCCAGTTCACCGGCCCGGGCAGCCTCGATGGCGGCGTTCAAGGCCAGCAAGTTGGTTTGCGCGGCGATGTTGTCGATGGTCGTGATGATCGCCGTGATGTCTTTGCCCGAGTCGTCAATCTCGGCCATGGCGGAGATCAATTCACCCATCAATTGATCGCTTTCTCCGGCGTCGGCCCGTGATGCCTGGGATTGCTCATCCGCTTTCTTGGCGTTGGCGGCGTTGTCCCGGGTTTGAGCGGCCATTTGGGTCATGACTGCGCTGATTTCGGTGATGGACGATGCGGAATTCGCCGCGCCCTCGGACAACGACTGGCTCAGATCGGTGACCTGTCCTGAACTGCCGGTGATCTGGGTCGCGCTGGACTGAACCTGTGAGATCAATTGATTGAGGTTGCTGACCATCTTCTCCAGCGATTTGCCCAGGGTATCGTGTGGCGAGGACAAACGAACCTCCAGGTCCAGGTCGCCTTCGGATATGCGCTCGGCGACCCGCACTTGTCTTTGCAGGCTTTCGGACATGTCGTTCAATGCTGCGGACAACTGCCCGACCTCATCTTCGGTTTTCTGAACCAGGCGTCGCGAGAAGTCCCCGAGGCTGATGTTGGCCGCCAAGGCAGCGGCTTCGCGGATGGGGCCGACGATTTTCGCAGCGGCAAACCACAAGGCGACCAAGGCCAGCAGTGAGATCCCCAAGCCGACAGAGACCTGCCAGATGCTGTTGTTGATACTGCGCGCCTGCAGCTCTTGCTCCAAGGCAATGGCCTGACTCATGACCACCGCCTTGGGCAGGCGGATCAGTACCGCCCACGGTTTCCCGGTGCGGCCCAGTTCAATGGGCATCAACACTTCGATCTGTTGGGTTTGCGCGTTCAGCAGGCCATTCCCGCGGCCGCTCTGGATGGCGCTCAACACCGTTTCCCAAGACTCAGGCAACAACGCCTTGATGGGTTGGCCAATCAAGTCGGTGCGCTGACTGTCTGCCACCACCAGACCCTGGTTACTGAGGATCGATACCGAACCTTTGCCGCCATAAAGCTCAGCGGACATTTGCTCGCTGAGTTTCTGGATAAAGGCGATGTCGAAGTCGGCCCCGACCACGCCGTAGAATTTGCCGTTTGACACGATCGGCACCGACAGGGTGGTCAGCCAGACATTTTTTCCCTGGACCACGTAGGGAATGGGGTCCAGTACGCTTTCTTTCAAAGTGTCGCGGGGACCGCTGTACCAACCGCCTTTAGGCACGCCGTTGGGATGGCGTTCCGGCGAGTCATATTCCACCAGCGGTTGTACCGCGATGTGCCCGCCTGCGCTGCGCGTCCAATAAGGTGTAAACCGGCCGGTGGACGGATTGCTCCCATCCTGGGCCGCGCGAAACGCCAGGTCCTGCCCGTCCAGTGCATTCGGTTCCCAGCAGGAATAGGTACCGTTGAAGTCAGGGTTATCCTTGAGGACCCCGAGCAGTACGGTGTTGATCTGCTCTCGGCCCATCACCAGAGGGCTTTGCGAGGCTTTGCTCGCGGCAAACGCGTTGGCCATGGTGCGCGCCGCATCCAGGGCATTCTGCAATTTGGCCTGGATGGCGTTGGCGCGGGATTCAGCCAGGTTTTGGATCTCCCGAATGGTCGAGCGCTCGACCAAGGCCGAGACCTCGGCCGCGACGTATTGCTCGTTGGACCTGGCGGAGAATAGCCCGTAGAGCACCAGGCTCAGTGATGAAACAAACAGGCAGATGCCCGCCGTCATGCAGATTCTTATTTGCAGCGATTTAAGTTTCATAAAGCCTCCCAGCCCATTCTTCGGGCGCGCCGAGATCACGGCAGCACCTCTTATGTTTTGCACGGTCAGGCCAATAACGTTGGGTTGGTTCGAACCCGACATGTCCAGGCAAATGGCTCAGCTGGCAGATGTAGCGACGTTATTTCTTGGCGCTGGCGGGAGGTCCTTTCCACATTCTTTTTGATTTTGATTCGAACTTGCAGGAGCGACCCGATGAATAGCGGGGTCTCTCCTGAACGGGGGGATCAGGCACGTTGAGGTAGATTATTGGTGGCACAAAGGCATCAATAAATTGTACTTTGGTATCTTTTTTGTACAGGTTTTTAACGGCATTAGCCGCTGCCACTGGGTGCCGAGACTGGGAGGAAGGGCTTGTCCGAACTCAGCCCATTTGCGTTATCGCTCGGCGAAACCGAAGGAGCGCAGCGACGAAAAACAGTGCGCCGATAGACGCGATCGCCAGGAACTGCGGCCAGACAATTGCCAGGCCCGCGCCGCGATACAGAATGCCCTGGGCGAAGCTGACAAAGTGCGTCGTAGGAGCGGCCAGCATCAGGTTTTGCACCAGCTCCGGCATGCTTTCACGAGGGGTTGCCCCTCCGGAAAGCAACTGCAGTGGAATCAGGATCAGGATGCTCAGCAGTCCGAGTTGCGGCATGGAGCGCGCCACCGTGCCCAAGTAGATGCCGATGGAGGTGGTCGCGAACAGATGCAACGCGGTTCCCAACAGGAACAACCCGATCGAGCCGTTGATGGGCACCTCCAGCCAGCCTCGGACGACCACCCACACGGCGAAGGTGGTGGCCACCAATACCACCAGGCCCATGGACCAGACCTTGGCGGTCATGATTTCAAACGCGCGCAGCGGCATCACCAGCAGGTGTTCAAGGGTGCCGTGTTCGCGTTCTCGAATCAGTGCGGCACCCGTGAGGATGATCGACACCATGGTGACGTAATCGATCAGTTCCATCACTGAGGTAAACCAGGCCTGGGTCAGGTTGGGATTGAACTGCATGCGCATGGCCAAGGCCACCGGAGGGCGCGGTGTGTCGCGCACGCCACGGACAAAGTTGGCCACTTCAGTGGCAACGATGGTCTGGATATAACCTGCGCCGGAAAAAGCCTGGCCAATCTGGGTGGCGTCGACGTTGAGCTGCAGGCTGGGGCGTTTTCCAGCGAGCACATCGCGCTGAAAGTCCGGGGCAATGTTGAGGGCGAAGGTGTAGCGACCGCTGTCCATTCCCGCATCGACCTGTTGACCGGTGATGTCCGCGGCAGGCAGGAAGTAGGGCGGTTGAAACGCCGCGTTCAATCGTTCGGACAGCTGCGAGTGGTCCTCGTCGACGATGGCCAGGGGGGCATGGTGCAGCGCCTCGGGAATGCCCGAGGCTGCGCTGTAGATGCCAAACGAAAACGCCCAGACGATCAGGATCAGCATCGCTCGGTCGTGGTACAGGCTGCGAAATTCCTTGATACCCAGGCGCAGGATGTTCATCAGGCTGTGCATGGCTAACGCTCCTGTTTGCGCAGGCAAAGCACGCTCAGGCCAATCAGGATCGGTACCGTCACCAGCAGTTGCAGGAAATAGGGTGCCAGCGCCTGCAAATCCAAGGCCTTGGAGAAGATCCCTCGGCTGATGGTGAGAAATTGCGCGGTCGGGTAGACCTTGCCGACCATCGCGCCGAAGCCCTCCAGCGAGGACACCGGGTTGATCAATCCGGAAAATTGAATGGCCGGCAACAGGGTCGCAATGGCGGTGCCGAACACGGCCGCAATCTGGCTGTTCATGAACGTCGACATCCACAAGCCCAAGCCCGTGGAAGTGCCGATGTACAGCAACGCGCCCAGGCTCAGCACCCAAAGGCTACCTTTGAGTGGCACGGCGAACACCCAGACGGCCAAGGCACACATCAGCAAAAAGTTGAACATACCCATGGCCACGTAAGGCAGCTGTTTACCCAGCAGGAATTCCAGGCGTGTCACCGGCGTGACATACAGATTGATGATCGAGCCCATCTCTTTTTCCCGTACGACACCCAATGCGGTGAGCATCGCCGGGATCATCATCAGCAGCAGCGGAATGATCGCCGGAACCATGGCCTGCAAGCTTTCCACATCCGGGTTGTAGCGGTAACGCACTTCTACGTTGGCAAGGGTCGTCCCGCTGTACCCAAGTTCTGCCAGATAGCCGTTGTGCAGGCCGTTCACGTAGCCCTCTATCGTGCGTGCTCGCATGGGCATTGCACCGTCTACCCAGGCGGCCACGGTTGGCTGGGCACCCCGTTTGAGGTCGCGCCCGAAGCCTGGCGGGATTTCCAGCGCCAGGGTGATCGCCCCGCTTTGCAAGCGAGTCTCCAGGTCGGTGTAACCATGCAGCTCAGGCTGTTCGATAAAATAGCGCGAACCGGAAAAGCTGCGCACATAGGCTTGGCTGGTGGTGGTCTGGTCGCGGTCCAGCACCGCGAATGACAGGTCTTCAACATCCAGGCTGATGCCGTAGCCCATGATGAACATCAGCAATACCGTGCCCAGGGCCGCAAGCGTCAGGCGGATCGGGTCACGGCGAATCTCCATGGTCTCGCGCCGGGCGTAACTGAACATTCGCAGGCTACTGGACCCATTGCGGCGAGTCTTTGAGGACGCAACGTGGGGAGCTTCGAGGGGCAGCGGTTGCGTGCTCAGCTTCTCGCGCTGTATTGCTGCCGGTTCGTCGCTGGCGGCTTGTTCGAGGTAGGAAACAAAGGTTTGCTCCAAGCTGTTCAACCCGCGATCAATGACCAATTGCCCGGGCGCGCCGCTGACCAGTACCCGCCCGGCATGCATGAAGGAGATCCGGTCGCAGCGCTGCGCTTCGTTCATGAAATGCGTGGAAATGAAAATGGTCACGCCGTCATTGCGCGACAGGTCGAGCAAGTGTTGCCAGAAAGCGTCCCGGGCAATGGGGTCTACGCCAGAGGTTGGTTCGTCGAGAATCAGCACATCGGGTTTATGGATCAGCGCGACGGCGAGCGACAGGCGCTGACGGATACCCAGCGGCAGACGATCGGGCAGGGCGTCAAGGTCTTGCTTGAGACCAAAACGCTCGACGGCCTCGGCGACGCGGCTGTCAACTTCGTTCGCAGGCACATGAAATAACTGGGCATGCAGCACCAGGTTCTGCCGGACCGTCAACTCGGTGTAGAGGGAAAAGCCTTGGGACATGTAGCCGACACGCTGCCGAGTCTTCAGGTCCTTCGGGTCGATCGGCTTGCCAAACAGCCAGGCTTGCCCCGAAGTGGCGGCAAGCAAACCGGTCAGCATTTTCATGGTGGTGGATTTGCCGCAGCCATTGGAACCAAGGAAACCAAAGATCTCCCCGCGCTCGATGCGGAAACTGGCACTGTCCACGGCGGTGAACGCACCGAAGCGGCACGTCAGTTCCTTGGCCTCGATGGCAATCACCGCCTCGGCTGCGGATGGGACACGAGGTGTGATCACCAGCGGTTCGTGGCCACGCCGGCGGCTTTGCGGCAACAGGGCGATAAAGGCCGCTTCCAGGTTTTGACATTCGGTTCGCTGGCGGATCTGTGCAGGTGAACCACTGGCCAGGACCTTGCCCGCGTCCATCATCAGCAAATGGTCGAAGCGTTCAGCCTCTTCCATATAGGCCGTGGCCACCAAGACACTCATATGCGGCCGTCGTGCCCGCAACTCGGCGATCAACGCCCAGAACTGGTTCCGGGCCAGGGGGTCGACGCCAGTGGTGGGCTCGTCAAGGATCAGCAGGTCGGGGTCGTGGATCAACGCACAGCACAATCCCAGTTTCTGCTTCATTCCGCCTGACAGCTTACCGGCGGGGCGTCCGGCAAAGGGTGTCAGCCCGGTGCTGGCCAACAAGGCATCGATGCGTTGTCGGCGTTCTTGTCGGCCTTGCCCGAACAGGCGAGCAAAAAAATCCAGGTTCTCGAATACCGACAGTGTCGGATAAAGGTTCTTGCCCAGGCCTTGGGGCATGTAGGCGATGCGCGGACACAACGCTTGACGATGCCGGGTGTCGGTTATATCGCCGTCCAACACGGTCAGATGCCCTTGCTGCACCACCCGGGCGCCTGCGATCAACGCCAACAGGCTGGACTTGCCGACGCCATCCGGGCCGATCAACCCGACGATGCCGGTGGCAGGAATGTCCAGGGTGATGCCATCCAAGGCTAGGGTCTTGCCGTACCGCAGCCCCACGTCCTGCAGGCGTGCGACCCAAGTGCGTGCGCCCGTCATTGGGGCACCTTGATTTCGAGTTCGGCTGGCCATTGGGCTTGAGGATTGAGCCGAACATGGGCTACGCCCGGCACGCCGGTTTTCACCTGGCTGAGGTGCTTGCGCAGCAGCTCAGGGTCTATCCGCGCCTTGATACGGAACATCAGTTTTTCCCGTTCGTTGGCCGTTTCAACCGTTTTGGGCGTGAACTGCGCGACGCTGGCCACATAGCTGGCTTTGGCGGGAATCACGTATTGCGGGGCGGCATCGATGATCACACGCACCTCGCTGCCAATGGCCACGCGACCGGCTTGGTCGGTGGGCAGGAAGAACGTCAGGTACACATCGCTCAGGTCCACCAGGTTCAAGACTTTGCCCCCGGCCGGAATCACCTCACCTTCTTCGGCGATGCGGTACTGCACGCGTCCATCCCGAGGCGCCTTGAGCTCGGTGTCGGCCAGGTCGGCCTGCAAGCGTTGCTCGGTCGCTGCTGCTGCCTCGATGCTGGCCTGGGCTTCCTCCACTTGCGACTTGGCGGCTTCAATACCCGCCTGGGCCGTCAAAACCTGTGAGTTGGCAGCAGCCAGCGCCGCTTGGCCGCTGTCCAGCAGCGCGCGATCATCGTCCAGTTGTTGCCTGGCCAGGGCGTTGCGCCCCACCAGAATCTCGGTACGGGCAAAGCGTTTCTGCGTGGCAATCAGCTCGGCCTGGCGCTGGGCAACCACTGCCCGTGCGGTGATCTTTTCGCTTTCCCGCTGAGCAACGAGAGCCGCCGCCGTTAATTTCGCGGTACGGGCCCGCTGCAACTGCGCCTGGGCCTGGAGAATTTCGGCCCGCAGCGCCTGGGTATCCATGCGCGCCAGCACTTGCCCTGCACGAACCTGTTCGCCTTCAGCGACCAGAAGGGTATCGATGCGTCCGGCCAGCTTGCTCGCCACATCCACTTCGGTGGCTTCGATCCGCCCGTTACCGCTGGCGAAATCGGGGTTTACAGGGGCGGGCTTGAAAACGTACCAGGCACCCAAAATCCCCAGGACAATCAAGCTCCCCAGCGCCACTCGCTTAAGCCACTTCCGGGTTACGTCGTTCATCCCTGCCTCTCAAGTCTCAGCTAAGGTTTGCGCTGGGAGATGATAGGGCTGAAGTAGGAAGCCCTTTGTTGATCTGCGTTAAAGATCCACCTTTAAAAGGAAAAATTCGGTAGCGGGGGGAGGCGACAACGCCTGACGAACGATGGCGTTTGCTGATGTGGTCCTCAGTACTTCACATGAGGACCTTTTGCGACACGGTGTCCGCTAATTAGCAGCGCCCCGGCGTTGTGTAAAGTACTGTGCGGGGGTGCTCCCCAGTGCCTTTTTGAACATGGTGATAAAGGCGTTGACTGAGTTGTAGCCCAGCTCGGTTGCAACGTTCTGCACCTTCGCACCACTGGCCAATTCTCGCAGTGCAACGACAAGGTGCAACTGTTGCCGCCAGCGACCAAACGTCAGGCCCGTCTCACGAACCATCAATCGAGACAGCGACCTGTCGCTCATCGCCACGCGTTTGGCCCATTCGGCTGACGTACTGCGGTCGGAAGGATCGAGCGTCAGTGCCTGGGCTATTGCACGAATTTTGGGATGACTGGAGATGGGCAGGTTGAAGCGCTCACGGGGCATTTCGACCAGTTCGTCGAGGATCACTCGGGCAAGCCTGGCGGCATGGCCAACCGAAGGATAATCGGCGGGCTCATGGGCCAGTCGATCAATCATTTCCCGGATCATTGGGGAGATGGACAACGTGCAGCAATCCTCGGGCAGCTTCGCCGCTCCGGGGTTCACGAACAAATAATTGAGTCGAGCATTCGCTGTCGCCCGTGCGCTATGGGGCACGCCGCCCGGAATCCAGACACCGCAGTTGGGCGGTACGATCCAGATCTCGTTGTCTGCGGTACAAGTGACCGCCCCGTGCAGCGCGAGGATCAGTTGGCCCTTGCGATGCACATGCGTGGGCACTTCCGCTTGATGATCGGCAAAGTCGAGCTGCCGGGCCACCGCAGGCCGATCCGTGAGGTCGGGGTCGAAGACGGAAACGGCTGATTGTGTGGGTGGCATCGATTGGCAGATTTTAGGGATATTTTGGAAGAATACTGAATTTATTTGCGTTTGCAACGCAGCAATAATGGTTCGCATGAACATCCTCTCTGCTGTGAGCCAACCATCTGGACGCGCCGCCGTCGTCATCGCGCACGCGGCGGTGTCGCTCCTGCGAACCCCCGCCATGAGGGCCGATCTGGATGCGCTGCTGTTTTCGGCGAAGAGTTTTGCCGCAGCAATGTTGGCCTACTATGTTTCGCTGCGTATAGGTCTTGCCAATCCTTACTGGGCCATAGTGACCGTCTACATCGTCTCGCAGACCTCGGCGGGTGCGTCGCTCAGTCGCGGTGTCTATCGCTTTGTGGGAACCCTCGTCGGGGCGGCGGCAACGGTGGCGATCATTCCGAATTTCGTCAACGACCCTATCGTCTGCAGCGCGGTGCTCGCCGGCTGGATCGGCCTGTGTCTTTACTTCTCGCTGCTTGATCGCACGCCGAGGGCCTATGCTTTCGTGCTTGCGGGCTATACGGCGAGCCTGATCGGATTTCCTTGCGTCCTTGATCCAGGCACAGTGTTCGATACAGCCTCCGTGCGGGTCCAGGAAATCTCCCTCGGGATACTGTGTGCCGTTCTGGTGCATCGCTACATCCTGCCCAAACGTATGACGGATCAGTTCATTGGCAAGCTCTTGGCAGCGTTGCGGGACGCCCGTCGGTTGGCGGCGGACGCCTTGAAGGGAACGCCGACTGAGAATCGTCGCGAACGCACCCAGCTCGCCGTGGATCTTCTTGCCCTTCAGGGGCTTGCAACGCACCTGCCCTATGATCCGGCCCCTGCGCTGCGGCACGAGTCGGTACAGCTGATCCATGACCGGCTCGCGCGATTGCTTCCGCTCGCCGCGGAGATCGAGGACCGGATCCATTCCCTGGGCATGGACGGGGATAACTCGCCCGATGAACTGCTCGCCTTGCTCGATGACATCGCGACGTGGATCCCCGCTGTCGAGGCGGCCGACCGGGAGGGCGTCGCAACGTGTTTAATCGCCCGCGCGAGGGCGATCAACAAACGCTTCAGCGTCGGCGCCGCAACGCCTGGCGCCAGGCTCGCCGCGAATCTCGCCGGTCATCTTGGCGAGATGATCGGCCTGCTCCAGGACTGCGACAACCTGTGGCGCCACATCGTGACTGCCGACCCAGCACACGAGGTGACAGTGTTTCATTGGCCCAAGCCCGCGAAGGGCTACATCTACCACCGTGATCGCTGGATGGCGGGCCGGGCCGCGTTGGGCGCCATCGTCGGCATCCTGATCAGTTGCGCGTTCTGGATCGGGTCGGCCTGGCCTGAGGGCGGGACCGCCGTATCCATTTTCGGCGTCTGCTGCACGCTGTTCGGGAATGTCGATGCGCCAGCGCCTAACGTCATCAAATATATGCTCGGCTCGATCTATGGGGTGGTCATCAGCTTTGCCTACAGCTTCGTCATTCTTCCCCAGATCACGGACTTCGCGCTCCTTGTTGCGGTGCTAGCACCGGCGTTCCTGTTTGCGGGTTCCCTGCAAGCGCGTCCGCCGACAACGTTCATGGCGCTTGGTATCACCCTGACCATCCCGATTCTTTCGGGGCTGCGCGCCACCTACGCCGGCGACTTCGCAGCATCCCTCAATACCGTTGTTGCGCTCTTCGCGGCGGTTGGATTCGGGGCGGTCAGCATGACCTTGTTCCAGACCATCCCGGTCGACGCGGCGATCAGCCGGCTGCTTCGATTGAGTCGAAGGGGCGTCAGCCGTCGAGCGCTGGGTGATGTGCCCGATGACAGGCATTGGACCAATCTGATGATCGATCGGACGGCGCTGTTACTACCCAGGTTACGGGTGTCCAGCAACGGCTATTTGGATGTCCTCGACGATACCTTGCACCATTTGCGCGTCGGCCATGCTGTTGGGGCGCTTCGCAAGATGATTCCGCAGGTCGACGGCGACATTGCCAAAAAACTGGCTGAGCTTCTTTGCGCGATCGCCGCACGCTTCAGCGCCAGAGGCCTCAAGGGGTCTGTTGATCCGATCGGTTTTGATCGGCGTATCGAGACCTTGCAGGTAATGATTGCTGACCGCTCGATCAACGACCGCTCGCGGATGGCCGACCTGCTCATCGACCTTAGGTTTGCACTAGGTCCCAGTCATACGGCGAGTGCGCCCCATGATCGTTGATCTCGTCGTCGGTGGCGTCCTCATCCCCGGTTTACTGGCGCTGGTATTCGTCGCGATGTTTGCCACCCTCGCGACAATCCACGTCCTCCGCGTCGTGGGCCTCTACCGTCTATTCGCTCGCTGGCCGCTCGTCGAACTCGCCACATTCGTGCTCATCTACGGTCTGCTCGTGCAGCACCTGCCATCAATCGGACGCTAATCTTGAAGCCTGTTCTATCGCTGCTCAGCCGCTATGCCCTGACTCTTTGCCTCGTTGCCGGCGCCACCCTCATTGCGCTGGGGGCGTGGAACCGTTACGAGCGGACGCCCTGGACTCGCGACGGGCGAGTGGGCGCGAATGTCGTGCAAATCGCACCGGAAGTCTCCGGCACGGTCAGTGCTGTCTCGATCGTTGATAACCAGTATGTCCATCGGGGTGACATTCTTTATGTGATCGACCCGCAGCGTTACCGGCTCGCATTGGCGGTGGCCGAAGCCGACGTCGAAGCCAAGCGTCAGGACAGGCTCTTTCGCCAGGCGGCGGCGCGGCGGCGCGGGCAACTCCGAGATATCGTGTCCCAGGAGGATGTTCAGCAAACAGGAGGCGCGGCCGCAGTGGCGGGCGCCAACTATCAAGCAGCGCTGGCGGCTCTCGACCTCGCCAAACTCAATCTCGCCCGCTCGACTATCCGCTCGCCCGTCGACGGCTACGTCACCAATCTGAGGTTGCAGCCTGGCGACTATGCGACGGCCGGTTCGACAACGGTTGCTGTCCTCGACGCGACGAACTTCTGGATCACCGGTTATTTTGAAGAGACGAAGATCCGCCAGATCGGTGTCGGCAACCCGGCGCGGATCATGCTGATGGGCTTTGATCAGCCTGTGTCCGGGCATGTAGAAAGCATTGGTCGCGGCATCGAGAACAGTAACGATTCGCCAGGTCATCTCGGCCTACCCAATGTGGCGGCGACCTTTAGCTGGGTGCGTCTTGCGCAGCGGATCCCGGTGCGTATCCATATCGATGGAGTGCCAACAGGCATTGAATTGGCGGCGGGGATGACAGCGAGTGTCGAGATCATCCCCCCAAAAACCTAGCTCGCCAAGCATTCCCGCTCAGGCGCTGCGTTATAAGCGACATGAGAACGTTACGGAAACGAAGGGGGCTGGTGCCTGGCGCCTCCAGTCTGGCTGTTGCATCCTGAAGGCGGTGCTGAGCGAGGACGGTCAGCGAACCTACCTCAAAAGCTACGGCGCCGACGAACAGGGGCGTCGGTTCGAAATCACCCTGGAAGGCGATGTGGTCTCGCAACTTCAAGACGATAACTTTATCTTCGCTTCGGGTGATGAACCCTTTTCAGAGCTGCAGCTCCTGGGAGTGCCGGCGCCTGAACAGTTTGGGTAGTCCTCTCACCGAGACAGTCATCAGTGCTTGGGTATCGTCATAGTGGCGATCCGGCTTTCCACCTGGTTGCTTCCCCAGAGCCTTCGGCCCGGGCCGACTCAGGTGGTGTCGGCTACAGTTTCTTGTAACCGCAGGAATGCATCATGACCGCCACGGAATATTGCTCATGACGAAAAGCTCTCCGTTCCAATCGCTCGGCTGCGCCGAATGCCGCAACCATGAGGCGCTGGGGTTCGATTTCACCATGGCCTTCCAGCCTATTTTCAATGTCCGGACACGCGCTGCGTTTGCTTACGAGGCGTTGGTCAGAGGCATCAATGGCGAATCGGCTGGCGACATCCTGGGGCTCGTGAACGACAGCAACCGCTACCGATTCGACCAGGCTTGCCGGGTGAAAGCCATCGAGGAAGCCGCAAGGCTGGGCCTGCTGGACATTCCCGAT
>Ga0307408_100001924_pt1 | contig 15090 bp, 7 predicted proteins | sample 322Cmetagenome_FD_202116 | JGI IMG/M metagenome (GOLD analysis project Ga0307408, IMG submission 202116) | Maize rhizosphere microbial communities from greenhouse at UC Davis, California, United States - 322HYB-C-3 | ecosystem: Host-associated > Plants > Roots > Rhizosphere > Soil | place: USA...
CACCGATGAATATCCTATCTGAACATTTTATTTTTTAATTACTTTAGGTACTACCCTTAAGTTATCGAACGAGATGTCGGCATCAAGATCTCCGCCGCCATGGAACAGGATTCTGGTATAATATCCTTTAGAGCTAACAGTCAATGGAGCAGTTCCGTAGCTTTTTGCAATCTCTTCAAACGGTATTTGAATTGTTTGCCATGCTCCTTTGGTATCAATCGGAGGATTCCATTTATAAGAATCATTATTGAAATCATTAGCCAGACCAAGATTGAACTTAATTACATTGTTGTTGTAAGGCTTCTGCGTATTTACCTCAAACTTGAAGTAATAATTCTCCGGCTTAAGTATTGCCTCGTCGGGGATGTTTTTACTGATTGCACCCATGGCATCCGGCGGTCCACCAGCAGCTTCTGTCCAGGCCCATGCGCCAATAACTTTATTTACGCGGATATAATTTCCATTAATCGCCAAAGGTGCGCCTGCTCCCGGAGTTTTCACAACAAAGCTTTCATTCCACCAACCGGTGTATGGATCGCTGCTAAGGAATATATTTCTGTTATCTCTAAACCAAAAATCAGACTTAGTTTCACCAAAGTTGGTTTTTATAGTTATCTGGCCGGGTTGTGCACCAACCGGCACCCTTACCTGAACCTCCTGATCGTCTATTGCAACCACCTCACCCTGCACGCCGCCTGTAAATGTTACGGTAAGCGGAGCATAAAAATAATTCCCTTTTATCACTGCAACATCGCCTGTTAAAGTGTATTCATTTAGCATGCGGGAAATCGTAGGCTCGCTAATCAAGGTTTTGAAATCGTGGAGAAGCGTTTTTCCATTGGAGAATACAATTTTCAGCTTGTTGCTAACGTCAACCGGAATTTGGGAAGGTACACTAACCAAAATGGAAGTATTGGTTATATAAGTAGTTGCTAAGTACGCTTTCTGGTCGTTAAACCAGATTTCGCGTGCGTTACCCAGGTTTTCTCCAATTATAGCAACCAGATTTCCTTGTCCAGCTCCCACCAACAACGAATCAGCTGATTCGGGATCGGTAATCCGGATATATTTTACTCTTGGCTCTCCGCCATTCTCATCATCTTTAGTGCACGAAGAATACAGGCTCATAATACCTATGGCCATAAAGAGCATAAGTACTGATTGAAATATCTTTCTCATATAATTATTCATTTATTATGATACTTTGTTCTATTTGGCTTAATAATCAACTGCAGGTTTCCTTAAGTTCGGTGCCTTGCTTAGCTCGGCCGTTGGAATAGGCAGTAAAAAATTCCCGCTATTCGCATTTATGGTTCTGTTATTTGTAGCCCAGGATGTTTTATTAATTGTCCATTGGGTTGGATTCGGCATTTGATCAGGCACTACATAAAACAAACCTCTGTCTTGGCTATTAAGGATAGCATAAGCTTTCGACGGGTTATAATAATGCAGGCTGACTAAATCATACCATGCCATTCCTTCCATTGCAAACTCTACAATTCTTTCTTTAAATATATCGTTGAAAGTTAAAGGATCGGTACTTAAGTGAACCGGTAAACCCGATCTGGTATGAACTTTATTGAAATAACTAAGTGCCGTTGCATCAGACGTAGAAGCGTTGTTACCTAACACTGCTTCAGCATAAATAAGGTACATCTCTGCCAAACGAAGCATGTAAGTATCATTACCATAATGCTGAGCTGATGCCTTTCCGTCTACATCTTTTGCTTTTCCGATAACGTATTTCTTGATAGATGCAAAGTTGTTATCGCTACCAGTAAATGGAAAAATAAGTTTCTGCTCTCCTTTGTCAATAGACTGTGTAATTTCTGAATAGTGGGCTCCTGGAAGCATAAATGTAGCTTTAAGCCTTTGATCCAGGGTTCGTCCCTGAATGATAGAATCGCCGGCCGAATTTTTGGTCGCCGTAAATCCTTCATATTGTTTCAGCATCCACCAGGTAGCACTTTTATCACCACCCCAGCCATCGCCGTTTGCTATGTCACCTGAATAAGCAAGATAAGCAGGTGTTGAGTTTTGAGTACCCCATTCAGTTGGAGTATAAACCCATTGCAATGAGAATAAGGATTCGCTGTTGTTATCATACGGAAACAAAAACAGGTTTGCATAATTATTTAACAAGGCAGCACCGCTATTTTTGATAACCCTGTCTGAATAATATTTGGCACTGTCTAAAAACGTTTGATTTCTTTGTCCGTTAACTGATTCAACACCAGCCCTGGTTAAATAAACGCGGGCAAGCATTCCTTCTGCCGACCATTTTGTAAGTCTTCCCGGACCGATAGATGTAGTAGAAAGATCATTAGCCGCTGCACGCATGTCGTTGGTAATAAACTTCCATACACTTTTTACAGTGTTTCTTCTTAGAGTTGTATCGGTAAGATAAAGCAGGTTGTTTTCGATAACCGGTACTTCACCCCAGTTCATTACCAGGAAACGATAGGCTAAACCCCTCATAAACCGGGCTTCGGCAATAGCGTGTTTTTTTATTGCAGGAGTTACCGCAGAGGAGGCGTATTTATTAATATTTACAATAGCCATATTTGACTGGGCAACCACCACAAAAAAGGCTCTCCAGGCTGCGCCGTTCTCGGCATTATCGCCTGTAGTATTAAAGAGCACATTACCGCGGTCATTATAAGCGGAGTAAGCAGTTCCGGCTCTGAAATCGCCCAGGTTGTATGAAGCCTTATCGTTATAATCGAACCAAACTTTGCTGTATAATAATGAAGTAGAAGCTAATACCTGTTCATCATTCTTATAGAAGGTAGCATCTACAACCGTATCAGTAGGTGCTTTCTCCAAAAAGTCTTTCTTACAAGCATTTAACAGAACTATCGGAACAATCAGAAGTCCCCAATAATATATATTTTTAAGTCTTTTCATCGTTTTCATGTTAAAAATCTACACCTAATGAGAATGAATAAACCGCTGTTAAAGGATAACGGCCATAGTCAAGTCCAATGGCTTGATTTCCTCCGTATACATCCCTTCCTACATAAGAACCAACTTCAGGATCGTAACCTTTATAGCCGGTAATTGTAAGGATGTTCTGAGCGCTGAATCCAATCCGGGCGCCTCTGGCAAACTTCTGTTTTGCAACCAGGGCTGCCGGAAGATTATAGGTTAACGAAATGTTCTTTAAACGTACAAAGGAACCATCTTCTACCCATTTATTGGTTAAGCGGGTGTAGTTGCCGTTAGGACCATAAGAGATACGTGCAACATCGGTACCTGGATTAGCAAGCGTAGCACCACCAGTGCCATCGGAAACTGGTTTTGCATAATCTATTGCATGCACAAGCAAGTTGCGACTAAGGTTTATACGGTTAGGATCTGTTGCAACCCTACCGATATAGTTGTATACATCGTTTCCGAAAGTACCAGTAATCAGAACACTCAGATCAAATCCTTTGTAGCTGAAACTATTACTAAATCCACCAAACATTTTTGGCCATGGGTTGCCGATGTTGGTCAGGTCGTTTACATCTATAATACCATCAGGTGCACCATTTGGACCACTTATATCTTTATACTTAACATCTCCAACCCAAACACCTGTAGTAGGATCGGTTGCAAGTGGGACGCCATTATTATCTACCGGAACCGCACTGTCGTTAATTTCATCTATAGATTGGAACAGGCCTTCTTCAATATACCCTCTAAACAGCCATGGCGCCTGCCCTACTGCCGATCTTTGAGTCCAGTTATCTAACCACCATGAGGTGCGGTCAACAAAAGAGGCGTCAGTGGAAAATTCAGTTATTTTCGTCCGATTCTTTGAAACGTTCAAATTAGACGACCATTTAAAGTTGCGGGTTTGAATATTGGTTGAATTAAAAGAAACCGACCAGCCTTTATTCGTCATAGAACCTAAATTTATCAAAGGAGCAGCAATTGCGCCGGCCCCGGCACTTCCCATATAATCAGCCAGCGGTGCATTCATCAACAGATTTTTGGTTTTCTTATCATAATAATCTGCTTCAATTTGAAAGCGGTCTTTTAAGAAACCAATGTTTATCCCTATGTTATTGGTTGATGTTTCTTCCCACTTTAAGCCAGGATTTGAATAACTTTGAACAAGGAAACCGGTTCCTGTAGGAGTAGTGCTTGCTTCCAGTGGCGATAAAAAGCCGTAGCCATAGCCCTGGTTTCCTGTTATACCGGTTTCAACTCTTAGTTTTAAATCGCTGATTGCAGGAACTTTGAAAAACTCTTCTCCTGAAATACGCCGTGCAGCAGATATTGAAGGAAACACGCCCCATTTATTATCTGAGCCAAAGGACGTTGATCCGTCAGCTCTTACAGCACTGGTAATAATGTATTTGTCTTTGTAATTATAGTTCAACCTTCCAAAGTACGATTCCATTCCCCATGGCGATGAGCCTCCGGTATTGCTTGCAGTAAGTCCATCCCCGGCTTTAATGTCGAGAATATCATTAGTTAGAAATCCTTTGCGTGAGCTGGTTGAATTTTTCCACATAGATTCCTGCGACTCATGAGAAGCCATTAAACCAATATTATGCTTTCCGAACTGCCTGTTGTATTCAAGCAACTGGTTAAAGTTCCAATAGGTACTGGTGTTGGCACCGGCCTGAAGAGTTGCAGATACGTTTTCTGCCCAGCCAATTTTGTAAGCTGGAATAAAATAGGTCGAATTGGAGTAATTTATATTTGTGCTGAATGAAGTTTTAAACTTAAGTCCTTTTAAAAGATCTACAGTAGCATTAAGGCCTCCCTGTAATTCTCTTTTTGTATTATTATTTGTTGTTAAATTGGCAATTGCAATAGGATTAACAGGAGCAAATAGGTTAGCTCCATTAGTTTCATTGGCTCCGCCCCATGATCCATCAATATTTTTTACAGGTACCTGCGGAGTAAGTTGCAGCGCATTTGCAATTACATTTTCCTGAGTACCAGTTAAATTTTCCTTAATCTGACTTAATTGAATATTTGAAGCAAATGCAATCCAGCTTTTGGGTTTATTATCCAAATTTAACCTGAACGAGTAGCGATTAAAACCAGAACCAGCAGAAACCCCTTTCTGATTTAAATAGTCGCCTGCAAGGTAATAGGTAGTTTTTTCAGTTCCACCGCTCAATGTTACATTATGGTTTTGCATCGGAGCATTGTTAAATAACTCTTTCTGCCAATCTGTACCATTGCCAAGCAAAGATGGGTCACGAAACTCAAGTGGAGTTTCGCCACCTGCAACGGCATGGAATTCCTTTACCATTTGTGCGTACTCCCTTAAATTCATTACATTAAGGCTGTTTGGCGTGGTTTGCACACTGGTTTTAAAATTATAACCGATTCTCATATCGCCGGCTTTACCTCTTTTTGTGGTTACCAGTACAACGCCATTAGTTGCTCTGGAACCATATATAGCTGTTGCAGAAGGACCAGACAACACCTGTACATCTGCAATATCCGAAGGATTTATACCCGCCAACGGATTAGATGAACTTGTATTTCCTGAACTAACGTCTGTACTTTGCTGAATTTGAACACCATCAATAACCCATAGCGGCTGCGTGGTTCCATTAACTGTACTGATACCACGAATGTTAACACTTATACCACCACCTGGCTGACCAGAGTTTTGAGTAACATACACACCCGCAGCTCTTCCCTGAATGGCTTGCTCAATTGTTGTGTTTACTGTTCGGTTAAGCTCTTTGGATGATATTGATGCCTGAGCAGATGTCAGGTTCGCCCTCTTTGCCTGACCGTAACCTACAACTACGATATCATTTAAGGTTGTAGAAGACATCCTTAACATCACATTAATCGTTGTTTTGTTGCCAATGGTAATCTCCTGACTAACCATCCCAACAAAAGCAACCACTAATACTTTTCCATTTTCGGGAACGTTGATGGTAAATTGTCCATTTACATTTGCAGTGGAGGATGCTGAGGTTCCTTTAACTTTTACAGAAGCCCCCGGAAGCGGCTCAGCTTTCTCGTCTGTTACAATACCTTTGATTGTTCTTACAGTCTGAGCAAATGCAGATTGCATAGTTGCTACCAGCGTAAGAAGTACGAGTAGAATTGGTACTAGTGCTCGTAGATTATTCCTTTTCATTTTCATTTGAATAAATTGTTTTTTAACGGCAATGAAGCGATCATGTGCGAGGAGTTTTTATTCATTGCGGTTTGTGTGAAGCGCACATGATGATTCATCTTAATTTTTTTGATTGGTCATAATTGGTTCAAAAAGAGAGTAGTTTTCACGCCATAATTCCTTTAAATGGTTAAAATTTTAGTTAGCTCAACAACTCTAAAAAGCCTGTATCTAAAAACTAATGATTAGTTCTGTTGTGGTTCCCCGCCTTTTTCGCGTTGTAATTGGTTTTATAGAAGTAAAATTATGTTGAGCTTAAAGTCGCATTGCTAAAAAAAAGGTGCCGAAATGTTAACATACTTAAATCCATTAAAAATCAAACACTTAGCAATAACACAACCGTAAAAACAGTCCTGATAATTTCGATTTTGAGAAGCAACTGGTTAAAATAATATTAGGTATTAGAAAAAAAAGATTAATGTCAGCAACACACTTATATGGCTTTTTCAAAAAATCTTATTCGTTATTATTCAACTGTTTACTGTTCTCCAAATAATTTGAAGGGATAACACCGAACTCTGCTTTAAATGATTTTACAAAGTTTTTGGAGGTTTTGAAACCCACCTTATAACAGATTTGAGAAATGGTAAAATTCCCTTTTTCCAACAGTTGCGTGGCACGTTTAAGCCTGTATGATTTTATAAATTCTAAAGGAGTTTTTCCGGTGAGGTTTACGATCCGTTTATACAATGTTACCCGGCTCACTAATAACAGACTGCTTAGCTCATCAACCGAAAAATTCGTGTTAGAGATATTCTTCTCAAGCTCTTTCACAACATCCTGCAAAAACTTTTCATCAGGGGTTTCAACCTCCACATTCAAAGGCTTTATTTCTACTTGTTTCTGGTAGGTCTTTTTAAACGACTCCTGTTGCTTCAGAATATTCCTGATTTTAGTATGAAGGATTTCAAAACTGAATGGTTTCGTCATATAATCATTAGCACCGGCCCCAAGGCCCTTAATCTGTTGTTCCTCACCACTTACTGCCGTTAAAAGGATAATTGGAATATGGAAAGTCCGGTTATCATTTTTAACCTTTTTAGAAAGCTCTATTCCGTCCATTTCGGGCATCGAAATATCACTAACAATAATATTGGGATGGTGGAACAAAGCCTTTTGCCAGCCATCCTTACCGTTATTAGCTTCTATTACGTTGTATTCATCCTTCAGGTTATCTTTCAAATAAAATCTGAAGTCCATATCGTCTTCTACAAGCAGTACGGTAAGTTTTTTGGAAGACAATGGCGCAATTGCTGGCTTCTGAATTTCTTCAGCTTCTTTTTCCTCGGTGATCATTTCTTCTATCAGGTCCTCCGACAGGTCTTCCGTTACAGCTAATTCTTCCACAGGCAGAATCACCGTAAAACAGCTTCCAAAACTTGGTTCGCTTTCCAGATGAATATCGCCACCGTGAAGCTTGGCAAATTCCTTGGCTATGGATAAACCAATACCACTACCCTGATTGATTATTGCATCCGGAATATCACTCTGAAAGAAACTATCAAAAATCTTATCCTGCTTATCCTTGGCGATACCTATACCTGTATCTCGCACCTTTATTTCAACCAGATCTTGCCCTGCGTTCAAGTCGAGGGATACATTCACCTTGCCATTTTCCAGCGTAAACTTAAAGGCATTCGACAGCAGATTAAACAGGATACGCTCTACTTTGTCATGGTCAAATGCTGTGTATACCTCCTCACTTACGGAATTAAAGGAAAGTTGAATGTTTTTTTGTTCGGCGATGTCTTTAAAGGAGAAAGCTATATCCTTTACAAACTTTACGATATTGTCGTTCCGCTTTTGAAGGTTCAACTCTTTGAGTTCCATCCGGCGAAAATCCAAAAGCTGATTTACCAGGTTTAAAAGCCTTCTGGCGTTACGCTGGATCATTGATACCTGATCAACTGCCTGACTGTTTTCCACCAGCTTCAATAGCTTATCTATCGGAGCCATAATTAGAGAAAGCGGAGTACGAAACTCGTGACTAATATTGGTGAGGAATTTAATTTTCAGAGCATCAAGCTCTCTAAACCGCATCGCTTCCAATCGTTCCTGCTCTATCAGGCGCTTTGCTTCAATTTTCTCCTGATCCAGTATCCTCTGCACTTCTTTCTTTTCCTGCTCAGCCGCAAACTGCCGCCGTAACTTTTCAATTCCCCGCTGCCTTAACAGATACAAAGCTCCTGCTATCATCAGTAAATAAATATAATAGGCAAAATGCGACTTATAAAAAGGTGGCAGAATGCGGATGTGCAATTCTACCGGCTTATCCGTCCAAACTCCATCCGGGTTGGATGCCCTTACTTTAAAAACATAATCACCCGCATCCAAATTTGTATAGGTAGCCTTCCGGATACCATTGTCAGAATTAATCCAGCCTTTGTCAAAGCCTTCCATCATATACTGGTGCTTCACTTTGTGAGATTCGATATAGTTCAGCGAAGCAAATTCAATGGTGAAAACATTTTGATAACTTTTGAGGGTAATACTTTGGGTTTGGGTGATTGAAGTTCGTAATAAAACCGTTCCATCAATCAGGTCATTAACCTTAACAGATTTATTAAACAGCTGAAAATCTGTAATAAACAATCGAGAAGGCGTATTGAACGTTTTAACCTTTGCCGGATCGAAGAGATTAAAACCATCGGACCCGCCGAAAGCAAGCTCGCCGCTTTTTAATTTCAAACAAGCATTCCGGTTAAATTCCTTCCCCTGCAAGCCATCACTCTCATCAAAGTTTTTAAACTGGAGGGCAACTTCGGGATTATACTTAACCGTGGCTTTTGATAGCCCATTAGATGTACTTATCCAAAAGTTTCCGGCATTATCTATCTCAATTCCCTGGATATTATTATCAGGCAATCCGTTTTTTGTTGTGAAGTTTTTATATTTCCTTGTTGCTGGATTGTAAATGCTAAAACCTTCTCGTGTACCTATTAAAATGTTCCCCTTCTTATCTTCCAGCAAACAGTTGATACTGTTGTTAATTAAGCTATTAGGATTATCAGAGTAATTAATAATGGAAACGAAGCGACTGGACTTATGAGGTAAGATAGCCAGACCGTAGCCGGTACTGAACCAAAGGTTTTTCTTCGAATCTTCCAAAGCACTGAAAACATAGTTCGACTGAAGTTGCTTCGTTTGCACGGAAATACGCTTGAACTTGCTTGTAGCCGGATCAAACAGGTTAATTCCCCCACCCATCGTCGAAACCCAGAAACGATTAGAAGAGTCTTCGAAAATTGAAGCAACCCTATTATCGCTAAGACTGGTTGGATCATTAGGGTTATTTCTGTAATGAGTGAATTTGGCGCCATCGAAGCAGTCCAAACCTCCTGAATAAGTAGCAATCCATAGTTTGTTGCCCTTGTCAATAAATAAGCTTACCACGGCATCATGCGAAAGGCTATTTGCGTTAGCCGGATCGTGCCTGAACGTTTTGTATGTATTGCTCTTTCGGTCGTAATAAACAATTCCTTTTCCGTTCGTAGCGATCCAGATGTTGCCCTTCGCATCCTCCACCAGATAGTTTATATCACTGTACACCAAGCTATTCGCTGCTGCAGAATGCCTTATCAACGGAAACTTTATAATTCCGGGGTGATAATAGCTGATGCCACGACGATAGCTTCCAATCCAAACCGTCCCAAGGTTATCATAGTAAATAGTGGAAAGGTTATTTTGACTTACATTCTTGTCATTATCGTCGTTATTACTATTTGAAATGTATTCAACCTGCCCCTTAGTCTTGTCGATGATGTTTACGCCACCATGATCCGTAGCAACCCATATCCGATTGTTCTCATCCTGAATAATTCCCGAAATGATATTCGAATTCAACTTCCAGCCCGGCGAACTTTTATTAACGTTAGTCAGAACGGCTTTTGCAGGATCAACATAAAATACCCCAAAGGAAACGAGCGTGTTATGTATCCATACCCAACCCTGCTTATCTACCAAAAGACGGTAAGTATCATTTTCAACATTTACAATTTTGCTTAGTCCATCTATTCTTTGAAGCACTTTTTTGCTGTTTCTATCAACTCTTTCAAGCAAGCCGTCTGCATGTATAACCCAGATTTCTCCATGCGGGCCCTCTGCCAGGTCGATGATAGGTGATGCTGAAATACTGTTGTTATTTTTGAGTTGGTGATGAAAGTAGGAAGAAGTATTAGTGCGGGGATTATACAGGTAGACGCCGGTATTTTCTGAGACAAACCAAAACAATCTGCTTTTATCTCTGAACACCTTTCGGATTCCACTTTCATTGATGTTCATTTCATGCAAATCGTCCCCAATCAAACGATCAAACCTGTCTTTTTCGGTATCATAAATTTGAATCCCGGCCCTGCATTGCACCCACAGCTTTTTATTGGGGCCCTGCATAATGTTTAAAACATCATTATCGCCTATCGTGGTTGAATCTTTTTGCGTATGCTGATAAGCTTTAAACGAATACCCATCGAAACGAACCAAACCAGCCATGGTTCCAAACCACATAAACCCATTATCGTCCTTGAATACACAATTTATCTGGTTATGTGGCAATCCATCCTTCACTGTAAGATGAGAAAACTGATAATTTCCAATTTGTGCCGAGGCGGCTTTGAAAACAATAATCAGTATTAATACAAATACTTTCCTCAATTGCATACGTTAAATACGGCTCTATAACTGGTTAATTATTAACCACTGCGCTTTCAATTTCCGGCATTAAACTCAAAAGGTTTATCCAGCCACAGTGTCAACATTTTAAAACAAAGCAGAATAAAGAATTGCTTCTGAATGGAAAAAATCCCTGAGATTTCAATTGGCTAATTCACTTTGCAGGGCAGCGGTTATAAAATACAAGATCGAAAATTAAAAGCTAATTTCCGATCTTTATTATAAGCAAAAGTAACATTTGAGCCCCCTCTTATTGCTAATTATTAGGGGCGCTAATGTTAACTTGTGCGGTATAGGACTAAGCAGATATACATTCTAAATGAACGCTTTAACTAATTGAGATAACCCAACCGTACTTTTTTTAATCGCATTCCAATGATTTACTTCTTCTCATATAACTTCAGTTCTGAAGCTTCTTTCTGAAATAGCGTTTCAGAAGCGTTATAATATTTCAAGAAATCTGTTGCAGCAGGATGGCCCGGATATGGAGTGTAGTACTCGGTTTCATTCTCTTTAGATTTATAACCGGCATTTCTCCAGAAAAGCACGTAGGCAAATTGGTGTTTCTTAAAAGCCGGCTGAATAGCATGAGTAAACCATTCTGCATATGGGATATTATTAAACCCAAGTTCCCCAACTGCTGCGATCTTTCGACGTTCCTTTGCCACTTGCTCAATGATCGAGAGATCTTGATTCAGCTTTATATTAAAGGAGTTATCAAGCCCTGTGGATCCGCGTTGATAAGCATCAAAAGAAACCATATCCACAAATTTGTCTCCCGGATAACGTTCTAAAAAATCATCTTTGGTTTGAAGCCCATTGCTGGTATTATAACCTATAATGAGGTTATGCAAATGCTTTTTATTACGAAGGTAATCTACTGTGAAGCGAAACAGCGCTTTAAACTCTTCAGGCTTTGTTCCTTTTGTTCCCCACCAAAACCATTCGCCGGTAAGCTCGTGAAATGGACGATATAAGATTGGAATAGCTTCTCCTTTTTCACCTTTTAAACTTGCGAGGAAATCAGCCACTTTGTCCAGCTGCTTTACGAAAACCTCATGTTTGGGCTGACCCGGAAGGATTGCAGCAACCGTACCCGAAGCTGGGTCCCAGGCTGTTTTTCCTGTCATAGGGTTGTTTCCGTGCCAGCTAATGGTAATCACTCCGCCTCTTTTGTAGCCTTCCATGATAAACGTACGCATCTTAGCAAAAGGAACACTGTCCAGATTTAGTGCTGATCCGTTTTCTATGCCTCCAAGCTCCCAGCCATATACAGCCGGATAATCGCCCGTTACATCTTTTATATCTGATTTTCCAGCAACATATTTCCATTTAGCACCATAGGCAAGTGCATCCTGGTGCCCTATTAAATAACCTTTACCAGGTATGCGGGAAAGATTTGAATAAAGGTTTACCGTTTCACTTGTAGCCTGCTGATCGGAAAGGGTTTGCCCAAGTACCGGCAAACCTGCTGCAATGAACAGCGATAATATTGTGCATTTTATCTTCATATTATAAAATCTAAGCTTGGATAGAACCCTTTTAAATACTCTGGCAATCCCTATTTCCCGTAAATATTTTGAAGGTCGTTCTCGAAAAGTGTATAAGGGTCCTCATAAAATTTTTTGAAGTCCTCTGTGCTCACTTGTCCGGGATAAGGTGCGTAATAATGGGTTGGGCTTTTCGGATCATTTCTCCAAACCAGCACATATGCCATTTTTATATTATTGCTTTTCATCACTTTCAAAAGCACCTGGGTCCACCATTCCTGATTCGGTATAGATTCCAATCCGGTTTCTGTGAACGCAGCCAGCTTTTTATTCCTTTGAGCAATGTCTGACACGATCTTTAATTTGGCGGCTCCAATATCCAGGCGATAATTATCACGTCCCATATCACCGTAATTATCCACTCCAAGCATGTCAACCCACTCATTCCCCGGATATCTTTCCAGATACTCCTGCTCGGTTGAGAAGCGGTTATCCGGAGAAAAAGCATAGATGAAGTTATGCACCTGCTGGGCATCTCTCAGATAGGAAACCGTAAATCTCCACAGCGACTTAAATTCTTCCGTAGTACAATAAGGTTTACCCCACCAAAACCAATCGCCATCAAACTCATGAAATGGCCTGAATATTACAGGTACCAGTGTACCGTCCACCGTTTTAAGACTTTTAGCCCAATTCGCAATGTTTTTTAAGATAAGCTTATACTTCTCGTGCCCTTTTCCTCCGGGGATAAGGTATTTCACGGCAGGAACAGAAACTGAATCCTTCCAATAAAAACCGCCCGGAGATAAAGGATTAGAAAAATGCCATGCAATGGTGGTAACTCCTCCCCGATTATAGGTATCAATGATATTTTGTCTAAGCTTTTCTTTATTAGATTCAATTTCCTTTTCAGACAATCCGGTAAAGCCAGAAATGTCTACCCCGATTACCGCAGGATGAGAACCGACCACCGATTTCACATCCGAACGATCTTTATCACCTATCCATCCATGCCCATACTCGGTAGCATGTTGATGCCCGAACAAAGTGTGGTGTTCTGCAAGTTTGTCCAGATTTCTGTATAAAGCCTTCGTTTCCCTGGTTGCTTTCCCGTCAATTGGCTTGCCAGCCTGTGCTTGTACCTCTGTAAGAAGGAGCACCCAAGGGATTAAAAAATATAAAAATTTCATGTTTATCGTGTGTGTGTGTGTGTGTGTGTGTGTGTGTGTGTGTGTGTTGATAAGTGAACCCTCTACCGCATTTTGTTTATGGCCTCTTCAGCGAAGGCATTTCATCGAGTGTAATTACGTAAGTGCTGGCAAACATCTTCTTCCATAAATCCAGCGAATTAAACTCGTATTTACCGTCCAGTTTACGTGTATACTCTCCGTACCAGGGCATAAACCACGACCATGCAGCTCCATCCTTAACCAAATTATCTACATCAGGCATTGATCCGCATTCGCTAATTGTCACCATCTTTTTTGAAGAATATAAGGTATTCATAGCGTCGAATTCAGTTACCTGTGAGGAATGATCTCCTTGTTTATAAATATCCCGGCCAACGATATCTACATATTCATCTCCCGGATACCAGGAATTGTCGTTCGGTTCCCGGGTCCAAACCCATACCAGATTTTTTAAACCATGGTAATTCACCATCCGATCGTACATCACATGATAAAGCTTTTTGCATGGCTGAGCACCTTTTGCCCCCCACCAGAACCATCCGCCGGCAGCTTCATGCAGCGGTCGCCAAATAACTGGCACCCGCTGCTCCTGGAGTTTCTTCAACAAGCCAGAGATAGAGTCAATGTCTCTTATCATGGCTTTGTATTCGTTAGATGTCGGATCGTTTATCTTAGACACATCGAAACTCGTATCTGAGGTATAAAATTGTTCGGTAATATTAGAGGGATCACGCCAGTGCCAGGTTATTTCCGGAATCCCATTTCTATCCCAGTAGGCTTTCGCATCTTTTATTGGCTGTTCATTATTATACCAGTTGTATCCCTGGAAGCAATGCATAAAATCAAGACCAATAATGGCTGGCTCTTTCCCGGTATTTGTTTTAAGCCAGGTCGTTTCGTCGAAGCTATTTAAAGTCATTACGCCTGATATGATCTTCTTCCCATAATTCTGCAGCAAAAACTGGTAAAGGGCGTTTGCTTCATACATCGCGTTAGGAGTGACCAATGTTTTTGTGAGGTTGGAAAAACGATTGGTTTGAACGGGCGTAGGAGTTATTACTGCAGCCACCGTATTGTCGTCTCCTTTCTTACTGCACGAACTGACACTTAAAGCCACAAAAGCAAAAAGTATTAACATCCTGGAGGTTATTTTTTTGATCATAAAAGCAATGTCTATTTAATCCAGTTAAGCCTGATTAAGGCTGGGATTAATAGTGCTAAAGTATTGCAACCTAACGGAGGATTTAATTAGAAATAGGGGTTGAAATGTTAAACCGGCCAGGGCCACGCTTCGCGAGAGATCAAAAAGGTGGCTCGCAAAGGCGCAAAGACGCAGTTGCAGGGAGCCTATTTAGAAAACGTAGAGGGAGCGCTGATTAAATTCTTTTTCATTTCTTTATTAAATATGCTATTCAAGTGCAGCTTTGCCAGAGAAACAAAAAATGTAATCGAGTAGGAGGCGAAAGTTAGCTTTACTTTCGCCGTCCTCTGATTTCTGATAGAACAATACCTTTTCTTTTAACTCTACCAGTTTTAGTGATTTGAAATAGGATTTGCCAAAGGCTGCATTCATATGACTGGCACCTGAATTCCACCA
>Ga0307408_100001925_pt1 | contig 15089 bp, 10 predicted proteins | sample 322Cmetagenome_FD_202116 | JGI IMG/M metagenome (GOLD analysis project Ga0307408, IMG submission 202116) | Maize rhizosphere microbial communities from greenhouse at UC Davis, California, United States - 322HYB-C-3 | ecosystem: Host-associated > Plants > Roots > Rhizosphere > Soil | place...
GCCAATAACAATGGGCTGAACAGCCTGCCTGCCGGCCAGGATGCGCCGACCACGATCAACGACAGCCCTGCGATGCAGAAGGAACTGGACGACTGGCTGGCCCGCCTGTCCGACTTCGCGCAGTTGAACAATTTCCCGTCCGTGGCCGAGGAATCGCCGCGTGAAGTGAAGGTGCACGAAGCGCTGCTGCCGGCGTCCTTCGCCCTGGCGTCCTACCGCGCTTCCATGCTGCCGCTGCTGGGCGACGAGGCCGAAGCGTCGATGCAGGGCACCACCGCCGACCTGGCGCGCCTGCCGGTGCGCTTCTCGCCGCAGGACGAAATGGTGCAGCTGCCCGACCTGGAGATCGCCGCCATGTCCCTGGCCGCGCTGACCCTCGAATTAGACAAAGAAAGTCCGAAGTCCGATGAGTGACGATACCCAAATCCTGATCGCGCGCCTGGTGGCGCACCAGACCCTGCGCCGCGACGACAAGATGGTCAAGCGCGCCTTGTCGGACGAGCTGTTCCGCGCCGAAGTCGATGCACGCCTGGCTGCCTGCGGCATGAAGCTGCTGGATAACGTCTACGCCGACCACGTCACGCTGGCCCTGCATCGCAATATCGAGCCGAAGGTGTTCGGTGCGCGCGACACCTGGCAGAACAATAATTTCGGCCTGGCGCGCGACGGCGTGGCCTTGCTGGTGGTGCTGTGGGCGCTGATCATCCTGCCCAAGCGCGAACGCCAGGAAACCCACCAGGCGGCAGACGACGACCAGAACGATATGTTCGGTACCGACAAGCCGGTGCCGCGCGCGGAGGATACCTCGATCGGTATCCCGTACAAGGCGCTGCTGGCCGACTTCGGCGACAAGCTTGGCAAGAAGACCCGCATGGACATGAACCTCGGCATCCTGGGCAAGCTCGGTTTCATCGAGCGCCGCGGCGAGATCATCGTCGAAGGCCCGCTTTTGGACCTGCTGATGGATACCGACCTGCTGAAAGAGCGCATCATCAACGGCGCCCTGGCCGACGTGTTCAAGCGCGCCCCGGCGCAGATCGTGCACATCCCGCGCGAAGTGCTGGCTGCAGCCAACGACGCCGAGCCGCAGCAAGCGGCCAATGAAGAAACCCCGACGGAAGAATAATCGATGTTCCAAATCAAATCCCTTGAGCTGGTCCACTGGGACTACTGGCAGCGCATCAAGAACATTCCGCTGGATGCAAAGATCATCACCATCGCGGGCCAGAACGGCTCCGGCAAGACCACCTTGCTGGACGCGCTGCGCACGCTGTTCGGCCTCGATTGCTCGATGGGCCGCACCTACAAGCATTACGCCCGCCACAGCGGCCAGCAGACCGCCTGGCTGCGCGCCGTGGTCGACAACAAGCCGCAGGGCAAGCAGCTCTCCAACCGCCCGTTCCGCAGCAGCGGTTTCTTCGCCGAAGACGAAGTGACCCTGTTCTGCCAGGTGCAGAAGAATGGCGGCGACTGGAAGCGCCAGTACCTGATGCGCCCTGGTAACGTGGACATCGAAGAAGTCACCGAAGCCAACGACTGGCTGGGCGTGGAGAACTACCGCAAGCGCCTGGCCAATGCCGGCCTGTCGCAAGCCATGTCCAAGGTGCTGGCGCTGGAGCAGGGCGAGACCGATAAGCTGTGCGAATACGCACCGCGCCAGTTGCTGGACCTGGTGTTCCAGGTGTTCGGTGACAAGGAAGTGCTGGACGCCTATGACGAAGCGAAGCGCCACCAGCGCGACACCGAAGAAGAACTGAAGCGTTTCGAAGCCGAACTGGAAGGTTCCAAGACCAACCTGGAAGGCCTGCGCCTGCGCGTGGCCAACTACCACCAGTGGGAAACGCTGCACAAGGAACGCCGCAACCTGCAGGAAGAAGTGCTGCCATCGCTGGAATACCACGAGGCGCGCGAGAAGTCCGCGAATATCAGCCGCCAGTTGCGCGAAGCGCGCAAGCCGCTGGCGCAGGCGGACCAGCTGCTGGCCGACAAGCGCAATGAAGTGGCGAAACAGGCCAAGGCGCTGCAGGACGCGCAGCAGCAGGAAACCCTGCTGGAACAGGAACAGACCGCGCTGACTTCGCGCCTGAACCACATCAACGGCAAACTGAAGCCGCTGGAATCGCTGGCGGAGCAGAAGTCCCGCCTGCAGAAGCTGGCCGCCGAATCGGGCGCCGACGTGGCCGATGCGGCCGCGCAGCTGGAAGCCAAGGAAACCGAGCTGCTGAAACTGCGCTCGCAGCGCGATGCCGTGTCCAACCGCATTGCGCAGGACAAGGCCACCATCAACGCGCTGTCGGGCAAGACTGCCATGCCGGAACCGGACAATGTGCGTGCCATGCGCCGTGCCCTGAACGATGCGGGCATCCCGCACGCCATGCTGTCAGACATCGTCGAAGTGACCGATCCGAAGTGGCAGGGCGCTGTCGAAGGTGTGCTGGGCGGCTACGCTTCCGTGGTGCTGCTGGAGCGCTCGTCCGACGCATCTTCAGCCTACCGCCTGGCGGAGAAGGAACGCTATCGCCACTTCATCGTGCCGGATTGCGTGAAAGCGCACGAGCCGAAGAATCAGAGCCTGCTGTCGGTCGTGAAGTTCAGCGGCCTGGCACCGGAATGGCTGATCGACCAGCTCTCGCGCATCACCCGCGTGGAGTCGGTGGAAGAGGGCGCAAAGCTCGGCAATATCGAAGAATGGATCACGCCTGAGGCCTACCACAAGGAACGCCGCGGTGGCCGCTCGCTGTTCGTGGAAGCCTCGCGCTACCGCTTCGGCTCCGCCGGCAAGACTTCGCGTATGGATGCGATCCAGAAGAACCTGCCGAACCTGGAAGCCGAGGAAGACAAGTACACCCTGCAGATCTCCAAGCTGGCCTCCGAAACCTCCGCATTGAAGGCCCGCTTGGCCGGCGTCGATGCGGTGAAGGAATTGAGCGCCCGCACCGAGGAATTCGACGAAGCCGCACGCTCCGCCGTGCCGCTGCGCGCGGAACGCCTGGAAGTGGGTTCGCGCCTGGGCGAGCTGCAAGGCCTGATGAAGAACGCCACCGTGGCCCGTACCAAGGCTGACACGTCGTGGCAAAGCGCGCGCATGTCGCTGTCGGAAGCGGAAGCGGGCATGCGCCTGAACTTCAAGCGCCAGATGGAGCAGCGCTCCGACCACGCCCGTGCCATGCTGGCGCTGCGCCGTCAATGGCGCCACCTGCCGGGCGCATGGCGCCGTCCTGCGCGCCGTTTGGCGCTGGTGCAGCAGCACCAGAACGCGCATCAGGTCGACCTGCGTATCGCCAGCCTGCAATCCCAGCTGGCGCGTGACGACTGGGAGCTGGATGCGACCGTGATCGACCAGTACGCGCGCCTGAACGAGCAGCTGTCGAACCGCAAGACGGAAACCGAAGAACGCCGCTACCAGAATAACCGCGCGATCGAAGCGACCGCCAATGCGCGCGGTGCCTACATCGAGCGCCTGCGCTACACGATCAAGACCTATTCGTCGAACATCAAGGAACTGGGTGCGCTGGCCAACATCGACGTGCACGTCGAGCCGGTCAAGCTGGAGAACGACGACCTGCTGCTGGCGCAGGCAGGCCTGCAGGTACGCTTCAAGTTCGACGGCAAGGGCCCGATCGGCCTGAACGACGGCGAGGCGTCGGGCGGCCAGCAGGTGATGAAATCGCTGGTGCTGCTGATTGGCCTGCTGAAGTCGGAAGACGGCTCCGGCGGCTTCGTGTTCATCGACGAACCGTTCGCCCACCTGGACATCCGCAACATCCAGCTGGTCGGCGAGTTCCTGAAGAACACCGACGCACAGTACCTGATGACGACGCCGCTGACCCACAACACCGACGTCTACGATCCTTCCGACCTCACGCTCATCACGAGCAAGAAAAAGAAGGACACCCAGTGGGCGCAGCCGATCTTCGTGCTGCAGCGCCGCCAGGCGGCGGCGGCTTAATCGCCGTTAGTGGCAACTCCGACGGCACGATACAAGGGACAGAACCTGATCGTGCCGGTCAGGAGCGGCACTACGCCGATCCAGGCCCATTGGCCGACCAGGCCAAGCAGGGTGGCCGCAATCAGGCTCACACCGACTGCTACACGCAAGGCACGGTCCACCGTGCCGATATTTTCACTCATGGTCATGGCTTTCTCCTTTTAACTGGCTACCAGTATGGGAAAGCCCGGCTTTGCCGGGAATGACCTGGATCAACTTCCTGCGCGGCCTCAGGCAGCTTCCTTGGAGCAGGAGCCGAGGATGGTGTCGAGTTCCTTCTTCAGCGCCAATGCCACGGGCCGGCCGCGAATGCGGTTCACCATCTCGAAGAAGGTGATGCGCATCGCCTTCAAATCTTCCAGCGTCTGCGCGGCTTCCAGCTTGGTCTGCAGGACTTGTCCGCGCAGGCCCAGGGTCGGCTCGATGGTGCGCGCATAGAAGTCGCGCGCTTGCTTGTATTGCGCGGCGAGTTCTTCTTCAGTAGGCGGGATCGGCATGATGGTAATCGGGGGCGCTTCGCCTTCTTCGATGAAACCCTGTGCCAGCAGTTCATCCACGGCGCTTGCGTTCAGCCCAAGTCCGGTCACTTTCGGCAGCAATTCTTCCATTGGATGGCGGCCATCAATCATCACCAGCAGGGTTCGCATACGGGATTGCAACCCATAGGTGCGCGCCGCGATTTCCTCCCGGCCCTTTTCGGTCTTATTGTAAGTCGTCATAGAAAAATTTCCCCAAGGCAATCAATTTCTGTGAATTTAGAATACACGACCTTTAAGGAATTGACATCGCCTGAAATATGGTCTTTAATTTCTGTAACGACAGAAATAAATGAAAAATAACGCAATTCAACAAATATTCATTCTGGAACCGGTGGAAATGCGTGAGATTCGGGTTGTTAAACGTGTTGTTTGTAAATGTTACGTTTGTAGTTTTTTTGTCACAAAGGAGGCGGTCAATGGCCGATCTGACGCTGTACTTCGATGATGCCTGCGTGTTCTGCCGCCGCGAGATGGCGCGCTTGCGGCGCTGGGACCGGACTGGCCGGCTGGCCTTCGTCGACATTTCCGCCCCTGGTTTCGATCCGGCCCCGCTGGGCGTGACCCTGGCCGCCATGAACACGGAACTGCACGGCCTGCGCGCGGAAGGCACCATGCTGATCGGCACCAACGCGATCCTCGAGGCCTACACGCTGGTGGGCCGTGCCTGGCTGGTGTGGCCGTTGCGGGTGCCGGCGCTGCGGCCGATGCTGGCCTCGGCCTACCGCAGCTTTGCCCGCAACCGCTACCGCATTTCGCGCTGGCTCAGGATCGACGGCGCACGTCCCGCATGCGACGGGGAGCGTTGCGAGATCTACTTCGGAGGCAAAGATGAAGCGTAAATGGCTGGTGCGCTGGATGTACGCCAGCGCGGTCGGGCACCTGCTGGTCGGCCTGGCGCTGCCATGGATCGCCAGCGCCGCGGCACTGGACTGGTACCACGCCTGGCTTGGCCCGGTCTCGACGCGCCCGCAGCATGCCTGGTGGATGGCGCTGTTCGGGCCGACCATCCAGTGCGTCGGGCTGTGGATGCTGGCGCTGGTGTGGTTCGGCGACCAGCGCCGCGAGCCGGCGGCCTGGCTATGGGTGGCGGCAGGCCTGCTGCTGTGGGGGCCGCAGGACATCATGGTGTCGCTGCGTAATGGTGTATGGCCGAACGTCTGGCTCGATGCCGCCACGCTGGCGCTGCTGCTCCCCGCGGCCTGGCACCTGTACCGGATTGACGCTGCCGCCCGCGATTCGGCCGGCGCTGCTCCGCTGGTTGGCGAGGGAGAACTGTTCCGCAAAATCCTCGGCAGCGAGTGGAACAAGCTGCACCCGGACATCCAGCAGCGCTTCGCCAGGAATCCCGCGCCCGGCAAGCCGCTGCTGTATTACGGCACCTTGTCCGAGCTGACTGCCTCGCGCGTTGGCAAGCTGCTCGGCTTCATCAGCAAACCCTTTATCCAGGGCGCACTGATCCCTTACAGCGACAGCGGCTTCCCGGTCGACATCCAGGTCTACGGCAAGCCGGGCTCGCAGAACATCTACAAGCAGCGCATCTACATGCTGAATGGCCGCAAACCGATCAAGTTCACGTCCTACATGGCGGAGAGCGAGCGCGGCGAAGTGCTGGAGTACGTGGGCCTGGGCCTCGGCATGAAACTCAAGCTGCATGTCGCCGACGGCAACCTGCATTTCACCAGCGACGGCTATTTCTGGGACATCCTGGGCTGGCGCATTCCGCTGCCGGGCGTGCTCACGCCGGGCAAGACCTTCCTGCGCCACTGCAACGAGGCGCCCAACCGTTTCAACATCCGGATCGAAATCCGTCACGTGCTGTTTGGCACGACGTTCGTGCAGGCAGGGGTCTTCCACGAAAGGCATGCGGCGGAGAGGGAGGCAGCATGAACACGCATTTACTCGCACTGCAGCTCATGGCCGCGCAAGGCTGCCTGGGCGCATTCGACACCATCTATCACCATGAGTTGACGGAAGCGCTGCCGCAGCGCGCCACGGCACGGCGCGAACTTGCCATCCACGCAGTGCGCGCCACGATATACGGGGTGCTGTTCGTCGGGCTGTCGGCCTGGGTGTGGCAGGGTGCATGGGCATGGGTACTGCTTGCGCTGTTCGGCGTCGAGATCGTCCTCACGCTGTGGGATTTCGTGGTGGAGGACCAGACCCGCCTGCTTCCCGCAACCGAGCGCGTCACGCACACGGTGTTGGCGATTAACGGCGGCGCCTTCATTACCTTGCTGATGCTGGGAATGCCGGAAGCTACCGCCGCCCCGACTGGTTTCACGTACGCGCCACAAGGATGGCTCAGTGTCTTCCTCGCCTTGTGCGGCGTGGGCGTATTTGTCTCCGGCGTGCGGGATGCATTCGCTGCGCGCGCGATGCCGGCCGATGCTGCGGAAAGCGTGCGCTTCGAAGGCCCGCCACAGACGGTGCTGGTGACCGGGGCCACCGGCTTTATCGGCCACTCGCTGGTACCGGCCTTGCTTGCCAGTGGCCACCGCGTGATCGTTCTATCGCGCGAACCACGCAAGGCGGCATGGGAGTTCGGCGGCGCCGTGCGTGCGGTCGCCAGCATGGCCGACCTGTCGCCGCAGGAAGGCATCGATGTCGTGATCAACCTGGCCGGCGCCCGCATACTCGGCTGGCGCTGGAGCGAGCGACGCAAGGCAGTGCTGCGTGGCAGCCGCGCGGGGCTTACTGAGGGTGTGGTGGACTGGATAGCGCGAGCTGCGCGCAAGCCGCGCCTGATGATCAATGCATCGGCCGTCGGCTACTACGGCATCCAACCGCAAGGCAGCGAGCAGGTACTGAATGAAGCCAGCCCGCCACAGGCGATCTTCATGTCGCAGCTTTGCCAGGAATGGGAGGCTGTCGCCAGCCGGGCACGCGAGCGTGGCGTACCGGTCGCGCTGGCACGCTTTGGCCTTGTGTTCGGGCGCGGCGGCGCCTTGCCGTCCATGCTGCTGCCGTTCAGGCTTGGCTTTGGCGGCCGCATGGGCACAGGTCAGCAGCGCAGTTCGTGGATTCACATTGCCGATTTGCTGGGCGCCATGGCCCACGTCTGGCGCCTCGGCGCCAATGCCGACGGCGCCTGGAACTTCACCGCGCCCGAGCAGCCAACGCAACAGGCGTTCGCCCAAGCCGCCGCTGCCGAGCTGCATCGGCCCAGCGTGGTGCCCACGCCCGCCTGGCCGGTGCGCCTGCTGCTGGGCGAACAATCAGCGCTGCTGCTGGAAGGCGCGGCGATTGCCCCGACGCGCCTGCTCGCCAGCGGTTTCAGCTTCCGTTTCCCGACGGTGCGGCAAGCGCTGGCTGATCTGGTTTAGTCGAGCTTTTTCTGCGCCATGCTCCAGCGCAGGAGGCCGATCGAGTAGGCGGCGAGGTAGCCGAGCATCAGGCCGAAGGGGATGACGGTCAGCGGGTGCTGCAGGACGTCGGTCTGGTTGATCACGCGCGGATGTTCGGACTGGCGGTTGACGTAGAACTCGACGCCAATCTGCAGCACGCGCGCGGCGAACAGCATGCAGATCAAGATGGCAGTGCGGCTCGGCGGCGTGAAATACAGTTTGCTGCCCGTGTTTTCAAAGCGGGTCTTCTTGAGCGCGAAGAAAGCCAGCCAGGCACCGGCTATCACCGCGCCAGCCATCATCGATAGCGCCGGCGGATTGCCCAGCATTGACTGGGCGGCCGCCAGCAGCAGGATCGGCAAGCCAGCCGCACCGACCCAATGCCGCCACGCGACCGATTCCTGGCGTCGGAACACCAGTTTCAGGCGCGAATAGGTGCGCCAGATCAGCATCGGGACGAGGATGAGCAGGACTACGGTAGTGACAGTCAGTTGCATTGGGCGCCGGATTCGTGAAAAAAGAAGAATTTTAACCGCAGGCGTAAAATAAGCCTTCGTGATCTCGCTTTCGGGAGTTCCAGCCATGGAAAAACACCGTATCCACGCCCACCGCGCACCGGATCTTCCGGTGCCAGTCGACGAGTCGCAGCCGCACCCCGAACCGGTGCATCCCCACAGTCCGCACAATCCCGTCCCGCAAGACGAGCCGGTGCCCAACCATAATCCCGAGCTGCATCCGCCCGGTCAGTCGAAAGCCCAGTTGTAAAGCACGTCCAGTGCGTTGTTGGTGCCAGTCTGCACCTGCAGCGTCACGCGGTTATTGACCTTGTAGCGCAACTTGACCAGGCTGGTGGCCGTACCCGCGCCTTGCTCGAAACTGATGTAGGCGCGCGAGGACAGCTTTTTGCCGACCGTGACCACCGTGCTTTCCAGCCCCTTGGCCTGGGTGACTCCCAGCTCATCCAGGCCGACCCGGTTCGCCAGGCTTGGGCCGCCGCTGCCGCCCAGCAGCGCGCCGGCCGCGGTGCCCAGCAGGCTCATTTCATTGCCTGCCATATCGGCGGTGCCGTGGCCAAGCACCATCCAGGCCAGCTTTTCACTGTCCGGCACGGATGGCGTGGAAACCAGCTTGGCGGACGGCGCCAGCGCTGTGCCGCGCACTTCGACGCCGGCTTCCACGTTGGTCTCGCTCAGCTCATCGCCTTCCGGACGCTTGCGCACGGCGCGGATGTTCAGGCCAGGGTTGTCGTATGCGCCGGTGAAATTCAGCACGCCGCGTTCGATCGTCAGGCGCTGGCCATAAGCGGCGTAGGTGCCGTTGACAACGCGGATGCTGCCGTTGACGCGCGGCGCGCGGCGGTCTGCCATGCGCACGCGCACGGTGCCGGCCAGTTGCGCGTCCAGGCCCTTGCCGCGCAAGGTGAAGTCGTCTCCCAGGTCGGCCTCGAGGTCGATGTTCAGGGGCGTTCCGGTCGTTGCGGCGGCTTTGGGCTTGTCGCGGCCGAGGATCACGACGTCTTCGCTGATGGTCGGCGTGTCGAGCGACGGCAGTTCGATGACGGCGCGGTTGGCCTTGAACTTGCCATCGAATTCGAAGCGCTTGGCATCGCGCACCAACGTACTGCTGCCGCTCAGTACCAGGATGCGGTCGGGGCGATTGAACACTTCGAGCTTGTTGGCCGCCAGCTTGAGGTCCATCGACATTTCGCCGCCGGCCAGGCGCAGCCAGCCGTCGGCCTGCACATTGCCATCGGTGCCGTCGAAGCGCAGGCGCTGCAGTTGCAGCTGGTCGCCGCTCACCTTCGCTTGCAGGGCGCCGTTGCGCAGGCGGATGCCTTGCTCGGCCCAGTTGATGACCAGCCCTTCGCCGACGACTTCACCGTCCAGCAGGGGATTGGCGATGGTGCCGTGGCCGCCGGCGTGCGCGCGCAGCGAACCGCCCAACTCCATGCCCTGCACGCCGAGCAGTGGCGACAGCCAGGCGATGGAAGGCAGGCTGGCGCTGGCGCCGAAGGTCAGCGGGCTGTCGGAGGGAATACGGCCGTCGCGCAATTGTGCGCTTGCTTCCAGACGGGCGTTGCCGGCGCGGTCGCCGGCCAGTTCGGCCTGGGCCCGCAACTGGTCGCCGGCGACCGTGACGCGCGCGTCCAGCACTTTCAGTTCGAGCGGGAGAGGGCGCTCGCCGCCGGTAATGGTGATGTCGCCTTTTTCACGGAACACGTGCAGGTAGCCGTCCAGCGCAGGTGCGGCGCCGGTGGCGGCCGGTGCAGCCAGGTCGAGCGACCAGTCGCCGCCCAGCGTCATGGTGCTGGCCACGTTGCTGCGCCAGGTGTCGGACAGCTGGGCGAGGTAGCTGGCGTTGACGCCGGTGGCGCTGCCTTTGCTGCGCCAGTGCAGGCCGTTCTTTTCCAGCGTTTCGATGCGCAGGCTGCCTTCCGGCATGGTGATGGTGGCGCTGCTCAGGGCAAGCTGCTCGGGTTTCGCCAGCCCGGCCACGCCTTCGCCCTTGCGGCCGTTAATGCGCAGCATGGCGGGCGACTGCAGGCTGAGGGCGAAGCGGCCTTTGTTTTGCAGGGCGTCGATGCTGCCGCTCCAGCTATCCGTGGCGAAGCTGCCACGCACTTTGGTGCTGGCGTCGAAGTCGGGATTGGCGGCTGCGGCTTGCACTGTGTGGTTGCCTGCGGTACCGCTGGCTTGCAGGCGCAGGCGGTCGAGCAGGAGGCCCGGCATGTTCAGGCCGGTGACCGTCAGGTCGGCTTGCAGCGGATCGTCCTGTCCGAACGATGTGCCAATGGTGGCGCTGCCTTTGATGGCGGAGACTTCGCGCTGGCCGGGCAGGCGCAGGTGGGCGCCTTCCAGTGTGGCGCTGAGCGTTGGCATAGTGTTGGGGCCGCGGCCTGCGACGTTTCCTCCGCTGGCGTAGCCGCTGCCGCGCAGGTTGCCGGACCACTCTCGCCCCAACACCGACAGTTGCGGCGCGTCGAGCTTCCAGTCGATGCGGTCTTGCGGTTTGCCGAAGGAGCCTTTCGCCTGCAGCATATTGGGGCCGAGGTGCAGGTCGATGTCGCTGTCCTGCACGCGACCGGGTGCTGCGGCGAATTTTGCGTGGCCGCTCAGCGCTGCGCTGCCGAGCGTGGATGCTGCTTGCAGGCGGATGTCGGCGTTGGCCAGCCAGTCGGCGGCAGCGCGCAGTGTGGCGTCGAAATCGGCGTTGACGTTGCCGGCGACGGAAGAGCCGAAGCTGGCGGGGTTGATGCGGCTCGCATTGCCGGTCAGCTTGACATCCATCGCGCCGAAAAGTGCTGCTTCGCCGCTGGCGCGGAGCAAGCTGTCGGCGCGGGGAACCGCGACACCGCCTGCGTCTGCCGCTGACGGGCGACGGCCGACGGGCTGGGGCAGGTAAGCCAGGCCGCGAGCCTCAGTGGTGAAGCTGGTGCGCGGTGCCTGGTAGCCGCCGCTCAGGATACCGCTGGCGGTCGCGCTGCCTTGCAGTTGCGGGTCGAGCACGGAGAGCTGGGCGGCGTCGAGCTGCCATTCCAGCTTGTCGCCTGTTGTGCCGAATGCGCCGCGCGCTGTGGCGGTGTTGCGGGCGTAGGCGAGGCGGGCGTCGATATTGGAGATGTGCTGGGCATCGGCTGCCAGCTTGATGCTGCCGGATAGCGCTTGCCCCATCAATTTGCTGGGCTGCAGCGCGATGTCGGCATTGGCGCGCCAATCCGGCGCCAGTTTGCCGCTGGCCTGCAGTTCTGCATTCAGGTCGGCCGCTGGGAAGGCGCCCAGTGCTGCCGGGTCGAAACGCTTGACGACCGCATTGGCCTTGAAGGCCTTGTCGTCTTTCAGGCTGGCTTGCGCGGTGGCGCTGATGCTGCCCTGGCCGGCGCTGATGCGGGCCTGGTGCAGCGTTAACAACAAGTCTTGCAGCGTGGCGTGGGCGTCCAGGCGCAGTTTCCCTTCGCCGAGCGCGGCGCGCAGGGTGTGCTGCTTGCCCTTGGTTTCGGCGCTGATGTCGCCGGCGATTGCGGTGCTGATGGCGGCGCCGTGCAGGCCGCGCAGGTCGAGACGGTCGGTATGCAAGCGCACGCTGGCGGTGTCGATGCTGCCGTCTTTCGGCAGGCGGCGCAGGTTGCCGCTGCCGCTGAATTTGCCTGCGGCGCCGAGATCGATCAGCAGGCCGCTGAGGCTGGCGTTATCCAGTGTGCCGCCCAGTTGTGCGGCGGCACTGTGCAGCGGCAGTTTTTGCTGGTCGAGCGGGCCGGGTGTGCTGCGGTTCGTTGCTGCCAGTTTGCCGGACAGCTTGTCGCCGCTGATGGCGGCTTCCAGCGCGAGGTCGATTGCTGCTTTCGGCCAGGCCGGGTCGAAGCGGGCCGGGTCGACGTCGCGTGCCTGCAGGCGGATGCTGCGCAGGGGCAGGGCGTCGAAAGGCGCCAGCATCAAGGTGCCGTCGCCGTTGGCGTAGTTCGATTTGCCTTTGACGTCCAGCTTCAGTTGCGCCAGGTCGCCGCTGGCAAAGATCTCCAGCCGCGTCGCGCTGCGCTGCACCAGGCTCGGGTCGGGTGGCGTCGCTGCGGGCGCGCCAGGTGGCGTCGTCGTGGAACCGCTTGGCCGGGCCGCAGGCGGCGGCACAGTGGCCGCGCGTGCGCCGGCGGCGGTGCGTGAAGGCGAGGCCTGCGAGGCAGCGCTCGCAGGTGCGGCGGAAAGCGGTGCGAGGGCGGCGGTGGCACTCAGTTTGTACGGGCGCGTGGTGGAGATCTCGGCGCTGGCAGCGAGCGCGCCAATCGGCGTCTCGGCACTGGCGTCTTTCAGTTGCCAGCGCTGGCCATCGCCCTGCAGCTGCAGCTTGATGGCGCGCAGTTCGGTGCGGCTGCCGTCTTCGCCGACCAGGGCCAGCGTGCTGACGCGGCCATCCGCGATGCTGAGGCGGAAGGGCGGCGTGATCGATGCCGGCATCGCGGCGGGTTTGGAAGGCCCGGTAGTACGCGACTCTGCCCGCGCCACATGCAGCTCGCTGATCGCCACGCCTTCGCTGAAGTACTGCAGCGGCGACCAGTTGATGTTGATGTCGTCGAGCGTGAGGACGCTGGATTCATCGCGATAGACGATGCGCCCGATATGCATGCGCCCATACAGCGAGCCGCTCACGCCGGTGACGGCAATCTGGCCGCCGCTGGAGCGCGCAACCTGCGCGACGATCTGCTGCAGCGTGGTTTCGCGCCCCAGCAGCCATACGGCGCCGCCCAGCACGGCCAGCGTCACGCCGCTGCCGACCAGTGTGCGGCGCAGCCATTTGCGGCGCGGCACGGCCGGCGCATCGGACGGCGGCCCTGGCGGGACCGGAGGCTGGGGCGGGTTGTGTGGCGTATCCATCAGAACGTGAACCCCAGCGAGAAGTGCAGCCGTGCCTTTTTCGTGGCATGGCCGTACGCGACGTCGACGTTGATCGGACCAACAGGGCTCTTGTAGCGTGCACCAACGCCGTAGCCGGACTTGGGCCGCAAGCCGCCCAGCGAATTGGACGCATTGCCGGCGTCATAGAACACCGCCGCGCCCCAGCTTGGCTTGAACCAGTACTGGTACTCCGCGCTGCCGGTGACCAGGAAGCGGCCGCCGACCGTCGCTTCGCCTTGCTCCACGCCCAACTCCTGGTAGGCATAGCCGCGCACCGAGTTGTCGCCGCCCGCGCGGAACAGGTAGGTGGTCGGCACGCCTTCCTGGTGCGCCGAACCCAGTGCCCCGAACTCCGCGCGCAGAATCACGGTGGACTTCGGGCTCAGCGGACGGTAGGTGATGCCGCGCGCCGTGGCGCGGATGAATTTTTCGTCCGTCAGCACCGGCAGCAGCGCCCCGCCCAGCGTGGCATTCAGCACATAGCCCTTGGTCGGGAACACCAGGTTGTCCACCTTGCGCCAGGTAGCGGCATAGGTGATCGGCAGCGACTGGCTGTGCGAGGACAGCACGCGGTTCACGGTCTTGCTCTCGTTCAGGTACTCGATCGAGATGCTGCGCTCCAGCATTGGCGTGCCCCACGCCCGCTTGGCCGCAACGGAAGCGGTGCGCGTGATCTCGCCCTCGATATCCTTGCGTTCCACCGCCGCGCCGAAGCTGTCGTTGTAGCCGTCGGCCGTGGTCGGGAAGTAGAAGTCGCTGCGCGCCTGCTGGCGTTTGGTTTCCAGCGTCAGCGCGCTCTTCATCTTCAGGCCGAACACGTTCAGGTCATCATAGGTGCCCGACATGCGGGAGCCGGTGTTGGTGCTGAAACCGATACCCACGCTGGCGTTCTTGCGCTTGTTTTCCACCACCCGCACCAGCAAGGGCAGCGGCGCCATCGAAGTTGGCTGCGGCACGCCTTCCGCCTTGCCCTCGGCGGCTTCGATCTGCTCGCCCAGGATGGAGGACAGGTCGGCGCTGACCTCGACGTTGGCAAAGTAGCCGGTCTCCTGCAGCTTGCCCTGGTAGGCCTGCAGCGCCGCCTCGCTGTAATAATCGCCCGGCTTGATCGGATTCAGGTTGCGCACCGCCGATTCGGGATAGCGCCGCAAGCCTTCGATCTTCAATTCGCCGAAGCGCATTTCCGGCCCGCTATCGAGCGCCACATGCAGCAGGGCGCGCCGGGTCTCCGGATCGACCACGGCCTCGCTGGAAACCAGTTGCGCGCGCGGATAGCGCGTCTGCACCACAGCACGCAGGATGTCGCGCTTGGCCTTCTCCCATTCATCCTGGCGGAACACGGCGCCGTTCGGCAAGGTCCAGCCGGCTTTCAGCGCATTCTTGTCGAATGGCGTGCCGGAAGACGACTCGAAGCCCTCCAGCACGATCTCGACTTCGCCCACCAGCACCGGCTCGCCGGGCTGCACGTCGACCGTAACGGTCGGCGTGCCGCTTTCGTCCAGGCGGATATTCACCGCCGGCGTGTAGTAACCGGCAGTCGCAACCAGGGTCTTGATCTGCTCCGGCGCCGCCCGCAGCATGCGCTGCAGCTGGTCGCGGTCCATGCGCTCGTTCGTACGGTAGCGCACCAGGTCAAGGTTATCTTCGAGAAGGGACTCCAGCGCGCGCGGAGCGTTGATGCGGACCTGGTAGGTCCAGCCCTGGGCGGCCGCCAGCAAGGGCAGCAGCAGGGCAGCGCAGCCCAGTACAAGGCCCCTCAATACTTTTATGCCGGTTTGTGCCAAAATTCGTGGTCTGTGATCTGGAAAGTCGAAACCGAATGTTACCGGATCAG
>Ga0307408_100001926_pt1 | contig 15080 bp, 11 predicted proteins | sample 322Cmetagenome_FD_202116 | JGI IMG/M metagenome (GOLD analysis project Ga0307408, IMG submission 202116) | Maize rhizosphere microbial communities from greenhouse at UC Davis, California, United States - 322HYB-C-3 | ecosystem: Host-associated > Plants > Roots > Rhizosphere > Soil | place...
GCGACGAGCGCTCGCTTCCTTTTTCGAAGGAGTCCAGGAGCACAACCCGTCCCCGATTCAGACCTAGAAGCTCGGACATGAGGTGGAGCATTTCCCGAAACACGACGTCGGGGGCCAAGCTCTTGCCTACAAGGCGCATCACCTCACCGAGAAGCAGGTGTTCCTGTTCTCGCCAGCTTGGCTCGGTTCTCGGGGCTGCGGCGGCGAGCGCTCGGCGCGCGGGTCTGGACATGACTGCTCGATCCTGCTCAGGTGATGAGCCAATACATTGAACTCCGCATTATTCTTGAAGATCGCGATCGTGGGGACGACCGCAGGATCGGGCCGGCGAGAATGGTCCAATGGTTGTCAATATTGGACACTGAGCCGAGCAGGCTCGGCTGGCGGAAGCAAGCGATGACAAAGGAACAACGGCGCGTCCTCGAAATCCAGCGCCTGGACTATCAGCCGGACGGAGACTATCCACTCGATCTGGAAATCTTCCGCGTGTCCGACCTGCGGCGGCGGGTGGGTACTGAGATCCTGGGTTCAACGCATCGGTATGCATTCCTGACGCTGCTCTGCGTCACCCGTGGCGTTTGCACGCAACTGTTGGACTTCGAGTCAGTCCCCTGTGCGCCAGGCTCGTTGGTGTTGGTGCGACAGGGCATGGCCCACAGCTTCGGACCCGAGGAAGATTGGGACGGATGGATGGTCCTGTTTCGGCCCGAGTTTCTGTTGCCTTCGTCCCTGATCGAGGTCAGTCAAACCGGCGTTTCCGATCTGGACGGACTGCCAACCCATCTGGTGCCGGCCGACACTGAAGCGGCCATGGTCACCCGCGCGATCGCGCAGATGCACGACGACACGCGAATGGGCGCAGCGGCAGTGGACATGCACGCACTGCTGCGTTACCAGCTCTGCGCATTGCTGACTAGGATTCGCATCATCCATGCACAGAACGAGGCACGTGGTGCAGCCCGGAGTCCTGCATCGCAACGTTTCAAGGAGTTCGAGTCGCTCGTGGAGAAGCACTTCGCCGCTTGGCATCATGCGTCCCGGTACGCCGAGCGCATGGGATGCTCCGAGAAAAGCCTTGCCCGCGCCACGATGGACTCCGCGGGCATGAATCCCAAGGCCTTCATCTCGGCGCGGGTCGTTCTGGAGGCCAAGCGGCTGTTGGCGCACACGGAACTGTCTGTCTCGGACATTGCCGAACGTATTGGTTTCAGCGATCTGTCCAACTTCGTCAAGTTCTTCAAACGCGAGGCCGAATGCACATCCATGGAGTTTCGCCGTCGACAAACACCTTTCCATCGCGGATCCACATCGAAGGGCTGAATCTATCTGCTCCACCCATAAGTTCGCCGCCGCGCACGCCGATCGTCTTCGAATCGGCCGTCGCGCCAAAAGGACACCTGATCGAGTAAGACTTCGACATCGCCGTGTCTCGGCGAATGGACGCAGGCCACGAATTCTGACAGGCGTTTCGTTGCTGTGGGGCTGCTTGATAGCTTCACCCGCGCTTCCGCTGCTCATGAACGCGATGGCACAACATGGCACCCACAACTGCGCAGGCGCCAGGCCATTGGCAGATTCTTGGACGCAAGTTCGGAAAGAACCTTGCTCATGGGCTCGGGTGGACGGGCCAACGCCCACGGAACGAGCGGCGAAGACGCAGGGGTGATGGCCACGGGCCAAGCCCTGGCCGACGGTTTCAGCGCGATGAAGCCGATCAATTTGGCGATGCGAGCACATAGTGATACGCCAGGCAGTAGCGGTCGATGCGGGCGAGCAGGTGGAGCGCGAGTCCGCGTCTCAACTTACACCCGAGCCACCGGAAATCGATCCATGCTCCAGGGGATGCATCTAGGTTTTGGACTGAAGACGCTGTTTCAGCCGCGGAAGCGCTCTGAGTCCGACCGCTACGATGATCGCCACGGCCTGCACGAGCAATTGAACCGCCGGGCTTGCGCCAAGGGCGAGAACCAGCTGCTGCAGTTGGGCCATGAACAGCGCGGCGAGAGCGGTTGCCACGATGCTCCCTCTGCCGCCGCTGAACTGCGTTCCGCCCACGATCACGGCGACGATGCCAGGGAGCAGGTAGTCGGCGCCCGCGGTCTGCGACGCCGATCCCACGAAACCTGCGAGCATCATGCCGGCCAGCCCAAAGCACACGCTGGCCGCCGCATACGCGCCGACCTGGTAACGAAGTACACGCAACCCCGACGCGGCAGCCGCCCTTGGACTCGTGCCGACGGCGACAAAACGTCGTCCCGTCAACGTCTTGTTCACCAGTACTGCAACAAAGCCGATACTGGCGAGTGCGAATACGAGGCTGGACGGCAGTCCCAGGATGTGCGTGTGCGTCAGATCCTGAAAGCCTTTCGGCAAGGTCATTGCCGTTCCTCCCGAGATCGCCCTCACCCCTCCGAGCAGCAACGCGTCGACAGCAAGGGTAGCGACGATCGGGCTGATGTTGACGCGTGCTACCAAAATTCCGCTCACCGTCCCGAAGAGCGCCGTGATGGCGACGGTGGCAACGATAGGAAGAAGGATCATTCCGGTACGATTTGCAAGGATGGCCAGCACCAATCCGGCGATTGTCATCAGGCTGCCCGCTGACATATCCAGGCCACGCTGGCGAATGACAAGCATTTGGCCCACCGCCACGACTGCTAGAAAGCTCGCGAACGGGGCCATGGCGGTCAGCGCGCCCGGGCGCAAGGTATCGGGCGCTAACCACGCCGAAAGCAGTACCAGCAGGGCAATCGCAATCCAGACGAATCCGAATTCACCAACCGCCAATGGCGGCAGTTTGATCATCCGGGACGGGAGCTTCTTGACGTCAACGTGCGAGTTCATGTTCGTAAGCATCTGGTCGATCAACCGGCAAGCACGAGCTGGCGGCTTTTGGAATGGACGGCGACCGCTGCGATGATCATGGCGCCCAGCAGATAGGACTGCCAAGCCTCGCTGAGCCCGAGGAAGGTGGTCGCGACATTCACCTGCGCGATCAGGACCGCCCCTAGAACGGAGCCCACAAAAGAGCCACGTGCTCCGAAGAGGCTGCCTCCACCGATCACCACGGCGGCGATACTCATGAGGGTGTAGTCGATGCCGGCACGGGGATCGCCGACGCCTACCTGACCGAGCAGGGGGATCGACGCCAATCCCGCCAGCATGGAGCACAAGAGATAGGCGATTAGCCGTGTCTTGGCCGGGGAAATACCTGCGAGCCGGGCCGAATCGGAGTTCGATCCCATGCCGCGAAGACAGATCCCTAGATATTGCCTGAAAAGGCCGAAGTCCATGCACAAGGCCAGCACGACGACGATCACAAATGTCAGCGGCACAAAACCAAAGTTCAGGTTGATGGCGTCCATCACCACGTCATTGATCAATCCGTCCGCCGTGGGTCTGAGCACGAGCGAGACGCCTTGCAACGCCATGAACGTCGCTAGCGTCGCAACCATCGGATGAAGGCCGATCGGCTCTACAAGCACCCAGTTGAATGCTCCGACCAGCATGGCGATGGCAATGACGGCCACCATGCTACCCACGACGCCGAAGCCAGACAATGGACCTGACAGCAAAAAGGACTGGCTCACCACAATGACGCCCATCAATGGCCCCACGGAAAGGTCGATCCCGCCTACCAGCATCAGCGCCTGCTGCGCGCATGCAACCAGCGCCAAGGTTGATATCAGCGCGAGCATTCCGCTGAAATTGCGGCCGCTCAGGTAGTTCTCGCTGGATGCCGCCGTGAAGATTCCCAACAGGGTCACCACAATTGCAATCATCACAAGGGGTGCCCAGTCCGTGGACAGCATCTCGGCGAGTTTTGCAGGGCCTGTCTTCGAGCGGCTCGCCTTGGCGTGAAGCCCCTTGCGGACGTTCGTTGCAGTGAGGATGGCCGAGATGATCTCATTCTCGCTGACCTTCTCGCCGGCAAGCTCCGCAGCCACGCAGCCGCGAGAGAACACGAGGACGCGGTCGCAAAGCCCGGCAAGCTCGCCCGCATCCGAAGAAACGACGATGGCGGCCCGACCCTCTGCCGCAGTCTTTCTGAGGATTCGATAGATTTCTAGACGCGAGCCGACGTCGACACCCTGAGTCGGCTCGTCAACAAGAAGCACCGCCGGCTCGGCAGCCAAAGCGCCACCGATGACGACCTTCTGCTGGTTGCCCCCCGACAGCGATCTGATTGGATCGTCGACGGAGCCAAGCTTGACGGAGAGCGCTGAAAGAGTTTCCCGGGCACGAACGCCTTCACCCCGCGAGTTGACAATACCGCGCCTGACGTCCTTCGCCAAACTTCGAAGGCTGAAGTTGGCAGTGGTTGAAAGGTCCTCAAAGACGCTCTCGGCATGCCGGTCGTTCGAGATGAACTGCATTCCTGCTTCGGTCGCATGGTCCGGATGCCGAAGCGTTTTCGACTGACCGTTGACCCATACGTGCCCCTCGCCAGGATTCAATCCGGCCAGCGCCCTGAGAAACTCTCGTTGACCGTTGCCGTCCACCCCAGCCAACCCGAGAATCTCACCAGGGAACAATTTCATCGACACGTTGTCGACTCCAACGCCGCGATAGTCGGCCACTTCCAGGATGGGTGGTCCAACTTGCTGTGTGCATTTGGCAGGAAACTCGGCGCTGATCGAAGCTCCGACGATAAGCTCGATGATCATCTGTTCACTCAAGCCGTCGACTTGATAGGTCCCCTGCCCTCGGCCGTCGCGCAACACGGTCACTCGGTCCGCAATCTGTCGGACCTCTCGAATCCGGTGTGAGATGTAGATGACCCCGGTACCGCCCGCCGTCACTTCCGCGATGCACTCGAAAAGACGCTCGACATCCTTGGCCTGCAGATGTTCAGTCGGCTCGTCCAGAACAAGGACGCGCGGACAGCAGGCAAGGGCACGCACAATGTCAACGATGAAGCGCTGCTCGGACGTCAGTGTATTCACCCGCGCGCCAGGCTCGATGCCTGACGCACTTCTCCAGCGCTTCAACAAGCCAGTTGCCCATACCTGTAGATCGCTGACAGGTGGCCGAAACCCCGCAGTGACGCCGAGATACAGGTTTTCCGCAACGGACAAGTCAGGCATCAATGCCGGCTCCTGTCTCACCATGGCAAGCCCGAGCTGACGCGCGCGATGCGGGTCACCGATGGTCGACTCACCGGCAACGAGAACCTGTCCCGCATCCGGTATGACCGCGCCGGATGCGATGCCCATGAGGGTCGATTTACCGGCCCCGTTCTGCCCTATCAGGCCATGAACTTCGCCCGGCTGCACAATCAGCGTCACGCCATTTAACGCGCGCACGGCGCCGTAAGACTTGCCAACGTCGAGCGCTGAAAGTACGGGCTGGGCAGTATTGCTCGGAGCCATTGCGGTGTTCCTTCCTGAAGCCGAGTTATTTGAACAGCTCAGTCAGAGCAGCATTCGTCAGCCTGCCAGACAGGTCTGCATCAGGAGGGAAGGACATGTCGCAACGCGGGTCCGTGTTGGTTGTGCTGTCGACGTAGGGATAGGGACTCCAGCCAAGCGGTTCCGTGTATGGCGTGCCCGAGTGCGCTGCCATTGCGCGCCTTGCGGCAGCACGGATCAAGGTCGTGGTGCCATCAAGCGAGAAGTACGGCCACGCCTTGCCAGCCTTTTTGTACTCGAGGTACTTGCAGTTGAGCTCGTTGCTGCTAGCAAGCGTTGCCTGCGCGGGGATAGGGAGGCCGGCTTGCTCAAAAGCCTTGATTGCCGCATTCGTTGTCAAGCCGTAATCGGAGCCGATCCCGTCGATCTTTCCGTGTTTCGCAATCAGCGCCGTGATTGCTTTCTGGGCATCGGCAGGATTCCAGTTGGTCACGACATAGTTTTCCTCGACCAACTTAAGGCCAGGGTACTTCTTGACGCCGTCTTTGAAGGCATCCATGAAGCGCTGCGAAGAGGTCGCGCCCGGGGGGCCGCCCAAGAAGATTACGTTGCCCGTTTTCACTGTCTTTGCCAGAAAGTCGGCCCACATGAGACCGTTTGGAATCGGGTCCTGGTAGACGACATCGACGTAGTCCCTTCCGGGCGAGCCGCTGATCTTTGCAAAGAACGGCACGACAGTCACACCAGCTTTCGTCGCGTTGCGCATCACGGGCAACGAGGCATCGCCGAAATGGGTGAACGAGACGATCACGTCGACCTTCTGCGAAACCAACGAGTTAAAGTCGCTGTTGTACTTCTGCTGGCTGCCGTTGGCATTCAAGTACACGACCTTCGTGACGTTCTTGCACTTCGAGAGTTCATCTCTGAACTCTTGCGCGGTCGTTTTGAACCAGGCGGCACCGCCGAACCCGTCCAGAAGGGCAACCACGGCAGGCTTCGATCCACAAAGCGGCGTGATATCGCTCTGCTTGGCCAGGTTGCCGATTTGGGCTGATGCTGGATTCGAGGCGACCAGAAGGGTTGAGGTCACCAACGCGGCGTAAAGTGCCGCCCTGCGCCCGGTTCTTGAGATTCCAAAATAAGAGATCATCAAAGTCTTTCTGAAGGCGCGATTCATATGACGAAGAATCGCGTCCCGATGTTGAACACTAGCGAGCCGTCAGCGTCGTCGCCATGGCCCGCATACCCGTTCGATCCGTCGAACCCTCGTTTGTGAGTACTGCAAAGGTATCCGCAGGATGGAATTGCCGTTGGCTTCGCGCGGCCAGATCGTTGGCTCAGAAATGACAGAACCCGTTTCTCAACCAAGCTGCCCAGGGATGCCAGCGCTGCGGCGACCGCGCTGCCAGCCGCCGTGGCCGCAGAAACACCAACCTGAAGCCATCAGAGCGCTCGGTGCGCACGCCCTACGTCCCGCACACAACAGTCGGCCGGCATTGCGAAGTTCTCGTTATTCCGGAAACGATGATCGTTAGTGATCGACTGTTTGATGGCGGGGCACAATCCGCCGCCCTTAGGCGGCCCGCAGACGGGCCGAGTATTCGACGGGGCTTAGTTTGCAGATGCAGCTGCCGAAGGCTGCATGAGACGTCCATGCAACAAAGGTGCCGTGGCTTCACGGATGCGCAACTGAACAAGCACGTCCCTGCGCAACGCAGCGTCGGTAGGACCCGCCGTGCGATCGCGCAAGACGAACAACGACGCGCCACTACCGCCCCGAGCATTGCGCGACCGGGCGCGCAGAACGTCGATGCTGACGGACGCTATGAACCGGGGATCTCGGCCTTCCTCGCGCAGCGGCAGGCTGATCTCAGTGCAGGCCTCGAAGCTGCGGCACCATTGGTCCGTTGATCGGTGCCAGGCCTTTGGTCCGAGACTGGTTCAATAGTTTTGGTGAGGTCGTCACGTTCACGGTTCAGTGCGCCCTTCGCTCCTTGCCCCTAGTTTTTGATGATGTCTTGCAGCATGCGAAGCCGCGTTTGCTCAAGCCGCTGGCGGCGTTCGTCGTCCCAAGTGAAAATCCCTTTGCCGCTCGCATATCCGAAATCGCCAGAATCAACAAGGCGTTGAAGGCCGGCAAGAGGCTCTTCATCAGCGCAAAGTTCTGGCCAAAGCTGGGAGCTTACGGACATGAAAGTTTTTAGGCCGCCCACATCTGCGCTTTGAAGCGGCCCGGACCATCGATACCGACGTCCAACCGTCTGAGTGATGACGTAATCGATTGTCTCCGCATCAGCTACGCCAGTATCGAGCATGTGGAGGGCTTCTCTCAGCACAGCAAACTGAATTCGATTCCCGATGAATCCTGGAACGGACTTCTTCAAAATAACGGGGTCACAGTCGCTCGAACGGAGCAGTTGCAAGCAAGATTGCACGGATGCCGAGCTGGTGAAAATACCTGGGACAACCTCTACCATTCGGATGATGTGCGGTGGATTCCAAAAATGCGCGACCAGGAAATTTTCCGGCCTCGCCAACTGCTCCGTCAGCCTGTCCAACGGGATTCCACTTGTCGTACTGGCTATAACCACTTCCGGTCTCAGAATCGCCTCAAGGTCAGAGAAAATATCAACCTTGACCGACAGTTCTTCGACAACTGCTTCGATCACAAAATCCGTCGCCGACAGTTCATCAAGAGTGGATGCAACGCCGATCCGGCCCATCGCAGCCTCTTTGCTGACCGCATCCAACATCCCTGCCCGTCCAAGCTCCTCGAAAACATGAGTGCATCTCTGCGTTACGCCTGCTCTCACGCTGGCATTGCTATCGTGGACGACAACCCTCCGCCCCCCCGCTGACAACTTGGCGGCAATGCCGCTCCCCATCAAACCGCCGCCGACGACGCCAACTGTGTTCAAAGAATTCATCTCCGCTCCATAAACATTGAATTTCAGGAATCTGATGCACGCTCCAACGCGTGCGGCACCTCATGCCCACGAGGCCTAGAAGGGCGACCTGCGCCAGGCGATAAATTCTCGCGTCGGGAAATCAAATTCCCGCTCATACATTGCGTCAAACGACGCTCTCGAAGACTACGGCAATCCCCTGGCCACCTCCGATGCACATCGTGACCAGTGCATACCTTCCCCCCACTCGCCTCAATTCGTGCACTGCCTTCGTAGTGATGATCGCTCCCGTTGCTCCTATGGGGTGACCGAGAGAGATCCCAGACCCGTTGGGATTGACCTTGTTCGGGTCCAGACCGAGCGCCTTGGTGACGGCGAGAGCTTGAGCCGCGAATGCTTCGTTCGCCTCGATGACATCGAGGTCAGCAATCCCAAGCCCAGCCTTCTTCAGCACAGCTTGGGTGGCAGGCACGGGGCCGATTCCCATGAACTTGGGGTCAACGCCAGAATGCGCATATGCAACCAGCCTTGCCATCGGCTTCAGTCCATAGGTCGACACCGCATGTCCGCTCGCCAACACCACAGCGCTTGCGGCATCGTTGATACCCGAAGAGTTGCCTGCAGTGACAGTCCCGGATTCGCGCTTGAACACTGGCCGCAGTTCAGAAAAATCGGACAGCTTGCTGTCGAAGCGGACGTGTTCGTCCCTTTCGAATGTGTTTGCTTTACCCTTGTTCTTGACCGCAATCGGAACTATCTGCTCTGAGAAACGGCCCTCCTGAATTGATCGCTGAGCTCGCCTGTGACTTTCAAGCGCGAGTTCATCTTGCTCGGCGCGACTGATCTTCCATTGCTCCGCAACGTTCTCTGCAGTTACACCCATGTGCATACCGAAAAACGGGTCGTGGAGCACACCGGTCAGCGCGTCGACTAATGTGAGATCTCCCATGCGCCCACCCCAGCGTGAGGCTTGGCTCAAGTATGGCGAGCGGCTCATACTCTCAGCGCCGCCGGCAATTGCGACGTCAACATCTCCCAGGAGAATGGATTGGGCTGCACCCACAACGGCTTGAAGGCCGGAGCCACATAGCCGGTTGACATTGAAGGCACTGCACGCGATGTCGCATCCTCCGTTGAGCGCTGCTACCCTTGAAAGGTACATGTCGGCGGGCTCAGTGTTGATGACGTGACCGAACACTACTTGGCCAACAAGTTGACCGTCCACCGACGCATGCTTGAGCGCAGACTGCACGACTTGCGTTGCCAGCACCGCAGGAGCGACCGAGGCCAGCGACCCTCCGAATGTGCCGACAGCTGTTCGAACAGCGCTGACGACGAAAACATCGTTCTTCATATTGGCTCCTGCCGGAAAACTATTGAGCGGTCCAGCCACCGTCCATGGCGAGGCTGATGCCGGTGATGTTGTTGCCCGCCTCGCTCGCGAGAAAGAGCACAGCGGCAGCAATCTGGTCCGGAGTGGTGAACCGTTCGCTGGGTTCCTTGCCGGACAGCAGCGCCGCCATTGCGTCCTGATAGGACACGTTGTTACGTTCCATGTATTTGTTGATCTGAGTCTCGACCAGCCCCGTTTTGACCCATCCTGGGCAGATAGCGTTGCAGGTGATGTCCGATTTGGCATTCTCGAGCGCAATGGTCTTCGTCAAACCGACAACGCCGTGCTTCGCGGCGACATAAGCAGCCTTCTCTGCGGATGCAACCAGTCCGTGCGCGGAAGCGATATTGATGATTCGACCGTGCTGGCGCTCTTGCATTCCTGGCAACACGGCTGCGCTGACGTGAAATACAGAAGAAAGATTGATCGCGATGATCTCGTCCCACTTCGAAACCGGAAAGTCCTCGACACGAGCGGTGAATTGGATCCCGGCGTTGTTGACAAGCAGATCAACATGGCCCATCGCGTCTTCCACATCCACGATGAGCTGCCGTGCTGCCGCAGCCGAACGCAAATCGGCCTCGAAGTGCTTGGGCGAGCTTTCAGCAGTTCCTCGCGCGGAAACTTCATCTATAGCTTTCGCTACTTCATCTCTCGCTCCAAGACCATGAAGTGCGATCCGCCAGCCTGCAGCCGACATGGCCGCTGCGATTGCGAGACCGATTCCACTGGTCGACCCCGTGATGAGCGCGGTCTTCACATGGGTGTGCGAAGAGATCATGCGGCGCTCACCACGTCCACGATGACCGCACCTGAACGATGGCCGCTCTCCACAATTTCGTGTGCGCGTGCGCAATCTTGGAGCGGTACCACCTCATGAATCGGCACATCCAATGTGCCCTGCTCCAAAAGGCGATTGACGCGGTCGGCGGCGCCGGTCCGTTCCTCCTGCGTCAGCAAATAGACCAGCACGAACTGAAGCTGGATGCCCTTGAAAAGGAACTTGTAGAAAGGCATCTCAGGCCGCATCACGCGTGCGGAGCCGTACGTCACAACCGTCGCTCGATCCGAGAGCAGATCGGCTAGATCTTCGACATTGGCCCCAAACTCGACTTCGACCGCGTGGTCTACGCCTCGGCCCTTGGTTGCGTCGAGGACATCTGTGACAAGGGTCGGACTTGTGTAATCAACAAAAGCATCAGCACCAGCGCTGACGATACGCTGTTCTTCGACTGAGCCATGACCGGATGCCACGACAAAGGCGCCAGCATGCTTGGCGACCTGGACCGCAAGACGTCCTACCGTGCCAGCCCCTCCGCTGACAAGAACAACGCGCCCCGCGATGTCACCAAAGCCTGTCGTGACGTGGCACGCCGTGAGCGCCGGAATGCCAAGGGCTGCACCGGTCTCGTACGAAGTGTTGTCGGCCAGCGGAAATACCAGCCTCTCGTCGATCGCGATGTATTGCGCCGCCGTTCCGCAGGCGCGGCGCCACTGGCCATTGCTTATCCAGACTCTGCGCCCGGGAGCTATTCTTCCACTGCAGTCGGGTCCGCACTCAACAACGACGCCAGCGCCGTCGCTGTGAGGAACGATGAAAGGAAAGGGAAGTTCGCTCTTCCCACCGCGGACTCCGGCCCTCGCCTTCACGTCGGAAGGATTCACACCCGATGCATGAAGTTGCACAAGGACTTCCCCTCGGCCCGGGGTAGGCATCGGACGGTCTCCGTACAGAAGAACTTCCTTCGCGGGTCCGACCCGCTCATACCAAGCAGCGCGCATCACTTCTCCAAATTTGTATGGAGACAGCTTAAGTGCGCTCAATCAGTCGACAAAACGCATAGTATCGATAGCACCTATGCGAAAGTCGGATTGATATGCGAGATCTGGACATTGACCTCATTCGTTGCTTTGTCGCCGTCTCAGACGCGCAGAGTTTTACCGGCGCATCCAAGCGCCTCTGCAGATCGCAGTCCGCGATCAGCACCAGGGTTCAACGATTGGAAGAGTTGCTCGGAGTTGCGCTTTTTCTTCGCAGCAGCCGACAGGTCCGGCTCACTGCTGCTGGAGAGCAATTTCTTAACTACGCTGTTGGTCTGATGCGCCTGAACGATGAGGCCATCGGCATGCTGGGTCGCAGCAACCTTGAAGGACGCCTTCGGCTCGGCATTGTTGAATACCTGGTCCCGCATCGCCTCCCTGAGTTGCTGGCTCGCATCCACCGGCTGCTTCCACGTGTCGAACTAAGCGTCAAGGTGGCGCTCAGCGAGACCTTGCTCCAGGCCTTCGATGCCGGAGAACTTGATGTGGTGGTGGTCAAGGACCAGGAGGGACGCGGGTCCCCTCGATTGTTTCGCGACGAGAAACTGCTCTGGGTGGCCAACCAGCACATCGAGCGGCCTCCACCTCTCGTTCAGTTGTGCTTGCTGCCTGCTCCCTGCGCATTCCGAACCGCTGCGATCGCGGCGCTGAGTTCGAGCACGGTCCAATGGCGGGAAGCCGTCACGCTGAGCAGCGTCGTAGGTGTTCAGTCCTGCATCAAGGAAGGACTCGGCGTCTCGGTGCTTTGCGAATCGGCGCTGGATGCTGGACTCGTTGCGTTGCCGCAAGGTGGCGCTGCTTGGCCCGCCTTGCTCGGGATCAGGCTCGTGACCTACGAGCGAAGCCCCAACGCGCTCAGCCGTGCGCTGATTGATCTTCTGAAGGAGTAGCTACCTCGAATTCCAAGGCTGTTCGATGGCGAGGCCGCATGTGCGCGAGGATCATGCCTGTGCTTTCAATTCCATTGCCTCCCCGCCTAAAGTCTATTGAACGCATGGCGATATTTCGATCGCCTGCGCACACTTCGGTCTACCCTTTCGCCGCCGGCAAGGCGTCGCTCGAGTACTGTCCTAGATCATCAGATGCTGACGAACGGTGTCGGCATTCAGCGCTCCCGCGTCGATGTGGCCGATCACGCTGCCCTTCTCCATCACGTAGGCACGTTCGGCTACGTCCAGGATAGTTTCCAGGTTCTGCTCGACGAACAGGATGGTGGTGCCCAGATCTCGTCGGATGGTGCGCAGCACCTCGCAGATCAGCTGCACGATAGACGGTTGGATGCCTTCGGAGGGCTCGTCCAGCAGCATCAAAGCCGGATTGCCGACAAGTGCCCGGCCGATTGCGAGTTGCTGCTGCTCGCCGCCCGACATCGTGCCGGCAAGCTGGTTGCGGCGCTCGGCCAGACGTGGGAAGTACTGGTAGACGAGCTCGGGCTGCTTGACCCCCTTGGGCCCACCGATGAGTTCACCAACGATCAGGTTCTCCGCCACAGTCATGCGAGCGAAAACCTCACGACCTTGCGGAACGTAGCCGATCCCCCGTCGCGCGCGCGCGTCGCTGCTCAGCGCGCCAATTTCCTGGCCCAGCAGCTGCACGCTGCCGGCTGTAGCTCGCAACTGTCCGATCAGGCAGCGCATCGTCGTGGTCTTCCCCACGCCGTTTCGGCCAATCAGTGCGACGATCTCGCCCTTGCCGACACGCAGATCCACGCCCTGCAGGATCGGTGTTGCACCATAGCTGGCGCGCAGGCCCTGGACTTCGAGGGCGGGCTCAGTGGACATGCTGTGTCTTTCCCAGATAGATATCGGCCACGCGTGGATCCGCGATCACCTCGGCGATCCCGCCCGCGCTGAACACGTTGCCGAAGTGCAGCACCGTCACGTGTTGTGCGATCTGACGGATAAAGGCCATGTCGTGCTCCACCACCAGCACCGTCATGCCGTCCGCGTTCAAGCGCTGAATAAGCTCACCGGTCTTGTAGGTCTCCTCGGGCGATAGGCCGGCAGTGGGCTCGTCCATCAGCAGCAGCGTGGGCTGCAGCGCCAGCGCCATGCCGATCTCCAGCCACTGCTGTTGACCGTGAGCCAGCGCGCCGGCCGGCTTGTTTGCGTCGGCCTGCAGGTCCAGCAGTTCGAGCAAGCGTTCGGACTCGCGCCGCAGAGCGGCTCCATGCAGATGGCGCTGCAGCGCGGTGTGCAGGTTCTGCACTACCGGCAGTTCCTTGAACACACTGGGGGCCTGCATCTTGATGCTCATGCCCTGGCGCACCCGTTCGTAGGGCTTGCTTGCCGTCACGTCACGCCCCAGGAATTCGATGCGACCAGCCGTGGCCGCATGCGTGCCCACGATGAGTTTGAACAGTGTGCTCTTGCCAGCGCCGTTGGGGCCGATCAGGCAGTGGATCTCGCCGCGGCGCACCACCAGGTCCACATCGGACACCGCCGCGTGGCCGCCGAAGTGCTTGGATAGCCCGGATGTCTTGAGGATCTCGTTCATGCGACTTTGCGCTCCTGAGCAGAGGCGGTTTTTCGTAAGGCGAGCAGACGACGCACAGCACCGACGATGCCGAGCACGAAGCCCTGCGGCGCCAGCATCACGGTGCACAGCAGCAGCGCACCCATGAGCAGCAGCGCCGTTTGCTGGCTGTAGACCGTGAGTGTCTGGAACACCCACAGCAACACAAAAGACCCAATCGTCGTGGCCGTGAGGTCGGCTCGGCCCGAGAAAGCCACCCAGACGATGGGCATCGCCGCGGCCGGCAGCCCGATGCTCGCCGGCGTGATGAACTGTCCCCAGGAGGTGTATAACGCCCCACTCAGCCCCGCCAGCGTAGAGCCGATCACGAAGGTCGCCAATTGGTACTTGCGCACGTCGTAGCCCAGCAGTTCCGCACGTTGCGGATCTTCCCGGACGGCCACGACCACATTTCCGAAGCGCGAGTTCAGCAGCATGCGCAGCCCCAGGTAGACCAGCACCAGCAGCATCACCACCGCGTAGTACAGCGCCGTGCCTTCGAAGTACAGCGGACCATCTGCAGGCCACGGGATGTTCAGCGGCACCATGTCCTTCATGCCGTTGAAGCCGTTCAGCCGTGCGCCGCCGATGCGCCACTCGGGCCCCGCCGTCTGACCCAGGAAGAAGGCCAGCACCAGCGTGGCCGACAGCGTGACGATGCCGAAGAACACGCCACCAATGCCGCCCCAGATCATGAAGTAGCCCAGCACCGCCGCGGCCAGCGCCGTGACCACCAGGGCCAGCAACAGCGCATAGATCGAAGTGATGCCCTCGCCGCCGAAGTTGATCGCCAGCACGCCGTAGCCGTAGCCCGCGATGCCGAAAAACAGCGTCTGGCCAAAAGACATCATGCCGCCGTAGCCCCAGACCAGGCACAGGCCCATGGCCATGAACACCCAGATGAGCAAATAGGCCGTGTTGCCGACCGTGTAGTCGTCGGCCAGGAACGGATAAATCAGCGCAAGCAGCAGCACAAGCATCGCCGTGCCCCAGAAGCCACGGCCGTTGCCGGGTGTTTGCGGGCCGTTGAGTAGATGAACCATCGAAGAAAACCCCGGTGAAGTGACGCGCTTAGCGAGTGCGGCGTCCGAGCCA
>Ga0307408_100001927_pt1 | contig 15079 bp, 12 predicted proteins | sample 322Cmetagenome_FD_202116 | JGI IMG/M metagenome (GOLD analysis project Ga0307408, IMG submission 202116) | Maize rhizosphere microbial communities from greenhouse at UC Davis, California, United States - 322HYB-C-3 | ecosystem: Host-associated > Plants > Roots > Rhizosphere > Soil | place...
TCATCTCGTTGCCGGCCTCGACGTAGCGGCGCTTCTCGACCAGCGCGATCGTCTTCCTGAAGCCGAGGGCCCCGTAGCCCATGTTGAACGCCATGTCCAGGCAGACGCGCTGCCGGACCTCGTCGAGCTTGGCGTAGAAGGGGAACGCCTTGAGGCAGCCCGCCTCGAAGCGGTCGATGTCCGCGCGGAGCACCTTGTAGGCCTCGTCGCGGGTGACGCCGCCCTCGAACCGGCGGCCAATGATCGCCTCGAGCGGCTTGACGCCGCGCTTGTCGATGCAGTAGCCGATCCCGACCGTCAGCAGCCCGAGGGAGTCCCTGTAGGCCTTGAGCCGCAGCCCCTCGTGCAGGGCCAGCTGCTCCTCCATCCGCGCGCGGTTCACCATGTCACTTCGCCGCCTTCTCGGCGGCCGCGTGGGCGATGAACCCGAACCGGTGCAGCAGCTCCAGGACCGCGATGATGGCCGCGGCGACGCCGGCGCTCCAGCCCGAGGCAGCCTTCTTGGTGGACTTCTCGCGCCCGTCGATCTTGGTCTCGAGGGCCGTGATCCGGTCGCCGTGGTTGTCGAGCTTGCCGTCGATCCGATCGAGAGTCTTGTCCGTTCGCTCAGACCAGCGGGAGAACTCCCCGACGGTCAGCGGCGCCTGTTCGTGAGCCATGGTGAAGCCTTGTAGAAAGTGGGGTTTAAGCCAATATTCTGAGCCCTCGCCCCCGTTTTCCGGGCACGGTTAAGACGACGCGATCAGCCGGCGGTAGGTCAGCGTCAGGCCGATCATCCTGGCGGTGCCGGCCATGGTGTCGGACCCGTTCGCCGGGTCGCGGAAGACCTTGATGTAGAGCATGTCCGACGCCTGGCAGTTCGTCATAGTGATTTGCCCGAACGCCGCCAGGTTGACCAAGTTGGTCGTCCCCTGGGTCGCGTCGGTCACGGTGTTGGCGGCGTTGAACGCCTGGTCGGCCGTGTCCGCGTCAGCCGTCGCGCAGGACGTCTGCAGCTGCCAGACCACGTTGCCGGTCGTCGTGGACGAGTGCCAGTATACGGCGGCGTCGACTCCGGCCGGGGCGTTCGTCCCGTTCCAGTCCGACGGCAGCAGGATCTGGACCTGGGCGCTCAGGGAGTTGGCGCCGTCGGCGAAGTCCAGGGTCCCGCGCTGGGTGTTGGAGCCGGTGGCGCAGGCCGGGACGGCCGCGTTCGACGTCGGCAGGCTCCAGCCGGTGGACGGGGTCGCGTTGTTGCACGACGCCGCGTCCCACCACCATTTTTCCTTGTTGATGCCGAGCAGCACGCGGTTGCCCGTCTGCGCGTCGGCCGGCGTGACCGACGCGACGGCGTAGAGCGACAGCAGGACGGCCGCGGCCGCGACGAATGCGAGTGCCTTGTCCCTCACAGGTATGCCTCCAGGTGCCCGAACCCGAATACCAGGTTGTTGGCGTTGTTCGTGATGACCATCATCTTGTATCGCTTCGTCCCGCTCACGGGCGTGACGGCGAGCAGCTCCTCGGTGAACGAGGTCGAGGTGTGTGACGTGCCCGTCACCGTGTCCGACGAGTCGCTCACGTTCCTGACCTTCGGCTGGACCGAGGTGCCTGCGTTGTTCGTGCGGGTGTTCACCCGCGCGCGGATCGTCATCCCGGTGACGTTCGTCGAGATGATCTCCTTCTCCCTGAACTCGGGGACGTCGAGCGCGCCCGATCCCTGGACGCCCATCTCCCTCGAGCCGCCGAGGTCTCGCTCCACGCGCCAGCCCAGCAGGGCCTCCGTGTTGTTCTTCAGCTTGTTCGCCGACTGGTAGCCGAACACCTGGTCCAGCACGAAGTCGGAGAACGACGTGAACGTAAAGGGCATCTCAGTCTCCCATCCCGGCGCGCCGCGCCCGATCCCGAAGCTTGTCTATGTCCCCGTAGAGGTCCAGCCAGGCGTCGGGGTCGGGCCAGGCCACGAAGTCGGCGCCGGGCAGCATGCGCTTCGCCACGGCCTCGACGGCTTCACTGCTCCTGAACACCAGGACGATCCGCCGGAGGCCGCGCGGGTATCCGGCCGCCTCCAGCTCGTCGAGCCCGTGCTCCAAGTAGGCCTCGAGCGCGTCCACGCTCGAGAATTCGTGGATGCGGTGCCCCAGCCAAGGCAGGCACCGCATCACCTCCGCCTTCGCCGGCTGGACGGCCGGGTCGTTGCTCTCGTATCCGCTCTCGATCAGGATCATCGCACCCTCTTCCCGGTGCTCCCGTCGCCGAAGAGCCCCGTCGCCTCGCTGCACAGGTATCCGTAGAGCCGGTCGGCCGCCCCGGCCGAGCCCCAGTCCGCCGCCAGCAGGGTTTCGTCGCCGAGGATGAATGTCCCGGCGTAGAGCCGCTCGACGTCCACGGCCACGAGCTTGACGGTGTATTTCTGCGGGTCGGTCACGTGCCGGACCACCCGCAGCGGACGATTGGTCCACCCGCTCGAGCTCAGGCCTTCCACGTGGGTGACCTTGATGACGTCCCCCAGCTCGGTGCTCAGCCCGCGCAGGTTGGTCAGGACCTCCACTTGGTTCGGCGGATCCTTGTAGTAGAGCAGCCGCCGGTTGGAGATGTCGGTCGCCACGGTGCCGGAGCGGACGCCCCAGAGCAGCAGGTTCCGGCTCTTGCGCTCCTCGCCCAGCGCCTCGATGGCGTCGTCGTCGCTGACCTCCAGCGCGTTCGCGTCCCAGTCAGGCTTGCCGGTGACCTTCGCGTAGCGCCGCTTGTAGCTGTAGACGATCGTGTTCTCGATTCGCTCCGACTGCGCCTCGACGTCGAAGGTCTCCTTGACGATGTCGTGCAGCTGCGTGTATTCCCTGGCGGCGTCGAGCACGGCCGTCGTGTCGTCGATGCCGCTCACGAAGAACTGGCTGTTCCGGTTCATCCCGGAATCGCAGTCGCAGCTCTGGTTCAGCCTGGCGATCGAGTCGCGCAGCGCCACGAACTCGCCCTCGGCGCCGAACACGATGCCGCCGGGGTAGCCTCCGTCCAGGCGCCGCGCGTGCAGCGCCAGCAAGGCCGCGAAGCTGTCTTCGTCCACCTGCGGCTTGGGGTCGCCCCCGCCCAGGTCGGCGCCCCACGTCGGGACCGTCAGGTGGGTCCCGCCCGAGTCCTGGAACCCGAAGTTGACCACGAAGTCCTTGTAGATGTCGGCCAGCTGCTCGATCATGGCGCCGTCGTCGCCGTCCAGCCGGCCGCGCACGTTGATCGTCAGCGCCTGTGACCCGTCCGCGGCGGCGTCGCCCTCGGGCCCGCGCGCGTAGATCATCGTGTAGCGCCGCGAGTTGACCGTCTTGAACTGCGGCGTCCCGGTATGCGTCGGGAAGAAGGTCGAGTAGCCGGTCTTCCCCGGGGCCAGGAACGTGACCCCGAACTTGTCGTCCCCGATCTTCGCCTTGCCTTGGAACACCGCGGCGATCGACTCCACCTGGTGCCCGCAGACCAGGAACGAGTGCCACGGCGAGCCGTTCGTGTCGTTCTCCAGCCCGACGTAGGTGACCGGCACCGCGCCAGAAGGCGCCGGCGCCCCGTCGATGTATTCGACCCCCGTGTCGAGGAAGTCATCGTCGAAGGAGTTGGCCCCCGACGCCACCAGCCAGCGGCGATCCCAGGTCCCGTCCCCTCCCTGCATCTTCCTGTAGACGTAGTATCCGGTCGCGCCCGTCACCGCCTGCCACTCGACCCTGACCTCGCGGCGGTAGGGGTTCGAGCGCCCGTAGGCGACGCCGGCCGACAGCGCCGTGATGCCGTCTGGCAGGATCGCCGAGACCGCGTAGGCGACGCGCTGGTCGAACGTGATCAGGTTCGCGCCCGGGGTGATGTTCGACGTCGTCACCGGGGTCTGCCACGGCGGGTTGGCCGTGAACTCGCAGCTCGTCGTCGGGGCAGTCACCTCGATCATCTGGGTCCACTCGGCCTTGTTGTAATACCAGCCGAGGTAGACCCGGTATTTCGCGGCCCCGGCCGCGGCGGACCACGACGCCTGGATCTTCTGGCTGCCGTTGGGCGCGCAGGTCTGGACCGTTCCGGCGTCGGCGAACGAGCCTGGCTGCGCCGAGGCGTCCCAGTAGAACGCGTCGGGGTCGCTCTCGTTCCCGCCGGCGTCGACCGCCGTGACGATGACGCCGTAGGTCCCGTTGGGGACGTCGGCCGAGATGCCCGCCACGACCGGGCTGCCGCCCTTCTCGATGTCGTCGCCGTCGTCCCGGTAGCTGGTCTCCCCGCTCGTCATGTAGTCGAGGTAGGTATCGGTCTCGTTGCGGCCGTAGACGACGTGGGCCGTGGCTCCGCCGCCAGCCGTCCAGCTCAGCTGCACGTAGTTGGACCCGTTCATGACGTCCGGCGCGTTGCTCACGACGACGTCGGACGTCTTCGCCGACTCGCCGCTGGCGTTCGCGGCCGAGACCGCGTAGCGGACGGTCCTCGACCCGGGCGTGCCCACGACCGTGGCCGACAAGCCCGAGGGGGCGGACGGCGCGGCCCCGGCCGCCAAGGACAGGCCCAGCCCCGTCGGCCTCGCGGCGCTGGACGTCAAGTCCCCGAACCCGGCCTTCCAGTCTGTCGCCGTCCAGGCGAACGCGCCACGGCTGGGCGTCCCGGTGATGGCCGGCGCGTTGGTCCCAGACACGTCGTCAGACACCTCGCCGAACACGATCGGGACCGGCTTGCCGATCGCGTCAGTCGGGCAGGACGGGAACTGGTCGCGGCTGATCGCCTCCTGCGGGATCTGCTTCTGCAGGTTCGCCGAGCCGAACAACGACGACAGGAAGTCCTGTGCCCGCCATTCCCAGAGCAGCCCGCCGCGGGGCTTGAATCCGCGCACGATGCCGCGGAAGATGGTCCTCGGGGTGTAGAGCAGCCGCCGGCTCGCGTCGTCGATCATCCGGATGATGACCTGCTTGTTGAGCACGTGCTTCAGCGCGACCGATCCGAGCCATCCGCGGATCTGCCTGGCGACGTCCGACTCCAGCCAGTTCACCTCGCTGGCCTCGTATTCGCCTTGGCTGTCCGACAGCGCGCGCGTGACGGCGCCCCAGGCCTTGATGACCGGGGCCTTGTAGCCGCCGTAGTAGTCGGGCGGGTCGTTCAGGTCCACCGTCGCGCCGAGGTGCGTGGCGTCCGTGTGGTAGAACTCCCTCCAGCTCAGCCCGATCGTCAAGCCGTCGTTGCCGGACTCGAACTCGACCTCGCCCGTCGGGACGAAGACCAGCCCGTCGGCCGAGAACGCGAACCAGCGCGTGGTGCTCGCGAGCGCGACGATGTCGCTGCCGCCGGTCCAGCCGTCCGACGTGAGAGCCGTGAACCCGTTGGAGCCCAAGGCTCCGCCGAACCACGGCGACGAGTTGGTGCCTGAATGGACGGCCGCCGGGCCGCGGAACCTGTGCAGCGACGAGCCGGTCCGGCCGCCGACGACGAGCGCCGGCTCGAAGGCCATCCCCGTGAGCGTGTAGGGGATGCCCGGGTTGAGGAGGCTGCCGTGCGCGAAGTATTCCGAGATCGGCGACCCCTCGCGGATGGCGATCCACGGATACATCAGCTTGTCGGCGTTGACCTCGGTCAGGCCGACCTCGAACCCGTTCGCGTTGAAGCCCTGGATGATGTCGGCCACAGCGACGTTCGTGCCGCCCTGCCAGCTCGAGTCTCCTGAGTATCCGTCGTCCCTGTAGTTCATGCTGGTGCCGAGCATCATCACGGCCGTCGGCTGCCAACCCGTCTCGACCACCACGCTGCGGGCGTCGACGGCGTTGCCGACCATCACGCCAGTGTGCATGAAGTAGCCGCTCGCGTGCTGCCCGCCGTCGGCGACGCAGAGCGCCACGTAGGCGTGCCCGTTCTTGTTGACGGCGGCGTGAGGGCCGAGGGTGAACCCGTCCGCGTGGACGCCCTTGATCGCCTGCGTCGCCTCGCTCGTCACGCTCGGGGCCTCGTTGATGATCCGGCTGTAGGTGCCGCCCATCTGCCGGACCCACATCGCGCCGCCGTATGACGGGGCGTCGGCGATCTTCTTGACCAGCACGAAGTCGGGGACGAACCCGATGCCTGTGATGTCGCGCAGCGCGTCGTTGCCGGTCCAGGTCACGATCTTGTGCTGCCAGGACAACGGCCGCTCGAGCTCGGCCGGGCCGTCGCCGCCGTGCAGGGCCTCCATCATGATGCAGCCCAGCTGGATCGACACGCCGCGCTTGTTCCTGGCCCCGAACTCCAGCGCGTCGAACGCGGAGTCCGTGAGCGCCGAGAACGCGGTCGCCTTCTGGCACTGGCCGCTCGTCTCGTAGGACGCGTTCAGCGCGACGGTGGTCTCGACGCCGCCGATCAACAGCGCGTCGTTGCCGGCCCCGCCCGACGCCTTCATGTAGGCGTAGACCTTCACTCCCTGGATGTCGGCGAGGCCCAGCTGCGCCGCCGTCTTGTGCGTGAACGTCGTGCTGGCCCCGTTGGTCGTGACAGTCTGCTCGTTGTTCGCGGTCGCGATGGCCGTGGTGTTCGAGCGATCGAGCGGCGCCTCGGCCACGCCCTGCCACCCGTTCGTCCAAGCCGCCGACGCGCCCTGGCCGGTCACCATGACTGGGTGGACGCGGTTCAGCCGGTTCGCGGTCAGCGCCACGTTGGCGGCCTGCGTCCCGTCGCCGACGCACCATTCGGCGTCGTCGAAGTCGGCGTCGTTGGACGCCGCCGTGGCGGTGCCGTTGCCCAGCGACGGCCGCGAGAACGAAGTCCCGAACGGGGCGCTAGACCTCGTGACCGTCTTTGTCTCGAGCAGCGTGCCGTCCTCGCTGTAGACCGATACCGTGACGTCCGTCGTGTCGTTGCCCCCGAGGGGGTTTGTCACGATCGAGGTGACCTCGAAGCAATACCAGGCGCCGAGGGCCAGCACGGTCGCGGAGCTGGCGCTGGCGGTGCTCCCCGCCTTCGCGTGGAACGTGCCGTCGGTGTTGAGCGCGGCGCAGCCGGGGAAATTGTCGGACGATGACGCGTTGAACCCGCAGAGCCCGATCCCGTTGGCCGACGGATAGGCATTGAGCCTGACCCACACGCGCAGCATGCCCTTTGCCGACTCGCCGTCGAGCAGCGACGAGCCGAACGTCCCCACGAGATCGAGGACGGTCGCGGTATTGGCGGTTCCGGCGCCGCTCTTCGACTTCAAGTAATAGCTGCCCGAGCGCGCGGTCCCGTCGGCGAGCGTGGCGTTGAAGGACGACGTCCCCCTGACGCCGCCCGGGTGCCCCAGCTCGAACCCGTTGAACCCGCGCTCCAGGCTGTTGCTAGCCGCCATGTCAGAACACCAGGCCGCGCGATACCTCGCGCCAGCCGAATCGGATGATGTTGTTGTTCGTGAAGTCCCGCTGGATCAGGCGCACGGGCTCGGCCCAGCGCGCCAGCCTGGCGTCGTTCACGTCGGAGTCCGGCACGATGAGCGTCGGCAGCGAGCGGCCGTTGCACTCGTCCCACCACTGCTCCACGGCCGCCATCCCCGCGTCGGACGTCTTGATCTCGGCCGACCACGTCTTGATCTTCGCGCCGAGGTCGTAGGTCGTGGTGACCCCGTAGTCGGTCTCGTGCTCGATGATCCGCCGCTCGACGCCGTCCTGGTAGCCCCAGCTGATGTTGTTCGTCAGCGTCCGCTTGGTCTCGCCGAACCACAATTGCCCGAGCTGGACGTCCACCGAGTTGGCGGTGCCGAACAGCAACCGCCAGAACCGGAAGCTGTTGGACAACGCGCTCAGGTCGAGGAACGGGTTGACGGGCCACCTCGGGCTGCCGCGCTCGTAGGTCGGGATCGTGATGGTCTGGTTCAGCGTCGGCGCGCCCCACGAGTCGGTGGCGTTCCCCTGGATCTTCACGTTCGCCAGCGCGGCGTCCAGGTTGTGGTGGACGATCGCGAAGACGTCGACGTTAGTCGCAACGCCGAAGTCGAAGACGATGTTGCCCGAGGTCGCGTCCAACTTGAACGCGCGCGCCGGGTTGCTGTCGTAGAGGTTCGCCCTCGGGTAGTCGGCGTCCTCGGACGAGGGGGTGATGGTCACCCCCGCCCCCAGCTTCTGGTCCGTCGGCCACTGGTAGATAAATGACATTTACTTGACTCCCAGGCTCTGCTGCATCGACGTGCGGCCGCCGCCGCGGTTGTCCTCCAGCCACTGGAGCATGACCGGGGCGATCTCCTCATACCACATCTGTCTGATGCTGTCGACGGTCGCGATCGAGGTGGTCAGGTTGAAGTTCACCTGGCCGGCGCCCGCGCCGCCGCCGGGCATGCCGGTCTGCTTCATCGCCTGCGCGAGCGCGTCGACGATGACGTTGGGAGACCCGACCACCTCGGGGCCCGACTCGCCGACGACCCGGAAGGTCGGCTTCGAGACGATGCCGCCGGCCGCCATGCCCGGCAGCTCCGGCATTTCGCCGTTGGGGTTGAACTCCCCGGGCGCGATGCCCTCCGGCACCTCGGGCATGCCGTTCGTCCGGAAGTTGACGTCGACGTTCACCTCGTTGGGGATCGCGTCGATGGCCGGGGGGATGAGCCCGAGCCCGCGCAGCAGCACGTCGAACTTCGCGATGAGCTTCTCCACGGTGGCCACAAGCTTGTCGCCGAAGGTCAGCTTGCTCACGTCCGTGATCTTCTGCCCGTTCGCGTCGACCAGCTTGCCGCTCTCGATCAGCTTCTCGACCCAGGGCCGCATGTTCTCCGGGATGGTGGTCCCGAACTGGATGCTGTCCTGCACCAGCTTGCTGATCTCGTCGGACATGCCGTCGAGGACCGCGATCATGTCGGCGCCGCCCTGCTCGAACGTCTTCAGGTCGTCGATGACCTGCTGCCAGTTCTGGTTGGCCACGCCCTGCTGGAACGCCGGCCCGAGGGCGGCCAGCGAGACCCCGTAGCGGTCGGCCGCCGCCTTCATGGCCTCGACGTCGACCTGCCCGTCCTGGCTCCACTTCTCCAGCTCCGCGCGGTGCTCCGCCGTGAGCACGCCCATCTTCTCGAGCTGCGCCAGGTAGGGCTGCAGGCTCGCCGGCAGCTTGACGTGCGCCGCGGCGGCCTCTGCGGCCCATTCGCCGAACTCCTCCCGGAGCTCCCCGACCTTTTGCTTGAACTCCTCCGCCTTCTGCTTGAACTCCTCCAGGCCCTTGGCGCCCTTCAGCCGGAACGCGGCCTCCATGTCCACGCCGGTGGCCTTGCTCAGCATCCTGATGTTCTCGATGCCGCCGGCCAGCTCGGTCATGTCCTTGCTGAGGGCCTTGATCTCCTTCGTGTTCTTGTCGCCGCCGAACAGCTTCCCGATGAAGTTGCCCGCCACGCCGCCGAGCATAGATCCGAGGGGTCCGCCGAGCATCCCGGCGAACTTGCCGATCGAGCCGGACAACGCGCCGCCCATGCCCTTGCCGAGCAGCCCCTGCGCGAGCTTGTTGCCCAGGCCGTTCGGCCCGCCGAAGATCTTGTCGCCGACGTCGCCGCCAACGCCCGAGAGGATGCCCTTGAGCGCGCCGCCGAGGCCGCCCCCGCCGGTGAACGCCTGCTTGATCATGTCCGGGACGCCGGCCAGCCACTTCTGCGTGAGGTTGCCCCACGAGTTGGTTTCGGCCTTCATCTTGGCGACCGCGTCGTTGTGCGCCCGGGCGGCCTCCCCCATCTTCTCGGCGTAGGCCGCCTCGACCGCGGCGAGGTTCTCGTCCGTGGCCTGGCCCACGGCCTCGAGCTCGCGGATCTGGTCGGCCCTCCAGTCCTCGACGACGGCCTTCTTGTATTCGTAGTCGGACATCGTCCGCTTGCGCGAGATGTCCAGCGCCGCCTTCTCGGCGTCCATCCGGATGTCGAGGCCCTTGATGTAGTTGTCGTTCATCCGCTCGACGGCCTTGGCCTGCGCCTCGGCCTGCTGCTCGAGGAGCTTCGGCGCCAGCTTGGCGGCCTCCTCGTTGGCCTTCGCGAGGTTGCCCTGCACGAATGCCTTGGCGAGCAGGCCCTGGAGCTTCTGCCCGGCGTCGGCAGCGCGCGAGGCGAGCTTGTTCAGCGCGTCCGCGTTGTCGATCGCCCACTCCTGCAGCCGCCCGTTCCTGGAGGCGATCTGAGCCTCCTCGGCCATCTCCTTCATCTTCTTGGCGAGCTCCTCCAGGGACTTCGACGGCTTCGCCAGGGCCGGAGGCATGGCCTTCGCCGTCCCGGCGACCTGCTCCAGCGCCTTGCCCGCGTTGTTCACGGCGTCGCGCCCGGCCTGGACGGCCGCGTGCATCTTGTCGAACGCGCTCGCGCCCTCGCCGACGCCGAGCGCCGCGTTCATGGCCTCCTTGCCGGCCGAGAAGAACCCGTCCGCGGCCCCGCCCAGGAACGTCTGGACGTCCTTCGCCTGCGCGCCGACCTTCTCGAACTGGTTGCCGACCCCCGGGATGTGCGCGCCCACGGCCGCGAGCCCCTCGATCAGCTTGAAGAAATACTGGTTCACCTTGACCAGCGAGCCGGCCACGAAGTCGAAGACCGCCTGCAGGCCCTTGAAGGACCGGTATACCACCTCGGCGACCGAGATCCCGGCGTCGCCGAAGTCGAGCAGGAACGCGGTGGCCAGCTTGACGGACTCCTTGATCGAGTCCATCGACTGCTCCCAGCCGTCGGTCTCCATGCCGTCGACCAGCAGCTTGGCCATCGCCTTCATCACCTCGAACAGGGGCTGCAGCGCCTCCGCCAGGGTGATCATCACGCTGTCCGAGATCGTCGACATGAGGCCGGACCAGGTGCCGGCCTGCTTCTCCATGGCTCCGGTGAACGATCCGAGCTGCTTCTGGAACGCCCCGAACACCTCCGCCGAGCTGGCGCCGGACTTCTGCAGCCGCTCCATCTCGTCCCGCGCCTGCGGGGTCAGGACGGCCAGCTCCTGCAGCCGCATAGCGGCCTCGCCGAACGGCTTGCCGCTCTGGACCATCGCATACATGCGGCCGACCCAGAAGCCGAGCTCCTGGATCGGCGCGCCGGTCGCGGCCGACGCGTCGCCGAGGAGCGTGAGGTTCTCCTTGGTGTTGAGCGCGGCGCCGCCGAACGTCTGCAGCTTGAGCGACGCCTCGATGATCGGGCCCGTCTCGAACGGGGTCTTCTTCGCGAACTCGAACAGCCCCTTGACGTGCTTCTCGGCCAGGGCGGCGTCGCCCATCAGCGTGGCGAACTTCAGCTTCGTGGTCTCGAGCTGCGCGTTCATGCCGAACGCGGCTTCCTTCGCGAGGCCGAACGCGGCGCCCAGCCCGCCCATGATGGCGGTCGCGCCGACGAACCCGCCCATGATGGCGACGGCGTTGCCGAGCGCGCCGGCGAAGCCGCCCGCCTTCTGGGTGTTGTGCTCGAGCTCCTTCGAGGTCTTCTTCGACTGGGTCTCGATCCCCTCGAGGAAACGGGTGATCTCCGCCTGCGCGGCGCCCAGCTGGGCCTTCGCCTTTACGAGGAGGTCGATCTCGCTGCCCTGGTTGCTAGCCATTGTTCTTCTTCTCTGCTTCCAACCGCTTCTTCTTGGCCGCGGCCTTGCGGTCCTCCAAGAGCAGCTCGTTGGAGATCATCGCGCAGGCCTCCAGCCCGTGGTGCAGCCGGCTGTCCTGCTCCCCTACGTTCCCGGCGGCCGGGAACGAGCATCGCTTCCACTCGGCGTAGCCGCTCACGGCGTCCACCTCGATCCGGTAGCACTGGGCGAACCAGCGCGTGACCGTCTCGACCTCGCTCGTGAAGGAGAGGACCGGGCACGTGGCGGTCCTCACCTTGTCGTCATACCAGACTATCTCGCCTCGCTGCTCTGCTCCGGGGTCGCATCCCCGGTCTCGGCAGAGCCCGAGGAGCCGGCACTTCCGGCAGTCGGTTCCGGTCTCGGCCCAGCTGCTTCCCTCGCGTCGCCCCCGGAGCCAGCGGGAAAATCTGAGGGCGACGGCAAGTTTTTTAGCATGCCCGCGGGCAGCCTGTTCTGCGCCCAGATCTGGTTGATGAACTGCATCATCAGGACCTGCCGCGCGCCGAAGACCCGGGTGATGTCCTCGCCCGTCTCGACCTTTTCCCCGTCGATGTCGACCTCCCCCGGCGGGAACGCGGCGTTCTGCTCGACCCGCGCCTTGACCCAGAGCAGCATTTCGGCGGCTCGCTTGATGGTCGCCTCGCGCTCGGCCTCGCGCTCGGCCGGCGTCTTGCGCAGCTCGGCCTCGGCCTCGGCCTTCTGGATCGCCAGGAACGCCTGCTCGGGCTCCATGGCGGACGTGTCGACCGCGACCTTCGAGCCCTTCGACTCTCCGCGCGAGTAGTCGAAGTATTCCCGCTCGAACTCGATGAACTCGTCCATCGTCATGCGGCGGACGTGCAGGGACAGCTCGACGTCGTCGATGGTGACGGTGCCGCCCTTGTGGTATTTGCTGACTGAGAGCTTGGACATTGGATCTCCGGTGATTTCGGCGCGGGGGCACCCGGCCGGGCTTCGGTTGGTAGGTGGTTCGGAGGGGGCCGCCCTGGCTGGGGGCGTCCAGGGGTGTCCGGCTAAGGCGGCCGGGCCCCTGGGCGTGCCGGGCGTGGGATTATTATAGGCCCGTTTCGGGCCGGTCCCCAAAGGCCGGGAATCAGGCCCAGATTCGACCCGAGGGAAAGAAAAAGGGGCCGCCTAGTGGGTAAGGCAGCCCCTGGACAAGGGCTCGTTCTGGGGCGTTCCGGCGGCCCGCGCCTTGGAGGACCCTGACCGCCCTGTTTTCAGGACAATTTCGGGGCTCCGGCCGGTGCCGCCTTTCCGCCTCGCCGTCCGGCGCCTGCCCGTGGCCGGGCCACCTCGGCCGGGGGAGGCCACTTCCCCGGCTCCGGCATTCAGCGCCCTCGCGGTTAGCCGAAGATGAGGAACAGCTCGTCGTTCTGGTTGTCCGCGGTCTCGAGCGCCTGGCCGGTGAACGTCCAGGTCGCCGCCTCGTCCGGGTCGTCCTGCGCCGCCGGCTTCACGTAGGCCTTGGGCATGTAGAGCGCGATGATGTTCCCCTCGGTGAACCCGTTCTGGCGGAAGATCGACGCCGTGCTGCCGGCCTTCGCCAGGTCGTAGAGGGTCGCCGGGGTCTCGACGAACGCCTCCAGGGTCAGGTCGATGCGGCGCCGGCCCGCGCGGTAGATCTCGGTCGCCAGCCCCTCGGTGCCGGCTTCCTCGTTCCGCAGGTTGAGCGCGTTGTCGATCGTGACCTCCAGGCTCTTGTGCAGGTAGGCGGTGTCGCCGATCCGCAGCTCGCCCTGCATCCCGGTCGGGGGATTGCCGCCGACGTAGGTCGCCGAGCCGGGCTCCGCGATGAAGTCAGCGTCGCCGGTCGACCGCTGCTTGCGCGCGGGGCCGCTGACCGAGATGCGCGCCTCTTCCGTGCCCTCGAGGGTGAGCGTGCCCTGGTTGAACCCGACGCCGTCGAGGTTCCGGCCGAAGCCATCGAGGTAGTGGCAGAGCACGTAGCTCAGCGCCAGGTCGGTCGTGAGCTTGTAGACGATGCAGCTCTTCACCGTCGAGCCGTTCGCCGGCGCGCTTGGCAGAGCCGGTGCCCAGGTCACGTTGTTCGTGGCGATCGCCGTGATGACGCGGACATACTTCTTTCCGGCCACCGTCAGCGCAATCGCGCCCCCGACCACCAGTCCGGTCACGGCCGTGAGATCGGCGTCGGTCGTCGAGGCCGCGGCGTCGTTGATCGTCGTTGACAGGACCACGTTCGACACACTGCCGAACAGGCCCTTGTAGACGAAGTCCGCCTCGGGCAGCGTGTTGATCGTCCCGCTCGGCCGCATGATGGCCTCGAGCGTGCCCAGGCCCGCCTCCGTCCGGCGATCGAACTGGTAGGCCACGCCCGGCGAGCGCTTCTTCTCGGGCGAGTCCTGCCGGTTGTAGGGGTCGTAGGTCATTTCCACGTTGACGTGGCGGACCGCGTCCGCGGCCAGGACCGACGGGGTGTCCCCGTAGGCGGCGTGCTCCGCGATGAAGAAGCGGCCCTTGCGAGCGATGCTCAGTGACATTGCCTTTTACTCCTCGTTGCCGGCGGCTTCCGCCGCCTTCTCCTCGAACCACTCCGCCTCGACCGCGTCCCGCAGGGCCACGCCCTCGGCCACGTATCCGTCCAGGTCGTATTCGCGCCCCGGCACCAGCTGCAGCCCGGCCTTGCCGGGGACGACCACCGAGGCGGCCACCTTGCAGACGTAGGCCGGCTTTCCCGGCTTCGCGCCCACTCGCTTCTCGAGTCTCTTGCTCATGACGGCTCCCCGTAGGTCCGGTGCAGCCGCAGCGTCACGGGCTGGACCAGGATGACGATGTTCGAGCCGACGCCGACGAACGGCCTGGGCTCCTGCACCCGGACGTCGTAGACCAGCCCCCCGAGGGTGACATCGACGGCCAGGGCCTTCTCGATGTCGTGCGCCAGGTTCTCCCAGCAGGCCAGCCGGGCGGCGCCCGTCGGGTCCCCGTCCTCGGCGTCCATGCGGGCCTGGACGTTGACCTCGAACTCGCTCACCAGCTGCATCGCCGGGTAGAACGTCCTGCTGCCCTCCGGCGTCGGCTCGATGACGTAGAGCGGCAGATCCGCCCCGTTCGACGTCAGCACGTTGGTCGTGGGATCCACGCTCACCTGCGACGGGTCGTTGACGGGGTAGTGGTAGGCGCCGCTGTCGTCGATTGCCCTCAGCGCCGCCTGCAGCGCCTCAACGATCCTCTGCCTGACGCTCTTGGACGCCATCAGCCCCTTCCCAGCACCTTGTTGAACGCCTCCGACACGTAGTGGTTAACGGTCGAGACGACCCAGGCGCGTTTTTCGTTTGCCGACCTGCTCAGGTAGCCGACCGCCTTGATGGTCACGCTGTCCTTGAGCGCGAAGAGTGGCTCTATGCCGCCAGAGAGCTTCTTCCCGAAGATCACGTGGTTGTGGACGAACGTCCCCGTGTAGCCGAACCCCGCCGGGTTCTGGATGACGTCCCTCGCCGAGAACCTCGCCACGCCCTTCTTCGTCTGAGCGGCCGTGAGCGGGATGGTCAGGTATCGGCTCTTCTTCGGCCGCATCGTCCCGCCCAGCTCGTGCACCCGCGCGTAGGGCGCCTTCTTGATGTCCGCCCCGATCCTGGCGTAGGCGTCCCCGC
>Ga0307408_100001928_pt1 | contig 15077 bp, 25 predicted proteins | sample 322Cmetagenome_FD_202116 | JGI IMG/M metagenome (GOLD analysis project Ga0307408, IMG submission 202116) | Maize rhizosphere microbial communities from greenhouse at UC Davis, California, United States - 322HYB-C-3 | ecosystem: Host-associated > Plants > Roots > Rhizosphere > Soil | place...
TCGTTCTCGAACTCGAAATCCGTAAAACTATACTCATCCACAAGCGCGGCCAGTTCGCGCAACTCGTCCATGTTGAGAGAGACGTCGGTGGCGGACCGTCTCTTCGAAGACTTACCGGATTTCGTCGTCGCGTTTTCCCTGGCGGCAGCGGAACCTGTCGTTTCGCTCATCGTCGATCGCTCCTTTCGGTATTAGCCTTTCGCGGTCAATTCGCGGGGGTTATCTACCAACTCGATCACGGCCATCTCGGCGTTGTCGCCCTGGCGTCGGCCGAGCTTGATTATACGAGTGTAACCGCCGTTGCGATCCTTATACCGCGCTCCGAGTTCGCCGAATAAGCGCTGAACCGCTTTGACGCCGGCAGTCCTCTCGACTGGGTCCTTCTCTTCCCCTTTTTTCCCGCGAAATCGGCTCTGGGCGATCTTGAACGTGCTGTTTCCGGCGTGGAAGAACCGCGCGGCCTGTCGTCGAAGGTGAACCTTTTGGACGTCAGATCCGTCGCCGTTAAGTGTTTCAGCGCGACGCGCCAGGGTGATCACCTTTTCGACGAAAGGGCGAAGCTCCTTTGCCTTCGGCACCGTCGTGACGATGTGCTCCTTTTCGGAGTTGATCAACGACGTGGCCAGATTGCGCAGCATCGACATCCGATGCTCTGTGGTCCTGCCGAGTTTGCGGTGTGCCTTTAAGTGTCTCATAACAGTGTAGAAAGTCTTGGAAGTCTAGAAAGTCAAGATCAATCACCGGCTTCCCGGGAACTTCCGAGACTTGCTAGAATTCCCTGAATTCTTAGTCCAGATCTCTTCCACCCGTTCCCGGGATCGGGTTGCCGTGCTCGTCGAAATCCATCCCGAAATCGAGGCCCATGCCGTGAAGAAGGTCCTTGATCTCCGTAAGCGATTTCTTACCGAAATTCTTGGTACCGAGCATGTCTTTTTCGCTTCGCTTGATCAGGTCGCGGATCGTGCGGATATCGGCGTTCTTGAGGCAATTGTAAGAGCGAACCGAAAGCTCAAGCTCGTCGACCGGCTTGTCGAGCAGATCGTTCCGCATCAACGGCGGTCGGGCGATGTCCTCGTACTTGTACTCTTCTTCCTCTTCCTCGAAGTTGATGAAGATGGCCATGTGGTCCTTGACCAGTTTGGCGGCGAGGCCGATCGAATCTTCCGGCTTGACGGAACCGTCGGTCCAAACCTCGATCGTCAGCTTGTCGAATTCGGTGTTGGATCCCTGACGAGTCTTGTCAACGCTGTAATTTACCTTGCGGATCGGCGTGTGCACGGAATCGATCGGGATGTAACCGACGGAAAGGTCTTCGTCGTTGTTGAACTCCGCCGAAACGTAACCGCGTCCGCGCTTAAGGCGCATCTCGATGCTGAGCGTACCGGAGCCGTTGATCGTGGCCAAGTGTACGTTCGGGTCGAGGATCTCGACGTCGGCATCCGTATCGATGTCGCCGCTGGTGACCTCGCCGGCGCCTTTTTTCTTCAGCGTCAGCGTTTTCGGTCCCGAACCGTGGAGCAGGAACGGGACTTGTTTGAGATTAAGGATCACGTCGGTCGCGTCCTCGACGACCGCCTTGATCGGCGAGAACTCGTGCTCGACACCATCGATCTTTACAGCAGTGATGGCGGCGCCCTCGATCGACGAAAGCAGCGCACGACGGATCGAATTGCCTATGGTTGTCCCAAAACCGCGCTCGAAGGGCTGTGCGTAGAACTTCCCGTAACGCTCGGTGAGCGTCTCGGTGTCTACGTTAAGCCTGCCCGGCATCTGGAAATCGGTCCAATTGTTCGTTTGTGCCATATCTTTAAAAGTTCCAAGTTCAAGGTTACTAGGTTCAATGTTCGAAGCGTAAAAGACTCGGAACTTTGAACCTGGAACCTTGAACTCTATAGACCTACTTGCTGTAAAGCTCGACGATCAGCTGTTCGTTGATGTTCTGATCGATGTCCTGGCGTGTCGGGAGTGTCGCGATAGAGACCGTAAAGTCCTCGCCCTGCGGCGCGATCCAGCCCGGACGCCCGCGTCCTGCCGCCGTTTGCCATGCACCCTCGACATGGCCGTTGGCACGAGTTTTGGGCTTGACCGAAACGACGTCGCCGACTTTCACCTGAAACGATGGGATGTTCACCTTGCGGCCGTTGACGTGGACGTGGCCGTGATTCACGAGCTGACGTCCCTGCCGGCGCGACGTGGCGAAGCCTGAACGATACACGACGTTGTCGAGCCTGCGCTCGAGCATGAACAAAAGGTTTTCGCCCGTAACGCCCTTTTGCCTGAGGGCCTTATCGAAGTAATTGCGGAATTGCTTTTCGAGAACGAAGTAGATCCGCTTGACCTTTTGCTTCTCGCGGAGCTGCTGCCCATACCCGGCCAACGCCTTGCGGCGTGCGGCACCATGCTGTCCCGGCGGGTTGGTTCCTCGTTTTTCGATCGGGCACGACGGCTTGTAGCAGCGGTCGCCCTTAAGAAATAATTTTCCACCTTCCCGGCGGCAAAGTCTGCACACCGGCTCTCTATATCTAGCCATTAATTTTTACTGCCTCCGTTTTGCTGTCCTTAACGGAAAAGTTTACGAACGGCGAGATCTCGCCCTCCTTCATCCTTTCGATAGTTGAAAACAAAAACTGTTAATACCGATCAAACGCGGCGACGCTTCGGCGGCCTGCATCCGTTGTGCGGGATCGGCGTAGTGTCGCGGATCGAATTGACCCGGATGCCGGCCTGCGCGACGGCGCGGATGGCCGACTCGCGGCCCCCGCCCGGCCCTTTCACGCGGACCTCGACCTCACGCATTCCGGCCTCGGCGGCCTTACGGGCGGCCTCGCCGGCGGCCTGCTGGGCTGCGAACGGCGTACCCTTGCGGGAACCGCGGAAGCCCCGAGCACCCGAGGACGATTGCGCCACCAGATTACCCTGCGTGTCGGTGATCGAGATCAAAGTGTTGTTGAAAGACGCCGAGATGTGAACGATCCCGTATGGGATATTCTTCCGCTCTTTCTTTTTGAAAGTCTTTTTCTTTGCTGCTGCTTTAGCCATCTCTTATTGGTTCCAAGTTCCAGGTTCAAATTCCAAGTTAACTATCCAAAACGAACTCGGAACTCCTATTTCTTACCCGGTGCCTTCTTCTTGGCGACGGCGGCCTTGCGCGGTCCTTTTCGCGTGCGGGCGTTCGTGGAAGTTCGCTGCCCGCGGACCGGAAGGCTGCGGCGGTGGCGAAGACCGCGATAGCACCCGATGTCCATCAATCGTTTGATGTCCATCTGGACGCGCTTGCGGAGGTCGCCCTCGATCTCACCTTGCTGGTCGAGGATCGCGCGTACTTTATTCAGTTCGTCTTCGCTGAGATCGCGGATCTTTGCGTCGATACTGATCGCGGCCTCGTTGAGGATCGCGGTCGCTCGCGATCTTCCCACGCCGTAAATGTAGGTCAAACCGATTTGGGCCCTCTTGTTGGGCGGTAAGTCAACTCCTGCTACGCGAGCCATATATCTCCTATCCCTGCCGCTGCTTGTGCTTCGGGTTGTCGCAGATCACCCGCACCACCCCGCGGCGGTGAATGATCTTGCATTTATCGCAGATCTTTTTTACTGACGGTCGGACTTTCATGATATTCCCCAGCCTCAATTTTTCGCCAAATTCGGTTCGGCGACCGAGTATTCCTTAAACACGGTCTAAGGGCCAACGTGAGGCGCAGTTGGACAAACGATTATTTTAACCCGTTCCGCTGTCGTTTTCAAGTTAAGCGGTAGCGGTTTCGGCCTGCGGACTGTACAAAGCCCGCTTTTGCTCCTTGGTCAGCGTCAAAATCTCCGGCCCATCCGCAGTCACTGCGATCGTATGCTCCGCATGTGCGGAAGACTTCCCATCGCTCGTGACGACGGTCCACCCGTCATCGAGGATTTTCGTCCCGCCGGAACCCAAATTCAGCATCGGTTCGATCGCGAAGCAATAGCCCGGGCGGATCTTCTCCCGCGTCCCCTGCCGGCCGTAATTGGGGATCTGCGGGGCCTCGTGCATCCGGCGCCCGATCCCATGGCCGGTGTAATCGCGGACTATCCCGTATCCGTATTTTTCGGCGTGCGACTGGACCGCCCACCCGATGTCCCCGACACGGTTATTTGGATGGCACTGCTCGATCCCGAGGGCGAGACACTCATCCGTCACGCGAACCAATTGCGCCAATTCGTCCGAGATCCTTCCTACCGGAACCGTCGTCGCGGTGTCGCCGACGAACCCATCCAGCGTGCACGCCATGTCGAGCGAGAGTATGTCCCCCTCTCTGAGCGGCGTATCGTTCGAAAAGCCGTGCACGATAGCTTCGTTGACGGAGGCACAGATCGCGTACGGGAAAGGGACCATACCGTGCGGCTTGTAGCCGATAAACGTCGGGATCGAACCCCCGTCGCGCATCATTTTTTCGGCCGCGGCGTTGAGTTCGAGCGTCGTTACGCCCGGAACGACCATCGCTCGCAGCGCCTCGCGGACCTCGGCGATCAACTCGCCGACGGCACGCATCTTCTCAAGCTCCTTTTGCGATTTCGCGATGATCATTCGTTTTCCGACCAGGAATCGACCGGTATTTTCGACGATTCCCGATACCTTCATCTAACCGACCAACGCCTCTACTTTTTTGTAGATGTCCTGGACGGGGCCGGTGCCGTCTACCTTGGCGAGGCGGCCGGTTCTGCCGTAATACTCAAGCAGCGGGGCAGTATTCGCATTGTACGTTTCAAGCCGCGTGCGCACGGTCGCTTCCTGGTCGTCGGCCCGGTGCGACAGCTTGACGTCGGGGTGTAGATCACACATCCCTTCCACCTTGGGCGGTTTCGAATATACGTTGTAGATCTCGCCGCACTGCGGGCACGTCCGACGCCCGGTCAGACGCCTGAACAACTCTATTTCCGGAACGTCGACCTCGATCGCCACGATCTCCTTGCCCTGTTCCTTTGCTAGAATTTCCAGCTGCTCCGCTTGAACCGCGGTCCTCGGGTAACCGTCCAGGACGTATGTCCCGGCCGTATCGGATTGCGCGGTTCGCTCCTTCACGATCCGGTAGGTGACATCGTCGGAGATCAATTTCCCCTCGGCCATGATCGCCTGAACCTCGCGGGCCAGCGGGGTATTCAGCGACTTCATCTCTCGAAACATGTCCCCCGTGGAGATCTGGGGAATTCCTCTTCGCTCCTGCAGCAGCCGGGCCTGGGTGCCCTTTCCGGCGCCCGGCGCGCCGATAAGTACGATGATCTTCGACATGATATCTACCGCAGAGACGCCGAGACGCAGAGAACCAAGAGAAATTCAAAACATCGGGCCGGATGTTTTACGTTCTCCGCGTCGCTGCGTCTCTGCGGTTAAACTCTACTATGCGCGCCGGCCACGCAAACGCGATCCCGAGCCTAAAAATCCCTCGTAGTTTCGCATCACAAGCTGGGCTTCGACCTGTGACACTGTGTCCATCGCGACGCCGACCAGGATCAAAAGCGAAGTACCGCCAAAATAGAACTGGTAGCCGAGGCCGGTCGGTATCCAGTTCAGGCCGGGCGTCGCCGACAGGAACGCGTCGATCGATTCGCCGATGAACGGCAGCCGAGCAACCCGGAAGCCGCTTAAAAGGATCTGCGGCACGAATGCCACAAAAGCGAGATACAAGGCACCGACCGCGGTCAACCGTGTCAGAATAGTGTTCAAATAATCGGCCGTCGGGGCACCCGGACGCAGACCGGCGATGAAACCGCCGTGCTTGCGAAGGTTGTCGGCAACTTCGTCGGTGTTGAACACGATCGTGATGTAAAAGAACGTGAACAACACGATCAGCGACAGGAAAACGAGCTCGTAATACGGATCGCCGCCGTGAAACTGCTGAAAGAACGCGTAAACTTTCGACCAGGCCGCCTCCGGATTTGCCGGGTCCGGCGGAAAAGCCGAAAACAAGGTCTGGGGCAATGCCAGCACCGACGAAGCGAAGATGACCGGGATGACGCCCCCCATATTCAACTTCAGAGGCAGACTCGTCTCCTGGCCCCGGAACGTCTGGTTCCCGACCCGTCTGCTCGCGTAGGTGATCGCGATGTTTCTGCGGGCCGATTCCACGTACACGATCAATGCGATCAGTGCGACGAGCACCACTACCAGGAATACAACGCCCAACGTCTGCGACAGCTCTCCGGATCGGACACGGTCCGAAACCTGTAGAACACCGTGCGGCAGACCGATAACGATACCCGCGAAGATCAGCAGTGAGATCCCGTTACCAACGCCGCGTTCCGTGATCTGCTCGCCGAGCCACATCACGAAGATAGTGCCCGTCGTCAGCGTGACGACGATCATCAGTGTCGAGTCCCAGCCTTCAGGAATGATGCCGTTTCTATGAAGCCACGTGGCGACGAAAAACGTCTGCACCGCACATAGTACGACGGTCAGATAACGCGTCCACTGGTTAAGTTTCTGCCGACCGACCTCGCCCTCTTCCTGTATCTTTTTAACGGCCGGAGAAAGCACCGGCATTAGCTGCATTATGATCGAAGATGTGATGTACGGCGTTACGCCAAGGGCGAAAACCGAGATCGTCCTGAAGTTCCCGCCGGAGAAGAGATCGAGCACACCGAGGAGCGTTCCGGCGACCTCGCCCCAAACCTGCTCCAGACGACCCTTGTTGATCCCGGGCGCGGTCACGTGGGCGCCGAGCCGGTAAACCGCGAGCATGCCAAGCGTGAAAAAGATGCGCGTGCGCAGCTCGGGCACCTTGAACATGTTCTGAACGGCAGTTAAGAACTTCTCCATACTATTCCTTAATCTAATGCCGGCGAGGTGGGATCGGCAAGGGTCTAGACCGCCGCCTCGACAACCCGCTTCTCGATCGCGGTCACGGTGCCGCCCGCTTTTTCGATCTTATCTTTGGCTGCCTTCGTGAAGCGGTGGGCGGAGATCTTCAAAGCCTTGGAGACTTCCCCGCTGCCGAGGATCACGAGGTCATGTTTCGCTTTCTTGATGAGCCCGCGTTCGTGCAGGATCTCAGGCGTCACCTCGTCTCCCGAGTTGAAATTCGATTCGATCTTGGCAAGGCTGATCTCGATCCACTGCTTCTTGAAAATATTCGTGAACCCGCGCTTCGGCAGACGACGCTGCAAGGGCATCTGGCCGCCTTCGAACCCCGGACGGCTGCTGTAACCTGAACGCGATTTCTGACCCTTATGTCCGCGGCCCGAGGTCTTGCCGAGACCGGAACCGGGACCGCGACCGACCCTTTTCTTTTTGTGGGTCGAGCCCGCGGCGGGTTTCAGATTATTAAGTGATAAAGGCATATGTTTGATCAACGTTGGAAGTTTGTAGTTCACCGCGGCTCTTACCCGATGAATTATGGACGACCAACTTATTCTACGATCCTCAAAAGATGCGGGACCTTGGCGACGATGCCTCGCATTGCCGGCGTGTCGGGCCGCGTCACCGACTGGTTAAGCTTCGTGATGCCGAGCCCTTTTACGATGTCTTTTTGCTTTTTGGCGTAGCCGATCGAGCTTCGATAGTACTGGATCGTTATGCTTCCGCCACCCGCGTTTTCGTTCTTTCTTGCCATGTCGTTTCGTATGGGTTACGCCTGTAAGCGCGAACTCAATCCAGGAATCATGCCTAAGGCGCAATCCTTATACTAATTCTTCAACCTGTTTGCCGCGAAGCCGGGCGACCTCCATCGGATCCTTCATACGCGAAAGTCCGTTGAACGTTGCGCGGATCACGTTGTGGGCGTTGTTCGATCCAAGGATCTTGGTCCTGACGTTGTGAACGCCAAGCGATTGCATCACGGCACGCACCGCACCGCCGGCGATAACGCCCGTCCCTTCGGCGGCCGGCTTCATCAACACCCGGCCCGCACCGTATTCACCGATAAGTTCATGCGGAAGCGTGCCGTCGATCAGCGGTACGCGGATCAGACTGTTTTTCGCCGCCTCGACCGCCTTTTTGATGGCGTTCGGCACTTCCTTCGCTTTTCCCGTGCCGAAGCCCACGTGCCCATTCTCGTCACCGATCACGACGAGAGCCGCGAACGACATGTTCTTGCCGCCCTTGACGACCTTGGTGACGCGATTGATCGAAATAAGCTGGTCCTTGAGTATCAGACCGCCCGGAGAAATTCTCTGTTTGATTTTTGCCATTGTGATCTAATGCGTTACTGCGCCGCAGCTTCTTCCCCGCCGGTCTCGACCTCGCCTTTGTTAAGGCCCGCTTCCCGTGTCGCGTCGAGCAGGGCTTTCACGCGGCCGTGATAGACGTAGCCGCCGCGGTCGTAGACGACGCTGGATATGCCGGCGCCGATCGCACGTTCCGCGATCGCTTTGCCCACGTTCTTCGCCGCCTCGATGTTGCCGCCGGTCTTGCCGCCGAACGCCTTTTCCGAGGTCGAAGCGCTCGCCAGCGTCTTGCCGTTTTCATCGTCGATGACCTGGGCATAGATGTGGTTGAGACTTCGGTAGACCGCCAGCCTCGGCCGGTCGGCCGTTCCGCGTACCTTCCTGCGGATGCGGCTGTGGACCGCCCGGCGTATCTCTGCTCGTTTCTTCTGTGCCATATTCTTAGTCGATCGTGAATGGCGGATCGCAAATAGTCAGTTTCCCCATTTACGATCCACGATCACTATTTACCGGTTTTGCCCGGCTTCAGCCTGTAAACCTTATCGGCGTAACGTACACCCTTGCCTTTATATGCGTCCGGCTTGCGGAGTCGGTTCAACTCGGCAGCGACCTGGCCGAGCATCTGTTTATCGATGCCGGTCAACGTGATGGTCGTCTGGTACTGGTTGATCGAGGTCTTGGTGTTGACACGTTCGGTCTTGGCCTCGATGCCCTGCGGCAGAACAAACTCGATGGGGTGCGAGTAACCAAGAGCGAAGACGATCTTGTTGCCCTGGACGTCGGCTTTGTAACCGACGCCGACCACATCCATTTCTTTTTTGAAGCCTTCGGTGACACCGACCACCGCGTTATTTGCGAGGGCACGGGCCAACCCGTGAAATGCCGCGTAGCTATCATCTGCCCGCTCGGCGACGAGGCTGCCTTCCTCCTGGCGGAATTTCACTCCGGCCGGGACCGGTGTCGAAAGTGTGCCTTTCGGACCCTTTACCTCGAGTCGGCCCTCGCCGACGTTAACGGTCACGCCGGCCGGTATCGATATCGGTTTTTTTCCTACACGAGACATAACTTTAATAAACTTCTGCCAGGATCTCTCCGCCGACGTTTTCCTTTCGTGCCCGCTTGCCGCTCATCAGGCCTTTGGACGTCGAGACGATGTTAATGCCGTAGCCGCCGAGGACACGCGGGATCTCGCCCGCACCGACATACACCCGACGACCCGGCCTCGATACACGCGACAAATGTGTGATCGACGAAGACCCTTTCGTGTCGTAACGAAGGAATACGCGGATCGCGTACTTGGTGCCCTCACCCTTAACGGTGTAGTTGTTGATGTAGCCTTCCTCTTTAAGGATGCGGGCCACCTCCGTTTTCAGCTTCGAGCCGGGGATATCGACACGCGTGTGCTTGGCCGCGATGGCGTTTCGAACACGCGTCAGCATGTCGGCTATTGGATCTGTCATTACTCTTTAGACTCCGTCAATTGTTTGAGTGCCCGCTTTAGCGGGCCGGCCGCGGAAGCGCGAACCCATAACTCCTACCAACTTGATTTCACCACTCCGGGGATCTGTCCCTGAAGGGCGAGCTCGCGAAGTGCGATGCGCGAAATACCGAATTTTCGCAGGTAGCCGCGCGTGCGGCCCGACTGTGAGCATCGGTTTCGGACCCGGATCGGGCTGCCGTCCCGCGGCATCTTTTGAAGCCGCATCACGGCCGCATCGACTTCTTCAGGAGTCGAGTTCGGGTTATTGATCACCTTCTTCGCGTCGGCACGGCGCGCGGCCCAACGGGCTGCGGTGTCCTTGCGCCTTTCGTTCATTACGACCTTGCTGATCTTTGCCATAAAATAACACCTATTGCCTGAACGGCATGCCCATCGCTTTCAGCAGCGATCGGGCCTGATCGTCGGTTTTCGCCGTCGTGACGATGGAAATGTTCATTCCTCGGGTCTTATCGACCTTGTTGAAATCGATCTCTGGGAATATCAATTGCTCGCGGACGCCGAGCGTGTAGTTGCCGCGTCCGTCGAATGCTTTGCCCGAGATCCCGCGGAAGTCGCGAACACGGGGAAGTGCGACCGAAATGAGGCGGTCAAGAAATTCGTACATCCGGTCGCCACGGAGCGTGACCATCGAACCGATGTTCATACCCTGACGCAGTTTGAACGCGGCGATCGACTTTTTCGCTTTTGTGATGACGGGTTTTTGACCCGTCACCGCCCGAAGCTCTTCGGACGCCACGTCGAGGATCTTCGCGTTCGCGCTCGCCTCACCGAGGCCCATGTTCACGACGATCTTCTCTATCTTCGGCACCGCCATGGGATTCTTTATATCGAATTCCTTGGCGAGAGCCGGGGCGATCTCGCTTTTATATTTTTCTTTTAGTCTAGCCATTGTTTGATCTCTTACTGTTTGGGACCCGCGGCTGATATACCGCGTTGCCAAACCTCAAACCCTTATTCTTCCGCCTTGTCCTGTTTCTCTTCCTTTTTGCCGAAGACGTTCGGCAATGGGATCACCTTTCCGCTCTTGGCGACTCTCACTCTCTGACCGTCCCGCTCCTCGAAGCGGACGCGCGTCGGCTTGCCGGTATCGGGGTCGATCAGGGCGACGTTCGAAACATCGACCCACGCTTCCTGCTCCTTGATGCCACCTTCCCGGTTCATCTGCGGGACCGGTTTGGTGTGCCGTTTGACGATCATCGCGCCCTCGACCTTGACTTTGCCTTCTCGGGAGTTGACCGCTATGACGCGGCCGCGGAAAGGCTGCCGCTTGCCGTTCGAGTCGTAGCGGTTGTATTCCTTGCCGGCCACAAAAACGACCTGATCGCCGCGCTTGATCCTGCTCTTAACTGTTCCTGTCTTAACCGTTCTCATTCTATTAATGATAGAACCCAAGGCGTTCTATTTGATCTATATGACCTCGGGCGCGAGGCTGACGATCTTCATGAAATTCTTTTCGCGAAGCTCGCGTGCGACCGGGCCGAAAACGCGAGTGCCGATCGGCGTCCCGTCGTCTTTGATCAGCACCGCCGCGTTTTCGTCGAATCGGATATAGCTGCCGTCACGGCGGCGAACTTCCTTGCGCGTACGCACGATCACGGCGTTGTAAACCTTGCCCTTCTTGGCCGTGCCGTCCGGAGAGGCTTCTTTGACCGTCACTTTGATCTTGTCGCCGAGCCGGGCGATCTTGGCGGTCGAACCGCCGATCGGGGCGATCATCTCGACCCGTTTCGCTCCGGAATTGTCCGCGACCGCCAAAGAGGTCTGCATCTGAATCATAACTTTTCTCCTGAGTTCAGAGTTCCAGCTTTAGCTGGCCCCCGTGGCCCAAAGTCAACTCGTCGTCAACGACGCCAGCTAAAGCTGGAACTCTGAGCCTTATAACTCCGCTTTCTGAATGATCTCGACCACGCGCCAACGCTTCCTTGCCGACAGCGGTCGGGTCTCAACGATCCGCACTTTGTCGCCTATCTTCGAACCCATTTCATCGTGGGCCATGAATTTCTTTCGCTTTCGAACGTACTTGCGATAGACCGGGTGCTTTACGAGACGGTCGACGCGGACGACGACCGTTTTGGTCATCTTGTCCGACGAGACGACGCCGATGCGCTCGGCCCGACGGCCAAAGCTCGTTTTCGACTTTGCATCGCCGCCGACCGCGTTTGCCACCTTTTCGACTCCTTCACTTATCGCTTCGGCCGCAACTTCGACGGCGGTCGCGACCGTTTCGAGTGCCGAATCGATCACCGAACCGGCATCCGCGGTTTCGGCCGCGGCCGACTCGTTCACTTCTTCAGTTCCTTCTTTCTTCTTTGCCATTTGCGTCTTCCGTCAGGAGTTAGCCTTTTGCTCCGTCCAGTTCCTTTTCCGCGATAAGCGAATAAACCCTTGCGAGCGTTTTCCTCTCCCGTCGAATGTCCTTAACCGTTTCTCCGACACCGAGGGCTTTCCGGAATTTCAACCTGAAAAGCGACTCTTTGAGAGCGTCAGCCTGCTCGTTAAGTTCGTCGAGTTTCATCTCGCGAAGCTGGTCTAATTGTTCTTTCCGTTTCATGACTCTAAACAATGCCTCCCTCGAGGTCGGCCCGGCTCACGAACTTGGTCTTGATCGGAAGCTTCTGCGCCGCAAGCCTCATCGCTTGTTTCGCCAGCTCGATGTCGACGCCCTGGATCTCGTAAAGCACGCGGCCCGGCTTTACAACGGCGACCCAATGATCCGGTGCTCCCTTGCCCGAGCCCATACGCGTTTCGGCCGGCTTCTTGGTGATCGGCTTGTCCGGGAACATCCGGATCCAGATCTTTCCGCCGCGTTTGACGTGGCGGGTCATTGCGATACGCGCGGCTTCGATCTGGCGGTCCGTGATCCAGCCCGATTCCATCGCCTTGAGCCCAAAGTCACCGAAGTTCAGCTTTTCTCCGCGCGTGGCTTCGCCGCGCATACGGCCTTTCATGACCCTTCGGTGCTTTACCTTTTTCGGCATCAACATAACTGTCTAAAACCTCGTTCGTCGCTCGTTGTTCGTCGATATTCAAATTCGTAGCCCATTCAACGAACCACGAACAACCGACCAATATCTACCTGCCGCGGTCGTCGCGTCGCGGCCTTCTATCGCCGCGGCCTCTTCCCATTCCGCGGTCCGCCTTGACCTCGTTGACGGGGTCGGTGGTCGTCCCGCGAGCCATCGAGGCATTCGGATCAAGGATCTCTCCGCGGTAGATCCAAACTTTGACGCCTATGATCCCGAACGTCGTCAGGGCTTCAGCGAATCCATAGTCGACATCGGCACGCAGCGTATGAAGCGGCAGACGTCCTTCGAGCGACCATTCCGTACGCGCGATCTCGGCCCCGTTCAAACGTCCCGAGATCATCACCTTTATCCCCTGGGCCCCGAACCGCTGCGACTCCTCCATCGTTTTCTTCATCGCACGGCGGAACGCGATACGCTTCTCAAGCTGCTGGGCGATCTTCTCGGCCTGGAGCTGAGCATTGAGCTCGGGATGGCGGATCTCCTGGATCGAGATCAGCACCTCACGGCCGGTCTTGCGGGCCAGGTCCTCGCGGAGCTTCTCGATCTCGGCGCCCTTGCGGCCAATGATGATTCCCGGTCGGGCCGTGTAGATGATGATCTTCAGACGGGTCGCTGCCCGCTCGATATCAATGTGCGAAACGCCGCCGCCCGCGAAACGCCTTTTGAGGTTTCGCTTGAGCCTCAGGTCCTCGGCCAGATACTTGGAGAAATCGTGCTTCGCGAACCAGTGCGAATGCCAATCCTTGTTGTATCCGACCCGAAAACCGTATGGATGAACTTTCTGTCCCATAAATTCAGTGTTCGGTGGCAGGTTGTCGATGGTCAGTTATTTTCTTCACTGACCGAGGACCACTGACCACCCTTTTTTACTGTCTTTCCAGCTGCTCGTTCTCGTCGAGCTGTCTTTCGTCCGCCTGTTTCGTCTCGTTCAATTCTTCCGGATTCTGCGTCGTGGTGTTTTTCACATCCGCCGCTTCGGCCGTCGCCGCACTGTCAACCGCGGCCGCGGTTTTCGCCGGAGTTTCGATCTCTTCGGCCTTCACCTTTTTCTTCGGAGCGGTCTTCTTGGCCGGAGCTTTAATTTTCTTCTCGCCTGCACCCGCCGCGGCTCTTTTCGCCTTCGCTGCCTCGGCCTTCAACTCTTTCTCCGTTTTCGGCATTTCATCGCTCGTCACCTGAATCGTGATGTGACAATAGTGCCGCTGTTCGCGGTATGCACGGCCCTGCGGAGCGGGGCGCATGCGACGCCGATTTTTGTGAGCCCCCATATCGACGAAGCAGGTCTTGACCCAAAGGTCATCGGGGTCGATCGCCACGTTCTGCTGTTCCGCGAGATAGGTCGCGTTCGCGATCGCTGACCGGAGGGTCTTTTCGATCGGATCGGCGGCCCGCTTGTCCGTGAACTTCAGGATCGCGAGGGCCTGCGAAACGTTGCGGCCGCGGATCAGATCGATGACCAGCCGTGCCTTTCGCGGGCTGCCTTTGAGATGTTTTGTCTTTGCTATCGCTTCCATATTGGTAGTGAATAGTGAATCGTAAATAGTCATGGTCTAACCCGCTATCAACGTTCACGATCTACTATTTACGCTTCGCGGCCTTTTCTGCCTTCGTTCCCGGATGCCCCTTGAACATTCGGGTCGGCGAAAACTCCCCAAGTTTGTGCCCGACCATGTTCTCGGTCACGAAGACCGGGATATGGCGCTTGCCGTTGTGGACGCCGAAAGTAAATCCGACCATTTCCGGTGTTATCGTCGAGCGACGCGACCATGTGCGGATCGCGGGCGGACGCTTTCCGCCCTCCAGGATCCGCCGCAGGGTGCGCGAAACGCTCAGATCGATGAAAGGCCCTTTCTTAAGTGAACGTGGCATATCTTCAATGTTTGGAGTTCCAGCTTTAGCTGGCCCGGTAATGGGCTAAACTCCCGGTCTTTCCCGGAGCCACCTGAAGGTGGAACTCCGAACTACTTCCTTCTCCTGTCCCTCACGATCATGTTCTCGGTCCGCTTGTTTCGCCGCGTCTTGTAACCGCGAGTCGGCTGGCCCCACGGTGTGACCGGATGGCGGCCGCCCGAGGTTTTACCCTCGCCGCCGCCGTGCGGGTGATCGACCGGGTTCATCGCAACGCCGCGGACCTTCGGACGCTTGCCCATCCAGCGATTTCGACCGGCCTTACCGAGCGAAACGTTTTCGTGCTCGGTGTTGCCGACCTGCCCGACCGTCGCGTAGCAAACGACCGGCACGCGGCGGACCTCGCCGGACGGCATGCGAAGCTGGGCGTAATCGCCTTCTTTCGCTACGATCTGTGCGAACCCACCGGCCGAGCGAACCATCTGGCCGCCTTTGCCGGGGCGGAGCTCAATGTTGTGCACTTCGGTTCCAAGCGGGATATTCTTGATCGGCAACGCGTTGCCCGGAAGAATA
>Ga0307408_100001929_pt1 | contig 15068 bp, 10 predicted proteins | sample 322Cmetagenome_FD_202116 | JGI IMG/M metagenome (GOLD analysis project Ga0307408, IMG submission 202116) | Maize rhizosphere microbial communities from greenhouse at UC Davis, California, United States - 322HYB-C-3 | ecosystem: Host-associated > Plants > Roots > Rhizosphere > Soil | place...
TCGCCAGGCTTATATTTCGGATTTTCTTTGTTGAGCCAGCTTTGCAGAGCCTCTGCCATTTTATCTAAAGCCAGTTCTTTACTTTCAGAAGCCCGTGTACGGTTATCTTTTACTTCAAGAAAGTCGACCTGAATAATTCCCCCAACAGGCGTTGATGGAGCCTTTTCCTGATAACTTTGCTCATAGGCGCTGCAAATAATATTATCGTACCCCTCGGTAGCCCACCAGTTCGAAAACAGCTCCTGTCCGCCATCCTCGAGCACTTTATGATTAATATGATTCTGCAATAGCAGGGGAGCATACTTGAACAGGAAGTTGTTGAAATCGATAACGTTACCGGTGCTCCGATAATTCTCTTTTAAGTTATCATCCAAAACCCGTAGCTCTCCAATGTGTTTCTTCGCGTGACTATGAAGAATTCGCCAGTCGCCGTTACGCCATCGATAAATGGATTGCTTTACATCTCCAACAATCAGATGATCGATTAATTTTCCATTTGCTTCGGCGATGGCATTTTTCAGTAAAGGCAGAAAATTGGTCCACTGGAAGGAGGAGGTATCCTGAAATTCATCAAATAAGAAGTGCCGGAACCGGTTACCTACCTTTTCCCAAATAAATGATGGATTGTCGATCTGCTCGGCTGTGATACCTTTTAACAAATTTTGCGCATCGCTAATTAGCAGTGATGCGTTTTCTTCCCTGTATTCTTTCATCAAACCAGCCATTTCCTGCATCAAACGCAGGTAATACAAGTTCGCATCCAGCGACTTTGCCATTTGATACCGTGACACCTCATCTTTATAAAAATCAAACAGCCTGATTAATACCGGGTTTAGTGATTCGTATAAGCATGCGATATTGGCTTCCATCCCTCCCTTTTTCCATTCCTCTGGGTCATTAAGTAATTTTTCCAGACTGGCAATTTTTGCGAAGTCGCCATCGGCAATTTTGGTAAGATTATTTAAGGGTGAACGAGACTTTCCTTTAAGCTGATCGATCAATACTCCTGATGCACGGAAAACGTGTACCGCCTCCCTCGAAATTTCGGTTATCGAATCTTCAAAAAACGAAATCAAGTTTTTTGTTAATTCCTGAAGATCCTTGAATAAAACATCTGGCTCCAGATTTCTGATGGCGTTCTCGAAAGGCTGATAGCGCTCTTTAAAAATTTCATCTGCCAGGTTTAAAAGTGTTTCACGGTAATTCCAGCTTTTATTGTCGCGAATACGCTCCAAAGCCAGATTGATGATCCATTGCAGCAATTCGGGTTTTCGCTCCAGCTGATCGTTAAGTTTTACAGCCAGCTCCCGTTTTACCTTGTCGAGGTTCATTTCCAACTTATAACCGGCATCCAAACCCAACTCAAACGTAAAACTTCTGATCACTTTCTGTACAAAGCCATCAATGGTGTTCACCGAAAAACGACTGTAATCATGAAGCAACCGTCGATAAATAGCATGTGCTTTAAGTTTTAAGGTCTCAGTGTTAAGATCAGAGTGCGCCTGAAGAATGATTTGCCTATACGTCTCGACCTTCGGCTCGCCCAACGCCAGGCCCCGCAAAGTTTCAAGGATGCGGGTTTTCATTTCTTCGGTAGCCTTGTTGGTAAACGTTACCGCCAGAATTTCCCGGTATTTAGTTTCGGCAGAAAAAAGCAGTGTCAGGTAATGAGCCGTAAGACTGAATGTTTTTCCGGAACCGGCTGATGCCTGAAGTATTTTAAGGGGCTTGATGTGTTGCATTAAGATAGTTTACCTTGTTTGAGCGCTTGCTTCAAAGGTTTAAACATTTTTATGATAAAGGCAGGATTCTTAATTCACCAACAATAGTCGATGTCCCAACATCCAATACACTTTCGTAGAATCTTACTACACTGAATACATGTTTATATTTAATTACTTCCACCTTCTCTCAAATTTACCAATTAATCTATGTAAAACCTTCAATAATCAACTAACAACTCCTGCAACCCTAAGCCAGGTCCGGCAGGTAATATCCACTTTCCATCTTCAAAACAAGGCATCGCAAAAGGATTATTCGAAGTCAGGAACGGCCCATCAAGATCAGCCCAATCACACAGAGGGGCTAAACTTATTCCGGCGAGGGTTGCTATACTGGTTTCGCTCATGCAACCAATCAGTACTTGCAAATTCAGCTCCCGGGCACGAAGGATCATTCTGTGCGCCTCGTACATTCCTGCACTCTTCATTAGTTTAACGTTTATTCCATGATAAGCGTCTTTTACTCTTTCAATATCCTCAAAACGCTGCACAGCTTCATCAGCAAGAATTGGGATCGGACTGCGTTCTGTAACCCAGGCATTTCCTTTCAGATCATCTTTTTTCATAGGTTGTTCAACAAATACAACACCTTGCTCCTCGAGCCAGAAAACCATCTCAGAAGCCATAATTCTATCCCCCCAACCCTGATTAGCATCCACATACAAAGGCTTATCTGTAACCGATCGAATTACTTTAATGATCCTCTTATCGTCTTCAGACCCTAATTTCACCTTCAGCACCTTGGCAAACTCAGCCTCCTTTACTTTTCGGATGATTACTTCCGGCTTATCTATGCCAATAGTAACCGAACTTAAAGGCATATTTGCTTGTAAACTATTGAACCTGATAGAGCAGGGCTGCCTTGTTAGTTTACCCTCCAGATCGTGCAGGGCTATATCTACAGCCGCTTTAATTGCCGGGTTTCCAGATGCAACTCTATCAAGGTAACTTAGAACCTCTTCAAAATCTATGGGGCACTTTACCCAACTTAGGTCCAGTTTGCGTAGAAAGTCATTTGCGGTCTCAAAACTTTCGCCCATGTAGGGTACCATAGAAGCTTCACCACGTCCAATTTGGCCTTCATGCTCAATATCGAGCAACATAACCGGAGTAAACGTCCTTGAAAAACCAGAAATTGAAAACGGATATTTTAACTTGAGTTCAAAAGATTGCCAGGAGAGATTCATCAGATAAGCGCAAACAAGACATAAATATACAGCATATCATGCAAGTGTTAATTGTTTTTGTTGACAGAGCTAAATAAAATGCTGTTTGTACCTTTGCGGCGATGAGCAAAGCATTATTTCGTCCGTTTGACAGGTACAACTTCGGTGAACAGGTATGTTTCATAAGCGGAGAACCAGCTATTTTTCAGAACTGCGTTTTCCCTGAATGGATATTGGAAAAATACGACCTGAGAGACAAACCTTTCAAAATGATGGACGAAAGGATTGCTACGTATGAAGATATAAAAGTGCCTGTTTCGGCGAAGGCTTTAGCCGCCATACAAGCGTTGGACGAAGAGATTAAAACCGCCTTTGCAGCGGGCTATGAAGCTGTAAAAGATCTACCCCAGCTAAAGCTTTTTCAATGGATTGCCAAACAAGTTTATGGCATTATTCACTGGGAGGTACGGGCGGGCATAAGGCAACAAAGATCCATCGGAGAAGACTTTAATTTCTCTCAAGCTATCGCTCATAAATTTTCAAATCTGCACATCATGCTTCAATCATTGGTTTACGATGTTGAATTTGAAGGAATATTACCCTGGAGCATCAAAGTATTCCCGGTAAAAAACACGCCCGAAACATTTGGCTATCGCGATGAAATGAACACGCTGGTATTTTCTTTAAGATTGAACGACTTCGGATTTATTGCTTGCCTGCAGGACAATGGAGAAAGCTTAAACTACCATCGTGAGATTTTAGAAAAGGTTGATGGCAGAACTTTACACCCTATTCAGTTTGAAGAACTTAGCGCCCGATTCTTTTACTCTGCCTACCTCTTTAACCGACTTCCGGAATATACCATTCTGCCTACAGACGAAACCATTTTCATAGAATCAATGCCATTGCGAATAAGCAGTCGCCCTGTTTATGATGCGTGGCAAACCAAAACATATGGCCAGGTACTGGAAGCATTCTGGAAAAACTGGGGCTTTGTCTTATTCGAGATCATTAAAAACCCGGAACTGCCAATGAGCTTTTTGGAAAATGAAAATGGTGAATTAATTAATAGTGAACAGATTCCACTAGCACTCTAATGCATTAACCTATCGAAAAATGCGTTCAATACCCCAGGATTAAACACTATCGTAACCAGGATTCCAGATATTGCCCCGAAAAAATGTGCATCATGATTAATTTCACTGGACTGCTTTGATGCATAAGCACTGTATACCAGATAAAGCACTCCAAAAACAACCGCATTAACTGGTATTGGTATTAACATGACATAAAATTCACTATCTGGTCGGAATAAAATATAACTAAATACAATTGCAGAAATTGCGCCCGATGCCCCGAGACTATTATACCAAAAATGATCTTTATGTTTAATGATGGTGCTCAGATCGCTTAATGCAAGACTAGCGATATAAAGAACAGCGAATTGCATAGAACCAATCTGCCTTTCCAAAGCAAAAGCAAACATATAATAAGAAAACATATTAAAAAACAAATGGCTCCAATCCTTATGGATCAAGCCACTTGTAAATATTGAGTAAATACGTTCTCCTCTGCTTACGCTATAAGGATGAAGCATAAATTTGCCATACACCTCCGGATTGGAAAAAGCATATAAACTTGATGCTATTGTGAGAAGGAAAATTATCCCTGCAACCGGTGTACCTTGAAAAAAATGCTCCATTAAATTTCCAGCTATTAAAAGAACCAAATATATTCTTTTGCTGATAATTTCGATTTGTTAATACAATCCTTCCGGTCCAAAACAGATTTTTATACCAGCAGAAGCTACTCCATACATATCAGGAATACTGCTCCATGCTTTTCCGTTCGACGCATCATTGTAACCATCTAGGCCTTCACCAATGGTAACGTTAAGCTGATAATTCAGGTTGAAGATAAAACGAGTGTACCCCCATCTATCGAGAATATTAAAGTTAATACCAGTGTTAATAGGAATAACAATATTCGTACTACTATCGTCACCAGGGAATTTATAATTTGTCACAGGTTGAATACGAACAATAGGGTCCATTTTATTCTTAATTATGCCAACCCCTAAACCGCCGTATAAGCCCCTGATAGCATACAATATATTTGAGCTTTCAAAGTCAACCAACTGGCCCAGTTGGATTTTTCCGCCAACTGTAAACGATGAATATTTGTTTTTAAAATATCTGCGGTGAACATCGGCTCCGTTCAAAACACTATCTCCACCTGCCAAAGTTCCATTCTGGTACTCCAAACCAACAGACATAAATGGGGTTAAATGATAATCGAGACTTGCTGTAATGGTTTGCGCCGGTCGCTTCTTCTGCAAGTCGGCAAAGGCTGTATTTGCACCTAAGTTAAGCCCACCGGATAGCCTGTAGTAATTATATTGACTATAACTTTTGGCTACAAAGAAACAGCATGTGATTAAAAGTAGAACCTTCTTCAATGTATTAAATTTAAATTTGGGGTAAAATAACTAAATATATATAAATTTTCAAATATAATATTGTTAATTATGCATCAAACCGAATAGTAAAATGGAAATTTTTAAAAACTATAACTATACATGTTTAACTCGTTTCTTAAAATACGTAACGATAGACACTCAGTCAGACCCTGATTCTAAAAGCTTTCCATCTACTGAAAAACAAAAAAACCTGGGTTTGTTGCTTGCTCAGGAATTATTGGAAATGGGAATTAAAGATGCGCATCTTGACGAACATGGTTATGTTTATGCTACCCTCCCATCTACAACCGATAAAAACGTCCCTGTTATCTGTTTTTGCTCACACATGGACACGTCTCCCGATTGCAGCGGAGCAGATGTAAAACCAATTATTCATAGTAACTACAAAGGCGAAGATATTGTTCTTCCCGATGACCCGGGTCAAGTTATAAAAATAAAAGATCACCCCAAGCTCTCTGCTCAAATTGGCAACGATATTATCACCGCTAGTGGACTTACCCTCTTAGGCGCCGACAACAAAGCCGGAGTGGCCGAAATTATGGATGCAGTCAATTTTTTGATAAGCAATCCACAAATTAAACATGGCGAAATCAAAATCCTTTTTACGCCAGACGAAGAAGTTGGCAGGGGTGTTGAACACCTTGATTTAAAAAAACTAAACGCTGAATTTGGATATACCATTGATGGGGAGGCCCGAGGTTCGCTGGAAAATGAAACTTTCTCTGCTGATTATGCACAGATCAAAATTTCGGGTGTAAGTTCTCACCCGGGATTTGCAAAAAACACAATGGAAAGTGCAATAAAAATCGCTTCGGAAATTGTTGCCTCTCTGCCTAAAGACAGGTATTCGCCAGAAAGCACTTCAGACAAAGATGGCTTTATTCACCCGATTTCTATAAAAGGTTCGGTAGAAGAAGCTTCTGTGGAGTTTATACTACGCGATTTTGACGATTCGGAGCTGCAAAACCATGAACGGATTTTAAAAGCAATTGCTGATGAGGTAATGGAAGGCTACCCACATTCTTCTTACAAACTGGAAGTGAAAGAGCAATACCGCAATATGAAAACAATCTTAGACCAATACCCTCAGGTTATTGAATATGCAAAGGAAGCTATTGTACGGGCAGGTATCGAGCCAAAACTACAAAGCATACGCGGAGGAACGGATGGTTCAAGATTATCATTTATGGGACTACCGTGTCCTAATATTTTTGCTGGCGAACATGCTTTTCATAGCAAACACGAATGGGTTTCGGTACAGGATATGCAAAAAGCTGTTGAAACTATCGTAAACCTTGCTGTAATCTGGGAAGAGAAAAGCTAAAAAATAAAAAAGCGAGCTTCCTCCCTTTTTCCTTGCTTTTAAAAACATTGAATGTCGATTTTTAAAGGCCATTCGTCTTAAATTAAAGCACAATGGGCTCAATTAAATTTTGGAATGCCAAAGGCTTTTACTTTTGTAGAATGGCCATTAAAAATCAACAGCTCAGCAGATACCTTACCCCTGTGGTACACATCCTGTTCTGGATGCTGCTCTTTGTTTTGCCGCATTTAATTCGGTTTTCCAACGGAGGGGTTAGATTTTCCGATTCCGTTCAAACGAGACTTATTGTCAGCAATCTTCTGCTTATATCGTTCTTTTACATCAATGCCTATGTTTACTATCCCAAAATATACAAAACGAAAGGCATTCTGTTGTATACTGTGACCATGATTGCTACGATTGCTCTGTTTATAAACAGTTCCTTCTGGCTCGAAAGGAAGATTAATTCGCTAATGCCTAAGGAGCAAACAGAGAAAAAAATTGATCCGTCTAACGATGAAAAAGACACCAATAATCCGCGGAAGCGAAAACGAAAAGATGGCTACGTATATTTCATTATTCTGCCGTACATTTTCATCTCGGGCATAAGTATAAGCTACAGAGTTGTTAGAGATGCTTCAAAAACCGAGAAAACCCGCAAAGAGCAGGAAAACGCTAATCTTAAAACAGAGCTTGCATTTTTGCGATCGCAGGTTAGTCCGCATTTTATGTTCAACGTATTGAACACACTGGTGGCTATGGCCCGCAAAAAATCCGACATGATGGAACCCTCGCTTATCAAGCTTTCGCACATCATGCGTTATATGTTGTATGAAAGCAATGATGAACGAATTTCGCTTGAAAAAGAGGTTGAATATCTCAGGAATTACATCGATTTACAGCTTCTTCGCTTTGGCGATGATTTGGATATTGATCTAAACATAAGTCAGGCGCTGGCCGATTATACGATTGAGCCCATGCTTCTCATCTCGTTTGTAGAGAACGCTTTTAAGCATGGGATAGGGATGGTTGAAAATCCCTTTATCAAAATATTTCTCGCTATTGATCGGGCGACGAACGAACTCACCTTTACTGTCGAGAATTCCATATCGCCTGAAGATAGCGCTAAAGATTCGGCTTCGGGAATTGGCTTGAGCAATATGCGCCGCCGGCTGGAACTGCTGTATAAAGAACGTTATACGCTGGAAACGCTCCGCAATGGAAATACTTTTGTATCAAACCTTAATATTATATTGAAATGATTCGCTGCCTGGTTGTTGATGATGAAAAATTTGCGATTGAACTAATGGAGGATAACATTAGTCAGGTTCCATTTCTGGAATTGGTTGCAAGTTGCCGCAATGCGATGGATGCGATGAAAATCCTGGGTGAAAACACAATTGATCTCATATTTTTAGATGTACAAATGCCTGGCTTAACAGGATTGCAGTTTCTAAAAAGCTTGTCAAATCCACCGATGGTAATATTGGTTACTGCTTATGAAAAGTACGCGCTGGATGGTTTTAACCTTGACGTACTGGATTACCTGGTAAAGCCGGTTCCTTTTGAACGATTTATTAAGGCGGTAAACAAAGCGCTTGAGCTATTTAACCTTAAAAATCCACAGCAGGCCACCGCAACATCTGCCAATGACAGCCTATTTGTGAATGCCGATTATTCTCTAGTTCGCATCAACCTGCAGGACATTTTGTACATAGAGGGGCTTAAGGATTATATAAAAATCTACTTAGTCGATACTGATAAACCTGTAATTACCCGCTTAAGCATGCGTTTCATGGAAGAAAAGCTTCCGACGGAACGCTTTATGAGGGTTCACAAATCCTTCATTATATCACTCGAAAAACTAGAAGCGTTTAAGAAAAACCGCATTGTAGTACATGGTACTGAAATTCCGGTTAGCGATAACTACCGCGAAGGCTTACTGCAATTTATGGGTCAACAATAAACATAGACAGAAATACGGCTTTGGTCTCTTTATTTACAGGGAAAGTATCATTTAATTTTTAATGCAGAGGCAAGCTGGTTTATTTGTATCGTTAACATAACACACACTTAGTTTCAATCATAAAACCACACATCATGAAAAAGACGCTACTGATAATCTCCTTTCTGATTTCCAATTACCTGTTCGCACAAACAGGCAGACAGATCAGCGGGCTTGTCAGAGACTCAACCGGATTAAGCGTAATTGCTGCAACCGTAAAATTTGTTTCAGCTAAAGACACGCTGGCAACAGTAACCGACGTAAACGGAAAATTTACGTTCCGTTCGGTAAAATCATCTCAATTTCTTTTAACCATTAGCGGTTTGGGTTATCAAACGCTTAACAAAAAGTTTCTTTATAAAGATGCCGTTACTCCCCTGCAACTCGACCCTATCACCTTGAACGCCGAGAGCAAGCTGCTAAATGCCGTTGTTGTTACCGGCAACAAAGGCGGTGTAATTGTAAAGCAGGACACGGTGGAATATCGCGCAAGTGATTACCCTGTTAGGGAGAACTCAGTAGCTGAGGACATCATCAAAAAGTTACCAGGGGTGGAAGTTGATAAAGATGGCAACGTAACTACTCAGGGAAAAAGCATCACCCGCGTTCGGGTAAACGGGAAAGACTATTTTGAGGGCGACTTAAAAACCGCTACTCAAAACCTTCCGGCAGAAATTATTGAGAAAATTCAGATTGTAGATGATTATGGCGACCAGGCCAGAGTTTCAGGAATCCGCGAAGGCGAAGCTGATAAAATTATCAACATCCAAATCCGTCCTGACAGAAATAAGGGAATGATCCTAAACGCTAATGCCGGAGCAGGAAACAAAGACCGGTATCAATTTTTGGGTAATGGCCAATTTTTAAATAACAACCGTCAGATTTCAACCATATTAAATTTTAACAACACGAATGCCAATGTTTTCCAATTTCTTGGCGGAGGTACTCGCGGCTTTGGTGGCGGTGGCCGACGTGGAGGAAACTCCGGTGGAGGTGGCGGCTTTGGAGGCTTTAACCAGAACGGTATTACCAATACCATGGGAGGCGGTTTAAACTATCGCGATCAGTGGAGCACAAAGGTGAGTGTTTATGGAAGCTATCGTTTTACGCAGAGAAATAATGAGCTTTTCTCTGAAAATAATATCTCAAATACTTTTGATGCCAACAGTATCCTTAATACATACAGATTATCTAATACAGATACTAAAACAACCTTCCATAACATAAACTTCAACCTTGAATATAAAATTGACTCACTGAACTATCTTTTACTTTCGCCGTCGTTTAGTATCTCAAAGAACAAAACAACAGGCAGTTACATCGAAAACCAGTCTGGTACTAATTTTGAAACGATAAACCGCGACAATAACTCATTTACCGACGCCAGTTCCCCGTTTTTTGGTGGAAATATTATCTATAATCACCGCTTTTTAAAGCCTGGTAGAAATATCTCCGTTGCCGGATCACTCGGCCAATCGGACAATGATAGTTACCAGGAAGCTCGAGACGTATTTGATTATGTTAACAGGGCAGACAGCACAAACACCAGAAATATTGATGTAAATAACCAAAGCATTAACAGCAACGTGAATGTTACTTATAGCGAACCTGTTGGTAAATACGCACGCATAGACTTTGGCTACAACTACAGCAAGGCAGTATATGATAACAACAGGCTTACAGATACCTTAAATCTGTCGAACGACACGTTTGAATATGCACCCAAATACAGCAATATTTTCGACTATTCATTTACAACGCAACGCTTTAGCTTAAACTATCGTTTTGATAAGCAAAAGGTTTATAACTTCAATTTTGGAATTACAGCACAACCCACTCTGCTTGATGGTAAATCGCAAACCTTCGGAGCTACGGCCAATCCGCATAAAAAAGGCCTCAACATATTCCCAACAGCACGTTTTGCTTATTTCTTTGGCAAATCACGCTCGGTGAATGTGAACTACTCCGGCAGAAGTACCGAACCTAGCTTTAGCCAGATACAGCCCGTAACAGACCTGTCGGATGCACAGCGTCCTGTAGTTGGAAATCCTAAATTGTCATCGGCCTTTACGCAAACATTAAACATCAACTACAACAATAATGATCCGGCAACCGGCGTCTTTTTAAATCTTGGTTTAGATGGAAATATCATTAACAACCGAATTACCCGGAACCTGGTTAGAAAAGACAACAACGTACAGGAAACCAACTATTTGAATGCTGATGGTTATTTCTCAACAAATGCCAATTACAGTCTTGGCAAACCATTCTTTGATAAAAAGCTAAGGGTGTCCCTTTTCGGGAACTTAAACTTCAGTAATGATATAACATATCAGGACGGGCAGAAAAACATTGGTAAAAATTGGGGGCTTTCTCAAGGTGGAAGAATTCAAATCAACCCCAACAAAAACATTGAGTTTTACCCGGCGATACGCTACAGCACCAGCTGGATTAACTACAGCCTAACGGATCAGAAATCAACTGCAGAAAGTTGGAATTTCGATTTTAATGGTAAGGTATACTTCTTTAAGACATTTATTATTGGATTTGATTTAACTAAAACACTGAACAGCGGATATGGAAACATTGCAGCTAACCCATTAATTATCAACACCTATCTGGAAAAACAAATCTTTAACAGACGGGGAACATTCAGAATTCAGGGATTTGATGTAATGAAGGAGGCTTCAAATGTTTCCAGAACTCAATCTGAAAATGTGGTTAGCAACAGCTTAAGCAACCGCTTAACGCGTTATGTAATGGCAACATTCAGCTATCGTTTCACAAAGTTTGGCGGAGGCGTACAACAAAATAACTTCCAGCGACGCGAAGGCGGACAGGGCGGCTATCCTGGCCCAGGAGCTGGATCTGGTTTCACCCCACCCGGAGGAAACTAGACAATCGAGTAGGAAGTGAGTGATTTGTTTCACTCACTGTCCTCTCACACCACCGTATGTACTTACGTGTACGGCGGTTTCCTCAAAGTGGTTTATAACCTTTTGTCCGATGTCGTTCTTCTGTGCATACAGAAAGCCATAAAGGACTTACCTCTCCACTGCTTCCATACCATACGGGCATTTCCACAGCGAACAGGCTGTTGTTTAAACCACATTCTTTTTGTCCAGCAAACTTCATCTGGGTCTACAACATTTCTCTTGTCCTTGCAATACTGCTTTGGCTTTTACTATTTCACTTAAAAAAAAAACATCAGCTTTGAGGATTCAGCCCTTCGCTCCACCCTCATTACAAGGGCTTCTTTGCTACTATGGCTTCTGCTGACTTCTGTGCAGTATTCTCTGCTTCACCGTTTCGCTTGGAATCGCCTCGGATATACAGCACAGATCTCCTACGGTAAACTCATCTCTCTTTCCCCGTAAACCACAAAATTTACTACCGCTGTTTTACGTTCAGTTATAGGGCTTCGCAGTCTAATGCCCACTCACCCACAGCGTAAGCCTTATATCTTGTTTCTGTTCGTTGGTTCACGGTTTTATCTCCAGCTTCCTTCAGATTCTATCTCACGATAGACACCCTTGCTCTCGATTAACGATTCCTACTGACAGGCTCGTTCTGGACTTGCACCTTATAGATAGATGGTATGCGTAGCGCACAAAAAGAAAGGCGACTGATTTCGAAATCAGTCGCCTTTCTTTTTTTTACCTTACTTCAGCTGCCCTGAAACAGGCGGCGGTACTGGAAAATATTGGATTCCATCTCCCGCTTTAAATAGTGCATTTATTGAAACAGGCAACCGTCCGGATGCTGGTATTTTCCCCAGAATCACCTTAGTAGACGCCCGTTGCATTTCATCACTATTCTGATAATTCATTAATATCGTTTTGGCGTTTTCTATGCCGGGCAGTCCGGTAATAGTGTATGGATTGGCAAATACACAAACCAAAGCATTGTACCCCGATAGCTCTGCGATAAACGATTTTAAGGTAGCGTTGTAATCAAGCACACTTTGAGGCCGTTTGCGATAATCGTGGATAGCCACTATTACCTGTTTAAAATTCTTTAGTTCCTTACGAACTTTTGTGATATCAACTTCGGAGGCAATTTTAGAAAGAATAAAATTTGTTGAGTTAACAAACTGACCGCCAAGCTCGCGTTGAAAGACCGTGACATCTGTTACGCCTAAACTTAATATTGCAGTATTCTCATTTAAGTTGAAAGATCTCAGCAAACTATCCCTTTTTAGAACGGTTACGGCTGCGTCTGAGAGCTTCTGATTTAAAGCTAATGCTTCCGGACGGTTGAGATATTGATAAAGCGAAGTAGAATCCGGCATCACCGTTCTACTTCCTAAACCCGCCCAATACTTTGCAGCAAGAATCTTTTTAACACTAACGTTCACCTGATGCCACCTTAACCGCCTGGCTTTTATTGCCTCTCTTGTAAGCCGGATTGCTCGCTCTGTATTTTCAGAAAGCTCTATAATATCATTTCCTGCAATAATCGCCCGCACATCCGCTTCGCCGCCAGGAAAAAACTTGGTTACGCCTTTCATCTCCATAGCATCCGAAATAGCAAGCCCCTGGAAACCTAAATCCTGCTTTAAAAGGCCTGTAACAATAGGTTTGGATAATGTTGATGGAAGATTAAGCGTACTATCCAGCGTTGGGATGTTCATGTGGGCAACCATTACACCACTAGCACCTTTATTTATCAGCTCTTTAAAAGGGTAAAGCTCCAGGGAATCAAGTCTCCTTCGGCTGAAATTAAGTTTTGGAAGGTCGCCGTGCGAATCAACTTCTGTATCTCCGTGCCCGGGAAAATGCTTAATACTTACTAAAACGCCCTCATCCTGCAAGCCATTCATATAAGCCTCTGCCTTCAAAGCTACATTGTATTTGTTATCGCCAAACGAGCGGTAATTAATAACCGGATTTCGAGGATTGTTATTAACGTCTGATACGGGCGCAAAATTGAGATGCATTCCCATTCGCTTAAAATCAAGGGCGATTTGTTTTCCCATCTGATAAATAAGGGAATTATCCTGAATAGCCCCCAAAGTCATTTGATAAGGATAGGATATTGTGCTATCCAAACGCATCCCTAACCCCCACTCGGCATCCATAGCAACCAATAGCGGAACCGTTGAAAACGCTTGATATTTGCGGGTAAGGGCAACTTGTCTGTCCGGCCCTCCTTGAAAAAAAACAACGCCCCCAACTTTCGCACGTTCTATCACCTTCCCAACCGAATCCTCGTACGCTTTGCCCATGTTGGTATGCGCCCGCAGAAAAAACATCTGTCCAATCCTTTCATTTCGCTTTAGCTTCTTAAACACCGAATCAACCCAATGCTGCTGCCTCACGTCGGCCTCTGTAAATGGCTTTTTCATTTGTGAATAAGCTGATAACATACAGATAGACAGCACTGCTAACACTTTATATCTTAAAAACATCATTCAGTTTTGTATTGAAAACGCTACAAGATTAGAAAAAATGCAATCAATTAATTACAAAATTTGTTGCATCAGTGTTTTTTTGAGCACGGGAAAATAATTGGCATTATTCTTTCCCGTTATTTATTACACAGAACACTTAGAAATTATGAAGTACTTTTTTACAATCGCTTTAGCTGCCCTGCTGGTAGCAGAAGCCAAAGCCCAGTCGGTGTCCGTACGAGCCGGAGCAAATTTCGCAAACATGGTTAAAAGCGGCGACAAGAACTTTTCAACCGACTTTAAACCCGGCTTTCATGCAGGGCTAGGTATAGACATTCCTCTTGTTGCTGGCTTAGCCTTTTCGCCCGAAATTCTTTTTTCGCAAAAGGGATACAAAACCACCGCATCGGTATTAGGTTCAGAAACCAAATATTCGGTTACCACCAATTATATTGATGTGCCCATCCTGGCAAAATTCCGAACAAGCGGCTTCAATATCCATGTTGGACCCCAGATATCCTTCTTAACTTCAACCACAGAAAGTTGGGATAGCGGCAGCCAGGAATATCGCAATACGATTAAGGAAGAAAATGCAAATTTAAAAAAGAGTATTATCAGCGGAGTTGCTGGTATAGGATTCGACGTTAGTTCTAAAGTATCATTGATTGCCCGGTATGCTATCGATTTTCAAAAGAACAATGGAGATGGGACCTCACAAACACCGGAATATAAGAATCAGGTTATTCAGGTTGGCTTAGGCATAAAACTTTAATTTAAAAAAAGCCGGTTTGTAAGCCGGCTTTTTTATGGAAAGGCTTTTTATATTATGTATCTAAACTGATCTGACGTTTGATACTTTCTTCGAGAGAAATGAATGTTTCGGTACGTGATATGCCCTCAACAGACTGAATATGGTCGTTAAGTACAATTCTTAAATGATTG
>Ga0307408_100001933_pt1 | contig 15048 bp, 8 predicted proteins | sample 322Cmetagenome_FD_202116 | JGI IMG/M metagenome (GOLD analysis project Ga0307408, IMG submission 202116) | Maize rhizosphere microbial communities from greenhouse at UC Davis, California, United States - 322HYB-C-3 | ecosystem: Host-associated > Plants > Roots > Rhizosphere > Soil | place: USA...
TAACGGCAACGGTCGGTCATGCTCATTCCTCTTTGAAGGCAGCCAGCAAGCGTTCGCGCAACGGTTTCATCAGGTAATTCATCAAGGTCCGTTCACCCGTCACCACGGTGACGTCGGCGAGCATCCCGGGACGCACCAGCAGTCCGGCGTCCTGCAGCGAGACAACGGTCTCGGCGGGAATCTCGACCTTGGCGGAGAAGTATGGCTGGTGCGTCTGCTGGTCGATCAACTGATCCGCCGACACGGTGGTGACCGTGCCGGTCACAGTCGGCGTATCCACTCGTTGCAGCGCGGTGAAATGCACATGCACCGGCAACCCGGGGCGCAGTTTGTTGGCCATCAGCGGCTCGAAACGCGCGGTGATCGCCATCGGCGCGTCCAGTGGCACCACTTGCATCAAGGTTTGTCCGGCCTGGGCAACGCCGCCCACCGTGTGGATGGCCAAGTCCATGACCTGCCCCGCCACCGGCGCGCGGATCGCGCCATTGTCGACTTCGAACTGCAAGGCTCGGATCTGATCGGCATACCCCGCGGCCTCGGCCGACACCTCGCTGAGCTGGGTTTCAGCATCACGCCGGAACTCCTGCTGCGCCTGCAAGGCCTTGAGCCGACTTTCATTGATGGCCTGGCGCGTGCGGCCGACATCACCGACACCCGAGGCGATCTGCCCGGCCAGTTGCGCCGCATTGCGCTCGGCCTCGAAGAGCTTGTTGCGCGGCACGTAGCCCTCCCGGGCCAGGTCACGCAGGCCGACGAGTTCCTGCTGCTGGAACCGCATCTGCGCATCGTAGTTGCGCTTGACGCCTTCATAGCCCTGCAACTGCTGCTGCAAGGCGCCGATTTCATGCTCGATGATCTGCAAGCGACTGCCGAGCTCGGCGCGACGGGTCAGGAACAGTTGGCTCTGGAGGGCCATGGCCGCCTTGACGCGGGGCTCGTCAGCGCGCTCCAGCAATTGCTGCGGCCACTGGATGTCATCGGCGCCCAAACGCTCGGCCATCAACCGCGCCTCGATGCTGCGATCGTTGAGCAGCTTGCCGAGGGTCACGTCCAGCTGCGATTGCGCCTGCACCGTGTTGAGCTGCACCAACAATTGCCCTTGGCTGACGCGGTCACCGTCACTGACCAGCAGTTTTTCCACGACCCCACCAACCAGCGACTGCACGGCCTTGCGTTCACCCGCCACCACCACGGTGCCGCTGCCCACCACGCCTTGGTCGAGCGGTGCCAGGCACGCCCAAAGCAGAAAGCCGCCAAGGGCCAGGGCGAGGAACACCACGCCGTAGCGCGCCGCCCCGCCCGCATCGGTGCTGGCGCTGGGCAATGTGTTGCTGCTGAGCACACTCAGGCCATGCTCACCGTGGGCCGGTGCGGCCGATTTCAAATCACGCATCCTTGCTTGCCTCCCGCACAGCCGCCGGCCTCGGTCCCGGCATCAGCGCCTTGAGCACCCGGTCCCGCGGCCCGAACGCTTGTTGAGTACCGTCCTTCAGCACGAGGATGTGATCGACCACTGCCAGCACGTTGGGCCGATGGGTGATCAACACCACGGTACTGCCGGCAGCCTTGAGCACGCCGATGGCCTGCACCAGCGCCAGTTCGCCGGCTTCATCCAGATTGGAATTGGGTTCGTCGAGCACGATCAGCGACGGGCTGCCATACAGCGCGCGGGCCAGGCCCAGGCGTTGCTTCTGCCCGCCGGACAGGCCAAGTCCACCAGGCCCCAGCGGCGTGTCGTAACCCTTGGGGAAGCGCAGGATCATTTCGTGGATGCCCGCGTGGCGGCTGGCGGCGATGATCTTGTCGGCGTCCTGCTCGCCGAAACGGGCGATGTTGTCGGCGATGCTGCCATCGAACAGCTCGATGTCCTGGGGCAGATAGCCGAGGTACGGCCCCAGCGCATCATGGGACCACTGGCTGATCTCGGCATCGTCCAGGCGCACCGATCCACCGATGGCCGGCCACACGCCCACCAACGCGCGAGCCAAGGTCGACTTGCCGCTGGCACTGGGGCCGACCACCGCGAGCACTTCGCCCTTGCCCAGGCTGAAATTGATGCCCCGCAAAATCGGCTGCGAAGCCCCGGGCGGCCCCACATACACTTGCTCCAGGCGCAGCGCGCCGGTGGGTGGCGGCAATGGCATGCGCAAGCGATCACGGGGGTGTTGCGCCAACAGTTGGCTCAGGCGCTGGTAGCTCTGGCGACCGCTGTTGAATTGCTTCCACGAGCCGATGGCGATTTCCACCGGCGCCAGGGCACGCCCCAACAGCAACGACATGGCGATCATCATCCCCGCCGACAACTGCCCTTCGAGCACCAGGAGCGCGCCCAATCCCAAGGCCAGGGATTGCCCGGAAATCCGCACGAAACGCGTCGCCGAGGTGATGCGCGCCCCGCGGTCGCTGGCATGGGCCTGTGCCGCGATGATGCGTTGTTGCAGCAGGCTCCAACGCTGGCGCAGCGGCCCGAGCATGCCCAGGGCCTGGATGACTTCGGCGTTCTGCAGCGTGCTGTTGACGTAGATCGATGACTGCACCCCCAGCCGGTTGGCCTCCCCCAGGCGTCCTCGGGTCGCCAGTTCGCCCCACAGCGCCAGGCCGATCAGCGTCAACGCGAGCACCAGGGTCAGCACGCCAAACCACGGATGGAAGATGAACGCCACCAGCAGGAAGATCGGCAACCACGGCGCGTCGAGCAAGGCGATCAGGCCCTGGCCGGTAATCAACTGTCGCAGGGTAGCAAGGTCGGTGAGCACTTGCGCCGGGTTGGCGTTGTGCTCGCGCAGGCTGCGGGCAAACGCCGCGTCGAAGATCCGCTCGCCCAAGGCGTCGTCCAGCCCGGCGCTCATGCGGATCATCACCTCGCCGCGCACCCACTCGATCAGCGCACTGAACATGAACAGCCCGAGGGCGATCAAGGTCAGCATTAACAGAGTGGTTTCGTTGCGACTGGTGAGGACCCGGTCGTAGACCTGCATCATGTAGAGCGACGGCACCAGCACCAACAGATTGATCACGCCACTGAACAACGCCAGGGACCAGAACACCCGGCGATAACTCAACAATGCGGCGTCGATGTCGTGCCGTGGATCAAGGAGCAAACCCATAGAGTGTCAACCCGCAAAAGAAATAACCGTCCCGATGCAATCCATGCGAGTCATTAGCCCGAAGGCGTCAAAAAAAGAGCGTCATCCTGCTGACATTGTCGCCATCTGTGGCGAACTCCACCCGTACGGGCGCCAACTACTGACAACGCTGCCAAAGGTAAGTGCCAGAGGGGAATGAGGGATTTTCGGGGGACGGTGAAAAACGAGGGGATGAGACGCAGGTCCCTGTGGGAGCGAGCTTGCTCCGGGCGGCGATCCGACGATGGCGTCGGGTCAGTGGCTGGGATTTGACTGCCACACCGCTATCGCGAGCAAGCTCGCTCCCACGGGTTTGTAGTGTTAACCCAGGGACACCGCTTCTTCAGGCTGCGCCGATTGCCGCGCCGTCACCAGGCCGATAAAGGAAATGACCAAGGCCAGGCCAAGGGTGGTGCTCACCTCGCTGCGGTGCTCGGGCGTTACCATCATCACCGCCAGGGCCGCGCAGATGAACACGATCACCGCCCAGGTGAGCCACGGGAACAACCACATGCGAAAGCCCAGCTCGACGCCTTGCCGGACCAGCTTGCGGCGCATGCGCAACTGCGACACGGCGATCGCCAGGTACACCAGCAGCGCGATGGCGCCGGAGCTGGCGAGCAGGAACTGGAACAACCCGGCCGGCATGAAATAGCTGAACACGGTGATGCCCAACCCCAACACCGTACTGGCAATCACTGCGGCCCTGGGTACCCCAGCGGCCGAGGTCACTTCCGCCGCCTTCGGCGCATCGCCTCGCCGGCCCAGGGAATAGAGCATGCGCGAGGCGATGTAGATCGAGGAGTTCATGCAACTGGCCACGGCGATCAGCACCACCACGTCTACCATGAACTTGGCATGGGGAATGTTCATCAGTTCCAAGGCCCGTTGATAGGAACCCACCGACGCCAACTGCGGATCGTTCCACGGCACCACGGAAATAACCACGAAGATCGACAGCAGGTAGAAAACGCCGATACGCCAGATCACCGAGCGGGTGGCCTTGGCAATGTTCTGCGCGGGGTTGCTGGATTCGGCGGCAGCAATGGTCACCGCTTCCGTGCCGATGAAGCTGAACATGATGGTGATGAAGGCTCCGACCACGGCAGACAAGCCATTGGGCGCGAAGCCGCCATATTCGTCCATCAAGCGACTCAAGCCGCTGGCCTCGCGCTCGGGAATCCAGCCCATCAAGACCGCGAAGCCCAGGGAGATGAAACCGATGATCGCCACCACCTTGGCCATGGCGAACCAGAACTCGAATTCACCGTATTTGGAGACGCTGAACAGGTTCGTCACCGCCAAGGCGATGATCGACACCGAGGCGAACAGCCACGCATCGACGGAGGGAAACCACTGGTTCAGGACATGGCCGGCGGCCAGCGCCTCGATGGGAATCACCAGTACCCAGAACCACCAATACAGCCAACCGATGGTGAAGCCGGCCCAGCGCCCGATCGCCTGGTCGGCGTAGGTGGAAAACGAGCCGGTATCCGGCCGCGCCACCGCCATCTCGCCGAGCATGCGCATGACGAGCACCACCAGCAGACCGGAAAAAAGATACGCCAGCATCACGGCGGGGCCTGCAGCGGCGATGGCATGGCCCGATCCGACAAACAGGCCTGCACCGATTATCCCGGCAATTGAAAGCATGGTGACGTGACGAGGCTTGAAGCCCTGCGCCAGGTGGCCGTTCGAATCCTTGAAGGTCGGGCTGGTCATTGTTGTTCTCTTATCGACAGTGAGGCGTGTCGAGGGACTGTCGGTGCTGGTTGGTTTTCGCTCCTCCTGAAAGCGGCACACCCTGGATGTCTGATCCAATCCCTCGTGAAGTTGGCTCTGCGGTAAACCGTTGAGCCACGTTACCCGCCTACACGCCCGAGTCAGTTACCTGTGAGCGCCGCCTTTTTGCCTGATTTCGCCAACGAGTAATGGCGTTTGGCCCGTCAAGCAGGCTCTGCGCCGAGGGTTTCAGCCATTCGCACCAAGTCGGCGAACGACTTGGCATGCATTTTTTTCATGGCGTGGGCGCGATGGATTTTCACGGTGATCTCGCTCAGGTTCATCTGCCCGGCGATCTGCTTGTTCATCAGTCCCTTGGCCGCCAGGGCCATGACTTCTTTCTCGCGGGCCGTCAGTGTCTGGTAACGGGCGTGCAGGCCTGAAAGTTGCTGCTCGACTTCCCTTCGCTTGACGTCGGCCTGGAGTGCCGCTGAGACGGCGTCCAGCAAGTCCTGTTCGCGAAAAGGTTTGGCCAGGAAATCCATGGCACCGGCTTTCATCGCCTTGACGGACATTTCAATGTCGCCGTGACCGGTGATAAAGATGATGGGAATCCTGATATTCGATGCCGCCAACTGGCGCTGGAAATCCAGTCCGCTGCTGCCCTGCAATCGGACATCGAGCACCAGGCAACTGGCGCAGTCAGGCTTGGGCCATTGGAGAAACTCGGCGGTGGACGCAAAGGTCTCGACGCGCATGCCGACAGAGCGCAGGAGGTTGCTCAATGCACATCGTATGGAGGCGTCGTCGTCCAGGACGAACACAACGGGACCTTCGCTGCCCGGCGAATGAGTTTTCGAATTGCCGTTCATGCACGATCCTCTAGGGTGGTGGATTGAAAAAGCCTAGCACAGCGCCTCCGACGCCGAAGTGGACCTGATGTGCCGTGACCCTCAAGCAACGAAGTGAGCGTTCAGCACGGTAATCGTTGCCAGGAATTCGCGCGGGCGCTGCCAGTACGCACGGACCTGAGCACTGTAGCTCTCCCCGGTCAGGCACCAGCTGCAGAAGTGCTCGCAGTTGTTGGCAAAGAGACTGTAGCGGTTTTCACCCAGTCTCGAACGGGCCCGATGGGCAACCTCATTGGCCGGATAACGGGCGGGTTGCTCGACGATCCACACGGGCCTGCCACTGGCGAAATGTTCCAGGTCGGTCACTTCGATGGGGCCCGCTTCAAGCGCGCCGCTGAATCCCGAATAATGGGCAACGGCACCAGCGCCCAGGTAAATCCCATGATGGATATAGAACCGGCGCGGACTGATCAAATGCGCCCCGACGGGCACTTCGTCCAGGGCCTCGATATCGACCCGCTTCAACGACTCAACTGCCAGCGCTCCTGGCCTTTTGGTGCCGTGGAGGGGTTCCGGGGCCACGCCCGCCTGCGCAGGCTCGGTCACGCGATAGGAGACGTTGGCGGTGACCAACGCCAGGCAGATAAGCACTATTGAACGAAGTGACGAAAATTCATCCGCCGCGATGCCTGTCAGTTTCATTGCCAGATACTCCGCAACCCATGGCAATCACTGTATCGCTCGGGTTGGCGGAGATCATTTGTACCTGGGATTGGCGCACTGATCGATTGATATGCGCCCTGTAAACCTTGGTATTAGGGTCCGTACGAAATGTGTTCGCGCGAAAGCCAGACAAGGCGAAACGGGGCGAGGAAGCGGAGTGTACTGGAGTACATGAGCATTCCGAGCCCCGTTTCAACGCAGTATGGGTGAGTGCGGATACATTTCGTACAGAGCCTAGCGTGCGATGGGCAGCGAAAATTCGACCACGGCCCCGCGAGGCTGATTGGCACCTGCCTGCAAACAGCCGCCATGGGCTTCGATGATCGATCGACAAATGGATAAACCCAGCCCAAGCCCTGAAGCCTTGGTGGTGTAGAACGATGCGAACACTTGCTCCGCGCACCCCGAGGCAAAACCCGGCCCCGTATCGCTGACGCTCACCCGCACGCAACCGGCATCGTCCAGCCCGGTGCTGATCGACAAGTGCCGTTCGCCTTCATCGACGCCGCTCATGGCCTCCAATGCGTTCATGATCAGGTTGAGCAGCACCTGTTGCAGTTCCACGCGATCCCCGTTCACGCAAGGCAGTGCGCCGGCCAGTTGGGCGTGTATCGAGGCACCGTTCTTGATGATCTGGCTGCGGGTGAACTCGACCATTTCCTCGATCGCCGCGTTGATATCCAGCGGCCCTTTCTGCGGGGGCGCCTTGCGGATGTGCTCGCGGATTCGCCCCAGCACATCGGCGGCTCGATTGGCGTCGAAAACCAGATGACCGAGGATCTGCCGGACTTCCTCGATTTCCGGCGGCTGGGCGTTGAGCCAACGCAGCGCGGCGTCGGCGTTTAGGATGGTCGCGGCAATCGGCTGGTTGACCTCATGGGCAATCGAGGCGACCAACTGGCCCATGGTCGCGACCCGGTTTGCATGGGCCAATTCGGTCTGCACCTCACGATAACGACGCTCGCTTTCGCGGATTTTCTCCTCCGCCTGCCGGCGCTCGGTCAGGTCCAGCACAAACGCCACGCCTTCCCGGCTGCTGGCTTCGAACATGGCCAGGCCAACGATCACCGGCAGCCGGCTGCCGTCCTTCCTGAAATACTCTTTCTCGTACGGAGAGGCTTGCCCCGTGCGCAAGGCCTGAGCCAACGAACGCTCGCTCAGTTCTCGATGCTCCGGTACCGTCAAGTCTCTCCAGCGCAGGCAGCCCGACGCAAGATCTTCCCGCTCGTACCCCACCATGCGCAGGAATGCATCATTGGCCTCGATGATGTCGCCCTCGGCATTCCAGACGAGAATTCCAATGATGTTGGCCTCGACCAGACGACGGATTTTCGCCTCCCGTTCGGCCACCTCACGGTACAGCCGAGCGTTTTCAAGGGAGATGGCCGCGCGCGAGGCCACCAGATTCAGGATGGCAAGCCGATTCGGACTGAATACGTGGGCGGCAAGGCTGTTTTCCAGATAGAGCACGCCCACCAGCGTAGCCTGGTTGATCAGCGGGAGGCACAGGATCGAACGCACGGGACGTTGGCGAAAGTACGGATCGGCGGCAAAAGCAGCGCCTGCCGGAGCCATGGCGTCGTCCAGAAACACGCTCTCCTGGGTTCGCAGCACATGGTAAAGAATCGACTCCGGCAACAGCGTCGAGTTGACCGGTGCGTCACGCAGTTGCGTCGTGCTCCCGCCGGTCGTCGCTTGCGCCGCGATCCGATGTCCCTCGCCAGTGGACAGGATCAACAGGCCGCGCTCGGCGCCGGCCTGCTCGATGGCCGTGGCCATCACCCGATCGATCAACTTCTCCAGGACAATTTCACCCGACACGGCCTGGGAGACCTTGAGCACGGTCGCGATGTCCAGGTGCTCCACCGGCGTCGCCATTGTGGTCGCGGGGCCAGGTGCGGGCTCTTTTTCCCGCAGCCATGGATATTGGGCTTCGAGCTGCCGAACCTTGCCATCGGCTCCCCAACGCAGATAGCCGTAACAGGCGTCCTGCATGTACATCCGGGCTATTTTTTCGAGGCCACGGGCGGCGTAGAAACGTGAAGCGAGTTCGTTGGCAAGCGCCTCGACATGAACGAAGCCGCTTTCCCGCGCGGCGTCCATGGCCTGTTCGTAAAGCAGCTCGGCATCGATTGGCCGGCCTTCGATGCGGGCAATCTCGGCACCCACCAGTGCGGCGCGGCTCGCAAAGTTGTCTGGGCACTGCTGCGCCCAGGCCTGGAGCTGCCGATGCCCTTCCCTGATTGCGCCCAGATGCGCCTTGCGTTCATCCGCGGGGGTTTTCTCAAAAACGGCAGCATGAGCCAGGGCTGAAAAAAAGTAATATTCAGCTTCCTCGAAGAACGATTGGCAAACCCAGAGCAATCGCTGCGCTTTTTCGGCGGCGACCAAGGCCGCTTCAGGCTCGTCGGCCATACAACGGGCCTGTAGCTTGCGAACCCAGTACAGGCATTCAGCCAGGACCAGGTCCGGGCTGCTGGACAGATGGGATTCAGTGGTGGCCTCGTCCAATTCGTCGTCCTCCAGGCGGCCGAAGATCGACGTCTGGCCGCGAAACATCCGGATCAGCAGCAATTGCGTGACGATGAAATCCGTCACCAGCCCGAAACGCACCTTTCTCGCATAGGCCAGGCCACGCTCGGCCTCATCTTGGACCTTGGGCAACGGTTCGCCGGCGAAGAGCAGGTCTGCGGTGAGGTTGTTGCCCGCATAGGCACCATACGGCAAATCTCCGATCCGATTTGCCGCCGCAAACGAACGACGCAGCAGGTCGCGGCATTGTCCGACGGGTCTCATCCAGCGCACGGCAAAGCAGGAGAAACACAGGTACGTACTGGCCTCGAATCGAGTCATGCCACGGCGCTCGACGAGGTCACAGCCCAGTTGCCCGAAGCGAAACCCCACCTCATGATCACCGAACCGCCGGCCCGCGACCCTGTACAGATTGGCATAGAGCACACAGGACGCATCGCAGTTGCCGCGTTCCAGGCTCAAGGTAATCGCCTTGCAGATCAACAGATCCGCCAGGTTCGCGTCACTTTGCAGGGCGGGGGCGAAGAGCTTGCTCAGCGCATTGACCGTCTCCAACGCGGTCGCATCTTCCATCAAGGGCAAGTCGATCAAGTCCTCAATGGCCCGGTCACCAAGCAATGTCGCGATGCGGTCGTATTCCTGGCGCACGGCCTCGTCACTCGGCTGGGCGGCCCAGTTGATGCCGACATGCCGCAGATACGCGAGACACACCGCCACCGCGCCGTCGCTGCGATCCATCAGCAGGTAGACATCCATCAACAGGCAAGCGACGCTGGCCCGCTCGCTCACCGTCACGGCACGGTCCGACAGTGCCGTCAGCCGCTCGTCGGCCGTGGCGAGCTGGCCGGTCAGGAACTCACATTCGGCCCTGTTCAGTTCCAACGCGAAATTCAAACCGTGCCGATGCGTCCAGCTGTCATCGGCCAGCAGCTCGGCCCCGATGGCCAAGTAATTGAGCGCCGACGCATAAGCCGTCGACGCCTTGGCCCGCTGACCCGCGAGCAGGTTGAGGGCGGCCAGTTCCTCTCGCTCGGCCTGGTCGATGAGCAATTCGGCGCCGAGGTTGAGTTGGCCCACGATGTCGAATATCACCTCGTCGCGATGCTGGGGAGGAATCCGCCGAACCAACATCCGGCCGATTTTCAAGTGGGTCGAGGCGCGTGACTCCAGGGGGATCATCGAGTAGGCCGCTTCATGGATACGGTCGTGGACAAACCCGTACGCACCGTCACGGCGTTCCACCAACTCCTGGCGAATCGCCTCCCAGAGGACCGTCCGGATTTGCGCCCTGGGGACCTCGAGGATAATCGCCAGCGCGTTCATCCCGCAGACATTCCCCATGCACGCAAGCAGCTGCAAGGCCTGCTGCGTCTGGGTAGGCAGGCGCGCGAGCTTGCCGCTCATCAAGTCGACGATGTTGTCGGTGTACCCCTTGGCGTGGATCCGGTCCGGGTCCCACCACCAGTGCTGGCGGCCATGATCGAAGGCCAGCAATTGCTCGTCGGCGAGGGCCTGCAAAAACTGGATCACGAAAAACGGATTGCCCGCAGTCTTGTCGAGCACCAGCTGCGCCAGCGGCTCGATGCGATCAGGCTGGTCATGGAGCGCCTCGGCGATCAATTGCTCGATATGCGCCTTGGCGAGCGGTGAGAGCATGATTTCGCTGACCTTGGCGCCGACGCTGCGCAACGTCTTGAGTTTGCCCGCCAGCGGATGCGTCGAATCCACTTCATTGCTGCGGTAGGCACCGACCAGCAGCAGATAACGCACGTCATCGCTGGTCAGCAGGTCGTCCAGCAGGTCGAGCGTCGCCGCGTCGAGCCATTGCAAGTCGTCGAGAAATAACGCAAGAGGATGCTCGCAGCGGGCGAAGACACCGATGAAACGCCGGAACACCAGCAGGAAGCGCCGCTGCTCTTGCTGGGGATCGAGTGCCTGCACGGCAGGCGGCTCGCCGATGATCAGCCTCAGTTCGGGAATCAGGTCCGTCATCAGCCGTGCGTTGGGGTCCAGGGCCTGGCGCAATGCCTCGCGCCAACCGGCCAACTCGGCATCACTCTTGCCCAACAGCGTGCGCACCAGGCTCTGGAACGCCTGTATCAGCGTCGAATAGGGAATATCGCGCCGGTACTGATCGAACTTGCCACGGGCGAACAACCCCCTTGGCGGCACGAGCACCTTGTGCAACTCGTTGACCACTGAAGATTTACCGATCCCGGAATAGCCGGTCACCAATACCAGTTCGGGCGCGCCAGTTTCAACGACCCGATTGAACGCACCAACCAAGGCTTGGACCTCGGGCTCGCGCCCATAGAGTTTTTCCGGGATCAACAGGCGGTCCGAGCTACCTTGCTCGCCCAACGCAAAAGCCTCGATGCGCCGCCATTGCTGCCAATGCGCCAGGCATTGGCGCAGGTCGTGCTCCACACTTGCGGCCGTCTGGTAGCGCTCCTCGGCGGTCTTGGCGAGCAGCTTCATGACGACGCGAGAAAGCATCTCGGGAATGGTTTCGATGCGCTCGCGGGGCGCCAAGGGCCTCTTGGCGATATGGCAATGCACCCATTCGATCGGGTCGGAGGCCGTGAACGGCAGCGAGCCGGTCAGCATCTGGTAGAGCGTGACGCCGAAGGAATAGAGATCGCTGCGCGAGTCGATCGAGCGATTCATCCTGCCAGTCTGTTCGGGCGCCATGTAGGCCAACGTCCCGGCAAGCGTCTCGGGGGCCTGGCGCTCGCGCGGCAAACGCGACGTCATGCCGAACCCGGTGAGCCGAGCCTGGCCGTCGTCGCAATCCACCAGGATATGGCTGGGTTTGATGTCCTTATGAACCAGGCCTCGCTCATGCAGCTTGCCCAGCGCCATGGCAATGCTCACCGCGAGCTGCAAGAACCGGGTTGTCTCCAGGGGCGAGGTCAGCAATTGCACCAGGGGCAAGCCGCCCGGATCGCTGAGCACCAGTTGCACCTGAGGGCCTTCACTTATCCAGTCCAGGGGGTGTACGCACCACGAGGCGTCCAACTCATCCCTCAGGCTGAATTCGTGGGCGAGACGCTCAAGGCAGTCGGGGCGCGGTTGCCGGTTGGCAGGCCGCACCACCAGGACAGGGTTATCGCCGTCGGCACCTAGGCGTCGTTCCCGGCAGAAGATACGCTCGCCATCGTCCCATTGTGTTTGCATGCGGGTTTCCATCGGCACTGGAGCAAAAGGAGTTTCTGTCGCATTTGCCGTCGAGCTGGCGTCCAGTGTCATGTCGCAATTGCCGTTGCTGCCGCTTGGCCGCGTTTTCCATGGCTGCGCCGGCAGCCCGGCGATGAACGCAATGTCGGGTTCCGGGACGGGTTGTATTGCCATCGTCCAGATTAGCGTCTCGCCAGTTTCCTTCCCAATTTCTTTGCAGAATAAATCCGGGCGCGCAGATAACCGGTACGGAGGTTGGGATGGCCAGGCCAGTCGACGATGCGGCGCCAGTCTATTTGAAACTGCGCCACGATCATTACTATCCAGGTATCCGGCTCCGCATCTTTGGTCTTAGCGGGATATACGCAAGTATACTTTTGCACATGCCCGGACCGCGTATGGTGAAGTAAAGACAGGCTCCATTACGAGCGATCCTCATGCCAGACACTCCCATGCGCGACAAAGCGACGATTGCAGTCGTCGATGACGATGAATCGGTTCGCACCGCGCTCAATAGCCTGTTGCGATCCAGCGGTTACGAAGTGCGCACCTATTGCGGCGCCATGGAATTCCTTGTTTCGAAAGCGCCCGCGCAAACACATTGCCTGGTATGCGACATACAGATGCCGGGCATGAGTGGCATCGAGTTGCATCAACATCTGCTTGAACAAGGCTGGCGCATCCCCACGCTGTTCATTACCGCCTACCCGCAACTGGCCGCAAATGTTCCGGGGTTGGTTGCCTGTCTGCCAAAACCTTGCGACGGCAACAACCTGCTGGCCTGTATCGACGTCGCCCTGCGCCAATCGCACTGACCGGCGGCGCTGTCCGCTGCCTACGACATACCTGCGTATACCTTTCTCCATTCAACGTATGGTTTCGCTGAACCGATGTAGACGTGTGGCCGGAGCAGCCCGTCGATAACATCGATCCATGGCGAGCGAATCGTCATGCATGAATCTATCGACCCCATGGCGGACGCTCTTCGGGCGACGCCGAAACATTGCGGGGATCTGGCTATGTCGGGCTTCGACGATTTACCTCAACGCCTCTGTGCACGCTTGAGCGTCATCACTGCGGCGCTCGGCGCTGCATGCCTGGCGGGTTGCATGGTGGGCCCGGATTTCACCCGGCCTGAAGACGAGCTGAACGCCGCGCAACTGACGCCTCGCCAAGAACACAGCGGCGACCCTCGTGCCTCCACCGCCGCTGTGCCCATGCAATGGTGGCAGTTGTTCAACGACGCCCTGCTCACCGAGTTGCTGGCGCGGACGCTGAAGGGAAACCTTGACTTGCAACTGGCCGCCGAACGCATCGAGCAAAGCCGCGCACGGCTGGGCATCGCCGCGTCGCAGTTGTTGCCCACTGTCGGCGCCAACGCCAGCTACGCCCGGGAGGCGCTGAGCGAGCATGGCAAATTCGCAGCGCTGGGCGCTCCCACCGACCCCAGTAATTTTTGGCAGTTGGGTTTCGACGCCAGCTGGGAAATCGACCTATGGGGCCGCGCCCGGCGCTCGCGCGAAGGCGCCCAGGCGATGGTCGTGGCCTCTGTGTACGACCGTGAAGCCGCCAGGGTGGCGCTGGCCGCCGAAGTTGCACGCACTTATCTCCAGTTGCGCGGCACCCAGGCGCAACTGGACATCGCCCGCCAAAACCAAGTGGTTGCCGAACGCACCCTGGCCCTGGCTGAAAGTCGCGAGCGTAATGGCGTGGCGACACGCTTCGAAACCTCATCGGCCCGCGCGCAGTTGGCGACGGTCAAGGCCATGCTTCCCGAGCTGGCCCAGCGTCGCAATGCGCAGATGAACGCCCTCGCCCTGCTTATGGGCGAGCAACCGCGTGCCCTCGATGCCCAACTGCGCCAGGCCATGCCCCTGCCGTCGCTGCCCGCTCGCATTCCCCTCGGCGTGGCGTCTGAACTGGCCCAACGGCGCCCCGACATCCTGCGCGCCGAAGCACAACTCCACGCGGCCACAGCGGCCATCGGCGTGGCGAAGGCTGATTTCTATCCGCGTATCGGCCTGAAAGGACGTATCGGTGTGGAGGCTTTCGACAGTGGCGACCTCGCCAGTTGGGACTCGCGGATGTTTTCCGTCGGGCCAACGGTCTACCTGCCCATCTTCCAGGGTGGACGCCTGATGCAGCGCCTGGCCCTGAACGAATCGCGGCAAAAAAACGCGGCCCTCGCTTATCGGCAAACCGTCTTGCAAGCCTGGCACGAAGTCGACAACGCCCTGGATGCCTGGGCCGCCCAACGCCGCCAGCACGACGAGCTGCTGGTTTCGTATCAACAGAACAAAGAGGCCCTGGGCGCGGCAGAACGCGGCTATCAACAAGGCGCCGCCGACTATCTCAGCGTCCTCACCGCGCAACTCAACCTGCTCGCCAGCCAGACCCGCCTCAATACCAGTGCAACCAATGCCACCCTGACCGTGGTCAATCTTTATAAGTCCCTGGGCGGCGGTTGGGATCCGGAGCAGGCTCGATGAACAGCGTGGCCTTGCGAGCCACGGCCATCGCTATCAGCGAAGCGCCCCGCGCCGAGGGCTCGAAACGGCCGCTGGTGGGGCTGCTGGGGATTTTCCTGGCGGCAATGATGGCGGGATTGAACATCCGCGTCGGTGCATTGGCCCTGGCGGACGTGCGGGGCGCGTTGGGCTTCGGCCTGGACGATGCGTCCTGGCTCACCACGGCATACAGCGCCGGAGAGTTGATTGCCATGCCTTTTGCGGCCTGGTTTGCCATTACGCTTTCGGTCCGCCGTCTCGAACTGTGGGTATTGGGCACGTGCACCGCGCTGGCGGCGATGTTGCCTTTCATTCGGGACCTGGACCTGCTTTTGGCATTGCGCTTTGTCCAAGGCCTCGCCAGCGGCACGACGATTCCCTTGCTGATGATGGCGGCGCTGAAATTCCTGC
>Ga0307408_100001936_pt1 | contig 15015 bp, 11 predicted proteins | sample 322Cmetagenome_FD_202116 | JGI IMG/M metagenome (GOLD analysis project Ga0307408, IMG submission 202116) | Maize rhizosphere microbial communities from greenhouse at UC Davis, California, United States - 322HYB-C-3 | ecosystem: Host-associated > Plants > Roots > Rhizosphere > Soil | place...
TGGTAAGTTCCTCTCCGTTGAAGGAACTCCACCGTCGGCGGGCGACGCCGCCCCGCCGAAAGCCTCACAATACTACGCTACGTCACCCCAAGCGACCCTCCCGCGGAGCGGGTTCGTGCTCTGGTCGCGAGCTGTCTGACAGAACAGCCCAGAAGGCGTGAAGCGTAAAAATTTCGTCGAACAGGTGCGGATTTCATTGGATTTCGGTAGACGAATACAGATAGAAAAAAATTGTCACAGAGCCGATTTTGGGCATCGAACCATCCCGCCCTTCCGTGTTGAAGGTACAAATGCGGGTATGTAATTAAAGCTGTCTAGTTGACTAAGCTTTTAGAACAACAGGCTAAATTCTGATTTCGAGTCCTCTTCTGGCACCATATCCCCTTGAAAAACAAGGATTTTTCCGGGGGTTTGGCACAATTTGGCACACTGACCCCTTCGGGGGACGCCATAGGCCGTTTCAAATTTGCGATCAGCAGAGGTCGCAGCCCGCAGATGAGTTGGCGGATGTGCTAAGAACCGCTGCCTACTGGTTCGTTAGTTATCGCTGCTGATGCAGGCCTGCTCGCGGCCAATTTTCTAGACCATAGCGGTCTTGTGGCGCTCATCACGCTCCGGTTTGTTTCTGTTAGAGAAGATGGAGATTGGTCCCAGCGATCTTCCTGTCGAGCGACTTACACCGCGACGCAAACTTCGGACAGACCGAACTCGACCACCTCAAGCCGTTCGCCACTGGCGGTTTAACGACTGATTACGTCGGAAACAGACATGATAAAATTGGCCCGTTTTCGCGACATAGATTTCGAAATGCCTTTCCAAACGTTGGAGCTGGCGATGGCTGTTTTCCGCGCCTAATCTGCCATGTTGTCTAAGAAATCAGCGTTCTCATAAGCCGTTGAGATCGCTCTTTTTGCGTCTTCAATTCTTTCAAGGGAGAGATAGAGCGCTGAACCGAGACGGAGTATTACGCCGATTCCCAGAACAGGGAAGGCAGCATTACAAAGCCTGCAATGACGCAGGCCGTCGCGATCCAGCGCCAATATCCCATACCGTTCCAGACCCGCCGCCAGCCAGTCCGAAACGGCGTCGCCTGCTTGACCTCACGTCCGATGCGCAGCGCATAGATCGCCATGCCAGAAACGGAGAGCGCGGTCAGCAGACCGCCGAAAAGGAACCAGATCACCTTGGTCCAATAGCCGCCAAAATATCCAAAATGGAGCGGATCGGCCATTTCGCTGATCCTCTGATGCACGTTGAGATCGGTCGCGTCGAACCTGACCAACACCTTGCCGGTTGCCGCCTCAACCCAGACCGTATTGGCGCGCGGACGCACCAGCACCGCAGTCTTTTCACCTTCGAAAACATAGGCCCCCGATTTCTCTGTCGGGAAGCGGATTCCCTGAATGCGCAAATCCGGATCAGCCTTGCGTGCGGCGGCGAGTGCGGCGGCAAAGTGGCTACCGACCTCGGCAGGGGCTGCAGGGAATTCGGCAACTTCCTTCACGCGCGGCACATCGGCGCGGCCGCCCATCTGCTCGACGAAATACCACAGACCCGTCAGCGCGATGAGCGCGACGAACCATAAAGACCAGATGCCGGCAAGGCGGTGGAAGTCTCCCCACCAGGTTCGCGCATCGCGCCCGCGCGGTGCCTTCCAGAAGCCGCGCCACCACTTCTTGTAGACGACGAACGACGTACCGAGCGTGATCAGCAGCAGGAAACTCAACGATGTCACCAGCGGTATGCCGATGTTGCCCGGCAGGTTGAGATGGCGGTGCATGTTGCGCAGGATGCGCGCCGCGTTCACCCAGTGCCCTTCGCCCTGGACCATGCCAGTGGTCGGGTGGAGGTGAAGATAGCCGATCGACTTGTCCTGCCACACGACCATCGCCTTGGCGGCGAAGGCGCTTGCCGTCGGCTCGTTCATGAACTGGACACGCTCGACGCCGGGATAGGCCGTCGCGCTCGCCACCATTCGGTTCCAGTCCGGCTCGCCTGCCGCGACGCTTGACGGCGCGACGCGCAGCGAGGGCAGCATCAGCCAGTCCATTTCCTGCGAGATCACCGCCAGCGTGCCGGTGAGGCAGATAAAGCTCATCAGAATGGCGAGCTTTAGCCCGACCCACTGGTGGACATGCCACCAGACCCGGCTTGCCTTACGCTTCTTCTCTCGCGTCTTGGGAACGGCGGCGGCGGCCATGGTCAGAAGTTGTATTTCGCCTCGATGAAGGCCGTGCGCGGCTCGCCGGGAAAGTGGCCGCTACTGCGGCTGAAGCCCGAGGCGGCATAGGTTTTGTCGAAAATGTTATCGACGCGCGCCCGCAATTCCCACGGGCCGCGAGTCCAGGTAACCGATCCGTCGAACACGAAATAGGGCTTCACCACCTGCCCGTCGAAGCCGAACCGCTCCGACACATAGTCGCCGCCTACGGCAAAGGCGAGGCCAGGCTTGGGGAACTGGTAGCGGGTCCAGAAGCCGAATTTGTGCTTTGGCGCGTTGACGAACCGGCGGCCGACCGCGTTGATGATCGGCGTGCGGCCATTGTCCTTGGTGATGACCGTGTCGTTATAGGCATAGTTTGCTGTGACCACCCAGTCGGGCGTCACGTCGACGGCAAGGTCCAGATCGACGCCGCGCGAGCGGACTTCGCCGAACTGGACGTTGTTCGTCACGCCGTCGCCTTCGGGATCTTCGCCGGTGGACTGGAGCAGGTTCTTCCGCCCGATCTGATAGACCGATAGCGACGACTGGACACGGCCGCCGAGCAGCGCAGTCTTCACGCCAGCTTCGAAGCTGCGGCCCGTCGTGGGCGCAAAGGGGCCGCCCGCGCGCACGTCCTGCGCCGCGGCGCTCTGCGGTTCGAAGCTTGTCGAAAACTGTCCGAACAGCGACAGGTCGTCCTTGACGCGCCAAACCAGGCCGGCACGGTAGGTCTCGTCGCTACCCTTGAACCGGGTGGTCGCGGCCCCGGCCGCGTTGCGGTTCACATCGTCGAAGCTGTCGTGGCGGATACCGACGATCGCGATCAGGCGTCCGAGCGTCAGTTCATTCAGCGCGTAATAGCCGGTGCGGACTGTATCAGTGATCGTCCGCGTATAGGGGGCCAGGGCATAGTTCGCCGGATCACAGCGCCCATAGACCGGGTTCGACAGCGACAAGGGGCATGGGCGGTCGGAATTGGCCGGGGTCGTCGCCGTGCCGTTGAGCGAGCGGTTGTCGAACGTCAGCTTGGCCTTGCTGTAATCATAGCCGACGAGCAGGCGGTTGGTGATTCCATCCGACAACTCGGCCGACCAGGTAGCGTTGGTGGCGAACGACCAGATGTCGTTGATACGGATCTGGTCGCGATACTGGCGTGCAACGGTATCGTTGGGCACATTGCCAGTCGCCGGGGTGAAGGTGACGATCGGCTCATGATATTTCTGCCGCTCGGTAGCATCGATACGACGAACGATGCCGTCGATCTTCAGATTCTCGGTCGGGTTGATCTCACCCTTCGCCTGGAAGCTGGTCGAGCGCAGGCTGAGGAAGTCCGACGGCTCGTTATGGTTCCAGCGCGGGCTGGTGACGAAATTGCCGGCATTATCGACCGGGACGCCGCGCAGCCGATTGCCGGGCAGATCCTGCTCGACATGCAGCGCCTGCAGCGTGAGCTTGGCCACGTCGAAGTCTAGCGTGGCACCGCCATCAAGGATCAGCGACTTGTTCTTGGCGAAAGTGCGCGGGAGATCGCGCGCCTCGTAGAATGCACCGCCGCGCACCGACAGCACGTCGTTGACGGGGCCGGTTGCCTCGGCCTGAGCGCCATAGCGATCGAAATTGCCGGCGACCGCGCCGACATTGCCCGAGAAGGTCCTTGAGGGAGTCTTGGTTACATAGTTGAACAGCCCGCCCGGGGCGGTCTGCCCATAGAGCATACCCGCCGGCCCCTTCAGAAACTCGACGCGCTCGATGTTGAACAACTGCGGCACCGAGAAGCCGATATAGGGATCGCCGCGCAGCCCATCGTAGAAATTTTCCTGCTGCCGGAAACCACGTGCGGTGACGCCGGCGTAGGAGAAGAAGCTGACGCCCGAGATGTTACGATAGAGATCCTGCGCATCGCGCGCGCCCTGGTCCTCGATCAGCTCTTTGGTGATGACCGTAATCGACTGTGATGAGGCGAGCGGCTCGGTAGGCAGCTTACCGCTTGCGGTCTCCTCCACCCGATAGAGCTTCTGCGCGCGCGCGGTGACAATGATATCGTCGGTCCGATCGGCATCGCCATCTGCCTCAGCGGCGAACGCAATCGAAAACGGTGCGGCGGCAACGGCCAGCGCGAGCGTGTATCCAGTCTTACGAATCATGAGCACCCCTTGTAGGGGACGCACTTAGTGGTATTGCGAAGCGTTTGCAACAACGCCTACTTCATTGTGCGGATGCCCAACCCGCTAAACGTCCGATAAAGGCTCGGATTGCTAGACAAACGAAGAAGTTCAGGCGGCATCCTGCAATCGGCGCACGGGTGGCTGCTCGTGTTGCATTGCGCACCAAAGATCATAATTCGCTTGGCGAGCCGTGCCCGTGCCGTGCTCACACCCGCCTGTTCGAGCCGAACCGCCAGATCGGGACTGATCTCGGCCTTTCCGTTTAGAACATGATGGGGCGGCGAGCATCAGCGGTTATGCGAAATCGTCCAACAACAAGGTTTTCCAGTCTCACACGAATACTTGCTTGTGATAATCATTCGCACTAAGGGCAGGTTAATACAGGTTGGGCAAGTGCGGGGGTCACATGAAGTTTCGGCAAGGTCTGCACATTTCGTGCGCCCTTATGGCAATGACGATAGGGACGGTGGCTCACGCCAACGAGTCCAGCGAAGACCAGCAGCGCACCGACATTATCGTTACAGGGTTGCGAGACGGCTACGTGCCGCAGGATACCTCCGCCGCAAAGGTGGCGCTCCCGCTCCGGGATATTCCCCAGTCTATCGCGGTCGTATCTGCCGAGGTGCTGCGCGACCAGCGGGCGCTGTCGCTTCAGGATGCCGTCAGGAATGTTCCCGGCGTCACCCTCGCATCGGGCGACGGACAGCGTGACGAGTTCCGGATACGCGGCTTCACAGCGATCGCCGACCAGTTCGTAGACGGCTTTCGGGACGACGCCCTCTATTATCGCGATCTGTCGAACGTCGATCGGGTAGAGGTCATCAAGGGGCCAGCGGCGGTGCTTTATGGCCGGGGTTCTTCGGGCGGCCTCGTCAATCGCGTGACCAAGAAGCCCGATGGCGACATAACCGCCTTCGTTCTCTCGGCAGGCTCCTTCGACAGTTATCGGGGCGAGCTTGATATCGGTCGGCTTGATCAAACGTCCCATGTCGGGTTCCGGCTGACCGGCGCCATCGAGGACAATGGCAGCTTCCGCGAACAACAGTTCCTCAAGCGCTTTGCGCTGGCCCCGTCGTTGCTGATCGGCGCAGGACGGGATACGACCATTCTGCTCCAGGCCGATTATATTAATGACCGGCGCTTGATGGATCTGGGAATACCCGCCCTGAACGGTCGCCCGGTCGATGTGCCGCGCTCCACCTACTATGGCGCTGCCAACGCCCGTGACGCCGACCTGGCGCATTCGGAGGTGCTATCGCAGCGGGTGGCCGTGACGCACCGCTTCTCGGACACGCTCAGCCTGCGCAACGGGTTCAACCACTATCGCTACACGCTGGACCGGCAGAGCACTATCCCTTCGGCGGTCAATGCGGCAGCGCTAACGGTGACGCTCGAACACAGCCGTTTCGACCGGGATGAGGAAGGCTGGTCCAACCAGACCGAACTCACCCAGAAGCTGAATGTGTTGGGAACCGCACATACCATTCTCTACGGCTTCGAGATCGCACATCAGAGCAAAGGCAGCCAACGCTTTGCGGGGCGGACGGTCGCGGTTACGTCGATCTTCGATCCCGTCCTGCCGGTGGTCGACAATGACAGCTTTAACACCTTCACTGACAACAGCGTCACGCGCCTCGATACGCGCGGCCTCTATATGCAAGATTTGATCGACTTCGGACATGGCATAAAGGCGATGCTGGGCCTTCGGCATGACTGGTTCATCCAGAAAACCGACCGGCGTCTGCCTGGCCAGACCGACTTGGCCCGCACTGATCGCAACTGGAGTCCTCGGGCCGGATTGCTGTTCCAGCCCGATGCGGCCCAATCCTATTATGTATCGTGGAGCCGCAGCTTTCAGCCTTCGGCCGAGACCTTCGCACTGGCGGCCAACAACACCGATATCGAGCCAGAACAGACCACCAACAAGGAAGTCGGCGCGAAATACACGCTGTTCGGGGGGCGGCTGTCATTGCAGGCGGCGGCCTTCATCCTCCGGCGCACCGGGATCAAGGGCACCGATCCCGTCACGCAGCGCATCGTCCCGATCGGCACGCAGCGGACGCGCGGGGTCGAACTGTCAGCCGCGTTAGATCTGCCGGAGAACTTTCGCGTTATCGCGGGCTATGCCCATCTCGATACGCGCATCACGGAATCGGCGACGCCCATCCTGATCGACAAGCGCGCCACGCTCACGCCGCTCAATTCCGCGAACCTCTTCTTCACCAAGACGATCGCCACCCGCTATGGCCTGGGCGGCGGGGTCAATTATGTCGGTGACCGCTGGGCCGATCCCGCCAATACGACGGTGCTGCCTTCCTATGTGACGTTCGACGCGCTTGCATGGGCGCAGTTCGGTCCCGTCCGGCTTCAGCTCAACGCCTATAACCTCACCAACAAGCGCTACATCATCGCAGGGCACGGCACATCGCCGATCCTGAATCTTCCTGGTGCGCCGCGCTCAGTCATCGGGACCGCCCGCTTCAGCTTCTGACAGGTTGCAGAGAGAGCATGGCCTTTTTCCGACCAAATGAGCATCTGGCAATAGTTATGAGAACGATTCGCAAAAAACTCTATTCTCACTTTTACTGGAGTTGAACTGCATGCGCCGCTTTGCCGCAATTCTACCGATCCTTGTGCCGTGCGCCGCAATCGCGCAATCCGGTGAGGAGCTGCGCCCCCGGATCGTCGTCACTAGTGCCGCGACAATCCCGAGCCCGCCTCACCGTGCCGTCGTTAGCTTCTCCGTTCACGGCGAGGGCGCGACCAGCGACGAGGCCGTACGCGCCGTGGTCACGAAACGAGAGGCGATCGAGAAGGGATTGGCAGGCGTCTCCGACCGCCCTGACATACGCGCCGCGCAGATCGGCATCGCCGAGGTGCGCGGGCCTGACTGCAATCGCAACAGCTACGGCAATCCGCGCCTGTCGACCGGCGAATGCGCGATCATTGGCTATACAGCCGATCTCCAGGTGGAGATACGCACCGCAGCGGTGAACGAGGCCGGGACGATGGTGTCGTTGGCGGGCCGTCTCGGTGCGACTAACCCTCGCATCGATCGCTTCTTCCTCGCTGAGGACAAGGAGATACGGCGGCGCGGGGTCACGGAGGCGCTGGCCGAAGCGAAGCTTCAGGCGGAAGCCATTGCGCGCGCCTCCGGCGTTAAGCTGGGCGGTGTCCTCAGCGTCTCCAACCTCAGCTTCAACGGCCCAGGCCTGTTTGATGAGATCGCCCTCACGGCGCAGCGGGTCAGCGCGCCGCCCCCGCCTCCACCTCCACCTCCGCCGCCGGTCGTAATCGGACTGAAGCCCCGCGCGATCGAAACGCAGGTGAAAGTACAAGTTGTCTACGCAATTCAACCCTGACGTTACCCGCACCCGGCATGTCAGAAGCCGTCGTTTCTCCGCGTCCGAAAACGCTGATTTTAGCACCACGCGGGCATCCGCAGCTTCACTCAGCGCGGGCAGAGGCGGGCTGTGCCGAAAGCGGAGGTTGTAGGTCAGTCCACGGAACGACCGTTTTGTCCCACGCCCCGTCACATAGTGTCGCTGAGATTCTGAAGGTTTGGACGGCATCTGAAATCGCGACACGAGCTACCAGACGCTAGCGGATGTGCCGAGGACGGCCGCCCCGCTGAATCGGGGGATCGCTGCTCATGCGCGCCCACTCGCGAGCAACCTCTGGGAGCCAACGAGGCCTTGCCAGCGCAGCAACGCGCGGTGGCAGCTTTTCAGGACATTGCGATACCATCCGGCAGATGGTGCTTTCAGAATAGCCCAAGAACTTTGATAGCTCCCTGGGCGTCCAGAGCCTATCGTCTTCCATCACCAAGGTTTCTCGCTTTATGATCCCGCTGTTTTCTCTGCGGCCGGCAGGGCTCACCGAAAGTCATAACCAGTTGCGCCGATATCCCTTCAGGGTCGGGAAATAGCGCAGCACTGATCGGGCAAAGCGGATCGTCGATCAGAACGCGCAGATAATCACGCGGAGTTTCGGTGCGCGACTGCCGCTCCCAAGCGTCACCAATCACTTGCCAACCCATCATGACCCGGAACGCCGGATCGCTATCAGCTACGCGATTGTCACTCGGGACCAGACGGACTTTGCGCTGAATCGTAAGGGTGTGGATTTCGCCCTCCCAACCACCCTGCTTAGACCGTTTGAATCGACCGAGGATCCTCCGTCGCATCATGTTTCGGCCCCGGCCCCTTTGCGCGCCTTGGCGAACGCGCGGTCACTGGCGAGAAAGGATTCGAGCATCGCGGGGATCAGGTCGGCGACCGTCGCTGCCTTATCCTCATAGGCGGTGCGGTAGAGGCCCAGATAGGCCCGCAAGTCGGCGTCGAGGTCGGGCGTGACGGTGATGCCGATCTTGACCGGCGTGCGGTCGGGGAGCTTGGCGAGTTTGAGCACGGGCGTCTCCTGTCAGCGCCCGCCCCATTCCCGCAGGACCAGATCCTTGTGAACGATCACGCGGAGCGGCCATCCGGGACGGACGGTGATGGTGGGTTGGATGTTGAGGTTCTTCGAGACGATCTGCTGACCCGCCTGATTGGCGGACTGCTGGGTGGACTGGCGCAGCGCCCGCACAAGATCGCTCTCGTCATTCCCGATCGACAATTCGGTTCCGACGCCGAGCAAGGTCGATAGCGCCACGCCCTTGAGCAAGCGCCAGGTGTGATAGTCCACTTTGTCGGAAAGGCCGGCATAGCCCGCCGCGTCGGTCGCGGGCAGATTATCGATCTGGATGGAACTGCCATCGGGCAGGATGATGCGCTGCCAGACCAGAAGCGCACGGCTCTGCCCGAATGCCACGACACTATCGTAGCTGCCGATCAGGCGCGACCCCTGCGGGATCAGCAGCGTCCGGCCCGTCACGGTGTCGAACACATTCTCCGTCACTTGCGCCACGACCATACCGGGCAGGTCCGAGTTGAGGCCGGTGAGCAGGCTGGCCGCGATCACGCTGCCGGCCATCACCTGATAGGGCGAGGCCGGCGTCTGGAGCGCATAGGCGTTGTAGATGCCGCCCGATGCCGATTGCCCGACGAAATCCAGCTTGCGCTGCTGGTTGTTCTGGTCGCGATCCAGGTCCAACGCGAGCCGGCCTGTTTGAGTTGGGTCGCCTGCTGCCGGGATCGCGCCTGTTGCTTCCGCACCTGCCGCCGCTGGAGCGGACACCGCTGCCGCCGCGCGGCCCGACGACTGCACCATCACGCCGGCCTCGCGTGCCTGTGCCGCCTGCGCCGCGATGCGCTGGCGTTCGGCTTCGGCGGCCTGCTCCTGCGGCGTCATCGCGGGTGCCATCGCGTTATCGCCGGTCACTCCGCCACCGGCCTCAAGCTGGCGCTGGCGGTCGAGGATGGGTCGCCCGAGATCGCCGGGGAGCGGAGCGCCCAGGATCGGGGTTCCGGGCGCGACCTCGCCATAAGAGCCGGGAAGGTTGGCAACCGCATCGGCAGGTGTCTTGCGGTCACTGACCGCGCGCTCGTCGGCGGCACTGACGATATGAAGCGTCTTTGGCCCCAGCGCCATCCAGGCGACGCCCGCGATGGCGAGCGAGCTGGCCGCCGCGCCGCCGATGATGACGCCGCGCCGGAACCGTACGACACGTCGCGGTGCCGCGCGCAGCACGAGGGTTTCAGGCGGAGCTTTGGGGGGCGGCACTGATTCCGGCGCCGTCGCGGTGGGAGCCGCAAGTTCCGGTGCGTCCGGATCGACGGGCGGGATCGGGGCGGCGCTCATTTGCGCGCCCTCCCGTCCGTGCGGGCGATCCGCACGACCTGCTGCGGCTTCTCGCCAAGCCGAAGCTCGGCCGCCGCGAACAGGCGATCGACGATGTAGTGGTTTCCGTTGACGCGGTAGTTCACCAGTTGCGTGTCACCCAGCGGCCCAACGACGAACAGCGGCGGCGCTTCGCCCTGATCGAGCCGTCCGGGAAACTCGATATAGACCTTCGTGCCGTCATCCCATACGCGGACCGGCCGCCAAGGCGGGCTGTCGCCGCTGATCTCGTAGCGGAACCTCAGATTGGTGAGCGCGACATTTTCCGCGACCGGCCGTGCCTGCTCGGCGCGGGCATTCTGGCCGCGCAAGGCCACCAGCCGGTCCTGCGGATAGGTCCAGCTAATCGCCGCCATCGCGGTGGCGTCGGTGCTTTCGAGCGCCAAGTGATAGGCGCGACGGTCGGTCGTGATGACCATGTTCGTGACAAGGCCGGGCGCGAAGGGCTTCACCAGGACATGCACGCGCGCCGCATCGCCCGCGCCGCTCATGGTATCGCCGATGATCCAGCGGACGGTATCGCCAGCCGAGACCGCCACCAGCTTCTCGCCGGCCTGCAAGGCGATGTCGCTGACCCGCTCCGGGGCGGTGTAAAGCCGGTACAGCGCCCCTTCGGTCCAGGGATAGACCTGCACGGCATTGATGTAGCCCGCGCTTGACGGTTCGCGCGTCGCGGCGCGGTTCGCCGCCTCGATCCGCGCGGTGGGCGCGCGCGTCTCGCCCTTCACCGATGGCGGGGGCTGAAGCTGGCCGGGGAGCGGCAGCGGCACCGGCTGTTCGACGATCTCGACCGGCCGGGGCGGCTCGGCCTCGATTGCGGCGGGCCGGAACTCGGCCGCGTCATAGCTGATCGCGGGCGGCGGGGTCTTGCCGGCGCAGGCGGCAAGCGCCAGCGTCGAAGCGCACAGAATGGCGATCTCGGTTTTTGGCCGGGTCATTGTCCGGTTACTCCTTCATTGGTGGGAATGGCGGGCGCGGCCGGGAGCGGCGCTGCGTCCGGGATGGCGGTCGCGGTCGGCACCGGCTGCGGGGGTGTCGGCGCTGCAGGCGCAGCATCCACCTGTGGCCGCTGCCCTTGCTGGCCTGACGATGCGGGCTGGCCTTCCAGTTCGCGCGCCCAGTCGATGGCATTGACGAACAAGCCCAGCGGGTTCTTGCGCAGCGCGTCGGCGGTCTTGGGCGGCCGGAGCATTACGGTAAGCATGGCGGTCCAGCGCTCGGTTTTGGCCAGACTCCCGCGCTCGTAGATGCTTTCGGTCCATTTGACCTGAAAGCTGGTGTCGGATGCGCGGACCACACTCGTCACCTGCACCGAGATGCTGCGCTGGCCGATTCCGACGAACGGGTCGTTGCTGCGGGCATATTCGTTGAGGAAGAGCGCGGCGCGATCACTCGCGAAGTCGTAGGCGTCGAGCCAATTGCGCTTGACCAGCACCGGGTCGGTAGAAACCGAGCGGACATTGCTGATGAAACGGCCCAGATGCCATGCGACCTGACCATCGGTGGGCTGGTAGTTCTGGATCGCAGGCGCGACTGAGCGCGCCTCGCCCAGCCGATCGACCTCCACCACATAAGGCGCGACGCGGCTCTGCATCGACTGCCAGACGTTGGAGCCTACAGCCAAGCCGGTCAGCCCAAGACATCCGAATGCGACCAGCCGCCAGTTCTTCGCTTGTACGCGCGCCGAACCGATGCGCTCGTCCCAGAGCTGACCCGCGCGCTGGTAGGGGGTCTCAGGCTGCGGGCTGTGCCCGTAGCGCTGGATGGATCGTTTGAAGAACATCGATAATCACTCCTTGTCGCTGAGGTTGGGATTGGCGGCGGAGCCGGGACGATCGCCGTCCTTGATGGTCTGCATCGCCATGTGGCGGTGGTGACGGGCGGTCTGCTGTGCGCGCAGGCTTCGCGCCCATGCGGGGGCACTATCGGGCGCGCCCGCGCCGGAGCCTGAAGCGGCGGAAGCTGCGGGTGCAGGTGAAGTCCGCCCTGCATTCCATGCCGCATGCTGCCCGCGTTCAGCGCTTTCCCGGAAAGGCGCCGCCACGCGCGATGCGAATGACCGCGCGCCCTGTATCGCCGCGCCGCCAGCCGCGCTCGCCATGCCGCCAAGACCGGCGCCGACAGTAGCGCGGCCGGACGTTTCCTGGCCGAGCCTGTAGGCACTGGAGGCAGCCGATCCCATCGCAGTGCCGGCTCGAATCGCGCTCATGCCGCCGCGTCCCGCCAGCATCGCACCGCGCATCCCCAGCACGGCCGCACCTCCCGTCATGATCGCCGCGCCCGCCATCGTGCCGACGGCAGCACCAGCGCCGAGCTGCGGAGCGCCGGAAACGAGGCCCGATGCGATGCCCGGACCGAAGATACCGAGGCCGAAGAGAGTCAAAGCGCCCATCAGCAGGGTCAGAGCCTCGGCGATCTCGGGATCGCTGCCCAACAGGGTCGTCATCTGGTCGAAGAGATTGGTGCCGATGCCGATGATGACGGCCAGCACCATGACCTTGATGCCCGACGACACGACATTGCCCAGCACTCGTTCGGCGAGGAAGCTGGTCTTGTTCCAGAGCGCGAAGGGTACGAGGACGAACCCAGCCAGCGCTGTCAGCTTGAATTCCAGGATGGTGATGAAGAGCTGGATGGCGAGGATGAAGAAGGCGAGCACCACCAACAGCCAGCAGATGAGCAGCACTGCGATGGACAGGAAGTTGCCGAAGAATTCCGGAAAGCCCGAAAGTTCGGACACCTTCTCGAGCAGAGGGTGGGCTGCCTCAAACCCGGTGCCGGCGATCGCGCCGGGGTGCATGAGGTCGTCGGCCGACACGCCCCCGCCGCCCGCCGTGATGCCGAGACCGGAGAAACTGCGGAAGATGATCTCGGCGAGCGTGCTAAAGTTGCCGATGATAAAGGCGAAGGCCCCAACATAGAGGACTTTCTTGATGAGCTTGCCGAGCACATCCTGATCACTCTCCATCGCCCACCACAGCGCGGCCAGGGTCACATCGATGCCGATCAGCACCGTGGTGAGAAATGCCACATCGCCCGACAACAGACCGAAGCCGCTGTCGATGTAGCTGATGAAGGCTTCAAGGAAGCTGTCGATGATATTGAGGTCGGGGTTCATGACCGGGCCGCCTTTGTGGATGCCGTCAGTTGCGCGTGTAGATGTGGGCGGTGCCGATGAAGCGCTTCGTCCGCTCGCGCGCGCCCTCCAGCGCCTGTTGCTGTCGCGCCCGCTCGAGTGCATCCGCGCGATATTGCGCCGCCATCATCTGCTGGATCTGAAGCTGCTGACGGGTTGAGAGCGCGATAAGCTGGTTGGTCGCCTGTTGCGCCTGCAAGCCGCCGGTGGCCGATTGGCTCTGGCTGACCAGTTCGGTGAGCAGGTCGGCATCGGCCTCGATATTCTCGACCACCTGGGCCTGCACGCGCATGCTCTGGCGGTAGCCCTGCATCGACGCCTGCAAGCGGGCGCGTGCCTGCGCGATGATCTGGCTTGTGGAAAGAGCCCGGTCGAACTCGGCGGGGAACTGCTGGCGCAGCACGTCGTCGGTGGAGGCGATATCGAAGGCGATGCCCTCGGCCTGGTTCATCAGTGTGCCGATCCGCTGCATCGAGCGGGTGATTTGATTGAGCGACGAGAAGTCGAGGCGCTGGAGATGCTTCGCCATATTGGTCAGCATCGACGCCTGATTCTGGAGCGCCTGAATCTGGTTGTTGATCTGTTGCAGCGTACGGGCTGCGGTCAGCACGTTCTGCGCGTAGTTCGACGGATCGAACACCACGATGGCGTGCGCCGGGGCGACGGGCACGATCACGGCGGTCGCGACCATCGATGTCACGGCCAGAAATGCGGCAAATGGGCGGAATCTCATCGAAATAGCTCCTTCTGCTGGGGGGTGATGGGCTCCGTCCCGGCGCGCTGCGCGCCGGGAAAGCCGTGGATCAGTTCCGAAGCCCAGGAGAGGCCGCGCGCTTCGAGAAAGGCGGCCAGGAAGCCATCGGCGCCTTCGCGATGCAGCAGAGCGTCGATCAGGTCTTGGGTTTCGGGGTCAGACGCGCCGCACAGGCAGAGTGCGACCGGGCCAAGCGCCAACTCGAACAGCCGGTTGCCGCGCCGCGATTGCAAGTAATAATGCCGTTTGGGCGTCGCCCGCGCGATTAGCTCGATCTGCCGGTCGTTGAGCCCGAAGCGTTCATAGGCGGCGCGGCCCTGCGGCTCGATCGCGCGATCGTTCGCGAGGAAGATGCGCTGCGGACAGCTCTCGGTGATCGCCGGGGCAACGCTGCTGTCGGCAATATCGGCGAGCGACTGTGTGGCGAACACGACACTCACATTCTTCTTGCGCAGAACCTTCAACCATTCGCGGATGCGCTGGGCGAACAGCGGGTTGTCGAGAAACACCCAGGCTTCGTCGAGAATGAGAAGCGTCGGCCGCCCGTCGAAGCGCTCTTCGAGCCGGTGGAACAGATAGGTCAGCACCGGCAGCACGACGCTGGCACTGTGCATCAGCGCCTCGGTCTCGAAGCATTGCAAGTCGGACAGCGCGAGGCTGCTTTCCGCTGCATCGAGCAGGCGGCCGAACGGCCCTTCCAGCGTATAGGGCAGCAGCGCGGCCTTGAGGGCGTTGGACTGCAAGAGAACCGACAGGCCTGTCAGCGTACGCTCTTCGACGGGCGCACTTGCAAGGCTGGTGAGCGCGGACCACAAAGCTTCCTTGACCTCGGGCGTTACCTCGAGCTTTTTGATCTGCCCCCTGCTGAGTGGCCCAGCGACTATGATAGTCTGGACCACGAAAGGGACGACAGATGCCATTCAAGAAGCACAAGCCGGAAGAGATCATCGGCAAGCTGCGTGAAGTTGAGATTGTG
>Ga0307408_100001938_pt1 | contig 15007 bp, 10 predicted proteins | sample 322Cmetagenome_FD_202116 | JGI IMG/M metagenome (GOLD analysis project Ga0307408, IMG submission 202116) | Maize rhizosphere microbial communities from greenhouse at UC Davis, California, United States - 322HYB-C-3 | ecosystem: Host-associated > Plants > Roots > Rhizosphere > Soil | place...
GGCCGCTGGCGGGTTGCGCGGGGGGCGTGGCTGCTAGCCCTTGGCGTCGATGGCGGCCTGGATGAACGGGATCAGGTCAGTGTTGGCAGAGTCGCCCTTGCCCCACTGCTTGCCATCCACAAAGGCGGTGGGCGTGCCGGTTACGCCGATGGCCGCGGCTTCCTGCGTGGCCACCTTCACGTAGGGCCGGAATTTCTTCTCTTCCACACACGAATCGATGCTCTTGGCGCCCACGTCCGTGGCCATCTTCTTCAGATCGTCGTCCGAAAGGCCCGCACCGCCTTCTGCCGGCTGCTTGTCGAAGAGCGCGTTGACGAAGTCCGCGTACTTTTCGGGCGATTCATTGACCACACAGGCTGCGGCGTTGGCCGCGCGTGAGGAGTAGTTGGTGGTGGACTGCTGGTCCAGGAAACCGAGCGCCCTGTATTCCACCGAGATCTTGCCTTCGTTGCGGAGGCTGGTCAGCTGTTCGTTGTAAGTGGTTTCGAACCGCTTGCAGACCGGGCAGATGAAGTCGATGTAGACGACCACCTTTACGGGCTTGCCGGCTTCCGCCTCGGCGCCGGGAGCCGTCACCTCCGCGGGCGGCGTTTCCGGCTTGGCCGGGACGTCCTTCACGTTGACCGTGGCGGGGTCGGACTTCACTACCTCGGAGTTGGCCAGCAGCGTCACGCCGCCGTGGATGTTGCCGTTGGCCGGGGTGGGGCCCTCGTCCGCCACCGGGGCGTTGTTCCTGATGTTGGAGCTGACTACCAGGGCGACAATCGCGAGGATGGCGACTACTGCCACCACAATGCCCCAGCCGATGAGGAGCTTGTTGCGCTTGTCCTTCTTTAGCTGCGCCTCGCGGATCTCACGGGCTCTCTCGCGGGCCTCGGCAGTGCGTTCTGCTTTGGACTTGCGGGGTTCGTTTGCGGCGCTCATCAGTTCCTCGGGTCGATCGGCCAGGTGCGGACCACATCAGTGGCAACTTTTTCAGTCTAGGGGAGAAACCTGAGAGCTTGCGCCTTCAAGTTTCCGTCCGTCTGCCCAACGGATGGATAGCACGGAAGATTCCGTCCGACTAGGGTTGACTTCGAGCCATTAGCAACCCAAGGGACACCAATGCACACTACGCACCGTGAAAAGTCCGAAGCAACCGCTGAAGGAAAGCCCGGCCGCGGCGACCACGCGGCTGCCGCGCTCTATGACTTCATGGTGGTGTCCAACCGGCTGCCGGTTGACCGCTGCTCCCCGGAAGACAGGGGATGCGAGGACGGCTGGCGCCGGTCGCCGGGCGGCCTCGTTACTGCGCTGGCCCCCATGATGACCAAGACCGACGGCGCGTGGGTGGGCTGGCACGGCGCCCCGGATGAAACCGTCAAGCCTTTTAGCCACGGCGGCATGGACCTGGTCCCGGTGCAGCTGAGCACGGACGACGTCGAGCTCTTCTATGAGGGTTTTTCCAACGCCACCCTCTGGCCGCTGTACCACGACGTCATCGCGCCGCCGGAATTCCACCGGACATGGTGGGATTCTTACCGAAAGGTCAACCGGCGGTTCGCCGACGCCGTCGTGCGCCATGCCGATCACGGAGCCACCATCTGGGTGCAGGACTACCAGCTGCAGCTGGTTCCGAAGATGCTCCGTGAAGCCCGCCCGGACCTCAAAATCGGGTTCTTCAACCACATCCCGTTTCCCCCGCCGGAAATTTTTGCCCAGCTCCCGTGGCGCCGTGCCATCATTGACGGCCTCCTCGGTGCCGACCTGGTAGGCTTCCAGCGCCCCAGCGATGCCGGCAACTTCATGCGTTCCGCCCGGCGTTTCCTGGGCGCCAGCGTCAAGCAGCAGCAAGTCCACGTCAAGGGTCCCGACGGCGAGACCACCCATATTGCCCGGGCGCAGGCGTTCCCGATCTCCATCGACGTCAAGCAGATCAGCGAACTGGCCCGCAAGCCAGAGATCGTCGAACGCGCCCACCAGATCCGCAGGGACCTCGGCAACCCCAAGACCATCCTCCTCGGCGTCGACCGCCTCGACTACACCAAGGGCATCCGCCACCGGCTCAAGGCTTACGAAGAGCTGCTGGCCGACGGCAAGGTCACGGTGGAGGACGCGGCCCTGATCCAGGTGGCGAGCCCCAGCCGGGAACGGGTGGAGCAGTACCGCCTCCTCCGCGAAGAAGTGGAAGGCACCGTAGGCCACATCAACGGCACCTACGACACCATGCAGAACACTGCCGTCAGGTACCTGCACCACAGTTACCCGATCGACGAAATGGTGGCGCTGTACCTTGCGGCCGACGTCATGCTGGTCACCGCACTGCGGGACGGCATGAACCTGGTGGCCAAGGAATACGTGACCGCCCGCACCAACAATGACGGCGCTCTGGTCCTGAGCGAATTCGCCGGTGCCGCGGATCAGCTCAAGCAGGCGCTGCTGATGAACCCGCACGACATCGACGGCCTCAAGGACACCATCATGAGGGCCGTCAACATGCAGCCGGCCGAGGCAGCCCGCCGGATGCGGTCCATGCGCAAGCAGATCCTGGACCACGACGTCGACCACTGGTCAGCCGAGTTCCTTGCAGCACTCAAAGAGAAAGTGGTCCGCGATGACACCTGATGCAGCCCCGGGCAAGGCGCCCTTGACGCTTCAGCCCGAACTCCTGGCCGCCCTCAAGGAGGTCGCCGCCACAGAGCACCTCCTGGTGGCCATGGATTTCGACGGCACGATCTCCCCGCTGGTTGACCATGCGGCCGACGCCCGACCCCTCCCCCGCTCCGCTGCCGCCTTCGCCGCCCTCGCGGCCCTCCCGCGCACGACGACGGCACTCATCTCGGGCCGTGCCCTGGACAGCCTCCGGGCGGTCGCCTCGCCGCCCCCGGAGACCCTACTGATCGGCAGCCACGGGGCGGAGGCCTGGCTGGGACCCGGTTCGTCCGAGCTGACGCTGGACCCTGAACAGCTTGCCCTGCTGGCGGAGGTCCGCCGCATCCTTGAAGAGATCGTCGAGCAGGCACCGGGCACGCTCCTGGAGGACAAACCGGCGGGCGTGGTGCTCCACACCCGCCTCGCGGCCGATGACGTGGCCGAGGACGCCGTCGCTGCCGCCCGGGCAACCCTGCAGGGCCGGCCGGACGTGTACCTGAAGAACGGCAACCGCGTGCTGGAAACGTCCGTGGTCCACGCTTCCAAAGGCGAGGGCATGGCCTTCCTGCGCCAGGCTACCGACGCCACGGCCGTGGTGTTCGCAGGTGACGACACCACCGATGAAGACGCGCTTGGACGCCTATATCCGGGCGACGTGGGGGTGAAGGTGGGGCTGGACTTCACCCAGGCGCAGTTCCGCGTCGAGGCCCCGGTGCATATCGCGGAACTACTGGAAACCCTGCTCCGCGAACGGACCCTCGCCGTGGCGGAATCCGCCTAGATTCCGTAATTTCAGGCAGCCCCGGGCTGGCCCCTGTTACGAATGTCATATGTGACGCCCGTAACATTTGCACCCAATTGCATAAAATCTGACATACTCTGTTTGTGATGTGGCGCACAGACACCGTGCGGCGTCACGCGATACTCCTCGGCTTCGGCCGGGGAGTACACGGCTGAAAGACCGTGGACAACTGAATAAACATGAACCATTCACAACGGATCGTCCGGCACGTACCTGCCGGTGAAGGGATTGATAACTGTGGCTACAGTTACTTTTGATAACGCAACACGTCTGTACCCGGGCACCGATAAGCCCGCCGTCGATAAGCTCAACATCGACATCGCCGATGGCGAATTCCTGGTCCTCGTTGGACCCTCCGGCTGCGGCAAGTCCACCTCCCTGCGCATGCTCGCAGGTCTTGAGGACGTCAACGCAGGCCGCATCCTCATTGGCGACCGCGACGTCACCGATGTTCCGCCGAAGGACCGCGACATCGCAATGGTCTTCCAGAACTACGCCCTGTACCCGCACATGACCGTTGCGGACAACATGGGCTTCGCGCTGAAGATCGCCGGCGTCAGCAAGGAAGAGCGCGCCGAGCGTGTCCGCGAAGCAGCCAAGCTTCTCGACCTCGAGCCGTACTTGGACCGCAAGCCGAAGGCACTCTCCGGCGGTCAGCGCCAGCGTGTTGCCATGGGTCGTGCCATCGTGCGTAACCCGCAGGTCTTCCTCATGGATGAGCCGCTCTCAAACCTTGACGCCAAGCTCCGCGTCCAGACCCGTACGCAGATCGCGTCCCTGACCCGCCGCCTGGGCGTCACCACCGTCTACGTGACCCACGACCAGGTCGAGGCCATGACCATGGGTGACCGCGTGGCTGTGCTGAAGGACGGCCTGCTGATGCAGGTCGACACCCCGCGCAACCTCTACGACAAGCCCAAGAACGTCTTCGTTGCCGGCTTCATCGGCTCCCCGGCCATGAACCTGCTGGAACTCCCCGTCGTCGACGGCGGCGTCCAGTTCGGCGGAACCGTGTACCCGGTTCCCCGCAACATCCTCGAAGAAGCACACGGCGCCACAGTCACCCTGGGTTCACGCCCTGAGGACCTCGAGCAGGTCGCCGCAGGTGAAGGCCTCCAGGTCGAGGTTGACGTCGTCGAAGAACTCGGCGCCGACGCCTACGTCTACGGCCACACCACACTCGACGGCAAGGACCACGACATCGTGGCACGCGTCGACGGCCGCCGTCCCCCGATGAAGGGCGAGTCCATCTACGTTCGCCCGCAGTCCGGACACGTGCACCTGTTCGACACCAAGACCGGCCTGCGCCTCGGCGACTAGCCTTTAGCACCAACCGACGGCGGCCCCTCCTCACTGGACGGGCCGCCGTCGTGATTTAAGCGCGGTTTCCCCGCTTTGTTTAGGCGGGCCGCCCCTACGTACGGAAGAATTGGCACATGACCGAGGAAAGCAACGCCCAATGGCACGACGAACCCACCGACTACGGCCAGATCGGCAAACTGCCTCGGTTTGAAGCGGCCAGCGCCAACGACGACAAGAGTTCCAGCGTCTCCAGCAACCTGAGCATCACCGCCGCATCGGCTGACCCCGAGCTCCTGGACCTGCCGTGGCACATCGCTTTGGAGGACTGGCCCACGGAATACCTCGCGGCGCTGCCCCGCGGTATTTCCCGGCACATCGTGCGCTTCGCGCACCTGGGCGGATCCGTGATCGCCATCAAGGAAACGTCCGAGCACGTGGCCCGCCACGAGTACCACATGCTCCGCAAGCTGGCGCGACTGGACGTGCCGTGCGTTGAACCGGTGGCCGTCATCACGGGCCGCACCACCCCGGACGGCAGGCCGCTGAACCCGGTGCTGGTCACGCGGCACCTGAAGTTCTCCATGCCTTACCGCGCGCTCTTTTCCCAGATGCTGCGCAAGGACACACTCACCCGCCTGATCGACGCCCAGGCGCTGCTGATGGTGCGGCTGCACCTGATCGGGTTCTACTGGGGCGACGTCTCGCTCTCCAACACCCTCTTCCGCCGCGACGCCGGCGCCTTCGCCGCCTACCTGGTGGATGCCGAGACCGGCGAGCTGTACCCGGACCTTTCCACCGGCCAGCGGGAGTACGACCTCGAGATCGCCCGGGTCAACATTGCCGGTGAACTCATGGACCTGCTGGACGGCGGCCTGATCGAGGAGAAGGTGGACCCGGTAGCCACCAGCGAACTCATCATGGACAGCTACCGCCGGCTCTGGACCGAACTGACGGAGAAGGAATCCTTCGAGATCGGCGAACGCTGGCGCGTGGCCGCCCGGATCCGGAAGCTCAACGAGCTGGGGTTCGACGTCGAGGAATACGCGATCAAGACCACCCAGAACGGCTCCACCATCCAGCTCCAGCCCAAGGTGGTGGACGCGGGCCACCACCAGCGCCGGCTGTTGCGGCTTACCGGGCTGGATGCCCAGGAGAACCAGGCCCGACGCCTCCTCAACGACATGGACTCGTTCCGCGCGGACAACAATCCGAAGATGGACGAGGAATACAGCGCCCACTTGTGGGTCAGCCAGATCTTCGAGCCCATTGTCCGCTCGATTCCCCGCGACCTTTCCGGGAAGCTGGAACCGGCGGAAGCCGTCCACGAAGTGCTGGAGCACCGCTGGTACATGTCCGAGAAGCAGGAACGGCACATTCCCCTGGCCGAAGCGGTGCAGTCCTACATCGATTCCATCCTCCGGCACCGCCGCGACGAGGCTGCAATCATGCTCAACCCCGACACGGAGCTGCTCAAGATCCTCGAGGTCGAGACCGAGCAGTCCCGTTACGGCGAAGAAGACATCGACGAATACCCGGACGCTGACGACTAGCTAGATCGCTTTTCCGGGGTTCAGGATGCCGGCCGGATCGAACAGATGCTTGATCCGGCGCTGCAGCTCCCGGACGGGTTCGGGCTGTTCCAGGCCCAGCCACCGCAGCTTGTACTGCCCGATCCCGTGCTCGCCTGTGATGGTGCCGCCCATGGCCAGTGCCACTGTGATTGACCTGTCCAGGCAGTCGCCCAGCCGCTGCATGGCGTCCGTGTCCACCTGGTTGTCCACGCGGTCCACCCAGAAGGTGGGGTGCAGGTTGCCGTCGCCGGCATGCGCCACCACTTTGAGCTGCACTCCGTGCTCCACCGCCATGGCTTCGATTTCGCCGACGTAGTCCACCAGCCGCGAGCGCGGCACGGCCACGTCCTCCCCCACCCGGTATTCGTCGTCCACTTCCACACCGCGGCTGTTGCGCCGCAGTTCCACCAGACGCTCGGCTTCGGCGCTGGCCTCGGTGGTCACCGTGGCTCCGCCGGCGGCGAGGACCTCGCGGACCACGTCAGCTTCCGCGGCCGCCCCGTAGCCGTCCGTCTGGATCAGCAGGAGCGAGGCTCCCCGGGAGCTCAGGTCCGAGCCGTGGATCGCGTCGAGCTGAAGCAGCGAGCCGCCGTCGAGCAGCTCCATGATGGCGGGCTGCACACGGGCCTTCCCCACAGCCAGGACGCCCGCCGCGGCGCTGCGGAAGTCCGGGTAAAACGCCGCAATGGTGTGCACTTCGCGGGGCAGGTACTTTAGCCGCACGGTTGCCCCCACCACGATTCCTAGCGTCCCCTCCGAGCCGACGAACAGGCCGGTCAGGTCGTAGCCGGCGACACCCTTGAACGTCTGATGCCCGGTGTGGATGAGGGATCCGTCCGCCAGCACCACGTCGAGGGCCAGCACCGAATCGCGGGTGACGCCGTATTTGGCGCAGCGCAGGCCGCCGGCGTTGGTGGCCACGTTGCCGCCGATGGTGGACGTCCGGAAGCTTGCGGGGTCCGGCGCGTACATCAGCCCGTGGACGGCAGCGGCATCATTGAGGTCGGCGTTGATTACGCCGGGTTCGACGACGGCGGTCTCGTCATCCGCGTTCAGGGCAAGGATGCGGTTCATCCGTTCAAGGCCCAGCACGATGCAGCCCGGGCTGGCATGGGCCCCGCCGGAGACACCGGTACCGGCCCCGCGGGCAACGATGGGAACGCCGTGTTTCGCACAGGCACTGACCACGGCCTGCACGTCCGCGACATTTTCGGCCCAGACCACGGCCAGCGGCAGCTGGTAGTCCACCACCGGGGCCTGGTCCACGGCGTAGGCCGCCAGGGTCATCTCGTCCACGGCCAGCTTGCCGGGCTCCAGGATGGTTAAGAGCTCGTCAATAATGTTGCCCATGCGGCCTCCAGGTCCGTCGAATCCGGCCTCCAGTCTAAACGGCGGGCACGGCCGTCCCCGGAAGCACCCAGACCGCGGCCGCGGCATCGCCCGCCATGATGGTGACGCCGGCGTTCGCGGCCCCGGTGCTGACCTCTCCTATCCCAAATGCAGGTTCGTTGGCGAGGGCCGCCAACTGTGGCTGGGACAGTGAGGCGGCCGCGACGTCGGCCCGGGCGGCCGCGCGGGCCACGAACACCAGGACCGCGCTTCCCGCAGTTTCCCGTATATAGGCGATCGCGTCACCTTCTGCATAAAGCCAGCGGATTCCGCCCTCTGTGAGCGCCGGCTGCCCCCTCCGCAGGGCTGCAAGGGCTGCGTAACTGGCACGAAGGTCCATCTGGATCCGGCGGGAATCATCCCAGGGCATCGGCGTCCTGGACTCTTCACCGTTGCAGCCTTTGAGGCCGAATTCGTCTCCCGCGAAGACCACCGGGACACCGGGAAGGGTGAACATCATGACGGCCCCGAGCAGCTGCCCGCCGTCGATCATTACCGTGGCCGCCCGTGCCGTGTCGTGGCTGTTCAGGGCGTTCATGTTCTGGAGCCGGAGGTCCCAGCTGAAGGCCGACGCCAGGTCCAGGTGGGTGGCGAGGAAATCCTCCGCACCCATCCGGTTGGGGCCGGCAAGGGGCGTGCCGAAGAAATTGACGTGCGCGGCGTCCCCTCCAAGCCACGACCACAGCGGGCGGGTGAAGTTGGCGTAGGTCATGGCACCGTGCCAGTGTTCGCCGGTGAAGTCCGGCGCGGCGTCGTTCGTGGCTTCGGCCAGCAACGCGGCTTCGGGATTGATTCCCCGCACCCGCTCAGCGATCAGCCGGGCCACTTCGCGGTTAAGGTCTGTGGCACCCAGCCGGCCGGTCATGTTGCCGACGTCGATCCGCCAGCCGTCCAGGTTGAACGGCGGCCTGAGCCACCGCGCCACCGCGGAGTCATCGTCCAGGACGAACCTGCGCTTCAGCCCGTCGGAGGACCAGTTGAGTTTGGGCAGCGAGGCAACGCCGTACCAGGATTCATAGGTCCTGGCGCCTTGTGCCCCGGTCGCTTGTGCCCCGGCGGCTTGTTCCCCGGTTGCTTGTTTGCCGGTACCGGTGAAGTAGTAGTAGCCGGCTTCCGCTGAGTCCGGATCGGCCAGCGCCTGCCGGAACCATTCGTGGGCGTCGCCGGAATGGTTCGCCGTGAGGTCGCCCAGCACTTTGATCCCGCGGGAATGTGCCGCTTCCACGAGCTGTACGAGCGCACTATCCCCGCCGAGGAGCGGATCCACTTCGTCGAAAGTGGCGGCGTCGTAACGGTGGTTGGATCGTGCCGGAAAGAAGGGCGTCAGGTAGACGACGTCGGCGCCGAGTTCCTGGATATGCTCCAGTTTGTCGGCCACGCCGGCGAGATCTCCGCCGTAGAACTGGAATGGCGTTGCCGGTCCCGCCCCTTCGACGGGCGTGTGGTTCCAGGCGGACGGGACGGCCCAGTCGGGCACCGGATGCGAATCGGCGTCGGCGGAGCGCGCGAAGCGGTCCGGAAACACCTGGTAAATCGTTCCCCGGCGCAGCCACTCGGGCGCAGCCGGGAACGAGGTCAACCGGAAATCCGCGTAGTCGGAGACGTCGCGGCGGAACAACCCCTGTGCGTTGAGGCTCCAGTACCCGCCGTCGGCTTCCAGCAGGAAGCGGTACCGGGCCACCGGGTTGGTGACCGTCATTTCCGCTTCCCACCAAGTCCAGCCGTCACGCTCCCCCAGGCTTCGCGCGGCGTCGTACCGCGGCTCACCGTCCTGGACGAACCGGACCCAGATCCGGGCGGCACACCCCCACGCCCCTGGGACCCTCACGCGGAGCCGGGCAGTTTCGCCAAGGGCGGTGCGCCGGGGTGCATGCAGCGGCGAACCGTCATGGTGCGGGAGGGGAAAGGGCGCGGGGAACGGAGCCATGCTCAGCCTTTGACCGAGCCCTGGGTAAGCCCGCTGACGATGTAGCGCTGGAGGAACAGGAACAGTGCCATCACGGGGACGGCTGCGAGGACAGCGCCGGCCGCAAAGACCCCCCAGTTTTCCGAGCGCTGCTGGGCGACAAACGAGTAAAGTCCGACGGCGAGTGTCTGGCTGTCCGGGTCTGTCAGCACCACACTGGCGATCACGAACTCGCTGGAAATGCCGATGAAGGCCAGCAGGCCCACGACGGCGAGGATCGGTGTGACCAGGCGCAGGATGATGCCGAAGAAGATCTGGACATGGCTGGCGCCGTCGATCTTCGCCGCCTCGTCCAGGGACTGCGGAACAGTGTTGAAGAAGCCGTACATCAGGTACGTGTTCACCCCGAGCGCACCGCCGAGGTACACCATGATGAGGCCAAGCTGGCTGCCCAGGCCCAGGGCAGGGATGACCTCCGAGATTCCGCTGAGCAGCAGGAAGATGGCCACTACGGCCAGCAGCTGGGGGAACATCTGGAGCAGGAGCAGGCTCAGCAGTCCGATCCGGCGCCCCTTGAAGCGCATGCGGGAGAATGCATAGGCTGCCATGGCGCCCAGGAAGACCGTCGCGGCAGACGTCACCACGCCCACCACCATCGTGTTCACGAACCAGCGGCCGAAGGGCCTGGACGGGTCGTTGAACAGGGCGGTGAAGTTGCCGAGGTCCAGCTTGCTGAAGAGTGCATTCGAGCCCACCAGGGTGCCGGTGGAGTTGAACGCGGCGGATAGCACGTAGAGCAGCGGGAAGATCGCGAAAATGGTCACCGCGATTCCCACGAGATGCCGCCAGCCCTTGTCCTTGAACCAGGCGCCGAACGTACGCCGCCGGCGAAGCAGCTTCAGCTGTTCGACAGTAGTGCCTGCTGCGGTGCCCGCTCCGGTGCCGGCTTCGGTGGAGGCGGCACCTGTGGCGGGTGCCGCCGTCGTGCCTGTGCGTGCCGTTGACCCGTTCATGAGTTCACGTCCTCGAGTGCCTTGGTCTGCTTGAAGCTGATGGCCGAAACAGTGGCCACGATGATGAAGATGATGATCGCCAGGGCGCTGGCGAGGCCGTAGTCCCGGCCGGTGCCCTGCCCGAACGCCACCTTGTACACGAGGGTGATCAGGATGTCCGTGGCTCCAATGTCCCGGTCGGTGTCGGCAAAGCGCGGTCCGCCGCCGGTGAGCATGTAGATCACATTGAAGTTGTTGAAGTTGAACGCGAAGGAGGAAATCAGGAGCGGGGCGATGGACACCAGCAGGAGCGGCAGCTTGATGGACCGGAAAACCCGCCATGGGCCGGCCCCGTCCATGCGGGCCGCTTCGTCGAGTTCGGTGGGCAGCGACTGGAGGGCGCCGGTGCAGACCAGGAACATGTATGGGAAGCCCAGCCACAGGTTGACCACCAGGACGCTGATCTTGGCCAGGAGCGGATCAGTGAGCCAGCCGATCGTGGCACCGCCCAGCAGTGTCTGGTTGAGCCAGCCGAACTGCGGATTGAGGATGCCGGACCAGACAAGGCCGGACAGGAATGCCGGGAATGCGTAAGGCAGGATCATCAGGATCCGGTAGACCTTTTTGCCGCGCAGGTCCTCGCGGTTGAAGGTGATGGCCAGGAAGAGCCCCAGCGCAAAGGTCAGGCCAACCGAGGTGACGGCGAAGGTGAACGTCCACAGGATGACGCCGAGCAGCGGCCCGCGGAGGCTCGGATCGGTGAAGGCACGGGCAAAGTTCTCCATGCCGACGTCGATCTTCCAGCCGGTGGTGAGGGTCTGGCCGTTGCTGTCCGCGAAGGCGCCCTTGCCGTTGTCGCGGTACACGGCCCCCGTGTCGGTGTCGGTGAACGTGTCCGCGGCCGCGTCATACGTCAGCGCCGGCTTGAACTCGTAGGCGCTGCTGCCGTCGGCCGTGCGCAGGGTGCCGTCGGCCGGGTCGTCGGAAACGGGCACCGTGATGGCCAGGATCTCCTGCTGGTTGGCCACGATTTCCTGGAAGTTGAGCGTCCGGTAACCGTCAACGGAGTTGGCCTTGCCGGCGGAGTCGGTGCCGGCGTCGGGCACTTCCTGAAGGGGCTTACCGGTGCTGCCGATCGAGGCCTTGCCGTCCGGGTCGATGAACAGCAGGTAGAAGTCGTTGCCCTTGGTCAGCACCGCAGCTTTGTAGGCCGGCGAGTCAGGAACTCGCTTCTGGGCGGTGAGCTGGATGGCCGCGATGGCGTCGTCCTTGGTGCTGTTATGCCCGTCGCCGTAATTGGTGAAGGCGATGTAGCCGCTGAACAGCACCGCGAAGACCTGGAACACCAGCAGGAACAGCACGCCGGGTGCCAGGTATTTTGCGGGCAGTCCCCCCTTGCGGAGGTAAATCCAGTTAATGGCCAGTACGACGGCGGACGAGACCGCCAGGGCACCCCAGGACTGGCTCAGGAAAAGCATCATCAGGACATAGACAGCCAGGGCATCGACCAGGCCCAGGAGCACTATCTTGGCCACGGTTCCCTTGGTGGAGTCCTGGCGGGAGCGGCGGTTCGGCAGTCCGGGCCGCCGGCCTTGGGGGCGGCCGCCCGGTGTTGGCTCGGCTCCCGACGTTGGCTCGGTTCCCGACGACGGGGACGGCGGGGCATCCTGGAAAAGGTCTGTTTTGGGCATGGCTGTCTATGGTCCTTGGGAGAAGCGGGGCCGTGGAAAGTGCGGGGCGCTGCCGCGATGGGTACAGCGGTGGGCGCTACGGCGGGGGCTGCAGCGGACAGGCCGGGCGGCGAGGTAGCCGCCCGGCCTGTCACTGGCAGGAGCGAGCCGGATGGAAGGCGTCAGCCGGCGATTTTTGCCTTGATGCTGGCAGCCATCTTGGCCCAGTCGGCAGCCGGGTCGCCCTGGCCCTTGATCAGGGCAAGTTCCGTGGCTCCCCAGTCGGCCCAGACGGCACTCATTTCCGGGATGGCCGGCATGGGAACACCGGTGGCACCGATTTTGCCGAATGCTTCGACGACGGGGTCGCTGGCGGCCTTCTCGAAGGAGGACTTCAGCGCCGGCGGGCGGCCGCCGGCCTTGTACATGGAGTCCTGTGCGTCCTCCGAGGTGAGGTAGTTGGTCACGAACTCGTTGGTGGCCAGGGCATTGGCGCTCTTGGCGCTGATGAAGAAGCCGTTGACGCCGATAAACGGCTGCGCGGGCTTGTCGCCGGCGGTGGGCAGCGCGTCAACCGCAAACTTGATGCCCTTCTTCTGGACGTCCGGAACATTCCACGGGCCCGTCAGGAAGTAGGGGGATTCGCCGGCCAGGAACTTCTCCTTGGCGATGTCTCCGGTGATGTTGGAGTTGATGATTTTTTCACCGGTATCGCCCCAGGCCACAAGCTTTTTGGCGAACTCGACGCCGGCGGCGTCGCCGATGAGGAGCTGCTTGGGGTCGTAGCCGCCGTCGGCCGCCTGGCCGAAGACCTGGGAACCCATGGACGCCTGCAGAGGGTAGAGGTGGTACGGGTCGCCCTGTTTGGGGTCCATGCCGACGAGGAACGGGAACGTGGCCTTGCCGTCGGCCACGGCCTTCTTGCCGTTGGCCACGACCTCATCCATCGTTGCCGCGCTCTCGGCCACAAGGTCGGTGTTGCGCAGCAGTGCGATGTTCTCGATGGCGTACGGGACGCCGTAGACGGAACCGTTGAAGGTCATGGCCTTGATCGAGGAATCCTGGAAGGACGACGACTTATCGCCGAGTTCGATCGGAGCGATCACACCGTTCTGGACGAATTTGCCGACCCAGTCGTGGGGTCCCACGATCAGGTCCGGCCCCTTGCCCGTGGGGACCTGGGTGATGAAGTCATCGCGGACAGCGGCGAAGTCCTTGACGACGAGTTTCACCTCAATGCCGGTATCGGCCTGGAACTTTGCGGTGATGTCCTTGAGCGCAGGTGACCGTTCGGCGTCGACCCACATGGTGATGGTGCCGGCACCGGCGGATTTCAGATCCGGCTTGGCGGTGGCGGTTGCCGGTGCGGTCGCTGATGCGCCGCCGCAGGCGCTGAGCGCCAGGGCTGCCACGACGGAGAGCGCGCCCGCCGTAAAGACGCGGCGGCTGGTCCCGCTCGTGAGGGTGTTCTGCACCTTCATTGGTGTCCCTTTCATAAAAAATCCTGCATCCACGCGTTGGCCCTCGGGCCCTGTGGCATCGTCGGTGATGTGGCTCACAGCTGCAAGCGCTTCCAAAGTACACGGAATGCTCCACGTTGGAAAGTGACCCTACTCGGCAGTAGCCAACTGCGCAAAACCGGGCAGCGGTAGTCGGGGTTGCCGGCCGCTCTAGAAACCAGCCATCTCGGTCACCGGCAGGAGGGCGGCCACATTGAATGAGGTCTACGTCACAATTGGAAGCGTTTTCAATTCGGCGGAGTTCCGTTCTACGATTACCGGCATGTCCGTTGACTCAATGCTCCAAGCCCCCGCCGCGGCGGCCGGGCCGCTGACCCTGGTACACAACGCCGATGAAGCGTCGGGGTGGTGGCGGTCGGCTGTCATCTACCAGGTTTATCCGAGGTCCTTCCGGGACATGAACGGGGACGGCATCGGAGATCTCGCCGGCATCACGGCAGAGCTGCCGCAGCTGGCCCAGCTCGATGTGGATGCCATCTGGCTCTCGCCGTTCTACCGCTCCCCGCAGAAGGATGCCGGCTACGACGTCAGCGATTACTGCGACGTGGACCCTCTGTTCGGCACCCTGGCCGACTTCGACGCCATGGTGGTGGAAGCTACCCGGCTGAACCTGCGCGTGATCGTGGACTTGGTTCCCAACCATTGCTCGGACCAGCACGCCGCTTTCCAGGCCGCCCTCGCATCGCCGGCCGGCAGCGCCGAGCGTGACATGTTCATCTTCCGGGACGGCAGCGGATCCTTCGGTGCGGAGCCGCCCAACAACTGGCAGTCCCATTTTGGCGGGCCGGCCTGGACCCGTATCACGGAGCCGGACGGCCAGCCCGGGCAGTGGTACCTGCACCTCTTCGACACCTCCCAGCCCGACTTCAACTGGGACAACCAGGCCGTCCACGACGAATTCGAGCGGGTGCTGCGTTTCTGGCTGGACCGTGGTGTCTCCGGATTCCGCGTGGACGTTGCCCACGCACTGGTGAAGGCTCCCGGATTGCCGGAGTGGGGCGGCAGGGCCGACGGCAACAGCTGTGACGGCTACCCGGGCCACGATGCGCCGATGTTCGGCCAGCCGGCCCTGCACGACATTTACCGGTCCTGGCGCCGTATCCTGGCGGAGTACGGCCCGGACCGAATCCTGTGCGCCGAAGCTAACGTGGATCCACTTCCGCGGCTGGCCGACTGGGTCCGCCCGGACGAAATGCACCAGGCATTCAATTTCCCGTACCTCCA
>Ga0307408_100001939_pt1 | contig 14992 bp, 14 predicted proteins | sample 322Cmetagenome_FD_202116 | JGI IMG/M metagenome (GOLD analysis project Ga0307408, IMG submission 202116) | Maize rhizosphere microbial communities from greenhouse at UC Davis, California, United States - 322HYB-C-3 | ecosystem: Host-associated > Plants > Roots > Rhizosphere > Soil | place...
ATAGCGAGGAAACATTGGGCAAAATGCATCAACACCTTCGCGAACAATATGCCGCACATGGTATTCATCTTACAGAAGTTTATTACTGTCGGCACCATCCAGAGTATAACGGTAAATGCATGTGCCGTAAACCGGGATCTCTTTTGTTGGAAAAAGCAATTGCAAGATACAATGTAGACAAAAAGCAGGCTTACTTTATCGGCGATAGAGAAAGGGATGTGATTGCAGGAGAAGCAGCTGGCATCGTTGGAATCCTGATTGACTCAGATCAGCCGATTTCTGAGGTGTTGCATTTGATTGCTTAAATCTTTGTGAGACAAAGAGCTATATATACTTTAAACAAAAAAGGTTCTGGCTAATAACCAGAACCTTTTTGTTTATTTTAAGATCGGAGGTTGGGGATCTTCTGGATGAACAGTTAAATGTTTGGTCCTCAATACCGAGTGTTTAATGCTATAGCCGAAATAGATTATAAACCCAATTGCAAGCCAGCCAATTAAACGAGCCCAGTTTGTCCAGCCTAAACCAAATATCATCGCACCACAAACCAGAATTCCTAAAATTGGAACCAAGGGAACCAACGGAGTTTTAAATTGCCTTGGAAGATCAGGGTCGGTTTTTCTCAGAACAATTACGGCAGCGCAAACCAAGATGAAGGCAAATAGCGTTCCGATGCTGGTCATATCACCTACGATATCGCCAGGAACAAAAGCTGCAAATAATCCGACCAAAACCAGTATAAATAGATTGGCTTTATATGGGGTTTTGTATTTAGGATGTAAAGTGCTAAAGGATTTTGGTAGCAATCCATCACGGCTCATGGAATAAAATACGCGTGACTGGCCTAAAAGCATCACCAAAATTACCGATGAAAATCCGGCGAGAATGGCTACTGTAACCAATTGTGCAAGCCAGTTGTAGCCTGTCATATATTTATTGATGGCGAAAGCAACGGAGGCTTCTTTTCCCGTTGTTCTAAAGTCTTCGGTAGTTGCAACGCCAGTAAGTACGTGCGCAAACAAAATATAAAGAACCGTACATACTACCAGTGAACCTAATATTCCGATTGGCATATCTTTTTTAGGATTCTTGGCCTCCTGAGCAGCGGTGCTTACTGCATCAAAACCTATGAAAGCAAAGAATACAACTCCAGCCGCTCCCAATATTCCCATAATGCCGCCAAAATTGTGGGATATGCCCTGATGATCGGTGTATGTTTCTGCTTTAGGAATATAAACAGCATGGTTAGCAGGATTGATGAAGCCCCATCCAATAACAATAATCAATATAACAATAGATACTTTGGCAATAACAATAAGTCCGTTTACAAAGGCCGATTCTTGCGTACCGCGAATAAGTAAGAGGGTAAGAATAGTTACAATTACCAAAGCCGGGAGGTTAATAATTCCGTAAGTGCCATCCAGGGAATGTTCGAAAGGAGAGTGGCTGTATTCGTAGGGGATGGGTGAAATTCTTATAACATTGACCAGCAAATTATTCAGATATTCACTCCAGGCGATGCCTACAGTTGCGGCCCCTACTGCATATTCCAGTATCAAATCCCAGCCGATAATCCAGGCAATAAGCTCGCCCATGGTGGCATAGCTATAGGTGTATGCGCTTCCCGCAATTGGAATAGAAGAGGAGAGTTCTGCATAACACAAGCCGGCCAGAGCACAGCCTAAAGCGGCTACCATAAATCCGAGCGTTACAGACGGGCCTGCATTTTGAGCAGCTGCGGCAGCCGTTCTAACAAACAATCCGGCACCAATAATAGCGCCAATACCAAGGGCTACTAATGAGCCGGCGGTTAATGTTCGTTTTAGTCCTTTTCCGTGATCGGAGACGTCTTCCAGTAAGTCAGAAATTGGTTTCTTTATAAATAGACTCATAAATTCAATGAAACGGTTTTTTTGTAATCCAAACGTAAAGATTTTCTCGGCAAAAAGAAAGGGATCCTGCTGCTGGAATCCCTTTCTTTTGATAGATCTCTAATTATTGAAGCTTTTCATTAATAAAAGCAGTGTGTTTTGCTGTTTGTGCTTTTATTTCTGTATTGATTTTTGCTTTGACTGCTTCTGTGGCTCCTGTTTCGGCAATATGAGGCGCAATAATCAAAGAAACAATCGACATAAGTTTAATTAATATGTTCATCGAAGGGCCTGAGGTGTCTTTAAACGGATCGCCAACGGTATCACCGGTAACGGACGCTTTATGTGGTTCTGATTTTTTGAAATGGGTTTCGCCATTTATCTCCACACCTTTTTCGAAAGATTTTTTCGCGTTATCCCAAGCTCCCCCAGCATTAGATTGGAACATGCCCATCAATACTCCTGATACCGTAACACCAGCCAAAAGCCCACCTAACACTTCAGGCCCAAAAGCAAATCCGATAATAACAGGAACAATTAGCGCGATAGCTCCGGGAAGCATCATTTCGCGAAGGGAGGCTTTGGTTGAAATTTCGACACATTTTTCGTACTCCGGCTTGGCTTTGTACTCCATAATTCCCGGAATCTCCCTGAACTGACGGCGAACTTCTTGCACCATATCCATCGCCGCACGCCCTACTGCCGAGATGGCAAGCGATGAAAAAATATAAGGAATCATTCCACCGATGAACAGTCCTGCAAGAACGTTGGCTTTGTAAATGTCTATGCTGTTAATACCAGCTACTCCAACAAATGCGGCAAAAAGAGCAAGAGAGGTTAAGGCGGCTGAAGCAATGGCGAAGCCTTTTCCGGTGGCTGCGGTGGTGTTTCCAACAGCGTCCAGATTATCGGTACGATGTCTTACTTCTTCTGGTAGCTGACTCATTTCTGCAATACCGCCGGCGTTATCCGCAATGGGACCGAAGGCATCAATAGCTAATTGCATCGCTGTTGTAGCCATCATTCCAGCGGCAGCGATAGAGACACCATATAGGCCGGCAAAATGGTAAGAACCATAGATTCCGGCAGCTAAAACAATAATAGGCAGCAAGGTTGATTCCATACCAACTGCCAAACCACCGATAATATTGGTTGCATGTCCGGTTGATGATTGATTGACAATGGAAATCACGGGACGTTTCCCCATCGCTGTATAATATTCTGTGATGATGCTCATGAGGGTGCCCACAACTAAGCCAACCACAATGGCCAGAAAGGTATCAGTGCTGCTAAACTCATATCCTCTAATCTCCATGGTTTCGGGGAGCATCCATTTTACAAGGAAGTAAGATGCAATTGCCGTTAATACAATAGATGACCAGTTGCCCGCATTTAGCGCATTTAGAACGTTGTCGGTTTCTTTTTTGATTCGAACAAATGAAGTTGAAATAATTGAAAAAATCAGTCCGAGTCCCGCAATAAGCATGGGTAACAAAACAGGTGCAATTCCACCGAAGTGGTCGGCCGATTTAATTTCGCGACCTAAAACCATAGTTGCAAGGATGGTAGCCACGTACGAACCGAATAAATCGGCTCCCATGCCTGCCACATCTCCCACATTATCTCCTACGTTGTCGGCAATTGTGGCGGGGTTACGTACATCGTCTTCCGGAATTCCGGCTTCAACTTTGCCAACAAGATCGGCACCGACATCAGCTGCTTTAGTGTAAATTCCTCCTCCAACACGGGCGAAAAGCGCAATGGACTCAGCGCCCAGGGAAAAACCGGCTAAAACTTCCAGTGCTTTTTCCATCTCTGCTCCGTTCACATCGGCCTGAGTTTGAACTACGTAGATCTGATAGAAAATTATAAATAACGAGCCTAGGCCTAAAACTGCCAAACCAGCAACGCCTAAGCCCATAACACTGCCGCCGGTGAACGAGACTTTCAATGCATGAGCAAGACTGGTTCTCGCTGCCTGGGTGGTTCTTACGTTTGCTTTTGTAGCAATTTTCATCCCGATATAGCCTGCGAATGCTGAAGTAAAAGCGCCAATGAGGAAGGAAATTGCAATTACCGGGCTGGAGGTTTCAACCAGGGTTCCGGAATAGGCCAGTACAATTGCCGCAATAACAGCAAAATAAGAAAGGATTTTCCATTCAGCTTTTAGAAAGGCCATTGCACCATCCGCAATATAGCCTGCAAGGGTTTGCATATTTTCATCACCAGCATCTTGCTTTGTTACCCAGGCAGATTTAGCAAGCATAACGGCAATACCGATAAGCCCCAGTATGGGAATTAGATAAATAACATTACTGTACAAAAAATCCATACAACGTTCTTGTTTTGTTTGAAAAATATAAATGGTTAGTTAAAATCAAATATAGAAGGGAATATGAGGTATACAAATAATTTCGAATAAAGAAGCTGATTTATTTCTGTAAAAATCTGATTTTTGGCGGTTGACATACGTGAGGGAGAATTTTTAAATATATTCGAAAAAACTTATACAAATTCATGGCAGAACTTCAGGAGAATGTAACAATGAAACGGGAACTCGGTTTGCTCGACGCCACATTATTGGTGGCGGGCAGTATGATTGGGTCGGGGATTTTTATAGTAAGCGCAGATATAACGCGAAATGTGGGATCGGCCGGCTGGCTAATTGTCATCTGGTTGCTGGCTGGTTTTATGACTTTAACTGCAGCTCTGAGCTATGGTGAATTAAGCGGTATGTTCCCAAAAGCCGGCGGACAGTACGTTTACCTGAAAGAAGCGTATAACCCGCTGGTTGGTTTCCTTTACGGATGGAGCTTTTTTTCGGTAATCCAAACCGGCACTATTGCTGCGGTAGGGGTGGCTTTCTCAAAATTTACGGCGTACATTATTCCCGCGGTAAGTGAAGATAATATTCTTTTTGACTTTGATTATTTCAAGATTTCGGCAGCACAGCTGCTGTCAATTGTGGTGATTACTTTACTCACCTTTATAAACACGAAGGGGGTTAAAACCGGTAAATGGATTCAAACGTCGTTTACACTGGCTAAATTGTTAAGCCTTTTTGGATTGATAATTTTCGGCTTTATTGCCTTTAAGTCTGAAATATGGAATGCCAACTGGCAAAACGCCTGGGATATTCATAAGCTTAATAAAGACAACTCCATTGAAAACTATACGGTAGTAGCCGCATTGGGAGCTATTGCAGCTGCAATGGTTGGCTCTATTTTTAGTAGTGATGCCTGGAATAACGTGACATTTATCGCTGGCGAGGTGGTTAATCCTAAACGTAATATCGGTTTAAGTCTTTTCCTGGGAACGCTTATTGTAACGGTTATTTACGTATTAGCCAATATTACCTACATTTCAGTTCTTCCACTGCACGAAATTGCCATAGCCGAAAAAGACAGGGTAGCTGTTGAAGCTTCAAAGGTTATTTTCGGAGATATTGGTACGCTGATTATTGCTTTGATGATTATGGTATCAACTTTTGGCTGTAATAATGGATTAATCCTTTCTGGCGCCCGTGTTTATTATACTATGGCTAAAGACGGTTTGTTTTTTAAGAAAACAGGCGAATTAAATGGCAACGCAGTTCCCGAGTTTGCTCTATGGATTCAGTGCGGCGTTGCAGCTCTGCTTTGCTTAAGCGGCAAGTATGGCGATTTGCTGGATATGATCTCTTTTGTAGTGGTAATCTTTTATATGCTTACCATTATTGGGATTTTTATTTTGCGAGCTAAAAGACCAGATGCTGAAAGGCCGTACAAAGCCATTGGATACCCGGTGTTACCAATCTTATATGTCTTGATGGGATTGGCTTTCTGTCTTTTGCTTATCGTTTATAAACCAGAGTATACCTGGCCAGGGCTGGTGATTGTGCTGATTGGCTTGCCTATTTACTTTCTGTGGAAGAACAAGGCGGATGAATAAAGGGAGTCGTAGCGTTAAGCTTTTCTGTATTTTGTTAATTTTTGTATTGTTGGTGGGTTTTAAAAGAGATCGCCATTCAAAAATTGCTGAAATAGAGCGAAAGTCTTATACTTATGAGTTTGAGAAATATAAGTACAATGTTGATTCAATTATTGGTAACTCAAAAGCTTATATTACGGAAAGGGAGATTTACGAGAAGGGATTAAAAGTATCGGAATATCTGGTTGGATTTCAACTATCCAGGTTGACGTTGTTTAAGTATCATGGTCGGAAATTAGAAACGGAGTTGATTTACGAGTATCCTGAAACCAATAAGCAATGGAGAGATTCCACTGTGTTCAGCTATGATCGGCAGGGTAGGTTGATAAGAAGGGTTGTACATCACTTCGACAACGAAGAACCACCGTTCATAGAAGCGTTGAGTTACAAGGGGGATACTCTATTTGTGGGTACTGATGAAGATCAGGTTAATAGAAATCTATTTTATCGGTGCACGAATAAAAATGAGGTCATAAGAGGTTTTATCGGGAATTCACCTTATGTAAAAGAGATCTCAATTACCAAGATTGATAAGTATGGAAATGAATTTGAAATGATTTCATGTAAGTCTGATACATGTGAACGTTTTGAATCGGTCTCATATGTATATGATAAATATGGGAATTGGACTCGAATGGTTTTATTTGATAAAAACAATAAGATTTATCGAATCGAGACACAGAAAATATCTTACAATTAAAAAGAAAAAGCCGCTAATCCAGCGGCTTTTTCTTTTTAATATCTAGAACTTGTCTCTCAATCTCCCCGATTTTTTCAGGTATCTCACAAACAGATACGCAGCCGCAAGAAGAATCAGTATACCGGCCACAATTTTATTCCTAAGAGTACTGTCAGGACTAATAATGTCCGGATAATTTAAAAGCAGCAGTAGAACAATTCCGGTTAACCAAACCACTTGGGTATTGTATTCTTTTGAAATCCATCGGTTGCCATAAAATCGCATACTCTTCATTGTTTTAAAAATGCCAACGGGATTAATCATCCATCGGCTTACTCTACTACAGTAAGCATTAAACTGATCTCCAAATTTGTTGCGTAAAAAGTTTTCTTCGGCCAGTACGATGGCCTGGTAGATAAATAAAAACAGAGGCATGAATATGCCAAGGAAGATCCATGAATTGGAAATTATACCTACACCAAGTAGCATCAGAACATTACCTACATATAATGGATTGCGGCAGTGGTTGAAAATTCCTTCCGTAACGAGGTTTTCGGCGTAAACCTTTTTGTCTTTACCTCCACGAACGATATAAGCCAGGCCGATGGTAATACCGCGGATCAATTGTCCGAGTACGGTTACTATTAAGCCTATAGAAACCGGCCAGATATAGTAATCACTTCCAAAGTTTGCTTCTGTAAGAATTTTAGGAGAGGGAAGAAATAGCGCCAGATAGAGAAATATGAAAAGAAAATTTCTGTATTTGAAGAAGAAGTTGCCTATAGCTATCATCTGTTAATTTTTAATGGCAATAATGCCTGTGAAATTATACCATTTAAAAAATACCTCACAGTGTGAGAACCCGGCATCTCGAAGCATCAGGATGTTTTCGCTGGATTTATAGGGGATGAGAACATTTTCAAGCGCTTCGCGTTTTTGGGAAATTTCCATTTCGCTGTAATTATTGCGACGCTTCATGTCGTAATAATACTTGATAAAATTGCGATTGAACAGGCTTTCTTCGGCTAATATCTTCTCTACGAGTATCAAAACTCCGCCTGGCTTTAAACCATCAAATACGTTTTTTAGAATCTTTTCACGACTTATCGGTCTGATGAATTGAAGCGTTAAACACAAAACGGCAACCGATGCATTTTCAATGTTTATACCATCCTGGAGGTTTGCGGTAATAAGCTCGAAGGGACGTTTGAAGCCGGCTTCCTGAAGTTTTTGCCGGCATTTGTTCAACATGTCCTGCGATTCATCGACGCCCACAAATCGAATTTTTTCATCGATCATCGTGTTCATTCCAATCATGGTGGTTCCTGTAGAACAACCTAGATCATAAACGTTTGTGCCCTCAACTGCATGATCGGCAGCAAGCTCGGCAATCATACGCTGCATTTCACCATAATAAGGTACAGAGCGGTTCACCATATCGTCGAACACGCCGGCTACTTTTGATCCAAATTTGAAATCAGAAACTTTCTTAATTTCTTCCCTGAAAAACTCGTCTTTTGATTTTGTAATAGCTGTTTTGGTTTCCCCTGTCATCATAGAATATTTAAAACGTCAGTGTAACAAACCTAACCACGAATTGTGTTTTTATAATGATAAAATCGTTAAACTTTGTTAATATTCTTCGTGCCATAATCCCTATTTTTGCACTATTTGAAAAGCTAAAAAATGAGAAGCGTTAAAGTTGGATTGGTGCAAACATCATGCACAGCAAACAAGCAGGAGAACCTGGATAAAGCTATCGTTAAAATCAGGGAAATCGCCGCGAAAGGGGCACAGATCGTTTGTTTGCAGGAACTTTTTACATCCTTATATTTTTGTGATGTAGAGGATTATGACAATTTCAATCTTGCCGAGGCTATCCCAGGGCCATCTACCGATGCTTTGAGCGCTGTAGCCAAAGAATTAGGCGTGGTAGTAATTGCATCTCTGTTCGAAAAACGTGCGGAAGGATTATACCATAATACAACTGCTGTATTGGATGCTGATGGTTCTTATCTTGGGAAATATCGCAAAATGCATATACCGGATGATCCGGGCTATTACGAAAAATTTTATTTCACTCCTGGTGATCTGGGATATAAGGTGTTCAAAACCAAGTTTGCTACTATTGGGGTACTGATCTGTTGGGATCAGTGGTATCCGGAAGCAGCTCGTATCACGTCACTAATGGGTGCCGAAATATTATTCTATCCTACGGCAATCGGCTGGGCTTCAACCCAGGAAGTGGATACTAATACCGAACAGTACAATGCATGGCAAACCATTCAGCGCAGTCATGCTGTAGCGAACGGGGTGCATGTGGTATCTGTCAATCGTATTGGCGATGAAGGTCCGATGAAATTCTGGGGAGGTTCATTCGTATCCAATCCTTTCGGAACGGTTCTTTATCAGGCATCGCATACGGAAGAAGACTTGATTGTACAGGAATTAGATCTTTCCAAATCAGATCGCTACCGTACGCATTGGCCGTTCCTGCGCGACAGAAGGATTGACTCGTACCAGCCGATCACAAAAAGGTATATCGACGAAGAGTAATTTAGTTACTACCCATTTCTTTATAAAATATTCAATGAGTTTAGCCCATTAAAAGGTGTAAACTCATTTTAATGCGATAATCCCACGTTGAACAATTACATGATAAGTGCCCAGACTTCCGGTCTTCCGGACTCTTTTAACTTTCGGACTCCCAAAGAGCTCGGTTACTATTTTCCTGCCGAATTTGCACCGCATGAAGCTACATGGCTAAGCTGGCCGCATAAGGAAGCGAGCTGGCCTGGTAAACTGGATAGTATTTATGCCAGTTATTCACAGTTTGTTAAAGTACTTACTCAAAGTGAGATTGTAAGAATTAACGTGGCCGATGTCGCCCTTAAAAATGCGGCAATAGCCCATCTGCAGCTTGCGGGTGTAGATTTATCCAAGGTGGAGTTTTACTTTCATCCAACCAACGATGCATGGTGTCGCGATCACGGGCCTGCATTCCTGGTAAATCCAAATGCTGAAATTAAGAAAGCCATTGTTGATTGGGGTTATAATGCATGGGGAGGCAAATACCCTCCGTTCGATCTGGATGATGTAATTCCTACGCTGATTGGAAAACAGTTTAATTTGCCAGTGTTTCATCCGGGGATTGTAATGGAAGGTGGTTCTGTTGAGTTTAATGGTAAAGGAACAGTTTTAACGTCAACCTGCTGTTTGCTAAATGAGAATAGGAACCCGCATTTAAACCAAGGACAAATTGAGAAATATTTATCTGATTATTATGGCATAGACCAAGTATTATGGGTTGATGAAGGTATTATTGGAGATGATACAGATGGTCATATAGATGATACTATTCGTTTTGTGAATGAAGATACTGTGTTAACGGTTGTGGAAACGGATGTGAACGACGAGAACTACGATCTCCTTCAGCAGAACTTAAAATCGCTAAGTAAGTTACGTTTGTTGAATGGTAAACAGTTAAACATTATTGAATTACCAATGCCTGATGCTGTGGTGTATGATGAGATGCGTTTACCTGCTTCTTACGCCAATTTCTATATCAGCAACAAGCATGTGATTGTTCCAACCTATCGTTCAAAACAAGATGATAAAGCATTGGATATCATTGCTCAAAGTTTCCCTGAACGGGAAGTGGTAGGAATAGATTCTACGGATATTATCTGGGGTATGGGAAGTTATCACTGCTTAAGTCAGCAGGAGCCAAAGGTATAAATCAGGATGTAAATTTCCGGTTGAAAAAAGGGAGGAGCTAATCTTCCCTTTTTTCTTAAAATTAGTTTGGATTACCGAATCAGTGATGCATTTTAGCTCGCTAAAAACGCATATCACCGAACATGTTGAAGAACATTTCCTCCATCATTGTTTCTTGAACTTCCTGTTTTATGAGCTTAATTTGTTCTTTAAACCAGGTTTTGGGCCGTTTGGCTGATGCTTGTAACTCCGCCTCCCTTACCTTTATCCCTTTTTCGAGACGCTTTTTATGTGCAGAGAATTTTTGTGGACTAAATTTTAGATTCTTGTCAAAGAAATCCTCGATCAAATCGCCTTCAAAGTATTTAATTTCCTCAATCCATTCTTTAATCCCAGCTAATTGTTTCTTCAGGAGCTTGGTATAGCCTTTTAGCATTTCTTCGGCCAGTTTCTCCGATTCCAGTTCGCCCTCTCCTAAATGTTCCACATAAAGTTTTAGCAAAGTAAAAAAGTCGTTTTTTTGATAAGCATCGGTAACCTCTTTAACAATCTCGGTTCTTTTGGCTTTCTCCGATTCGTCTGTTTCTAAATCCGGGTGAAGCTTTTTAACCAGTTGCATGTACACATTTCTGGCGTCCTTTTTCAGCAAAGAATCGTTCCTGTCTGTAACCTTCTCTGTGGGAGTCTCTTGGTTTTCGCCTAAACTGGCTTTATCATTTAAGTTCTGGGCTATTTTTTCCTGGTTATCTTCCATGAACTTCTTTTCGCCTTTTAGTAAAAGCTCCTTCAGATCCACATCGAATCCCATAAGATCGCTTACTGCTTTTGCTAGTTCCTGATTGTCTTCTTCTTCAATAATATCATCAATAGTGTTTCCCGAATATTTCGTTAATAAGCTTAAGATTTCCTCATCTTCAAAACCTACGTCTTCTAACAAAGCACGTAATGAATCGGTCATATAGCTTTCAAACCATTCATTATTAAATTTACCGACACCAATTTCTTCTGCCAGCTGATCCAGGCGGATAAGATACTTCCTTACCAAGGCAGAATCATGTGTTTGTAATGGATGGAGCTCCGTTGCAATGCGGCCTTGTAAAAGTTGCAGGTTCTTTTCCAGACTTTCTTTTTCGTTCCTGCGCTTCTCTATATCGATAAGCAATTTTTCAAAAGCAATTTTAGCCTTGCTTTTAGGAGTGTTTTCGGATTGCTGTTCTGATTTAACTAGTGCCTTACTCATTTATTGACTGATGAATTCAAGAAGCTAATTTTACGTAATTTGTATTATAGTTGACTCTAACGATGAGTCGTTTGTCTTGTAATTTTGCCTTAATCCAAGGCCTCTGCAACCACGAATGTACTACCCCCTACGAAAACGAGATCGTTAGGTCCAGCATTTGTTCTTGCTGAAGACAAGGCTTCCTTTACGGAGCTATAAGTTTCCCCTTGAAGGTTAAATGCAGATGCTTCTTCAGCTAATTCTTCTACCGGTTTAGCCCGCTCTAAATGAGGCTGACAGAAATAATAAATAGCCTCTTTGGGTAGCATGGACAATACCTTCGAAATATCCTTATCTTTTACCATTCCAATAACCATGTGCAATTTATGAAAGATAGTAGCCTGAATATTGTTCAGAACTTCTGAAATTCCATCCTCATTATGTCCCGTATCGCAAATTACCAAAGGGTGTTGACTGAGCGTTTGCCATCTCCCGTTTAATCCTGTAAGGGTTTTTACCTGCTTTAAAGCTTTCTTAATATGCTCATCAGTAATGCGGAAACCTTGCCGGCGAAGTTGGGAGATACTTTCCAATACGCCTTTAATATTCTTTAGTTGATAGCTGCCTGTTAGATCAAGTTCTAATTCTAGGGATGAGTTTTCGAAAGAATTTCGGGCAAGAATCTTTTTGAAAGGGGGATTGCTTTTCAGCTCGTCGATCTGCCAGTTATCGGATGCGAAGATCAATTCAGATCCGCTCTCTTCTGATTTTTTACGGAAAACGGCTGCTACCTCCTCCTGTTTCTGACTAATTACAACTGGCACCCCCGGCTTGATAATTCCGGCTTTCTCAAAAGCAATCGCAGGTAAAGTATCCCCAAGAATTGCCACATGATCGTAGGCTATGTTGGTAATAAGCGAAAGTTGAGGTAAAATCACATTGGTAGAATCCAAACGGCCCCCTAAGCCTGTTTCAATCACCGCAATATCTATCCGCTGTTGAGCAAAATGAGCAAAAGCCATCGCAACAGTAACTTCGAAGAATGAAGGTTCAATATCTTCAATAACAGATTTCTGGTCCTTAACAAATTGAATCACTTCCTCCTCAGAAATCATCGATCCGTTTATGCGAATCCTTTCCCGAAAATCAAGTAGGTGAGGAGAGGTATATAATCCGGTTTTATAACCGGCTGTTTGCAAAATAGCAGCCAGCATGTGCGAGGAAGAGCCTTTACCATTGGTGCCGGCTACGTGGATGCTTTTAAACGTTGTATGAGGATTGCCTAAAGCATTGCAAAGAGCAATTGTATTGGTAAGATCTTTCTTTATTGCTGCCGCTCCAATACGGGTAAACATCGGCAAGCGAGAATAAAGATAATCGATGGTTTCAGCGTAAGTCATTAAGGTGAATGAAAGCCTTTAATCCACTTTGAAGTTGAAGATTACAGTTCCCTGCTGGGTATCAGGAGCTGATTCAAGGCGGTTTAAACTTGAACTTCTAACGGCGGCTTCGCATTTGGCCCAAAGATCTTTGTCTGATATGGTTGTACCCTTAACCCCCGCCCGGGCATAAATCACTCTGCCTGTTTGGTCTACGCGAATTTCAACAGCTACTTTTCCTGAAGTCTGGCCATCGTCTGAAATTTTGGGGATATTTACAAATTTCCTTCCAGCCAGAGTAAGTTGAGCATTACCAAAACCTGAGCCACCTGGTCCATAATCGCTGGCAAGAGGGTCGCCATTTCTTACTCCCTGGTTACCCGGAGTGTTGCCTGTTCCATCGCCTGCGCCTGTCCCATTATTCTTTTTACCGGTATACAAGGCCCTTGCATCAACAGATGGTTTTGGTTCTTTGGTGGGAGTAGCTGTTGCAGGTGGAGCAGTATTGCTTTTCGTGGAGGTACTTACCGCCGGAGCATCATCTGTTTCCTGTGTTACAATATTCTTACTTATGGCTTCAGAAGAAGGTGCACTTTCTGCTGGATCCTGACTAATTATTTTTGTTTGGGAGTTATCAGCATTTTCGGCAACAGAAGGTTCTTCAATACCATGAATATCATCTCCCATTCCGGTTTCGGAAGTTCCGTAATTTACAACAATGCCACCAAATCCACTTTCTTTAATCTCCATGTCAATGCCTGTCCCAAACGTTACCCAATAACTTACTCCCAGCAATAGTATCATCGCCACTCCTGAGAACAGGAAGGCTTTGGGATAATTATTCTCTTCGCGGTACTGCATAACGATTATTTGGGTTCTGTAGCAAGTACAAGTTTAATCTGCATTTTGTTGGCCATATCCATAATCTGTACCACATCCTGTATTGCTACAGTGCGGTCAACAGAAAGAACAATAGTTAATTCTTTGGCCTGTTGTAGATAAGACGCCAGTCGCGGTTGAATTTGATCAAGTGCAATTGGTTGCTTATCAATGAAATATTCTAGTTTATCCGTTATTGCTATACTAACGGTTTTCTTTGACACAGATTGTCCCGAATCAGATTTCGGAAGCATCAATTTCAACACGTTAGGATTAGTTACTGTAGAGGCGATCAGGAAGAACAACATCAGGAAAAACATGATATCATTCATTGCCGATGTATGCACCTCTGCAGCCGGACGTTTTCTTCTTCTTAAATTCATCAGAGGGTAATTTAAGCCGTTTGTTTCATTTACCCTTTAATGAATCTATGATTCAGCTGCTGAGTAAATTCCATAAACAGTTTGTTAGAAATAATGATTATCTGCCTGGCTGCTCCAGTAGGTCAACAAATTCAACAGCATCGGTTTCCAGTTTAAGGATCACCTTATCTACCATAATATTTAAAATATGATAACCGATGTAAGCCAAAATACCAATCATTAAACCGGCTGCAGAAGTAATCATTTTCTGATAAAGACCATCGGCAATTAAGCCCATGCTAATATTGTCTGTTTGTGCAATGTTGTAGAAAATACGAATAACCCCGGCGATAGTTCCTACGAAACCAAGCATCGGTGCAATACCCGCAACTATCCCCAAAATACTTACGTTTTTTTCAAGTTTGGCAACTTCAAGCTTTCCAATATTTTCAATAGCCCCTTCAATGTCTTTAATTGGGCGGCCAATTCTTAGTAAACCTTTTTGAAGCATACGGCCAAGAGGCGAATTACTGTTACGGCAAACGGCACTTGCAAGATCAAGGTTGCCCGAAAGAATGTGCTGTTTAACCTGAACCAATAAATTAGCTTCGTCTTTTGCGGCTTTTCTGATTGTAAGATAACGTTCAACAAAAATTACTAAGCCAAGGAAAAGTAAAATGGCAAGCGGGACCATTACCCAGCCTCCTTTAATAAGTAAGTCAATAAAGCGTAAATCCTCTGCTTTCTGAACAGCCTGAACTGCTCCTCGGGCAACGGTATCTGATAAAACGGTATCCTGTATTAATATCATGTGTGTTTATTTATTTTTAATGGTAAGTACCCAGGCATCTTTAGCAATTTTTTCCTGGATGCGTCTTCTTTCTTTGTGGGCAGCCTCTTCATTAGTAAAGCCTCCC
>Ga0307408_100001941_pt1 | contig 14975 bp, 9 predicted proteins | sample 322Cmetagenome_FD_202116 | JGI IMG/M metagenome (GOLD analysis project Ga0307408, IMG submission 202116) | Maize rhizosphere microbial communities from greenhouse at UC Davis, California, United States - 322HYB-C-3 | ecosystem: Host-associated > Plants > Roots > Rhizosphere > Soil | place: USA...
CTGATTCTGTTTCTTGCTTCTGTATCATAATAGGCTCTGTCCTTAATTAATGGTTCTGTCCTTCATAGCCTTATCGCTACTACTATGACTTCTGCTGACTCCTGAATGTTCAGCCACTTGTTTCCAAATGGGTTGCCCCTTCGGGGAACCGCTTGTCCCTTCCGCAGGCGTTTCATTCAGGTCTCCCCGGGTAAGACGTTTTACTTTCCCGCTTATACCTGCCGTATTTACTTCCATGAATCCTGGGTAAGTTTGGGACTTTAGAGATGTTGGCCTCCTCATCCGTCATGACAGCCTCGTATACGGTTTCTGTTCGTCAGGCCAGCGGTTTGCCTTCGGCTTCCTTCAGATTTCCAGTCACCCGGAACACCCTTGCCGCTTAGCTAATGGTTCCCCTTACCGGGCCCATAGAGGACTTGCACCTCCTAGTAAAAAAATTGCGCCATGCCGGGCGCACCAAACAAAAAGAGGCGCCCTATTCAGAACACCTCTTTTATTAAAAAACCCCACTAATCTAACCTATGAAAATCTTTCTAAGATGCTGGTGTTTACGGGACTAAAGGTTGGGGAGTTACGCTAAAATGTAAACAGTGAGATTTCGATGATAAATAGCGGAATGCAATTGCTCGAAATAACTCATGACAATGCTTTACCAGTTCGCAGTTTTACTTAAGGATGCCAAAACTCCGCCATCCACATTATAGGTAATTTTAAAAATATAAACTGATTACAGTAGAAGCAATTTAAAGGCAAATGCGCCTGACCCGGCGTATTGGAATGGTACAATTGCTGTTCCGGGACAGAATATCCCGGAACTAAAGAGCAATATTATGCTGATTTACTTGCGACTTCTGTAGTATGATAAGCCACCAAGCCTTCTATTGGAGATTTGATAATGTTACCCGTTGGCATGTCCCAACTCGTAGCAACCTCTTGCAAAACATCCTTAAATACATAACCTATCGAACCAACACAATTAAATGTGTGATTTGAATAACCCGGGTAAAGGCTAACAATATTTTTGAAAAAGTCGTTAAAGGAATTTGTGATCAGATTCATCGAGTAGTCATGCTCTCTGTAATCCTCTGCAATAAACCTTGTAAAACTTGCACAATAGCGGTTTGCCAACGGTTGGCTGTATACAGCTTCATGCACAAGGTCAGAATCAAGCTGGTACCGTGCTTTGAATTTCTGCAATAACACTTCGGGCATTGCTCCTCTTAAGAAATCGATTAAAATCCTTTTTCCCATATAGAACCCGCTACCTTCATCTCCCAAAATATGTGCTCCAGAATCTATGTGGTGAGTTATTGTTGTTCCATCATACAAACAGGAATTTGTACCGGTACCTAAAATAGCAGCAAAACCCGAATTAAAACCTAATAAAGCCCTTGCAGAAGCCAGCAAATCGTGCCCCACAAATGAATCTGCATTGGAGAACACTCCTTCAAAAGCCGACTTTAAAACCACTGCCTTGTCCTCATTCTGCACTCCGGCCCCATAAAAATATATATTCTCAACGCTGTCAGCATTAAAATCGGGAGGAAGAATCGCGCTTAATGATTGGCTGATATAGGCCGAATCAACGAAATATGGATTGTATCCCTCCGAATCAAATGTTAACTTTTGTCCCGAATCATCTATAGCAACCCAATTGGTTTTGGTCGAGCCTCCGTCTGCAATTAAAAGCATGTATTTACAATATTTAAGTGGCTACAAATATAAGAATTACTAAATCGGTTTAGTGTAATTTTAGAAAAAAACTGCATTTATTGAACGATAATAGGCACATTGAAGCGTCTTGCCTGCCTCGATAAATAGCTTTCAAAAGACTTCAAATTTTTAAATTCAGCTAAACTCTCTTCCCATCCAGCCACAAACCGAAACTTCACAGGTTTGCCATCGACAATTTTAAACGCTGTAGTATATGTGTTTTTAATGTCGGTTAAATCGTTCGGTGTTTTGGAAAAAGCAGGCTTATCTTTTGTTTGGGAAAGAATGGCCATTCCCAGATTATCCTTGTTTTCACTCTGAGTATCGTAGGTAAATACAAATGTCAGATCCTGCTGGTTAACCTCCTTCGAGGATTTACTTTTTAAATTGACAATGCCTGTAATCAACTGTGATCCATGTGGCAAATGCTTCGCTGTTACTTTGCTTTCGTAAAAATACTGTCCGCCCCATATACTTATTTCTTCCGTTAAATCAATTGGAGCTTGGCCAGACAAAGCTTTCCACTCGGGGTAGTGCAGGCGAATTATCGCCCTCAAGGGGCCATCACTTAATTTTTCATAAATGATCTTGCCCATGTTTAAGCCGCCCAATCTGATAAGCGTGTCCTTACCGTGATAGTTCGTTTTCAAAGCCAGGGATCCTGCACCTAATGAAGAACCGACCTTTAATACATCCATACCCCAGGCAGACTGCTCATGATAATTTAGTTTCGGGTTTACACCTACGGTATCAAGCACCATTGCTTTTGTGGTTTTACCCCAAATATCTTTGCCATTTCTTACATCGAAATATATACGGAAACCAACTTTATCATTTTCCCACGCGGGACCTTCTGTTAGAAATGGTGGCAAAGCTTGTTTTGCGAAATCGGTAGCCTGCTGACCAGCCGGAACTGAATCCTTTAAAAGATCATTACCAAAACTTTCATCGGCCTGTTTTCGCTTATGCCTGGCATGAGCCCGCTGCTCCTGTGCACCTGTCTTCTGCGTAGTTAAGGCAACCCTTAAACCAGCCTTTTCGTTTGCTTTAAAAGAATACAGCAAAGCAGCTTCATCCCATTTTCCATCTCCGTTTAAATCATCAAATTGAGCGGCAACAGTTTCCTTTCCGATGCTAAATTTCAGGTAGCTTCCTTGCGGGATTTTACCCAGTTTGCTTTCAATAAATGTTCGGGGTAAAACAACTAATTCATCCTCTCTTTCGATGGGAAGCGTATTTGTTAAATGCAACACAGCTATCTTTTGTGAAAAAGCGGATGCAGAAAGGCTGACAAAGAGTGCAGTAAAAAGCTTTTTTTTTAAGTAAATCATTGTATTAAGAAGATGTTTGGATTCGGACTTTATCGAAGTTTTTAGTTGATTTTCTGATAACCAGGGTGGTTGGCAACACCACACTCTTCTTTTCCTTTTGCTTATTCGGATCAGTAAGTTTGCTCAGCATAATAGAAATCACATTCTCAGAAATCTTTTTCGTAGGCTGGTCCACCGCAGTTATCGGAGGGTCAATCAAACGGAAGGAATGATAGTCGTCGAAAACTATTACACCTAACTGATCAGGCATTTTCAACCCGAGACTTTGAATTGCTTCCAAACCAGCATCGGCCAGATAGTTGGTGGAAAAGAAAACTCCATCAAGTGTTTTGTTTGCTTTTAGAAACTTCTTGATATCAGTTACAATAGAATCCAGTTCCTGATCGAAGCCAATACGCTTGATATAATACTCTGCCTTATTGTCGTCTGCGGCTTTCATATATCCATTCAAACGTTCGTGCATCTGCATCTGATCAGATGACAGCGTTACAAAACCGATATTTTTATGTCCGCATTCATAAAAATAGTTCATAGCATCATAAGTTCCCTGGTAATTATCCACGGTAATGCTATCCGTTTCAACCGCTGGAAAGTATCTATCAAACAGAACTACCGGCAGGTTGTCAGCCAACAGAGCTTTAATTTCTTCTTCGATCCCCGGCGGCGGCGCTATAATAAAACCATCCACCTGTCTCGCCCGGAATGCAGCGATAAGTTCTTTCGCTTTTTGAGGATCGTTTTCGGTGCTTGAACAAACAATTTTATACCCTTTTTTATAGGCTTTATCTTCTATGGTGCGGGCAATGCTCGAGAAAAAGGGATCGGAAATATCTTCCACCAGCACGGCAATCATGTTTGTTTTTCCGGTTCGCAAACCTCTGGCAAACTGATTGGGCTGGTAACCTACTTCAGCAATATAATCCAAAACTCTTTTCTCAAGAGCTTCACTAATATGATTTCCCCTCGCTTTTCCGTTTAGAACAAACGAAACAGTAGTTTTTGAAACCCCCAGTTCTTTAGCAATATCTCCGATAGAGATCTTTTTCTTTATCAATGTTTAGTAGATTAAGGTCATAAAATTAGCAATTAAAAGGGGGAAATTCAGCGTATTAAATCGTTTTACAGCTATTAAAAAGCTTTTTTTTCAACCAATACTTATTTAACCACTATATCAAAAGTTGCTAATTTCTGCTTAGCAGTTCCTCCTTCTGAATTTGAAATAACAAAATTAGCTTTATATGTTCCGGCTACTGTATAAACATAATAGAAGCTAGAATTAGAATTAGTTAATCGCGAATCAAGGGTCGTCAAATCTTTAACTTTTAAAACTCCGGATGCACTCGAATTAGTTTTGTTCAGTTCAAAAGCCCTTGAAATTGCCCAATCTTCATCAGCTGCTTTGCCAACATCGAGTCCTGCATGTGTCAAGCTGTTGGTGCTAAAAGCCCAGTTAGCATCGTCTCCCGAAAAATTGACAGAAGCCCAGCCTACCGGAATTGCCGGCGAAGCATTTTCTGACGCATTAACGTATGTTGAACCATCAGCGTACTTCGTTCTAAAATTAAAGTTATTGATTGTCCAAGCCCATTGTTTGCTAGTGGCTGGATTAGACGAAATAAAACGGAATGCTACATACAGGGGTTTTCCTTCGGTCTTTACATCGTTTAAATTAACAACTCCGGAACCTGTACTTGTAGAACTGGTGGCCAGTGTTACTTTGCTGGTTACATCCGTCCAGGTTGCATTTCTTACATTGGTTTGATCGTATATTCCATTAAAGTTAGAAGATACAAGAACCGATAAACCTTTGCTACTCGCATTCCCACCTGACACTGCCGAATTAAATTGAATCTCAGGATTGCCGCTAACCGGTGATGTATACTGATTTATTTTATCGTATTCTTTTCCAGTTTCTCCCGAATAAAAATTGATGTAATCTGCACTTCCAGAAATACTGAATTTGGCAGTATCTCCAACTTTTAAACTACTATTAGCTAATGTGATATTTAAGTTGGGAGCTTCAATTTCAGTTTTTTTGCAGGCTGAATAAATAAAACCTGTTGCAAAAAGTATGATAACAAATTTCCTTTTCATCTCTTTAAGATTTTTAAATAGTTATGAAGTAATGATCCTGTGCACAGTTAGGATTATCACTGTCTGTTAAATAAGTTTTAATAAAACGCTGTCCGCCGAGCATCGACAGACAGTTTCTATGCTTTATTAAATTAATGTCCCTGATTTTGCTGTGCTAATCTGTTTCGCGAAATTTCTGTACCTGGAATGGGTAAAAACATCCACTTATCTGAAACATTTGCTCCATCTATTGTAGCTCGGTCTCGATCGGTTGCACCAGGTGCGCCGGCTCCTGCAATAGAAGGGTTTGAAAAGGCAGGCACAGCTGGTGTACCCAACAATCCAGGTACAGTTCTGGTACCAAGATCAGTAAAAGTGATGGTTCCGCCGCTGCTGGCAAGATTGGATCTTTGCTGGATTGCGGAAAGGAGTATACCCCATCTCTTTAAATCCTGACGTCTTAAACATTCACCATTAAGTTCCCTTAACCGTTCTTCCTGAATAGCCTTACGAAACTCATCTTTGCTTAATCCTGAAGTAAGCTCGTTGGCTGCCGGATTCACATCAACTACAGTTGCAACAGCTGTTGCCCCTGTACCTCCACCGCCGGTAATAGTTACTACAGGAGCGGTATTATAGAAGGCACTGGTTGATACTACCCGTATTGCAGTAACTTTTCCTCCAGAAATTTCGGCTACGGCATAAGCTCCATCACCAAATGAACCTTGAGAAGTAGCCTGAGTAAAGTTTCTTTCGATGGTAACCATTGGTACTGAAGTGTAGCCGGAACCGCCGTTGGTTACAGCAATTGTACTAACGCGTTTCCCAGTTCCAAAAGCTCTTCGCCTAACCTCGTTTATGGCGTTGTATGCTGTTGTGGTTGGGCCATTCACTTCGTTTTCTGCTTCGGCCAGCATCAGCAAGACATCAGCATATCTTAAAACCGGAAAGTTTTGAGGACTGTTGTTAGCGTCAATCGGCCTGGCTGTTTCAAACTGTCTCCTCCATTTGTTTGGATACCTGTTCCACCACGCATTCCAGGGATAGGCAACCTCTGTTGGGTTAGTTGTAGCACTTCCGCCACTTAAAATATAGGGAGAAATACACCAGTCGCGTCTTACATCGAGAGAAATATCAGATTTATTGGCAGCATCCTCAATTGAGCTATAAGCCCTGTATAATACAGCTGTTGTTCTGGTACTTGCCTGGGTTCTTCCATAAGGTGTAACCGCTGAATTTACCCCTATTAGAGTATTTAGAATCTCCCTCAATGCTGGCCTTGTCGCATCAAAGTAAAATCCTATTTCCCACATCACTTCACGGTTAACGTTATCATATTTATCAGCAGATTCGTTTATAAAAATTTGCCGATAATCGGGAATAAGTTTGTGTTCTCCGGATGCTTTTACCTTGGCAGCCCATGCTAAGGCTTCTGCATATCGTTTGGTATCATTAACCGGATTTCCTGCTGCATACAGACAAACGCGGGCAAGGATTCCTTGAACAGTAGTATAAGTAATTCGCTCGGTATAGCCCAGAGAAGTTGCGGTTTGATCCTTCAACAAATCTTCAGCCTCAGTCATCTCTTTGATAACAAAATCGTAAACATCCTTAGTTGGAGTAAACGCTATTTGTGCATCAGCAGCACTCTTGGTAGATATTGTTTTTAGTGGCACGTCTCCCCACCACTGCGTAGCAATAAAATGATAATAAGCCCTTAAGAACTTCGTTTCACCAATTACATGCCTTTTCTTAGCCTCTGTCATATCTTTATTTTTATTGATATTTTCCAGAAGAACATTGGCCCGGTCAATTCCCTGATACAACTTGGTCCACAGTTGATCAAGCTGTATTTCTGAAGAAGACCTGTAATGCACCGTATAGGTTGTGTTTGGATCGGAAGTTGAATAAGACTCGTCCGTACCTTCGGTTATTTGGGTTCTGTATTGTGATCTGTAAAATCCAACATCCTCATTTAAACCATCATATACTGAATTCAAATACTGATCAACCTGTGTTTCATTCGAAAAGTAGTTTTCAGGTGCAAGAAAATCTGTTGGTTTTGTTTCTAGCACCTTTTTACACGAAATGCCTGTCGCAACTAACGTGCTGAGAGCAATAGCAATAATATTTTTTTTCATGATTAATTACAATGAAAGATTTAAACCAAAAGTGAAAGTTAAAGCGCGTGGATATGCTGAAAAGTCATACCCTTGCTGGATACCATAACCTTTTGTAGAAACCTCAGGATCGGGACCAGAGTACTTTGTCCAGGTATAAATATTCTGCGCTGAAGCATATGCCTTAATAGACTTCGCACCAACCCGTTTTGAAATCGTTGCTGGTACAGAATAGCTTAACTGCACCGTTTTTAGCCGAAGGAATGAGGCGTCCTCAATTACTCTGGAACTGGTAACCCTCGTTCCATTTGCATTTACCCGATAATAAAGATTGCTCGGATTTTCTGGCGTCCAGCGATCTACGTAAGTAGCCAACTGATTTACGTTGTATCCCACCGGTGTTCCACCTTCAAGGTTTACACGGTTAGCGTTGTAAACTTCATTCCCGTAAGACCATTGAAAAAACACATTCAGATCGAAGTTTTTATAACTTAAATTATTCGAAAATCCTCCGATATGTACAGGGTAAGGGTTTCCGAGAATTGTTTGGTCTGCTGTGTTTACAAACCCATCTCCATTGATATCTTTATATTTTGGATCACCGGGTCTTTGAGCATATCGATTTGCCGGCCCGCTGTTTCCCTGGAAAAAAGGAATATTATCTTTTAGCACATAGGTACCATTCGGAAGCAAATCAAAGTCTTCCGTCTGATAAATGCCATCAAAAACATAACCGTAGAAGTTTGCTATTGGATGATTAACGTGTACAATGTAATTATTAGCAGAGCTTAACGCATTTCCTTGTCCAGAAGTAGCTGTTGGAGATAAAAACCGTGCTCCATCCATTAATTCAACTACATTGTTCTTATTAAAGGATATATTGAAATTACTACTCCAGCTAAAATCACGAGTGCGAACATTTGTAGAATTTAAAGTAAACTCAAATCCTCTATTTCTTATGCTACCCACGTTTTGCCTGTTGCGTGTAAAACCAGATGCCGGAGCAATGTCAGCATCCAACAGCAAATCTGAAGTCAACTTATTATAATAACCAGCTTCAAGCGAGATGCGATCATGCAGAAACCCGACTTCAATACCTGCGTCGAAAACTCCTGTAGTTTCCCAGGATAAATCCTCGTTTCCAAGTTGAGTAATTGCAACAGCTGTGTAAATCTGGTTGCCAAACACATAGTAAGAATTTGGAGAACTTGATGGATATCCGGAAATCTGTGACATATAATCAAAAGCTCCGATACGGTTATTTCCCGTAACTCCATAATTAGCTCTTAGCTTAGCTTGAGAAACGAATTTCAGATCTTTGATAAACTTTTCTTCGCCCATTTTCCAGGCAACTCCGACCGAAGGGAAGTACCCATAACGATGTCCTTCTGCGAACTTCGACGAGCCATCCGCTCTTAAGGATGCCGTAAATACGTACTTGTTCAACCAGTTATAGTCAACCCGGCCTCCGAAAGACTGCATTCCCCAGGACTCCATTTTATAAGTTGGATTAGCTATAAGTCCTTCATTTAAAGCATCTAATCCGCGGGTATCATCAGGCATCTTTGTGGCCTGGTACCCATTATTACGAATCCTGTTGTATTGCAGCGAATACAACCCGAGTACGGAAAGACTACTTTTGTTCTTAAACTTTTTATTGTACGTAAGGGTATTTTCAGTTACGTAATCGTTGGTTTCAAGATTCTGAAAACTTCCATTAATACCATTTGCCTGTCCCTGGGTTGTAAGAGGACTTCCCGCCCGGGTTAAGGAATTATTAAAGACCTCATTCCGTCCGCGATTGAGTGAAACCTGACCACTTAATCGCAACTTCAATTCTTTGGTAATTTGATAATCGCCATATAAATTTGATGAGAATGCATTATTGATTCGGCGATTATATTCATTTAAGGCAGAAGTAACCGGATTAACACGTTGGTCTGTTGCATTATCCGGATCTAATAGATTGTCTTCAAGACTTTCAACCTTGGTAGGATCTCCGGTTATTGGACGATAAGACCAGGCAGAATATAACAGGTTGAAATTTATATCATTTCCGCCAATAGCCGAGGTTTGGTTTCTTGGAGTAGTTCCATCTGATATATTATTTGCGTAATTTGAATTTAAGCCGATCTTCAACTTCTTATTCACCTGTTGATCAAGCGTAAATCGCCCTTGCGCTCTTTTAAAGCTACTGGCAATTACAACTCCCTGCTGATTAACATAATTTCCTGAAACAGAATACTTTGTAGATTCCGTACCACCAGAAATAGAAAGTGTATGATTATTGAATGCTCCATTACGAAGTATTTTATCCTGCCAATCTATTCCTTTCACGTTCCGGTAATCTTCCAGTGTAGTTCCATTAGACAGATAAAGTTGCTCAGCCCCGGCTTGCCCTACAACCGATGGTGCAGGAAGTTCAAGCTGTAACTTTACAAATTCATAGGGGTTCATCAACTCCACTCTATTCGTAGCGCTGGAAAACCCGTAAGTTCCATTGTAAGAAACAGCCGGTTGTCCCTTTTTACCCCTTTTAGTAGTAATTACTACAACTCCATTTGCTCCTCTCGAACCGTAAATGGCGGAGGAAGCTGCATCCTTTAGCACGGTGATAGTCTCAATATCAGTTGGATTTAACGCATTTAAATCAGGATTTTCGAGAGGGAAACCGTCGATAACAAACAGAGGAGTATTACTTCCATTAATTGAAGTGTTTCCCCTTATTGAGAAATTAAATCCATCTCCCGGTTGTCCGTCAGTGGCAGAAACCTCCACACCAGCAACCCGACCAGCCAAAGCTTCGGCAATAGAGGGTGAAGGAGATTTAGCTACGTCCTCCATTCTTACAACCCCAACAGATCCCGTCAGGTCCTGCTTGCGTGCAGTCCCATATCCTATAACAACTACCTCTTTCAGCGCAGAAACATCTTCTTTAAGACTTACATCAATTACTGACTTCGACGAAACTAAAACTTCCCGGGTAGCAAACCCTACATAACTAAAAACTAAGATCGCCTTATCATTGGGAACTTTAATCGAGTAGCTTCCCGAAGACTGAGTAGTAGCCCCAACAGAGCTACCTTTCACTTTAATACCAACCCCAGGCAAGGTTTCACCTTTGGAATCGGTGACAATCCCAGTAATTATGCGATTTTGTGCAATGGCAAAATTGACACCAAAAAGGAAAAGCAAACTCATTAACAAGGCGCTGTTTTTAAAACAGCCTAAAAATCTCTTACCAAGACTATAAGCAAAGCAATTGCCTATAACCCTTTTTGCAGAGCTATTTTTCATACTAATTGAAATTGAATAATTTTTAAAAGTGAACTAAAAAACCTTATTGGTTTCTAAGAGTTAAACCGACAGGATACCTACTCTCCTGCGTAGATTAATAAAGATGTTCAAATAAATATCTCATACTGGTTAAATTGGTATTTCAAATATACGAACTTAACTAAACCGATTTAGTTGTTTGCTAAACTTTTAATGCTTTTTCAACAGAAGCAGCATTCTCATAAAAGAATGCCAACACACACCGGTTTATGTTAAGAATATATCAATAGCGTTTCAAACCTTCTACAGTGCAAAACCCTGCAATATTATCTTTATAACAGCCATTCAGGTGTTCTGGTTCTTTTCGGTTTTCGCTTTCTTCAAATAGCAAAAGCCCCACCCGGCATTCGAAATTACTAACGAATGCCGCGTGGGGCTTTTAAAAGCTCTCCTCTTAAAAGAAGATAACCTCCTGTTTATTAAGAATTTAACAAATCAACATAGAAAAACTACTTATCCACCCTAAACCAGTCCACATCTGCGAAACTACCTGTACGCACATCTGGTCGGGAATTGCAGAACAAGCCAACCTTGGCACCTATCCACTTATCCGGTTTAGCAACAAAGTTATCGCCTATCGGGATGTAATTAATACCATCTTCACTAAAACTAAAAGCACATTTTGCATCAGGTCCCTTCACTTCCACCCGCAGGTATACTTCGCCGGTTTTCACTGGCACAGACACAAGCACTTTTTCGGCTTCATTAGTTAAAGCGTTGTTACAAATAACCTGCTGAACCAGGTAACCGCTTTCATTCTTACCTATAGATAGGTAACTGTAATCGTTACCCATGATAAGTAAACCAGCCTTTTTTCCCTGCCACACATCCCACTCGATGGATAATTTAATTTTGGTAGTAGCGCTAAAATTTTCTGCGGGAAACTTTTGAAGTAACAAGTTTGGTGAAGGCCATAAATTAACTGCATTGAGAGGTTGAGGAACAGAAAACATACGTAGAACTCCTTTCTTCTGATTTAAGAAACTCCAGGTAACTTTGGGATTAGCGTGCCATTGCCACTGCAAGCCTAAAGAACTATCATTAAACTCGTCGCTTTCTGGCGGAGTAGCTAGCGGATAATTCTTAGCTACCACCGGCTTTTTCCAGTTCAAAACCGGCTCTCCTTTTCCGTCGCCATCGGGATCGTTTCCAATAACCGGCCAGTTGTTAACCCATTTCATCGGTTGGAGATGCACCACCCTTCCGTAAGCGCCCTTGTCTTGAAAATGCAAAAACCACGATTCGCCTTTAGGAGTTTCAAGCCAGGCTCCCTGATGCGGACCATTTACAACACTGCTTCCCTGATCCATTACAATTTTCTCATCGTAAGGACCATAGATTTTTTTAGACCGGAGCACCAGCTGCCATCCCGTTGCTACTCCACCGGCAGGCGCGAAGATGTAATAAAAACCATCCTTTTTGTAAAGTTTAGGACCTTCTATGGTGTGGTTATAATCGTGTCCGCTGTACACATTTCTGCCTTCGTCTATAACCTTATCGCCTGCAGCGTTCATACTGTATAAGGTGAGCAGACTATTTACTCCTGCCCTGCTCCCGGCCCATGCCACAGCCAGATAAGCCTTGCCGTCTTCGTCCCAAAAGGGAGCTGGATCAATAATGCCTTTGCCTGGTAAGACAAGTTGGGGCTTTGACCATTCGCCTTTTATATCTTTAGTTTTGATAAGATAAATGCCGTAGTCGGGATCTGGATAATATATTAGAAACTCCCCGTTGCGGTAGCGAATACTGGGAGCCCAAACGCCTTTTCCGTGCATGGGAACATCGAAAACCTCTACCGGAACCTGCTTTTTCAATGCATAACCAATAAGGTTCCAGTTCACCAGATCTTTAGAATGGAGAATGGGAAGTCCGGGCATACAATTAAAACTCGATGCCGTCATGTAATAATCATCACCAACCCTGATAGCATCCGGATCGGAATAATCAGCATGCAGGATGGGGTTTTTATAGGTCCCATCGCCATTGTCGGCAATCCATACTTTTGAAAGAGATGACTTCAAAGTCCCGGGATCCGCCGTTTGTTTTTCCTGCGAAAGGCCTTTTAGCGACAATAAACAACAGGCAAAAAGAGGGATGTTTAAAAAATTCTTCATGTGATTTACTTTGGATAAACTCGTTTTTTAATAAATAAAAACCCCGGTGGTATATGGGATACTTGCACCGGGGATATATAACCAATTATTTGTGAAGACTAAACTGACTGTTGATTAACAACAGAGCAAATATAAACTCTAAATCGGTTTAGTAAAAATTTTTTGCACATTTTATTTAAAAAAAGATCAATAAAGTAAGTTGCTTTACTTAATTACAACCATATCATACTTAATTACAGTGCTATTCGGCATTCCCGATGCTGTAATTAAGCCTATATAAGCTGGTTGAGCGAACGAAATACTTGAAGTTCCTGCCGCAGTCCATGCCTTTCCATCATAAGAAACAAATGCAGAGATACGGTTTGCATTACGTTTTAAACGGAGCCAGTAATAACCCGTCATACGCCCCCATGTTACAGTTGACTCTGAAAGACTGGGAACCGAGTTTAACGTTTTTAGATTTTCACCGGCTTGTGTCCGCTCCATAAATTTCACTTGCCATGTAGGTAACTCAATCTGTTCGGTCTTCGCCGGATCAATAATTAAGGACACCTGAGCCGCATTCGCCGCCAAACCCTCACGAACAGATAAGCCAAAACGACTAAACTGCGAACTAAGCTGAGGTACATAACGCATCGTTAGTTCAGCATTTTTTCCAAGAGGCAGATAAGTATAGTGCATAGCATCGTTCAAACTGTCCACACCTTTTCCGTATGCAGTAACGATAAACTCCTTACCATTAAATTGGGTAGAACCATTTGCCATAGCAGTACCAATATCTGCCTGCTTCCACAAGCCCGGCAAACCAAAGCAAATGCCAGCCTCTTCAGATGGCTTACTGCTGCCTTTCGCGTTCATTGCTTTAACTACATAATAATATAGCTTTCCAGGCTTTGCACTTTTATCGGCAAAAACGTTGGTTTTAATACCATTAGCCAGCACAACATAGGATCCGCCGGATTTTTCGGAACGCGAAACAGAATAAGATGCCGCTCCGATAGATTCGATCCAGGAAATACTTATCTCATTCTGGTTACTTTTTGCAATAATACCTGCGGGAGCAGCCGGAATACTATTTTGAGCATTCGAATTGGCTTCTGCACTGCGGGAAAAATACAAAGTTCCATAACCGGGATGATCGGCTCCGGGTTTTCCGGGCCCTTCCGGTCTCACTTTTTCAGCTGCCTGCTGGGTGAAAACAGCCTGTAAGCCCATACGGTTTACATAGTGGTTATACACCTGCTCGTAAATTGCCCGTAGTGGCCCTCTATCCTGACGAGCAATAGTTTTATGATGATATTTGCCCGTACGATCCAGCGTTTCGGTGAAAGGCACTTCGTTACCAAGATTAAATTTAGCGACGTATTCAAATCCTTTCAGAAGCCTGTTGTTATCGTAGCCATACAAATTCAAGCCCTGATGCCAGGCAATTTCAGAGCATTCTGCAAGCATTGCAACACCTAATTGAGTATGCCCCTGATCGCGGCCACTTTCCTGTATTTGCCCGTCGTCGTTTATCACGTAATGAGCTAAACGTCCATCTCCCGCCCCATTTACATAGTATCTCAGAACGTTTTCGAACATAGCTCTGTCGTTACAAAAAACAGCGATAGACATTACCGTTTTCATTGCAGCAGCTTCCCAATTTCCATTCGCAAATGGAGCGTAGTTCTTTATTACGGGGTAAATCACTTCTTTAAAGTGCTTCTCTGTTTGTTTAATATCTGCATCTTTCCAGCCAGAGTTGGTATAGCGCAGAATCTCAGCAGCATTAACCATTTTAAAGGGGCCTAAACCTGCCATCAAAACGGCGTCTTTTCCGTTAATTACCTTTAATGTAGACGACCAGGCGTTCACTATTTCAATGGCCTTGTTGGCATACGCTTGGTCGCCGGTTATAGCCCACATTACCGCATTTTGATGGGCGGCGTTGGCATCCGTATCATAAATACCCTGACCAACTGTGGGATTCCGCCCAACCGTAGCCAGAGGTCCCTGCATTTTATACGTATTTTTTGAAACCGGATTTTCAATAAACACCTTATATCCGGAATAAATAGGCTCTTGTTTTTCAGCCACAGCTTTTTTCATTCGTTCCAGGTCTTCCCTGCTATGAAGAATACCGGGATGAATGAAGCTTTGAGCAAAAGAAGCAATGCTCGTTGTAAATAATACGGCAATCAATGATGCCTTAATATATTTTGCGCTTTTCATTTAATTTATTTTATCAAAATAAGTGTGTGTGTGTGTCTCTCTCTCTACAAACGCAGGTTCCTCTTCGAGAGCAC
>Ga0307408_100001942_pt1 | contig 14974 bp, 11 predicted proteins | sample 322Cmetagenome_FD_202116 | JGI IMG/M metagenome (GOLD analysis project Ga0307408, IMG submission 202116) | Maize rhizosphere microbial communities from greenhouse at UC Davis, California, United States - 322HYB-C-3 | ecosystem: Host-associated > Plants > Roots > Rhizosphere > Soil | place...
CGCCCTTGCGCTCGCCGTACACGCACTCCTCGCCTTCTTCGATGTAGGTGCCGAACAGGCGGTCCCAGATCATCAGCGTGGCGGCGTAGTTGCGGTCCAGGTAGACATCGTTGACGGCATGGTGCACGCGATGCGCACTGGGGGTGTTGAGAATGCCTTCGATCAGCGGCACGCGCCCCACCAGGCGGGTATGAATCCAGAACTGGTAGAACTTGCTCAGCGTGAGCTGGATGATGAACACGCCCGGCGGACAGCCGAGCAGCGCCAGCACCATGAACAGCGGCGCATGGAACACGTCCTGGAAAGCGCCCTGGCGCAGCGCCGTGGTGAGGTTGAATTCTTCGCTCTGGTGGTGCGGCGAATGCACGGCCCACAGGAAGTTGATCTCGTGCGACCAGCGGTGCGCCCAGTAATAGACGAAATCGAAGGCGACAAACGACCAGGCCCAGGTCCAGGCAGAACCCGGGGCCGATTCCCACAGCGACAAGTGGCTGAAGACCCAGCCATAAGCCAGCAGCATGGCGGACTTGGTAAACACTTCCAGCGTCACGGTCCAGATGCCGCAAGCCATGCTGGTCAGGCTGTCGGCCAGCGAATACGCCTGGAGCCGGCTGCGGTGCGCCAGCCAGGCTTCGGCTGCTATCATGACGAGGAAGACGGGCGTGGCCGCGGCCACCAGGGCATTGTTATCGAGCATGCGCGGCTTTGGCGCCGGCCTTGCGGCCAAGCGCGCTGCGCAGCACCTCGCCGACAGGGCGGTTCAGCACTGCGGCCACATTCTGCATGCGCCTGGAGTCCAGCATTGGGCGGCTGTTCTGCGCGGCCAGCGCGGCCTGTGCCTCCTGCGCGGCGGCCAGCGCCTTCGCCTTCGCTTCGCGCCTTGCCGCGGCGGCGATGTCGGCCAATTGCGCCAGCTGCACTTCGTTCGGGAAGCCTTCGACAAAATAGCGCGGCGGGTAATCGTCGGTGCGCTGCATCAGCGCCCCGACGATCGGCATGGCGGCGTCCCAGGTCACGGTAATTGGCGGATCGAGGCTGGATGGATCGGCGAAGTACAGCAAATCGGTCTTCGGCAGCAGGCTTGGCATGTCGCGCGTCCAGGTGCAGGCGCTGGTGCGGACCTGTTCCGGCCCGAGCTTGCCGACCAGGTAGGTCACCACGCAGCGATTGCGTCCGCTGGCCCATTCGTGCGCTTTGAGCAGCTCCTTCTGCAGGCGGTAATCGTTGCCTTCCACGTACTTGGACAGGCTATTCAGGCGCCGCGTCAGGCTTGGCGGCACAAAGATCTGCCAGCGCTCGTCCACCAGGCGCAGCAGGCGTGGCATGACCATCTTTTCCTCGCGCATGGCCTCGATCGCGGCCTTCAGCATCGCCTCCATCGCCACTTCGTTCTTTTCACTGCATACCATCAGCATGCCGCGTGTCGGCACCATGACCACCGGCCGCCCTTCCGGAACGGCAGCCTTGATCAATTCGGGCAGCAGCATGCGCGATGAAGCATAGCCATCCTCCCAGCCGCCGCCAAATACGCCCTGCGGCGAAGGCAGCAGCGGTGCCGTGGAACGGGCGCGCAGGTTGGCAAAGGCGGCTTCGAAGGCGGCATCCTCGGTCAGGCCCCAGGCTTCCAGGTGGGCGCGTGCCACGCGGTGGGTGACGGTGCCGCGATGGAATGCCAGGCCCATTTCCAGGCCCTCGCAGATAGGACGGAACAGCAGCGGCGAGTAGCCGCGGGCGGCCGCCAGCATGGCTTGCCCGCGTTCCGCGCTGTTGCGCACGATTGGCAGCAGGTGGCGTACGGCCTCCTCCACCATGCCCGGCGTGTTGCCCATCAGGACCATGCCGGCTGTGTGGCGCAGCAGGTCTTCGCTGGCGGCCAGCGATACGCCCAGCCATTCCTGGTACATGCCCTCCAGCGGCACCAGCAGTTCCAGCGGATACGGCGATTCGGGCCCCGGCACGCCGAACAGTTCGCTCTGGTCCTCGATGAAAGTCCAGCGCCTGCCGGGATCCAGCAGTTCCAGGTGCGACTGCAATTGCGCCGCATATTCGGCCAGGGTAGCGCGCGGAGGCGGCGCCTTCTCCTCTTCGACTTCACAGCGGATACCGCAGGTCATCAAGGCATCGCGGAAGCGTTCCGCCATGGACCAGTCGATGCCTTTTTTCACGATCGCGCCATTGCCGGCGACGATCGGGCGCACTGCCTCCAACGGGCGGCGGAACAAAAGCATCAGGCGTGCCTCGACCCGCTCCTGCTGGAAGCCACTCTGCACACCGAGGGTTTTGATCCGATAGGTCGCCACGAAACTCGCCACGAATACCAAGTTGAAAAAATCGCAACAGCATTGTAAGGGATGCCGGGCATTTACAGGCAGCAAACCTGTATCATGTTGGCCCCATGCCACAAACCATTATATCTCTCGCGACTAGCGATTTAATTGTAAAGAAAAGCCGTTTTCTCGGATTGGTCCATCCGGTAGCCGACCGCGCCGAAGCGCAGGCGATCGTAGCCAGGCTGCGCGCCGAGCATCCCGACGCAGCCCACGTGTGCTGGGCCCTGCTGGCCGGCGGCCAGTCGGCGGCTGTCGATGACGGCGAACCTGGAGGCACGGCCGGCCGCCCCATGCTCGACGTGCTGCGCCACCAGGACCTGGAAGGCGTGCTGGCTGCCGTGGTGCGCTACTACGGCGGCATCAAGCTGGGCGCCGGCGGACTGGTGCGGGCCTATACCGATGCCGTGGCGCAGGCCCTGCTGAAGGTGGAAAAAGTCGCCATCGTGCGTTATACCGAACTGAGTTGCTCCCTGCCCTATTCCCTTGAAGGCTTGCTGCGGCGCGAACTGGCTGCGGACGGCGCCGCCTTGCTCGAAGTCAGCCACGACCAACAGGTAACGCTGTCGTTCCGGATTGCGGACAGCGCCGCGCCGGCCCTGGTTGCCCGGCTGAACGAGGCTGCCAGCGGCCAGCTGTGGTGGGCGAAAACTTGACATGCATAATTCAAATAGTTACAAATAAATAAATTTCTATTAACAATTTTTGCGTTATTGCCCGGCTCTGGATACTGTCGCAGACATGCGCGATGAAACATTATTTTCTGGCAATCAACTTTCAGCGCTGTTGAATGCCCTGCCCGACCCTGCGTTCATCCTGACACGCAGCGGCCGCTACATGGCCATTTTCGGCGGCATCGACGCGCGCTATTACCATGACGGTTCGCACCTGATCGGCAAGACGGTCCATGACGTGCTGACGCCCGACAAGGCACGCTGGTTCCTGAAAGAGATCGAAACCGCCCTCGCCTGGCGCGCACTGCACATTGTTGAATACAGTCTGGTCCAGGGCGATATCAAGGGGCTGGCAAGCAGCGGCCCGAGCTACCGCCTGTGGTTCGAAGGCCGCATCCAGGCCCTGGACTTCGCAGTCGATGGCGAGGATGCGGTGCTGTGGGTTGCCAGCAACATCACCGCCCGCAAGGAGATGGAAGACCAGCTGCGCATGCTGAGCGAGGTCGATGCCCTGTCCGGCCTGCTGAACCGCCGCAAGCTGATGAGCGTATTGGCCGAGCATTTCGACACCTTCGAACGCTATGCCGCCCCGATGGCCATGCTGATCTTCGATATCGACCACTTCAAGCGGGTCAACGACGAACATGGCCACCTGGCCGGCGACGTGGTGATCAAGACCACGGCCGACGTGTGCCAGCGCGAACTGCGCACCACCGATGCGCCGGCCCGCCTGGGCGGCGACGAATTCGTGGTCCTGATGCCACACACCACCTGCGAGCAGGCGGCGCCGATTGCCGAACGCCTGCGCCAGCGCATCGCCGAAACCCTGCAGGGACTGGGCCGCATCGGCGAGTCCGTCACCATCAGCGGCGGGCTGGCCTGCTTCCGCACAGGTGACAGTTCCTGCGAAGACGTGCTGAAACGCGGCGACGATGCCCTGTACCAGGCCAAGCGCGCCGGCCGCAACCGCATAGTCGGTGCCGACTGAGGCTTGCTAGGGCTTGATAAAAGGTTCAGAATTCCCTCAAAGCCCGAGGGAGGTTGCGATGGACTCACTACTACAGTTCAAACCTGGCGACACCTGGCTGCTGCGCAGCCGCGGCGCGCGCGCCATGAACCGCCTGCTGGCACCGGCTTCGTCGCCGCGTGCCGCCGCCCTGCCGGTCTTTGGCCGATGGCGCGGCCGTGAATCCCTCCCCATGCACCTGCTGGACAAACTGCGCGAATCGCGCGCCAACAGCGCCTATGCGCGCCGCCTGGAAGACTTGCAGGTCTGCGTCGCGCGCGCCGAAGTGCAATTGCGCCAGCTGGGAGCGGCCCAGCCCTGGCAAGTGCCCGGCGCCGGCCCGGTGCTGGGCGGCGACGCCATGCTGGCAAGCTGGCACAGGATGGCCGACGGCGGCCCGCTGGCGCGCGAATTCGCCACCTACGCCTGCCATGTCTCGGCCTGCACCCGCCAGTTGCAGGAGGCGCTCGCCAGTTTCGACGCGCTGCTGCAACAGGCCAAATCGCCCGAACGCCACGCCGCGCTCCATGACCTGGCCGAACGCCTGGTCGCCTGGGGCGACGCCATGGTGGAAGATGAAGTGGCAGACGAAGTCATGCTGCGCATCCAGGCCTACCCCGAACTGTACGAGGACATGCTGGACGAGGGAGACGGCGGCAGCGACGAAGCCGCCGCCAGCCTGGAGTCGCTGGGCGATGCCGACCTGCTACGCCTGGACTGGGCCGGCGGACAGCGCACCAGGCTCCTCAAGGCCGTGGCCCGCCTGCGGTCCAACTGATACGGTCGTTTCCGGGCGCTTCTGCGCCTGTTTTTCAGGGCCGGGCCGGCGCACAATAGGCCCAACCCCGAAAGGAAACGACATGGACAACCCGAAAACCCGCAGCTTCGGCGAAACCATGCTGGCCGTCGCCTGGTCCTTCATTGGACTGCGCCGGCGCAGCGATTTCGAACGCGACGTCGGCGCCCTGCGCCCCGGCTACGTGATTGCCGGCGGACTGATTGCTGCCATCTGTTTCATCGGCATCCTGCTGTGCGCAGTACGCCTGGCCACCTCGTGATGCAGCTTGAATACACCCACCAGGGTATCCAGGTGGGTCGCCTGCTGCTTCAGCGCATCGGCCGCTGATGCCGCCTCCTCCACCAGCGCAGCGTTCTGCTGCGTCACCGTGTCCATTTCCGTCACGGCCCGGTTGATCTGCTCGATGCCGGCGCTCTGCTCATCGCCTGCCGCCGTGATTTCGCGCATGATCTGCGATATCCGCTGCACCGACTCCACCACTTCATCCATGGTGCTGCCGGCACGCGCCACCAGGGCACTGCCCTGGTCCACCTGCTCCACCGAACTGACGATCAAATCCTTGATCTCCCTGGCAGCTGCCGCCGAGCGCTGGGCCAGTTGGCGCACCTCGCTGGCAACCACGGCGAAGCCGCGCCCCTGCTCGCCGGCGCGCGCCGCCTCCACCGCCGCATTCAGCGCCAGGATATTGGTCTGGAATGCGATGCCGTCGATCACGCCGATGATGTCCGAAATCTTGCGCGAAGAATCGCTGATCGAACCCATGGTCTGCACCACCTGCCCCACCACGGCCCCGCCTTGCTGCGCCACCGCGGTGGCCGCCGCGGCCAGCTCGTTGGCCTGGCGCGCATTGCTGCCGTTTTCGCGCACGGCGCTGGTCAGCTCCTCCATCGAGGAAGCGGTTTCCTCCAGCGCGCTGGCCTGCTGCTCGGTGCGCGACGACAGGTCCATGTTGCCTGCGGCGATCTGGGTCGCTGCGGTATTGATCGTCTCGGTTCCCTGCCGCACTTCGGACACGATGCGCAGCAGGCTGTCGCGCATCACGCTCATCGCCTTCATCATGCTCGCCTCATCACCCTGGCGGGTCTCCACGTGCACGGTCAGGTCGCCGGCAGCGATGCGGCCGGCGATCTCGGCCGCCACATCCGGCTCTCCGCCCAATTGGCCAAGCAGCCGGCGCGCGATCACGATGGCGGCAACGATGCCCGCTACCAGCGCCATGCAGCTCATGACAAGCATGATGGTGCGGGCCGCTGCATAGGCCTCGGCTGCGGCGGCGGCATCGCGGGCGTTATGCTGGCGTTGCAGCAGCACGTCTTCGTCCATCACATCCTGCCAGCGCTGCGTGGCAGGCCCTGCCTTCTGCATCAGCAGGGCCACCGCCTCCTCGTCCTTGTGCTGCGCGGCCAGCTGCAGCAACTGGTCAGTCAGAGGACGCGCTTCCTGCTGCAGGGCGCTGATGCGGCTGCGGATTGCCTTGCCCTCCTCGGTGGCCGGCAAGGCCTCCAGTGCCGCTTGCGCCTTGTCGTACTGGGCGCGCGCTGCCTGGATCTTGAGCACTTCGCTCTGTATGGCCGCTTCATCGGACAGCAGCACCAAGGTGCGCGTGACGCGGGCGACAATGTGCACCGCCTCCGACATGTCTTGAATATAGGTGAGCTTCGCCACATTGAGCTGCACGACCTTCTCGAGCTGGGCGTGGATGCGGTGCATGTTATAGATGCCGAGGCCAGACACGCCCGCCATCAGCGCCAGTACCAGGCCAAAGCCCAGCGCCAGCCGGGTGCCTACCTTCATCGATTGCTTCGACATGGCTATTCCTTTCGTAGCGACTCTGCAACCCCGGTACTGCAAATAGGCAAGACTACACCAATTCAATTAGAATCTGTCGATTCCAGAATATAAGCCGCCGCCCCCACATGAACCTGCAAGTGATCCTCAACCTGGCCGTTGCCGCCATTGTGCTGGCCTTCCTTGTCGTGCAGCAGAAACGCCATGCCAGCTTTACCGTGCGCGTATTCAGCGCCCTGGGGCTGGGTGTGGTGCTCGGCGCCGGATTGCAGGCGCTGTACGGCGCCGGTAGCGAAGTAGTCAAGGTGACCGGCCAGTACCTCGATATTGCCGGCAGCGGCTACGTCAAGCTGCTGCAAATGATCGTGATGCCGCTGATTATGGTGTCCATCGTTTCGGCCATCCTCAAGCTGCGCAACGCCAGCTCGCTGGGCAAGATCAGCGCCCTCACCATCGGCACCCTGATGCTGACAACCACCGTGGCGGCGGCGATCGGCATCCTGATGGCCAAGCTGTTCGGCCTGAGCGCTGCAGGCCTGGCCTCGAACGCGGCCGAAGTGGCACGCGGCGCCTACCTGGAAGGCAAGCTGGCGGATGCACAGACGATTTCGCTGCCGAACATGCTGCTGTCCTTCATCCCGAGCAATCCCTTCCTCGACATGACCGGCGCACGCAAGACGTCGACCATTGCGGTGGTGGTGTTTGCCGTGTTCGTCGGCGTTGCCGCCATCGGCATCGCGGAAAAGAAGCCCGAGCACTTCACTTCCTTTGACCACGCAGTGCACGTCGCACACACCATCGTGATGCGCATCGTGACCCTGGTGCTGCGCCTGACGCCCTACGGCGTGTTCGCGCTGATGGCGCAGGTGGTGTCCAGCTCCAGCTATGCCGACATCCTGAACCTGATCGGCTTCGTGGTGGCATCCTATTGCGCCCTGCTGCTGATGTTCTGCGTGCACCTGGCGATGGTCAGCGCCAGCGGCCTCAATCCGCTGCGCTACACGAAGAAGATCCTGCCGGTGCTGACCTTCGCCTTCACCTCGCGCACCAGCGCGGGCTCCATTCCAATGAGCGTGCAGACCCAGACCCAGCGCCTGGGCACGCCGGAGGGCATTGCCAACTTCGCCGCTTCGTTCGGCGCCACCATCGGCCAGAACGGCTGCGCGGGCATCTACCCTGCCATGCTGGCGGTGATGATCGCGCCGACGGTCGGCATCGATCCATTCACCCCATCGTTCCTGGTGCCGCTGCTGGCGATCATCACCATCGGCTCCGTCGGCGTGGCCGGCGTGGGCGGCGGCGCGACCTTCGCGGCGCTGATCGTGCTGTCTTCCATGAACCTGCCGGTGGCCTTGGCCGGCCTGCTCATTTCGATCGAACCGCTGATCGACATGGGCCGCACGGCGCTGAACGTCAGCGGCTCGATTGCCGCCGGCACAGTCACCAGCCGCGTGATGGGCGAGACCAATATGGCGGCATTCGCCAGCGACCAGGAGTTGCAGGTCGATTCCCAAAGCGCCGCATGAACCATGCCGATCCAACGGTTCAAAAGCGCACATGCATCTTTCACAGGAAACCATTAAGGCAATACGCTCGCTCGGCCTGGACATCAGCGATACGCCGTTCTTCGGCGCCGACCATCGGGCGTTCCCTGGGGGGTATATCGTCATCAAGCCGATCGGCATAAGCGGCAACCATGTCCCCGGTTGGGAAGGCTGGTTCACAAGCTACCAAGGCGTGGACGACCAGACGGATGCACCGAGTGTCTACGTGTACTTCCTGAATGGAGAATGGCAATACCAAGTCTCGCTCTATGCACCGGGCCCAGGCCCTGGCGAGTTTCGACGAAGCGTTCGCAATGAACACGAACTCGTGGCCGGGATTCACCAATACTACTTCACCACAAACGAAGACTTCGAGGCGCTGCTACATGCAAGGGACAGTCGCTGACCGGATGGAAGATTCGCAGTCATGCGAAATTTAATGCTCGATAGGCGTGTCTCGCTCCCGCCGGGTTACGCAGAGCGCTCTTGCTTGCTCATCAGCTATCGGCTTCCGTGGCTTAGACACTGCTACGTCTTGTGCCACGAGCCCCGCAGTGAAGGGCCTGTTCCCTCGCCCGCTGAACTCATGTCGTTCTTCTTTTCGCAAGCAGAACAATCGGCCACCGAAGCGGTCAATGACCCGCAAGCCTTCATGCTCATTCACAGTGGAAGCTCGACTCGGAAGCGATCAAACTGGCATATGCATGTATTCGTGATCCAGCACCGTTGGCAGAAGGCCTGGATTTATTTGATTCTGGGAGCAAAGAATCTCGCGGTGCTTGCTGCTTCCGGGATTCGTGCCATCAGGTAATCCTGCACGCAAGATGATCGCTGGCATGCAGTCGATCGAACGCATGGCACGGCAAAAATGATCGCCCCAAGCTGTAGCACCTCGTGTTCCCACATGGCAACGTGGCCTGACCGCATCATATTTGGTCTGATTAATTGAAATATTGGTCAGGCCAATATAAGATGACCAGGCCGACCAGGCACGCCTATTCAGCCCCACCGGAGCACACGATGAAAAAAACCATAATGGAGACATTGGTGGCTGCCGTACTCGCCACCGGAATTGCACACGCAGCACCGCTACCGTTGCAGGATGCCGTCATCACCGCCACCTACAACGGCTCACCCGACGCCATCGTCGGCCTGGACCACTTGTTCCAGCTTGAACCGGGTTCCAACACAACAGCCCTCGACCCATCCGGCACCGGGGTCGAATTCCTCAGTGCCGATGCGCTGTTCGGCTTTGATTTCGACGCCAGCGGCTTATTGACGGTCATCGCCAACGGCGCAATCACGCCAGGCAGCTACCAGTTCCACTTCGACTTCGGCAATACCCTGGCCGCGCCGCTGACCGCATTCAAGCTGCTCGACGGCAGCGGCATCGGCGGCCTGCCCGTACTGTCGCTCGGTGCCAACGGTACGTCGATCGACGTCGACCTGACCGGCACCACCTGGACCGAATTCGCCAGCATTACCGCCCAACTGGATGCTGCCGCCGTGCCGGAACCCGGCAGCGCAGCGTTGATGCTGGGCGGCTTTGCCGCATTGGCGGCCAGCCGCCGCCGACCACGCCGCAGCTAACGCTACTCCCCTTCTACCAAGGAGATTCAAATGGAACTTAAAAGTTTCAGGACTGCGCTCGCCCTGCTTGCGGCGCTATGCCTGCCCGCGCACGCCGCCGACGATCCGGCGCGCATTGTCGCACCAGCCGATGGCTGGGCAAGCCAGGCTGGCGGTACCGCCGGCGGTTCAGCGGCCATTTCGTCGCAAATCTACAGCGTCGCCAACCGCGCCCAACTGGTGAACGCAATCAATAACGGCGGTACCAATCCCAAGATCATCAAGATCACCGGCACCATCGACATGACAGAAGGCGTGCCTTTTGCGAACACGGGCGATCAGGCCATTCGCGGCGCCATCCGCCTGAAAAGCAATACGACACTGATCGGCGCCGGAGCAGGCGCCGGAATTATCAACGGCCATATCCAGCTTGTCGGCGTCTCGCAAATCATCATTCGCAACCTGAAAATCGTTGCGCCTTGCGATGTCGGACCGGTGTGGGATCCGAACGATGGCGCCAACGGGGCATGGAACTCGGCTTATGATGCGATCGGCGTTTCCGGCTCAGACCATATCTGGATCGACCACAACACCTTTACCGATGCGCCGACGACGGACAACCTGCTGCCGACCGAAAACGGGCAGCTCAAGCAATGCCACGATGGCGCGGTCGACATCACCAACGCCTCCGACTACGTCACCGTGTCGTACAACGTATTCGGCGAACACCACAAGAACAACCTGATCGGTTCCGGCGACGGCGCCACGGCCGACGAAGGCAAGCTGCGCGTCACATTCAGCAACAACGTGTTCCGCAACGTTTCAAGCCGTGCACCGCGCGTGCGCTACGGCCAGGTTCACATGCTCAACAACTACTTCACCGGCAGCCGCAACGCCGCCGTGTATGCGAACCTGTACAGCATTGGCGCGGGCTACAACTCAAAGATCCTGTCGCACTCGAACGTCTTCGAGATCGCGGGCGCGCAGGGTTGCAGCAGTATTGTAGTGAACCCCGGCGGTTCAGCCACCGGCACCTTCAAGGACAGCGGTTCGCTGCTGAACGGCAGCCTTCTGGCCGGATGCACCATCAATAACAACGTGACCTGGACGCCACCGTACACCTTCAGTGTCCGCCCTACTTCCCTGGTCAAGGCCAACGCCCTGGCGCAAGCCGGCGCAGGCAAGCTGACAACCACGATCAGCGGTACGGGCGACACCAGCGGCACGCCCATCCTCACCCTGACCTGCCCGCCAAACGGCCTGTATTTCTGCGACGACTTCCAGTCCGGCAGCTCCGCCAACTGGGACTTGCTGCCCGTGGCCGGGCCGAACGGCAGCTTCAGCGTGAAGGCCGAGGCCATCGGCGCGACGAATATGCTGATGCAGTACACCGCTGCCACCACCGGCGGCGTGCTTGCCCTGTTGAAGCCGGCCGCCATGGCCAATGTGCCGAGCGGCGGCTACTTCGTCGAAGCGCGCATCAAACCGCAAACCAACAGCACCACCGGCAACAAGCAGCTTTACCTGATTACGCGCTATACCAACCCCACAAACTGGTACGGCGCCGGCCTGAATGTGCAGAACGCGAACACCAGCACCCAGGTCGAAATCGCGAAAATGCTGAATGGCGCGCTGTCCCGGCCCAAACAGGTGCGCAAGCCAATCAATATGGACTCGGTGTTCTATACCGTGCGCTTCGAAATGACCGGCAGTACGCTGACGGTCTACCTGGACGGCGAATCGCTTGGCTCGATCACCGACACCGCCTTCAGCGCACGCGGGCTGGTTGGCCTTTACACCGCCAACAAATCATTCCAGATTGACGACGTACGGATCGGCGACCCAAGCCTGAAGCCCGCGCAGCTGACGCTGAATCCGACCACCACCAGCTACAGCGCCGAAGCGGGCGATGCACCGCTGCAGTTGGCCGTCACCGCAGTCAAGCCGGACGGCACGGCCGACAGCTTTACCGCAAGCTCCAGCAATCCTGCGGTACTGGCCGTCGGCATCAGCGGCAATACGCTGGCATACGCTGGCATTGACGCCTGTCGGTGCCGGCAACGCCACGGTCCGCGTGACCAGCGACAGCGATCCAACGCTGGTGCGCCAGATCAGCGCCACCATCGGCGCGCAGTTCGTGCAGCCTACCCAGACCTACACGCTGACAGACCGCGCCTCGCCTGCCGCGGCGCAAGGTGAAGCGCACATCGATGCCAGCCTGCGCCTGGTGTTCGACGGCACGCCGACGCTGGACACCAGCGGCACCATCCGCATCTTCCGCAAGATGGACGATGCGCTGGTCGACGTGATCAAGCTGTCCGGCGAGACCGATGAACTGGGCTATCCCGGCCAAGCTGCGGTGCGCAAGGTAAACACCAAACCGATCTCCATCAGCGGCAATGTGGTCACCATCAAGCCGCATACCGGCAAGCTGGCCTACGGCACTGAATATTATGTCGCGATTGCGAACGGCGTATTCAATGGCACGACGCTTGGCGGCACACCGTTCGTTGGCATCGGCAAGCTGGGCAACTGGTCGTTCACAACCAGGGCTTCGGCGCCGTCCGGCCCCGACCTGGTAGTCGGCACGGACGCCGGCAGCGACTTCGCCACCGTGCAAGGCGCACTGAACTTCCTGATGCAGGGCGTAGACAAAGCCACGCCGGCCACGGTCACGATCCGCAACGGCAGCTACAACGAACTGCTCTACCTGCGCGGCAAGGACAATGTGACGCTGCGTGGCGAAAGCCGGGACGGCACGGTGCTCCAGTACACCAATTACGACACACTGAACCCCGGCACCGGCGCCAGCCAGGCGCCCGGCACCAGTGCCGCAGCAGCCGGCGGACGCGCCGTCATGCTGGTGGAAACCTCAGACATGCTGGTGCTCGACACCCTCACCCTGCGCAACACCACCCTGCGCGCCGCCAACATCTCGGCGCAAGCGGAAACGCTCTACTTCAACAACGACAACGGCCGCCTGGTCGCACGCGACTCAGCCTTCTACAGTGAACAGGACACGCTGAACCTGAAAGGCTGGTCCTGGTTCTACCACACGCTGGTTGCCGGAAATGTCGACTTCATCTGGGGCGGCAGCCGCGCCGCCCTGTTCGAAGAAAGCGAGATCCGCTCAGTTGGCGACACCACCAGTGCCAGCAGCGGCGGCTATATCCTGCAGGCGCGAGTACCGAATGCCACCGACAAAGGCTACGTCTTCCTGAACAGCCGCCTGACGCACGGCCCCGGACCCGGCCCCGCCCACGGCGACGTACCGAACGGCGCCACCTACCTGGCACGCAGTTCCGGCAGCGCAAGCGTATGGGACAACATCGCCTTCATCAACTGCCTGATGGATAGCCACATCGCATCGGTCGGCTGGGCCGGCGCCGGCGTAAATGGCCAACCGGCCCCCAACCCGGCGGTCGCCAATGCCGCCAGCGGCTGGCGCGAATATGGCAGCACCGACCTGAGTGGCACGCCGCTCAACCTCGCCACACGCATCGGCGGCTACCAGCTCAGCCCCACCGACGTCGCCGCCGGCTTCGCCACCCGCGCCCAAATCTTCGCCGCCTACAACAACGGCGCCGGCTGGAACCCATAAAGCCCAGCCCGTGTCCCATGGGGCCAGGCCCCATGGGACACGGGCGCGACCGTAGGTGGCACCGCGGCGATTGTGTGCCGCCTTGGCTTCGCTTCGCTTACCATAGGCTTTTGACTATCCGCCGAAAGGTTTGCGATGGAGCAAAAATGGCCGCAGCAGATCTGGCTCGTGCGGCACGGCCAGAGTGCCGGCAACGTGGCACGCGACGCTGCCACCGCTGCCAATGAGTTTCTGATCGACATTGCCGAGCGCGATGTCGATGTTCCTCTTTCCGAACTGGGGCTGCGCCAGGCCGATGCGCTGGCGCAGTGGTTCGCGGCCTTGCCCCCCGATCGGCAGCCCAACGTCGTGCTGTACTCCCCTTACCTGCGCGCCCGCGCTACCGCGCAAGCCGTGCTGCAATGCCTCGGCCCTGAAGACATGCTGGCCGTGGTCTCCGACGAGCGCTTGCGCGAAAAGGAATTCGGCATCACCGACCGGCTCACCGCCCTCGGCATCGCCGACAAATACCCCGACCTGGCAGCGCAGCGCAAGCACGTCGGCAAGTTTTATTTCCGTCCGCCGGGCGGCGAGAGCTGGTGTGATGTGATCCTGCGCCTGCGCAGCGTGCTCGACACAATCACCCGCGAGTACCGCCGCGAGCGCGTGCTGATCATCGGCCACCAGGTCATCGTGAATTGCTTCCGCTACCTGGTCGAGCGCATGGACGAGGAGACCATCCTCGCCATCGACCGCGCCGCCGACGTGCCGAATTGCGGCGTTACCTCCTATCAGTTTGACCCGCAGGCGGGAAAGCGCGGCAAGCTGGTGCTGGAGCTTGAAAACTTCGTCGCGCCGCTGAAAGACAGCGGCACGCCCGTCACCGATAAACCGGACATCCCGTCCGCGCCCAAACCATGAGCAACGCCGCAGCGATCGAGCTGAACCCCGCCCTGCTGCGCGATTGGCCTTTGCCGCAACCCGGCTTCGACGGCGACAAGGAGGTACGCGGCCATGTGCTGGTCGTGGCTGGCTCGGCGGAAATGCCCGGCGCCGCCATCCTGGCCGGCGAAGCGGCCCTGCGCGCCGGCGCCGGCAAGCTGACCATCGCGACCGCCGCCAGCGTGGCGCCGCAAGTAGGCGCGGCAATCCCCGAAGCACGCGTGATCAGCCTGGGCGAAACGCCTGCCCACGGGTTCCAGGCCGACAGCGCGCGCCGCCTCGGCGAACTGGCAGGAAAAGCCGATGCGTTGCTGGTCGGCCCCGGCATGGAGGACGAAGCCAGTTGCGTGGAACTGGTACACCACCTGCTGGAACGCTTCAGCGCCATTCCCATCGTTCTCGATGCCACCGCCATGCACGTGGTCCACCCGCGCGGCGAACCGCATTTGCTGGACGAAGCTGTCGACTGGGAGCACTTCCGCTTTCCCACGCCAGTGCTGTTGACGCCACACGCGGGCGAGCTGGCACGCCTCACCGGCAGCACGCGCAATGAAATCGAACAGCAACTGCATGGCGCAGCGCGGACCGCCGCCGACCGCTGGAACGCCGTAGTCGCGCTGAAAGGCGCCACCACCGTGCTGGCGGCGCCGGACGGCAAGCTGTGGCAACACCAGGGCGGCAATGCCGGCCTGGCCATCTCCGGCTCGGGGGATACCCTGGCCGGCATCGTCGCCGGCCTGTTGGC
>Ga0307408_100001943_pt1 | contig 14968 bp, 11 predicted proteins | sample 322Cmetagenome_FD_202116 | JGI IMG/M metagenome (GOLD analysis project Ga0307408, IMG submission 202116) | Maize rhizosphere microbial communities from greenhouse at UC Davis, California, United States - 322HYB-C-3 | ecosystem: Host-associated > Plants > Roots > Rhizosphere > Soil | place...
ACCGGGCATCACGCTCGGTTGCAGCGCGAAGGCGTGACGTCATCCTGTCCGTTCGGCTCGCCAGGCTATGCCTTTGAGGAGTTGATAGCCGAGATGGGCGCGGCGTTTTTATGTGCCTACACCGGTATACAGGGAGAGCTGAGGCACGAGGGCTACATCGACTCCTGGCTCAGCCTGCTCAAGGCTGACAAGCGCGCAATCTTTCGCGCCAGTGGTCACGCCCGAAGCGCCTCGGAGTATGTACTAAACCTGGAGCAGCAACTGAGGCAAGTAGTCTTGGATGACTCGCTGTGCATGAACGATGGAGCTTAATCGTTACCTCACCGCTGCAAACGCTTCGCAGGGCCCAACGCCAGTTGAGCCCTTTTTTCTGCGCCCAGAAAAAGCCCCATGCCGCAGGACTCTGACGCAAAAAATCAGAGAGGAGCGCACACCCGCAGCATGTCAATCCGCATCTAGGTTCTGCGCCAAAAAATCCACCAGTTCGAGCGGACTCCGGCTGTCGATCACCTTGTAGATCAGATCGCGCTTACTGCGCGGCAACTTCTTGACCACGCTCTTCGCCGAGGCCCTAACGGCTTCGTCTGTCCCATGGATACGTGCCGCGAGCAGCAGCACGAGCGTGGCGTCAGTGAGGTTCATGGTAAGGCCCAAAAAATATGCAGCGCAGTGTACCGACTCTTGTCTTTGCCGTACTAGCCCCAACAAAACGATGCCTAGCAGTATCCATATTCCGATTGCCGCGCAAAGGGACACGAGCCAAAAGGACGAGGGAATGGGAATTCAAGGGTAAGAGCCCTATCCGAAAAGGCTAAAAGGCCACTGGCCCAGCGACTCCCCGGAGGTCACGATGCTCAGTCTGTTTCGCCACAAAAGGCAGAAGCCCCCTCCGCCACCGACCATGAGCGTCGCCGAAGGTTACCTACCCGTTGAGTCAGCCCCCAGCTTGTTAGCGGCGGAACACCGCCGTCAGTTGCTCGATCGCATCTGGCAATACACCGCCCTCTCCCACGTCCAGTTCACCCAGCTCTACTTAAATCCGATCCATCGCTACGCCGAACAGGTCCAGCAACTCCCGGCCAGCGAGACGCACCACCATGCTTATCTTGGTGGCATGCTCGACCATGGACTGGAACTGGTCGCGTGCAGTTTGAAACTGCGCCAGTCGTATCTGCTTCCCACCGGCGCCGCACCCGAAGACCAGTCCGCCCAGACCGATGCCTGGTCGGCGGGTATTGCTTATGGCGCCCTGCTGCATGACATCGGCAAGATCGCCGTGGACCTGCTGGTCGAACGCCAGGATGGCCGTGTCTGGCATCCTTGGCAGGGATCCCTGGATCAGCCCTACCGTTTTCGCTACCTCAAGGGTCGCGACTACCACCTGCACGGCGCGGCCACAGGCTTGCTCTACACCCAGATTCTCGACCGTTCAATCCTCGATTGGCTCAGTGGATTTCCGCCACTGTGGGCCAGTCTGCTATATGTCCTGGCGGGCCAGTACGAACGTGCCGGCGCGCTCGGCGAATTAGTGATGCAGGCAGACCGTGTTTCGACCGCACAGAACATCGGTGGTAACCCGAGCAAGGCACTGCAAGCGCCGACTCATTCGCTGCAACATCACTTGATCAGCGGACTGCGCCATCTGGTTCAGCACGAACTGAAACTCAACCAACCAGGTGCCGCGGGATGGCTGACCCGCGACGCACTCTGGCTCATCAGCAAGACGGTCACGGACAAGCTGCGAGCCTATCTGCTGTCGCAATCGATTGAAGGCATTCCTTCGTCCAACCTAGTGGTGTTCGACGAGCTGCAGTCGCATGGATTGGTTGAGTCCACGCCGGAAGGCAAAGCCATCTGGACTGCGCAAGTAACACAGGGAGACTGGCAGCACAGCTTTACCTTTCTGCGCCTTCAACCGGCGTTGATCTGGGGGAACGAAGACCGGCCTGAGGCTTTCAGCGGAACGGTGAGTATTGCGGCTCATGAACACTCAGCTGACACCCCGGTACCGACACCAGCGCCCGACGCAGTCAGCGCAGAATCATGTCAAAGCCAACCGCAGCTGGATCCCTTGGCACTAGAGGATGCCGATTACCTCGGCACGCTGCTGGACATGTTCGAATTGAAAGAGCCTGAGGCCAGTGACGCACTGTCAGAAAGTGCTGTCGAAACTTCAATGCTTCAATCGGATAACCCAGGCCAGGCATTCCTGAGTTGGGTTAAGGAAGGCATTCTCAGCCACAAACTGATCATCAACGACAGCAGGGCTAAAATCCACACGGTGGATGGGAGCGTATTTTTGGTCACGCCTGGTCTCTTTCAACGCTATACGCAGGAATTCCCCGGTATCTCTCAGGGCGCCTGCCAAGAGATCGAAGAGTGGCGTTGGGTGCAAAAGCAGTTCGAGAAGCTGAAGGTCCACAGGAAGCGCGACAATGGTTTAAATATTTGGGTCTGTCAGGTGGAAGGTCCTCGGAAGAAAGGAAAAATCCAGGGCTATTTGATAGAAAAACCAAAACTATTATTCGAAGCTACGCCGGTGCCTTCGGACAATATTTTTTTAAAAATTGAAAAATCTTAAATGTCCGTAACATCCCAGACTCGACTCAGGCAACCAGGCGAAGGATTGCGCAATGCGCGTCAGTCCCTGTTGCCAGCTCAACGTTTTAAATACATCTCACAGGGCACAAGTCGAAGCCGAACGCACCACGCTTTGACCCTGCAGATGCTCCCTACCAGCGCCTTAGAGCTACATCTCGGCAATCGCCCATTTCATAATATTTCGCTCAAACGGGGACAGCTGCATCCCATCCAGGCGGATCGCCAAGTGCCGTAACTTGTTCAGCAGGTCATTCAGGTTGTCAGATGGAAGAATTGAACTCTTAATACGCGTCGAGACCTGCGTGGGAATCCCATATTCGTCCAGCGCCGTCAGTAAGGGATCGTGAAAAAGGTTCTCCATCTGCTCAGAGAAGAAGCTGAAGTCTCCTGGCTCAATATTGCGCTGGGTAAAGACATCCGCCTGGATCTTGCTTATGGCCATAAAATCACGAGGAAGGCGATAGCACAGGACGTTACGGATAAACTTGAGACGAAGGTTGATCGCTTCGCTCGCAGTGGTGCCCGCTCGGTTAGTGTCGATTGCGTTCTGCAGATACGCCGAGAAGTCTTTCTCCATTCGGACAGAGTTGATATGAAAGGCGAGCTGAGGGCCTGAAATGATTCCATAATCCATCAGTTTGGTCTGAAGGTGATCACAGACTAAGGTGCACACGTATTCGAGCTGATTTTGTTCAGGGTTTCCTTTCCAAGTGAGCATTCGGCGACTCACTGCAAGATTCCTGATAATTGATTCGGCGATCTCTATCTGCCGGTCAACCGGGATATGCCGATTTTCGACGAGGGTGGCAGTAGACAGCAACGGTGTCGCATACGCCCGATCCAGCCGTTGACGGGAGATATCCGTGAGGTACTCCGGCTCTAGCTTCATCAAAAGCCCCATCGGAGAATCTTCGTTCTGCAGTCCGATCGGGTAATCAACAGTGAGATCTTTTTCTTCCGGCGGAGCCTCCAGCATGTAAACCTTGCCGATGAAGTAGCGGTTCATGCGACCCGCGCGGCCAGAAATGTTCTTGAACGTGAAGAAATCGAACGGCGTGTTACTAACCCGGCGGTCATAAATGATGACGTTTTCTGCTGAGGTATTGACCCCCTCAATCATCGTTGACGTGCAGATGATGTGCTTGATTGTCCCCTCGTTGAAGAGCTTCACAAAATACTGTTGCAGCGCTCTAGGGACGCCACCATGGTGAATGGCGATACCAAGCGATATGGCCTTGGCGACGTTCCACTGGGGGTGGTATTCCTTTGCGATCCATTGAGCAATGTCTTGGGTCTGCGCGAGCGGCGAAAACCCACCCTTTTCGATAAGGAGCTGTGCAACCTTGTTAGCGCTTGCTGGCGACTGAGAGTAGATGAGCGTGGGGGTGGCAATTTTGCGGCAGAGTTCTAGGAGCTTGTCCTTGCGTGCATCTCCGTTGGTCGGCAAATTGAAATACTCAACATCGACGGCCACTGTGGAAAAGTTGGAGGGGATGAAATTGTACTCATAAGCGTCGAGACCGTGGATATTTTGGATATGCGGGCCGAGTAGATAGAACTGCGCACCCTGTCTTGCCAGCTTGTGGAAAGCCAAGCTCAAATCAATTGCACGGCTGCCAGTTTCCGAGTCACTGCACAGGTCAAGTTTATAGAATTCATCTACAACGAAAAAGCCGACGTCCTGAAGATCGTCACGCTGGAGGACTCTCTCCTGGGTCAGCAGGTAAACGTTTACTCGGGCGTCGTCGGCTTCCTGAGTCGGATGCGTAATAACATTGCACCTCTGTTTGAAGCGCTTGACCAGACGTCGGCGCGTTTCGTCGATGAGGGCGATGGTTGGGACGATGACCACGATCTTGCGAAATTTTTCCTGGGCCAGAACGGCGTCTATCACCAAGCTTTTACCGACGCTTGTTGAGGCACTCAGCACGACGTTGCGTCCTTGCATCAGCAAGCTGAACACATGAGCCTGCAGCCGATGAAAAACCATGCCCGCTTCAACTCCGTCCACCCGATGCACCTCATAGGCCAGACGGTCTGAAATCGATATTCCATCGAGGTACGGAGTGATGTAAGGGAATAGGCCCACCGCTCGGATCATACTCAGCAAAAGGGATTGCTCAACTTCACCAAACAAGGCGAATTTATCCAGCGCACGGATGACGAGGTCCCGTCCTTCCCACTCTGGGTTCCCCCGGTTCACGGCAACACTGATAGCTTGGAGAAGCTCGATCCTGGAGCTTGAATCTTCACCGAGCCGTTCGAGTCGTTCCTTAACTACTTCATATCTCATGTCAGCCTAAACCCTACAACGTGAGTTAAACTCTTTGATCAAGTTCTGGATGCTTTCGATAGGAACAAGGAACACAGCAATTCGGATTTGATCCATTTTCTTCGGCAGATGGATTTTCAATGAACTGTAGTGATCGTTGATCTCGTGCTTCAGCCGATCAATATAGTCGGAGAGGTACCCGGAGGATAAGGCATCACTGTCATAAGCCAATAACACAGGAAAGCACAGCACCTTCAGCATTTCTTCAGCAGGCGCGTTTCGTTCTAATGCTTTGTTCAACTCCTCCGAATTGGAGCGAAGGTGATTCGGTTCGCGCAGCGAGATAATGATCTCGCGCTCGTTGGTCAGTGCGGCTTTGTTAATTGTCGAATCCAGAGTACTGCAAACCTGCGCCACAGTCTGGTCCATGGTTCCCACAGTAATCATCCTCGCCAACCCCAACCAGAGTTGATCAATTTCGCCTGAGCGCTGAACAATATGGGCGTTCCCGAACTCGGATAGCCCTGTCTTTGAGGCAAAAAATACTTTGCACGCTATAGGCTCGCTATTTTCCTTATTTCTCAAAATCACATGCAGGATTAGTTCTGCAATTAACTTATCGCGCTCCATACCATTCTGAGTGAACGTAGCAATCGCCTTCGACAGAATCGTCTGAGCATGGTGAACCTGAAAATTCACAATCTCGCTGGCTTGTAAACAGAACTCGGGAAGCCACTGAACCAAGTGCTCAGCAAGTTCCTTATGCCTCCACTCGCCAAAGTCATACTGAACGTCGTACCCAGTCAGGCTTCGTAGCAATCCCTCGTCGGTTGCAGCATGGAATTCGACCAGAAACGGCGGAGGCTTGGATTTATAGGGCTTCGAGTAAGTGATGTTTTTGCTATCAGCCGCCGCCAAGAGTGCATCAAGGCGATCCATGGCATCCGCGCGCGTAATGACCTTTTGGATAGATTCTGAGATGACGTTTGCGGTTGCCGCATCATCTGCCCAGCTCAGAAATTCCGCGTAAATTGCCTGCTGTTGTTTGTGCGTAGGCCACGAGCCTTGAATGTCGATTATTTCTGCAAGTTTACGCAGATTCACTGACTCCAGTGCGTCCACATCGCCACAGATCTGCCACACAAAATTATCCGCCCAATAGCAAAAGTCACGCCCCATGGGTGATCGTGTTTTCTTAAACTTCTTAGCAAGGGCTGTCCCACGACTGGTCGCAAGATCAGGCTGAGTTCGCTTTTCAAGCTCTAACTTGAAGCAACTCAAAGCTTTGGCGGTATCGCGCTTGGTGACCATTCGAAACAGAGCTTTTCCAGGGCGGCAGTCACATAGCAGTGACTTCTGCAGTAGAGAAGTGTCAGCCCGACCGCTGTCCAGAGCTGTTGCTTCACTCTGGTTCCACTTGCTGTCCCCTTCGGTGGTTTTGACCTGAATATATTCGTTAACCGTCTCACCAGACTGGCGAGAGACCAGCACGATGTCGTCAGCAGTCTCACACTCGACGTGCTGGTAACTGCTATCGCGAAGCATTTTCAGTATGAAGGAAACGGCAACGTGATCCTGGTACTTGAAACCTTGCCTTGCCGCAGGCCCACCTTTGTTCGATGGGATATTGATAAGCACCATGACGTCCCTGTATCGCTTGAATCGAGCCGGTCACGTCGGCATCCTGAGTCACTTATGGATAGCAGACGCGCGTGTTAGTACGGAAGCTACCACTAATGGCAATTGGCCGACTATCCCTATTCCTCAACCGCCTACCCTCGCAACGTAAGAGCCGCGGCACAGGAGCATTATGGAGAAAGCATGAGGACCACACCGCTAGGTTAGAACGACCTTAAACAGGCGCCTCGCGATATACCTCGAAAAGCCTCCAGATATGAGGGGTCCCGTATGCACCGGCTTATGGAGTAGCCCAGGAAAGCCGCCCATTCAGGCTTGTGCGCTTCAAGCAGCGACAGCATGGCTGCAAATACTCGTTTATCTGTAGATTTGTAGCTTCGTATCGGACGGCTCGAGGCATCGCAGTTCGTACCCAATATTCTGCCTGGCGCTTGAATTTCATACATTGCAAATGAAGACGCCATCAAGATGATATTACGCTAAGCTGGACGCAACGAGGCAGTTCCAAAGGAGAGGATATGGCATCGGCCAGGCAGGATTTTGAGCGTTTTGTGGGATGGCTTTATCAGCCTGAAAAAGACATCCCTGCGGATGTCCGTCGTCTAGCTGCCTTGGTTTTGTCGAAATTCGATGAATTGGCTGGGACCTCGCGTCAACGAAGCCAGCGATCCATATACCTAGTTGAGCTGATTCGACGAGAACTCGAGGGTACCGCAGATATTGCTCCGGTCGCAGTTGCTCAGGCTGATCTCGGGACATGGCCTTGGGCGAAACTTCGACATCTGACACTCGGTCCATTTCGAGGCTTTCGAGCAGCCGAGCCATTCGACCTCACCAAGCAAATCGTCCTTTTCTACGGCCCCAACGGTAGCGGCAAAACCAGTCTGTGCGAAGGACTGGAGTACGCGCTCTTGGGAGATGTCGAAGAGGCGGGAAGCAAGCGCATTGCAGCCCGCACTTATCTGGCCAATGTCCATGATGGGCGATTCAACGCACCAATACTGAAAGCGACCGATCAGCAAGGGCGAGAAGTAAATGTCGTTGCCAACGCTGACACCTATCGTTTCTGCTTCGTAGAAAAGAACCGGATCGACGCGTTTTCCAGAATCGCCGCACGCCCCAATGCCCAACGAGCGGAACTCATTGCCACTCTCTTCGGCATGGATCAGTTCAATGAGTTCGTGGGCCATTTCAATGAGAGCATCGATGGGCAGCTTATCCTTCTCGGCGAACAACAGACCACATTGACTGCTCGCCGAAATGCGTTGGCAGCAGATAGAACGACCGTTGAAAATGAAGCAGCATCCCAGCAAGCACTGGCGGAAGAAGAGGCAGCCCTAGCGAAGGAGTACGACGCCGAGATCACATATGACGTGCTTAAAGAGCTTATCGGTACCGCCGAAACTCCGGGTCGCCTTCAGGAACTCGAAGCGATTTTGGAAGCGGTTCCGCTTAATGTGCTCGGCGTAACGCGCCAGGGCCTTCTAGATGCTTTTGAGAAAACACACAAATGTGATGAGGAGTTCAAAGACATCGTTGAAGCTCTTCGCGCCAGAAGCGACCAAGTCTCTTTTAAGGCGCTTTATGACTCGGTCCTGGCCCTACAAGAAGTCGTGGGAGACCGGTGCCCGGCCTGTGACACCCCACTGAAAGGTCAAACTCACGTAGCTGCAGATCCATATCTAAGGGCGGGTGAAGGGCTTAAACAGCTTGAAGAGCTTGGTGTTCTCCAGGAGCAGCAGCAGGTTACGCAGACAACGTTTGGGCAAGCGTCACGTGAGTTGCGCCAGATGTTCAGTCCCGTCGCCGCTTTCATCGATGCCCAGCCCGGAGAAAATAAGGCCATTTCCCAGTGGATTGGTCAGCTTCCAGAAGAACCGGTTGAACGTTGGTGGTCAAGCATCTACCCCCAAACGGTGGTGATTCAAGATGCACTACCGTCCCTTGATGAAATCCTGTCTGTGGTGGATCGCATGGCAGCCCAAGACGTTGCGTCGTTGCAAGCTCAGCAGGATCGCCAGCCGCACATTACGGAGCGTCGACGGCTCAACGAATTCCAGCTCAAGGTTCAAGCCCAGGATCTTAAGAGACAGCAACTGCAAGAGAACGTTGAGGCTGCAAATAGCCGTATCAATGCATTCGACGAAACAAATGCTGAGCTAATCGCCCAAGCGAACCAAGAGATTCTCGACATAGAGCGGGATACCCCCTTCAAGGGGACTTATGACCGATTTCTTGTAGAACTAAGGTCCTACAGGGATCAGCTGCCGGGGCAGTTGATAGCGGGACTCAACGACGCAGCCAAGGATCTTTACAACGCATTCAACCGCAATGATCGGGATGAGGACAAATTATTCGCACTGCACCTTCCAATTGGAGGTGAAGGGAAGATTGAGATCTGCTTCCAAGGTAATCCGGGAGCTCGGGTCGATGCACTTCACATACTTAGCGAAGGCCATATTCGGTGCCTCGGGTTGGCAATCCTCATGGCTAAGGCGAAAAGCATAGAATGCCCTGTCATCGTCTTCGACGACGCCATTAATGCAATCGACCACGATCATCGAGGCGGTATCCGAGAAACAATCTTTGAAAGTGACCACTTTGCTCAAACTCAATTAATCGTCACCTGTCACAGCAACGAATTCATCAAGGACATCCAGCAACATCTCCCCGTCCAGAGACGCAATGGCTGCCAAGTCTATCTGTTACGCCATCATGACGGCAACTATCAACCCAGAGTGACCGGAAACGTACCTAGCGCAAACTACATCGCGAAGGCTAGGGCCGCAAGAGAGGCCCTGAATGATAGAGATGCCCTAGCAGCGTCACGCCAAGCCTTAGAAATGCTGTCTGAAAAGGTATGGCGTTGGCTCGGCAGTCACGACCAGGGTGTCTTAAATATCATGCTCGCCGGGGTTGGTGCCGAGCCCGGGTTGAGAAACCTTTGTGAAGCACTGGTCAAGAAGTTACGGGATGCACAAACATTCAACCATGCCAACAAAGGCCCCCTGTTGACCGCCTATGATCGCATTTTGGGAATCCCAGCCACTAACCTAGTGTGGACCTACCTTAATAAGGGAACGCACGAAGAAGCTGACCGCGATGACTTTGATGCAGAGCTTGTGGAGTCAGTAGTTCACACCTTAGAAGAGCTTGATCACCTCGATCTACGGGCTGGACGCTAACGATGCGATGCCTGTGCCCTGCCCATCTTTGGTACCCGATTAGAAGTACTGATGCGAATGTGAACATACCCTATGCGATCCATGCCTTTTACTCGACCTACACTCATTGCTGCAGTCGAATTGCTAGAGCAGAACACGCAGGCACGCTTTAATCAGGTTGTGCTGCGGCTTGGCCTCGAGGATGAAATCACCTCAAGCACTAGCCTTAGCGTGGCCAAGAAATGCGATCTCCTCGGCCGCATCGTGGTGCAACGCGCCGGGACCGTAGTTCAGACGCTTGATGGCACCATGAGCTTGGGTGAGGCCGTAATTCGACAGGCCGCGCAGCTGGAGCAACAGGATCAAACTCAATCCTTGCATGCAGCTTTCGCGCGGAGCTTGGCACGGGACGGCTATGTGCTCGTCTTTGATGACCATGGGCTAAACGCCTCCATTCGCGCCGCTCTGCCCGGCGAGGTCCTACTTCCTGAAACCGACGACGAGGTCCACCGCCTCCTGAAATTTTTCAGGTTCGTTATTCCTCTCGGTCATATTGACCAGGCGATTGAAGCCCACACACGCGGCGACTGGGCGGCTTGCAATAGCCAGCTTCGGACGTTCTTCGAAAGCCTGTTGGACGAGATAGCCCGTAATATCCGGCCGCTAGAGTCGGCTCAGCGCCCAAGCTCTGAGAACCGGCGCGCACTCCTTGCGGAGATCGGCTTTCTTGCTGTGGACCGTAACGAATGGACGCAGGATGGAAAGAACTACATCAACGGTCTCTTCAAGATGCTTCACTCGGAAGGCTCCCATCCGGGCCTTTCCGACGAGGATCACAGCACCTTCCGATTACATGTAGTGCTCATTACGGCGAGGACTTTCTTGCGCCGCCTATCAAACGGCCGGTGATGCCCATGGCTTTTTTCTCGCAAGATCAGTTAGATGCGATCGCCCGCGCGCTTGGCGATACCACAGAGGGTCTGAGCGGACCTGAGATCGAGCACCTGCTGGCCTCGTGCAAGATTGCCGATCCCGGACCTATGACGAAGCGCGTACGTATCTACAACGCTTTTGCAGAATGCCAAAACACCAAACGAAACCGTACCAACATCCTCGAGTTCATTCGGCGCGCCATGAAGCCCGCTCGCTACATTCACGAGCCTAACCGCTACGAGCCAATGCGGGCTCGCCTGAACCAGGCGCTTGTGTTCGCCGGGCTTGTGGTCGATGAGGCCGGCGAGCTGAAGTCGGCGGATGTAGCCAAGACCTTGCCAGAAGCTCTGCAGAGGGCTCGCGACTTGCGCGCGGACCTTGAAGGGCGAGGGGTTCACCCAGTTGTTTTGAAATTCTGCCGCGCCGAACTTCTCGTTGACAACTACTTTCATGCGGCGCAAGAAGCTGTCAAAAGCGTTGCTGACAAGATGCGTACCCGCACCGGAATAGCCGATGACGGATCTGCTCTGGTGGATCGTGCTCTCTCTGGCAATCCCCCTCTCATGGCTATCAACGCGCTGTCGACGGCTAGCGAACGTAGCGAGCAGAGTGGGTTTGCCAATCTTGTCCGCGGTACATTCGGCATGTTTCGCAATCCGACCGCGCATGAGGCCCGAATACATTGGGCGATGACCAAGGAAGACGCACAAGACCTGATGTCGATCGTTTCTCTGATTCATCGACGCTTAGACATGGCGCAAGTGCTATCACGCGCATGATCATTAGAGGTATCGAGAGCTAAATGGCAAACGAACTAGAATCCGATCGCATCGGCCGCATTGGGGAGCGACAGTTCGAATTGCTCTGCGAACGCGCTGCTCTCTATTGCAATAAGAGCGCCATCGACGTCATGGGTTGGGACTTTATCGTCGAATTCCCGATGGCGCTGGCCGGGCAACCGTCGTTGCCTCTCGATCAACGTCTAACCAATGCTGCTCGGGTTCAGTTGAAATCAACGCTCGGCCGCACCGGGAACCGTATCCGTCTAAGCCTTTCGGCCATTGAACGCCTGGCCAAGGATCCTCGGCCCGCCCTCATCATCGTGTTTTGCCTGAGCAGTGACGGCGAAATCCACACTGCGTATCTCGTCCATCTTATAGGGAAAGAGCTCGCACGCATTCTTAAACGGTTGAGGCTCGCGGAGGCTCGTAAGGCGCATGACATCAACCACACCGATATCAGCTACGCCTACGAAAAAATTGGGTTACGTTTCAAACCGACACCCGGGGGCTTGCTGGCCGCGCTGAGTGACGCGTGTGGGCAAAATCCTAGCGCCTACACAATCGAGAAGCAGCGGCAGCTTGTCAAACTCGGTTATGAGAATGGCCGGTACGAGGCAGAAGCCATTATTCAAATCGAAGGTCCGGAGCATTTCAGCAATATCCTACTCGGCCTTGCGCCGTTAAAACCGCGCCATCTCCAAGTGTTCGATAGCCGTTTTGGCATACGCCTTCCCTATCAAGGCACACTTTTTGACGACATCGAGTCGCTTTATCTTACGCCTCCCGCCCTGGGTTTCTGCGAGATTTCGATACGTGGCCTAGGCTTCGGACAAGCTGCACGGTTCGACGCTGAAATGTTTATCGGACCGCCGCTTTCAGAACTTCATGGACCGGAGCTTCTGATCCGCTCCGCAGAAATGATCATCCGTCTGACTCCAACGGGACTGAAACTTGAAAGCATCGGCTCGATCAATGATATGCAGCAAACCTTGGAGAAATGGGCAGAGCTACTTCGCGCGCTCACGCTCATGTCATCTGGTCGCGCGACCTTGACGATTACCGGAAACCGAAAAATTCCCGCGATCACGTTGCATGTCGATCAACCGGTCACAGGGCCGTACATCGAAGAACTGCCGCTCATTTCCACATTCGCGGACGGGTGGTTGCGTCTTCTAACAAACGCTGGGATGCGCTCCACTGCTAGTTTGACGCTCGATGCTTTCTGGGAGGCGAATGAAGCACGGATGGCCGTGGACATCCTGCTAAACCCGCAGCCCGACGCGCGCTTTGAATTCCAAGCTATAGAAATTGAAGAGGCATTTCCCCCTGCGGAAGGGTTGTATTTCAACATCGCGTCATTTGCCGATACCAGCATCGCTTTCAGCGCGAAGGTGTTCTTTGTAAAGACCGAAGATCCTGACTGGCAATATCGATCCACCCGCTTCGAGGCCCTTGATGTTCGACCGAAGGTCGATGACTTGGAAGAATATGGGTTCGACCAAGCGAACGCCTCCGGTCTGAAATTGCTCATCGATCCAAGGAACATCACCACGGTGCCCCTGCGGAATGCAAACTAACCACCGAGCCCATGGACATGCGTGCATCACTGAAACAGCATTGGCCCGAGTGATTGCCGTGCTCGGTGCGGCGCACCCGCACTTTGCTTATCTGTTCGCTAACCGCCGCGCCACTCAGGTGAAAATGCGGGTGTATGACGGCTTTGGGGGCTGGTCAGCCGCTCGCCGATTTAATCAAGGCATGTTTCATGGCTTGGCATTCACCACGGCTGCGAGGTTGAACTAGACGGAACCTGCCAGTATGGAGGTCGAAGGTCGAAGGTTATTGGCTAGGGCGCGCCAGTAAAATCGGCTGGATGACCTCGCGTGCAATCAACTCAAGACCCGGGCCACCAAAGAACAAACCTGAGACCTTCTCGGAGTCCAGTACGCCATCTGCGTGGGCCCTCTGCATTTGCAGGGCAGCTTCATGGTGAGCTGGAGCTCCTGCCATGCGATGGGAGTCAATCCATTATGCTGACTCTCGTCTTTCGCAATCAGAAAGCGCAGAACCTGTGGAGCCGGTTCATGATCTACCAACCAGTGCCCTTGCAACATCACACAGAACACAAGCATCTCGCGAATCAATTTCAGGATGGGTGCTGATAGCCAGACCCGACAACTCCGATCAAGGCTATCGACTTATTCCCCATATCCTCTTCCATACGACCACGGATTTGCCACATTCGAGTCACTCAATCAGTATACGGAGGCGCACTGAATACCAGTCACGGCCACCCAGGTCCATGTCGGAAATCGCCGTTCGCGATCGCTTGTACACCCGGTGTGAATGGGGGCATAACTGGGGGCATAATTCGTTTTTTTCAGGCTGTAACTACCGCCCTAGAGCCCAGTCAAAATGTTTTTTGGCGATCCTGAGAGTCTATAGGGGGCGTCGGGCAGGCTGTTTAGCTGATCACTTCTGGCTTTTCATAGGCCATGGAGATCCGTTCGCGTCCAGACGATGCCACATCGGGGCATATTTGAGGGCATGCCTTGGATGGTTTGAAAAGGATGCCTCCAGCCTGATGCCAGGCGAGAAGCAAATCCCTGGCGTGATTCAGGTACTGGTGGCTTGTGCACTCGTCGGCTTGGCCGTACATCTGTTGCGCTAGAGCACAGCGACTGACTAACGATCTCGCCTCCACTTATGTGAGAGGCCCGTTCGTACCAAAGCCCAGCCTGACGCTGGGCTTTTACTTTTAGTGGCAGTGGTAATCGTTGGTCTTGTGGTTGCGGTGACAACCTTTTGCATCAGTGCCACCACTATGGGCGACGGCAGTGACGGAAATAAACGAGAGTACAGCGGCGATCAGAATGGCAGACAGTTTCATCAGGGCTTGCTCCATGCGCGTGTTGTTATCGACGTGAGATCTTTCACAACCGCAGAGTATGGCCAATTGCCTTTATCGAGCAAGCAGCTACTTAATTCCTGGTCAAGTGTTCGACGAAAGGTTCGTGTGCCTATTTCTTGAGCTATTACGGCCTCTGGTTTAGGATGGCCTTTCATCCCCCTAGGGGGGATACAGCGTTCATCGAGATTGAACAACTCGCCACCCTCTTTTCCCAAGCGTAAGTCGACAAGTGGATCACACGCCCTCCTCTGTGAGATGCCTCATGCTGAAAATACTCGCCAACCGAACCTACCGTCATCTGTTCCTGGCTCAAGTCATTGCGTTGATGGGTACGGGGCTTGCGACCGTTGCATTGGGGCTGCTGGCCTTCGACCTTGCTGGAGCCCAAGCAGGTGCAGTCCTCGGCACAGCGTTGGCAATCAAGATGACGGCCTATATCGGCGTTGCACCGATTGCTGCGGCTTTTGCTGAGCGCCTCCCACGCAAGGCCATGTTGGTCTCGCTGGACTTGGTACGTGCTTTGGTCGCGCTGGCCCTGCCGTTCGTGACGGAGGTCTGGCAGGTCTATGTGCTGATTTTCATCCTGCAATCGGCCTCGGCCGCGTTCACCCCAACCTTTCAAGCGACCATTCCCGACATCCTGCCAGACGAGGACGAATATACCCGC
>Ga0307408_100001944_pt1 | contig 14967 bp, 9 predicted proteins | sample 322Cmetagenome_FD_202116 | JGI IMG/M metagenome (GOLD analysis project Ga0307408, IMG submission 202116) | Maize rhizosphere microbial communities from greenhouse at UC Davis, California, United States - 322HYB-C-3 | ecosystem: Host-associated > Plants > Roots > Rhizosphere > Soil | place: USA...
CGTCCTGCGGCCACTCCCGTTCCCGAACCAAGACCGGCTCTACATGGTCTGGGAGGAGAACCCGGAGAAGGGCTGGTACAAGCAGAGCGCGGCGCCGGCCAACATGTTCGACTGGAAGGAGCAGGTCGCCGCGTTCGACGACGTGATGGGGTACTCCGAGGGCTTCAGCACGGCCACGCTCAACAATGGTGGCGAGCCGGTGACCGTTCGACCGGCGTTCGCGACGGGGAATTTCTTCTCCGTGCTGGGTGCCCGCGCCGCGTTAGGCCGCACGTTCGTGGACGCCGAGACGTGGCGGACCGGCCAGTCGATCGCGGTGCTGTCGCATCACCTCTGGCGGGACCGGTTCGGCAGCGACCCGAAGATCGTTGGCCGGACGATCCAGCTGGATGCCACGCCGGTGCAGGTTGTGGGCGTCATGCCAGAACGCTTCGGGTATCCGAACGAAAAGGTCGACCTGTGGCAGCCCTGGGGGTGGAACCCTGACAACCGACAGCAAGTGTTCTTCCGCCGCGCTCATTGGCTCATGGTCGTCGCGCGAGTCAAGCCGGGCATCGGCCAGGAGGCCGCCAACGCACAGCTTCAGGGTGTGGTAAAGCGACTGCAGCGCGATTACCCCGCGACCAACCGTGTGATGGGCGCGGGAATGACACCGCTCCACGAGTTCCTGGTCGGCGACACGCGGTTGCCGCTGCTCGTGCTGCTCGGTGCCGTCGGGCTGCTCCTCCTCATCGCGTGCGCAAACGTCGGGAATCTGATGCTCGTGAAGGCATCGGATCGCGAGCGCGAGGCGGCACTGCGGCTCGCGCTCGGCGCCGGCCGCCGTCGCCTCGTGAGGCAGGCGCTCACGGAGAGCCTCGTCATGTCGCTCATCGGTGGCCTCGCCGGTGTAGCGTTAGGCATCTGGGGCACGCGGGCGTTGCAGGCACTGCAGCCGGCCAACATGCTCCGCGTTTCGCAGTTCGACTTCGACTGGGTCGTGCTGGGCTACGTGCTGGCGATCACGACGGTCAGCGGCTTGCTGTTTGGCACGGCGCCCGCGTTGTGGTCGAGTCGGCGCTCCCCGCAGGACGCACTCAAGGAAGGCGGCCGGGGCGGAAGTCAGAGCCGGCGCATGCGTCGCTGGGGCGAGCGCCTCGTGATCGGCGAGGTTGCGCTCGCGCTGATGCTGAGTGTCGGCGCCGCGCTGCTCGTCAGGAGCCTGCTTCGTCTCCAGCAGGTCGATCCAGGCTTCGATCCGAATGGCGTCATCGCGGCGCGTATCGATCTGCCCGGACCGCGTTACGACACCGGTGACAAGGTGGACGCATTCTTCACGCGACTCGAAGAACAGCTGCGCGCGATCCCGGGCGTCCAGCAGGTTGGCAGCACCTCGGAGTTGCCGCTCACGAGCGGCGGCTACTCGAGTGACTTCACGGTTGCCGGGTGGCCCGAGGGAACGTATGGAACGGAGGTCCTGCACCGTCGTATCACGCCGGACTTTTTCAAGGCCATCAGGACGCCTTTGCTCGCGGGTCGCACGTTCACGGCCGATGACCGAGCGAACAGTCCGCAGGTCGTGATCATCAACGAGGCGCTGGCGAAAAAGCATTTCAAGGGAGTCGACCCGATCGGCAAGCGAATCACATTCGACAAGAGTCCGGACTCCACGTCCGTCTGGAACACGATCGTCGGCGTCGTGAAGGACCAGCATCAGTCGAAGCTGAGCATTGAGCCCCAGATCGAGGTATTCGAGCCGCTCATGCAGTCGACCACCAATAGCATGGCGGTGCTCGTGCGAACGGCGGGCGACCCGGCGTCGTCAGGTCCGGCGATCCGACGCATCGTTGCAAACATGGATCGCGGGCTCGCGCTCTCGTCCATCCAGACCATGAACCGGGTGCGCGCGACATCGCTCGCGCGCGAACGGTTCCTGACGACGCTCCTGCTGCTGTTCGCTGGCGTCGGGTTGGCGCTGGCCGTGGTGGGCGTATATGGGGTGATGGCGCAGATGGCGCGCCGTCGCGTGCGGGAGATGGGGATTCGGCTCGCGCTCGGCGCTCAGGCGAACGACGTGCGTTGGCTCGTCGTTCGGAATGGACTGCGGCTGGTGACGGTGGGACTCGTGATCGGCACTGCCGGCGCGTTCGCCGCGACACGGGCGATGCAGGCGCTGTTGTTCGGCGTGGCGTCGAAGGACCCGCTGACTTTCGTCGCGGTGCCGGCGTTGCTGGTGATTACCGCGCTCGTGGCGACGTGGATGCCGGCGTCGTATGCGAGCCGCGCCGATCCGGCGACGGCGTTGCGGACGGAGTGATCGCGCGGTAAGGCTGCTTTGGGTGTTCCTCAACGATCGACACGGCGGCATACTCGCCGCTGCGTCGCGCCAGGTAGTCTCGCACGGAACCTTCGAATCCCAGCCAGATCTTGAGGCGCGCGACGTCGCGAATGAGCTGCTTCGTGTAGTCGTGTGGCAGCTGCTCACACACGCGATCGAGGAGCACTGCGAGGTCGTCGTCGATGTGACCGTTAGGCGCCGAGGTGTCCTGTCGCGTGACCGTTTCGCTCATTCGGGCTTCCTCTGGACTGGCGTGCCGCGAAGGTATACAGCCCGGACATCTGCTGCAACTATTTGATCGGTCTAAGGATGCTAACCGATCTCCCCGTGCATGCTGGTCAGGGCAGATGCTCGCTGGCGAGCACGCGGCGTATCGAGAATGGAACGAACCCGGCGCGCGAGCTCGATCGGATCGTAGGGCTTCGCGAGGAAGCGCTCGTCATCGAAGCCGGATGAATCACCGCGCGCATCGAAGCTGTATCCCGACACGAACAGCGTGGGCAGGGTCGGCACGCGCCGCCGCAACGTTCGGCTCAACTCGTGCCCATCGAGTCCGGGCATCACGACATCGGAGACGAGCATGGCCACCGCGCCCCGTGATCGATCGAACACCTCGATCGCTTCCGCCGCGTTCGCCGCCTCGAGCACCGTGTAGCCCGCCTCCACGAGCACTCGCCGCGCTACGGTTCGCACTTCGTCTTCGTCCTCGACGAGCAGAATCGTCTCCGAGCCGCGCGGGATACCGTTTCCACCGCCGGTCCCGCTGTTCGGATTCTCGAGATGCGTCGCGCGCGGCAGGAACACGGTGAACGATGTCCCGACCCGCGGCGTGCTCTCCACCGTGACGAATCCCCCAGACTGATGGACGACGCCGTGTACGGTCGCGAGTCCGAGCCCGGTTCCACGCCCGAGGGGCTTCGTCGTGAAGAATGGCTCGAAGATCCGCGAGCGCGTGGCGTCGTCCATCCCGACGCCCGTGTCGCTCACGCGAAGCGTCACGTACGGCCCGGGCACGACACCGCGAGCCGCAGCTCCCGTGGTACTCAAGGTCATATCGCCCGTCGCGACCGTGAGCACGCCACCAGCGGGCATCGCGTCGCGTGCGTTCACCACGAGGTTCACCAGCACCTGCTCGATCTGCCCGCGGTCCGCCGTCACCCGAGAGACCGTGGGCGCCAGCTCGGTGACGAACGTGATGTCCTCACCGATCACGCGGCGCAGCATTCGCTCCGCCTCGGCAACGACCTCGGTGAGATCGAGGACCGCCGGCTGGAGCACCTGCTTGCGACTGAACGCGAGGAGCTGTCTCGTGAGAAGCGCCGCGCGCGACGCTGCGTGGCCCACCTGCTCCAGATCATTCCGCAGCGGAACCGCCGGGGGCAACTGGTGCAGCGCGAGCTCCACGTTGCCCTTGATGACGGTGAGGAGGTTGTTGAAGTCGTGCGCGATGCCACCAGCGAGCTGGCCGACCGCCTCGATCTTCTGTGACTGCCGGAGCTGCTCCTCCAGGCGGCGCTGCTCCGTGATGTCGATTGCGAGGACGAGACGCGCGTGGCGACCCGCGAACACGAAATCCCGCGACACGATGTCGACGATGACGATCGAGCCGTCCCTTCGCCTGTGCCGATAGGGACCCGATCGCTGCGAGCGCACTTCGGGAGGCGCGGCGACTCGCGAGAGTGCAATCTCCGCGTCCTCCGGCGGGCGGATGTCGAGAATCGACATCCGCGCGAACTCCTCGCGCGAGTATCCATACTGCCGCACCGCCGACGCGTTCACCGACAGGAACATCAGCGTCTCGGCGTCGATGACGAGGAGCGGGATCGGGTTCTCTTCGAACAGCAGGCGATGCCGCTCCTCGCTTTCGCGAACGGCCGCGTCGGCGCGCAGATGCTCGGCGTCGGCGATGGCCGTTAGCCGCGCTCGCGTTTCCTCTGCCTGTTTGCGCTCGGTGATGTCGATGTGGACGCCAGTCATTCGGCGGGGCGAGCCGTCGGCGTTGCGCTCGACGACCTTCCCGCGCCCCAGAAGCCACATCCAGCCGCCTTGCTTCGTCCGGCAGCGATACTCCGCCTCGTAGGCCTGCGTGTTGCCGGCGACGTGCGCGTCGATCGCGTGCTGGACCGCGGGCATGTCATCGGGGTGGACGTTCTGGTCCCACGTCGTGCGCCCGGCTTGCCGCTCCATCTCGCCCGGCTCGTAGCCGAGCATACGCTCGGCCGCCGCGCTGTAGTAGACGTCCCCGCCGTCGATACTCCAGTCCCACAGTCCTTCATTCGCGCCTTCGAGGGCGAAGCGCAGGCGTTGTTCGCTCTCGCGAAGCGCGTCCTCGGCGGCCTTATTGGCGGAGATGTCGCGATAGATCGCGACCAGACCCCCTTGCTGACCCAGCTCGTCGGTCACGGCGACGAGCGTCGCCTGTAGGGTACCCGATCGGCCATCGAGCGTTATGAATCCGACCTCGCCTTCCCACCGGCCATCCTGGAGTGCACGATGTCGCGCGGCGTCATCGTCCGCGGCGTTCAGGCCGGGCGTCTCGTTGGCGGTCGTGCGGCCGAGCCGTTTGCCCGCCGCCGCGCCGAAAAGGCGCTCTGCGGCCGGATTGAGATCGGCGATGCGGCCATTGGCGTCGAGTACGACTGCGGCGTCCCGTACCGTCGCGAATACCAGCGCGAGGTAGCCGGCGCGTGCGGCCGTGCGGCTCGCGTTAGGGGCCGTGGAAGTCAAGCTGGGTACAGCGCCGGAGTGTTACGCATGGTCGACGACCACGATCGGCAGGCGGATCGGCGAAACGGCACGGCAACCACCCCAATGTAACTGGTCTCGGTCCGGAAACAGCGAGCAACATCACAAGGGATGAAACGCAGTTCGTGCGCCGAGCCGGCCCTTGGGCCTCGAATTAGTAGCCGTCAGCGCCTAACGCCCAGGGCGGCTGTGGCCGTATCGTGGACTGGTGTTTCGATTCCGGCTTCGGCCGCGAGCCGGGAAACCGCCCCGCTCAGCGTGTCGAGCTCCGTCTCCCCACCGCTCTCCAGGTCGAGGAGAAAGCTCGGCGTCATCGCAGCGGGGAGCGTGTCGATGTACGCCGCGGTGCGGGGCGCTTCGTCATCCGGAAGCGCCACACCACGAGCGCGCGCAACATCGACGACTTCCGTGACGGCACGTTGGATGAGCCGACGCCCGCCCGGAGCGTCGCGGACGGGGCCGATGGACGTGCGAGCCAGCCCGCACACGGCGGCCATGGCGGTGATGAACACGTATTTCTGCCACAGCTCGACGCCCATCGTGGCCGAGGCGCGGGCGTCCACGCCAGCGGATCGCAAGGCATCCGCGATCTTCGTCGCGCGCGCGCTGAGCCCCCCGCTCAATTCGCCTACGACGATGCTTTGAAACCCGCTCCGTCGCTCGACGACGCCAGGTTCCGTTCGCACCACGCTCACGCGCGCGAGTCCGCCGAGAACACGGGAGGGCGGCACGCCACCAGCTATGAGCTCGTCGGCGGCGGTGACTCCGTTCAACAACGGCACCACGTCGGCGCCGCGCTCGGCCACGAGACGCACGACGGGAGTGACGTCGCGCAGGGAGTAGCTCTTCACCGCGACGATGATGACGTCCGCCACGGGGAGCTCGTTCGGGTCGTTCGTCGCGCCGACCCGGGCCACGAACTCTCCCTCGGGAGTGCGCACCGTGAGCCCGTGCGTTCGCACGGCGTCGAGATGTGCGCCGCGGGCGAACAACGTTACCTCGTGGCCGGCGCGAGCAAGCTCGCCGCCGAAGTATGCGCCGATACCGCCGGCTCCGACGATGACGAATCGCATGGTGGCTAGCGTTGTGTGTTGGCCGTCAGCAGGTCGTGCACTTCCTCATCCGTCGTTTGCGCGAAGTCCTCGTACCACAGCCCCACGGCGTAGAACGGGGACGGGGTCTCCGCGCACACGACGTCGTCGACGAGTGTGCGAAATTCGTCGCACGTCTCGGCCGCGGCAACAGGCACGGCGACCACGATTCGCGCCGGTGATTCCTGCCGCAGGGCAAGCACCGCAACCCGCATCGTCGCGCCGGTTGCGAGGCCGTCATCGACGAGGATGACGGTGCGGTCGCGAAGCGGCGGCAGCGGCCGATTGTCGCGATAGGTGCGCTCGCGGCGCTCCAGCTCCTGCTGCTCCACCGCGGTGACGGCCTCGATGTCCGCGTCGGACACATCGTACGCGCGGACGACTTCCTCGTTGATCAACCGGATGTCGCCGCTGGCGATGGCGCCCATCGCGAGCTCTTCGTGTCCCGGGAGACCGAGCTTGCGGACGAGGAACACGTCGAGCGGCGCGCCGAGCGCGCGGGCCACCTCGTGGCCTACGGGAACGCCGCCACGCGGCAATGCGAGCACGATCAGATCGGGGCGTCCCTCGTAACGGGCGAGGTCCGCGGCGAGAACGCGACCGGCATCGGTGCGGTTCCGAAATCGGGGTCGGATTGGTGGATCGACACTCATGGTGACGCCGTGGTTGATGGGTCAGCGAGGACGTGAGCGTCGTTTCGTCGTTAGGCGCAACACGGATAGCACGGATGCGGCGGCCCGGTGCCCGGTGCCGATGGCTCCGTGAACGGTACCGGTTCGACCTTCGACGTCGGCGGCTTCGCCGGCGAAGAACAGCGTTCGGGCGACGGGCCGCGCAAGACGCTTGGCCGCGGTGCTTCCGCCAACCAGGGTATAACTGTAGGCGCCGAGGCTGAACGGATCGGCGTGCCAGTCATGATACCAGCAGCCCTCGATGAGCGATTCGACACGCTGCCGTCGCATGCCGAACAGCCGGCCGATCGCGGCGATGGCGCGCGCCTCCACCTCCGCCGACCCTCGTGTCACGAGGCGAGTCGCCTTGGGCCCGCCTGCCCATCCTACCAGCGTTGCCGCGCGAACGGGCCCGGCGGTCCACCACGTTGGCACGTCGTCGTCGGACGAGTGGAGAAAGGAGAGCTCGGCCAACGAACGACCACCTGTCTTGCGCTTCATCGCTTGCGAGCTCCAGAACGGTTCGCGAAAGAGCAGGACGATGCGGGCGACGGTACCCATCGCGAGCTGATTGGCCGCGCGTCGCGTGTCGGTGACGTCCGGCGTGAACGCGATGGCCGACGGCCCATTCTCCTGTTGAAGCACGCTGAGCGGCACAGTGATGATTGCCGCGCGCGCAGTTATAGCGGAGGCGCCGTTGCCAGCTCGCCCGTAGCGGACCTCGACGGCCGCCGGCTCCCACGCGATCTCGTGAACGACGTGCGCGAGCCTAACGCCTGGTGTCGATGCGGCAAGCGCCAGCGGCACCTGGTCGTATCCATCGAGGATCCTCGCCTGCCGCGCGCCTTCTTCATCCTCGGGAGCACCGCCATCAGCGAGCGCGCGCTCGCTGACGCGCGCGAGATCCGCGGCGTGAAATCCCTCGACGTACTCACCGGCGATCCGTCGCTCGCGTGCCAGCGACGCCCCGCCGGGTTTCCCGTCGAGGAACTCCTGGAAGGAGCGGTCGGGCGTTCGGCCCGGATCGAGTCGGCGCATGACTCGCTCGAGCTGCTTCCAGAAATCGTCGTCGTCCATCGGCCTCAGTTTGCCGCGCTCGGCGCTCCAGCGTTCGCCGTGGATGTCGCAGACGACCAGGTTCCGCTGTCGGGCGATCTCGACGAGCTCGGGTGCAGAGCCGTGCATGAACTCCGCGCCGAGCTCAATGGGGATCGGTGTGCGATCGTCGCGAATGGTGTGGATCCGACCGCCGATACGGCCGCGGGCCTCGAGGACGACCGTGGTCGCGCCTGCTTCTGCGAGTCGTTGCGCTGCGGCGAGTCCGGCGACTCCGGCTCCGACGACGATGACGTCTACGCGCTCATGCATGGAGCTTCGTGATGCGAGAACTGGGCAACGTCGGGAATCGGAATAGGGAATCGGGAATCGGGAATCGGAACGATCGGATCAAGGGGTCAGAGCCCTTGAAAGCCGAGTTTCAAGGGCTCTGACCCCTTGATCCCCGGAGACGCTCAGGGGCGCTGCGCGCCGGGCGGGGAAAGAGCGGCCGGCGAGACCGCCGGCGGGTCGGGGAAGGCGGCGCCGAGGGACCGCAGTGTCTCGCGCATGTGGCGGCGGGCGTCGAGGTAGATGCGCGTGCCGTTGCGCATGGAGCCCAGGATGTAGCCGAAGTCGCGCGCATCGGCGCAGTCAATCGTGCGCTCCTCCGTGCAGCTCGCCTCGCGTTCGCGCAGTACCCGCATGGCGAGCACGAGCGAATCGAGGCCTTCGAGCATCTGGCGATGAAACTGCGCGACCGTGTCGGGACGCATGATGCCACCGAACCGCGTCGAGAGTCGCTCGAGCATACGCGCGGCCGCGCTGTCGTAGCGCACGCTGGCTGTGGAATCGAGCGTGAGGTAGGACGAGACGGCCGACAGTGCGCTGTCGCCGGTGCTTGCCGTGAGGTCGGCGTATCGCTGGTAGTTGCCGTCCGACTCGCGGCAGCTCAGTGAAACGAGGAGTATCGAGAGTGTGGTGGTCAGGCGCATCGTTCAACGGTTGCCGGTTAAAGCACGTTCACGCTGCAATATGCGCAAACTACTGAGGAGTGTGGTCCTCGCCGTGAACGCGGCGCTCGTGTTCTCCAGCGTCGCCCCCACGGCCGCCGCGCAGGATCCTTTCGAGATCCAGGTCTACGAGTACGCGACCGTGCCGGCGGGGAAGTGGAATCTGGAGACCCATCTCAACTTCGTGCAGCGCGGAACCACGGCGTACGAGGGGTCAGTCGCGCCCACCGACCATCAGACGCACCTAACGTTCGAGCTCACGCGTGGCATCACGAGCTGGTTCGAGATGGCCGGTTACCTCGTTACGGCGCGGCGCGAGGGTGAGGCGCCGGAGTATGTAGGGTGGCGCGTGCGTCCGCGTGTGCGGGCGCCCGAGTCGTGGAAGCTGCCGGTGGGTTTGAGCCTGAGCACGGAAGTGGGTTTCCCGAAGGATGAGTACGAGGAGGCGGATGTGACGCTCGAACTGCGGCCGGTGATCGAGTGCGGGCGCGGCCGGTTCATGCTGGATGTGAATCCGGTCGTCGGGCGGGTGCTCAGCGGGCCGGGTTCGGGCGACGGCTGGGACTTCGAGCCCGGCGTGCGGCTTGGTTGGGCGGCGACGAAGCGGCTCGACATCTCACTCGAGTACTATGGCGCCACGGGACCGCTCTCCGATCCGCTTCCCGCCAAGGAGCAGGTGCATCAGTTCTTTCCCGGGGGCGATTTCCAGATCACGGAAAATCTCGTGCTGAACTTCGGTGTCGGGTTTGGCGCCACCGACGCCGGGAATCAACTCGTCTACAAGACGCGTCTCGGCTGGCTGTTCTGAAACAGTGTCGGTTGATCGACGCCGAGGCGAACGGGATTTCGAGGGATTTCAAGGGGTCAGAGCCCTTGATCCCTTCTTTCAAGGGCTCTGAGCGCTTGATATCCCTCGACTCGGTCGACGGCGTGGCGACCGCACACTAGCCTTAGGCGTGTCGCCGACCGGCGACCATCGACCAACAGCCCACGCCTCGTCTTCATGCGACTTCTTGCCGCCATTCTCGTGACCGCAGCTACCGGCGCCGCCGCATCCGTGCTGGATGCGCAGACCCCGTCACCTTCGCAAGCCGACATCGCGCGGGCGCGGCGTGTCCTGAGCACGACGCCACTCATCGACGGACACAACGACTTGCCGTGGGCGATCCGGGAGTCGAAGACGGCGCCACACGACGTCGAGGCGTACGACCTCCGCAAGAAGACGCCCGGGATGACGGATCTCGATCGACTGAAGAAAGGGATGGTCGGCGCGCAGTTCTGGTCGATCTACATCCCGGGCGAGATCAAGGATTCGGGATACGCCCGCGTGCAGCTCGAGCAGTTCGACATCGCTCGGCGCGTGATCGCGAAGTACCCGGAGCGCCTGCAGTGGGCGCTGACGGCGGATGCCATTCGCTCGACGTTCAAGGGCGGCAAGATCGGCTCGTTGCTCGGGCTCGAGGGCGGCCACGCGATCGAGAACTCGCTCGGTGCGCTGCGCGTCTACTACGACCTTGGCGCGCGGTACATGACGCTGACCCACAACGTTACGCTCGACTGGGCGGACGCGGCGCTCGATTCGGCGAAGCACGGCGGGCTCACGAACTTCGGCAAGGAAGTCGTCCACGAGATGAACCGCCTTGGCATGCTGGTGGATCTCTCGCACGTGTCGCCGGGGACGATGAGCGATGCGCTCGACGCGACGGAAGCGCCGGTCATCTTCTCGCATTCCGGGGCCCGCGCGCTCGTCGACCATCCGCGCAACGTGCCCGACTCGATCCTCGCCCGGCTGCCGAAGAACGGCGGGGTTGTGATGGTGCCGTTTGTCACCTCGTTCGTGTCGAAGGACGCGAAAGAGTGGGGTGACGCCCAGACCGCGGCGACGAACGAGGCGCGGACGCGACTTGGGAATGACACGGCGGCGGTGCGTCGCGCCGTGGACGAGTGGACGAAGGCCCACCCACAGCCGCAGGTGACGTTAGGCCAGGTGGCCGACGTCATCGAGCACATTCGCAAAGTGGCGGGTGTGGATCACGTGGGGATCGGCAGCGACTTCGACGGCATCACCGATCTGGTGGTCGGACTCGAGGACGTTTCCACGTTTCCGGACCTGTTCGCCGAGCTGTCGCGTCGCGGCTGGACGGACGCGGACTTGAAAAAGCTGGCGGGCGAGAACCTTCTGCGCGTGCTCAAGCAGGCGGAGACGGTGTCGGCAAGGCTCAAGAAGGAGCGGCCGCCGTCCAACAAGACCATCCAGCAGCTGGACGGGAAAGTCGCCCAGTAACTGTTGTGATGTTGGTTGCCACTCCCGAAGGGTGTGCGTCACACATCGAGCGTGTGAGGCAACCCGCGTGCGTTCGAGTCGTCCTCCCGGTAGGCTAGCCCGAAGGTCTCACCGCATCGCCTGTTCGTCGTCGTGATCACGTCCTCTCGTTCCCTCGTCATCTTCGCCAACGCCCCTGAGAAAGGGCGCGTCAAGTCGCGCATCGCGGCGGACCTCGGGCCCGACGTCGCGCTCACGGCCTATCGCACATTGGCCGAGCACGCGGTGGCGGCGGCGTCGCACGTGGACTGGTGCCGCAAGACGATCGTCTACGCGCCTAACGGGAGCGGCGACGCCATGCGCAACTGGTTCGGCGACCTGTTCGATTACCGTGCGCAGGGCGACGGCGATCTCGGGCGTCGCATGCTGGCCGCGCTCGAGCGTGCGTTCTCGGACGGTGCCGACCGGGTGATCCTGATCGGCGTCGACTGCCCGGGCGTGTCCGAAGCCGTCATCAGCGACGCGTTCGCACGACTCGACCAGGCCGATGTCGTCATCGGCCCGTCGTTCGACGGCGGGTACTATCTGATCGGGATGAAGAAGCCGATGAAAGTGCTGTTCACCGACATCCCGTTCGGCACTGGCGAAACGCTGCAAAAGACGCTGACGACGGCGCGCCGGGGCGGGATCCGCGTGGCACTGCTCGACTGGAAGCGCGACGTCAACACGGGCGATGCGTGGCGGAGCGTCGCCAAGTCGCTCACCGAGAACAAGCCGGTCTTCAAGGCGGCGCTTCCGTTCTAACGGCCGGGAGACGGGAGACGGGAGACGAAGGCCTGTCATCCCGAGCCCGCAGGCGAGGGATCGCGATCGTCCCGAAAGAGAGGTCCCTCTACCCGGATGAGCGCGATCCCTCGCTACGCTCGGGATGACACCCTCTTTCTCCCGCTTCCCTCTTCCCGTCTCCTGTCTCCCGTCTCCCGTTTCCCGGGTTCCCGACACAGTTTCCTGCCTCACCCGTTAGGACTCCGACAATGCCTTTGCGTCGTCTTCGTGCGGCAGCGCTCGTCGTGGCCGCTGCCGTTGCCGTTCCCGCCATTAAGCTCTCGGCGCAGGTTCGCGATACCACTCGCCAGGCACGCGACAGCCTGCGACGCGACGCCGCTCGACACCCCGCCGTGCGGGGCGACACCACCGCGCGCGCCGACACCGCGCGGGCAGCGGGAGGAGCGCCAGATACGACGGGTGCCCGCTCCGACTCCGGACCGCCGTCCCCGTACAACGGCCTGAAACTCCGTTCGATCGGACCGGCACTCACGTCTGGACGTATTGCCGACATCGCCGTCCATCCGCGCGACAAACGCATCTGGTACGTCGCCGTCGCGTCTGGCGGCGTGTGGAAGACGACGAACGCGGGCACCACCTGGACGCCGGTGTTCGACAACGAGGCCTCGTACTCGATCGGCACCGTGGTCATCGACCGGGAGAACCCCAACGTGGTCTGGGTCGGCACTGGCGAGAACAACGCGCAGCGATCCGTATCGTACGGCGACGGTGTCTACAAGTCGGTGGACGGCGGGCGGAGCTGGCAGAATGTCGGCCTCAAGCAGTCGGAGCACATCGGCAAGATCCTGATCGACCCACGCAACTCGGACGTCGTGTACGTCGCCGCGCAGGGGCCGCTGTTCAACCGCGGCGGTGATCGCGGGCTGTTCAAGACGACCGATGGCGGCAAGACGTGGAAGAAGGTGCTCGACGGCGGCGCGTGGTCCGGCGCAAGCGACGTCGTGCTCGACCCGCGCAATCCCGACGTGCTCATCGCCACGACGTGGCAGCGCTTTCGCCGTCAGTGGGGCTACATCGCCGGCGGGCCGCAATCCGGGATCTGGCGGTCGACAGATGGCGGCGCCACCTGGAAGAAGTCGCAGACCGGCTTCCCGCCTAACGACGATCTCGGGCGGGTCGGGTTGGGCGTCGCCCCCGCGAACCCGGACGTCGTCTATGCGATCGCGGAAGCGGCGAACGCGCGCGGCGGGTTCTTCCGCTCGCGCGACGGTGGCGTGAGCTGGGAGCGAATGAGCGCCTACCAGGCGGGCGGTCTGTACTACAACGAGATCTTCGTCGACCCGGTCAACGTCGATCGCGTGTACGCCGTGGACGTCCAGGTCCAGATCACCGAAGACGGCGGCCGGAACTTCCGCCGCCTCGGCGAGCGCAACAAGCACGTCGACAACCACGTCGTGTGGATCGACCCTGATGATACCGAGCATCTCCTCATTGGCTGCGACGGCGGCCTGTACGAGTCGTTCGACCGCGGGCAGAACTACCGCTTCTTCGCGAACCTGCCGATCACGCAGTTCTACCACGTGGAGACGGACAACGCCCTGCCGTTCTATCGCGTGTTCGGCGGCACGCAGGACAACTTCTCGTTAGGTGGTCCGTCGCGCACGCGCACTGAGCACGGCATCACGAATGCCGACTGGTTCGTCACCGCCGGGGGCGATGGCTTCGTCTCGCGCGTCGACCCAAAGGACCCCAACACCGTGTACGCCGAGTCGCAGCACGGGAATCTGCAGCGCTTCAACCTGCTCACCGGCGAGTCGATCAACATCGTCCCGCAGGCCGAGCCCGGGGAAGCACCGCTCCGCTGGCACTGGGACACGCCGCTCATCATCAGCCCGCACGCGAACGCGAGGCTGTACTTCGCGTCGGACCGCGTGTATCGCAGCGACGACCGCGGCACGACCTGGCGCGCGGTGAGTCCGGACCTGTCGCGCCAGATCGACCGCAACACACTCAAGATGATGGACCGCGTATGGAGCGTCGACGCCGTCGCGAAAAACACGTCGACGTCGTTCTACGGCAGCGTGGTCACGCTCGCCGAGTCGCCAGTGAAGGAAGGGCTGTTGGTGGCCGGGACCGACGACGGGCTCATTCAGGTCAGCGAGAACGGCGGTCAGAGCTGGAGGAAGATCGATCGATTCCCGAGCGTGCCCGACACGACCTTCGTGTCTCGGGTGACGCCGTCACAGTTCGACGCGAACACGCTCTATGCCTCGTTCGACAACCACAAATCCGGCGACTACAAGCCGTACGTCCTCAAGAGCACGGATCTCGGCAAGAGCTGGACATCGATCGCCGGCAACCTGCCCGAGCGCGGGACGGTGTACGTCGTGATCGAGGACCACATCGATCGGAACCTGCTCTTCGTCGGGACCGAGTTCGGACTCTACGCCACGACGAACGGCGGTCAGCGCTGGACGCGGCTCCGCGGCGGGCTTCCGACGATCCAGGTTCGTGACCTGACGATCCAGAAGCGCGAAGACGACCTGGTCGTGGCGACGTTCGGTCGCGGGTTCTACATCCTCGATGACATCGCTCCGCTGCGCGCACTCACGCCGCAGGTCATTGCGGCCGAGGCGACGCTGCTGCCCGTGAAGCGGGCATCCATGTACGTGCTGGCGAGCCCGTTAGGCGGGACCGGCGCGAGCTTCCAGGGCGGCTCGTTTTATCTCGCACCGAATCCGGCGCCGGGCGCGGTGTTCACCTACTACCTGAATCACGAGCTCCGCAGTCGTCGTGCGCGCCGGCAGGCGGCTGAGCGCGACGCGGCGCGTAGCGGCAAGGATGTGACATACCCGGCATGGGACTCGCTCAAGACCGAGGACCAGGAAGAGCCGCCAGCGATCATCCTGACGGTGAGCGATCAGGAGGGCCGGGTCGTCAGGCGCCTAACGGGACCGACAACCGCTGGCGTGCAGCGCGTAACGTGGAACCTGCGCTACCCAACGCCGAATCCGCCCGGTGTCGCAGTGGGAGGGGGTGGCGAAGG